>Ga0081455_10006076_pt1 | contig 13070 bp, 12 predicted proteins | sample TabmetS3T2R1_FD_70207 | JGI IMG/M metagenome (GOLD analysis project Ga0081455, IMG submission 70207) | Tabebuia heterophylla rhizosphere microbial communities from the University of Puerto Rico - S3T2R1 | ecosystem: Host-associated > Plants > Roots > Rhizosphere ... | reverse complement strand
AGTGGGTGCGGGACCAGGTCGAGCGTTACGAAGCTACCGATGGACGCGAAGCCAACACACTTGCAGGAACGCGTCGGCCGGTCGTCGTCTTCACCACTCGTGGTCGCAAGAGCGGCAAGATCAGAAAGTTCCCGTTGATGCGGGTGGAGCACGACGGCAAGTACGCGCTGGTCGCCTCTGTTGGCGGATCGGCGAAGCACCCGAAGTGGTATCACAACTTGAAGGCTGATCCGGAGGCGCTCATGGTTCAGGACGGTTCGGAGCGCTTCGACGCTACGGCCCGAGAGCTGGATGGCGAAGAGCGAGAGATCTGGTGGCAGCGAGCGGTCGAGGCCTACCCGACGTATGCGAAATACCAGGAGCGGACCAAGCGCCAGATCCCGGTGCTGTTGGCCGAGCGGAAGTAGGGAATTCCGACCCGGCAGAATGAGGGGCATGATCACCCTCCAACCGTTCGGTCGCACCGGCCACGAAAGCACCCGAATCCTCTTTGGTGCTGCCGCCATCGGCAATGTCAGCCAGGACGAGGCGGATCAGACCATGCAGCTGATCCGCGAGCACGGAATCAACCACATCGACACCGCCGCCAGCTATGGCGATGCCGAGCTGCGCCTCGGGCCGTGGATGGAGACTCACCGGGGTGAGTTCTTTCTGGCCACTAAGACCGGCGAGCGCACTCGCGCGGAGGCGTACGCGGAGATCGGCCGCTCACTGGAACGGCTGCGCACTGACCGGTTGGATCTGATCCAGCTGCACAACCTCGTCGACGAGGATGAATGGCAGACGGCTTTCTCGGCAGGCGGTGTCCTGGAAGCCGTGGTCCAAGCCAGGGACGAAGGACTGGTCCGCTTTATCGGCGTCACTGGTCACGGCCTGACGGTCGCTGCGCAGCACTTACGCTCGCTGGAGGAGTACGCGTTCGACTCAGTGCTGCTGCCCTACAACTTCCCGATGTCCCGCAATGCCAGCTACATCGCAGATTTTGAAGCGCTGATCGCGGTCTGCGCCGAACGCGGCGTGGCGGTCCAGACGATCAAGGCCATCACTCGAGGGCCGTGGGGCCATCATGAACCGACTGCCAACACCTGGTACGAGCCGCTCACTGATCAAGCCGCCATTGACACCGCAGTGAGCTGGGTCCTGGGCCGGGACGGTGTGTTCCTCAACTCTGTGGGCGACATACACATCCTGCCGAAGGTGATCGACGCGGCCGAACGCTTCACGGAACGGCCAAGCGAGGCGCAGATGGGCGAATTGGAGGCCGCTTTCGGGTTGGAGCCGCTCTTCGTTTGACTATGGGAGCAAGCAGAGTGGCATCTGGGCAGGCGTCTGGGTATCGAGTAAGTGTTCGATACCGCCAGCTGGCGGCATCGCCGACGATTCTGATTGACTGCCGCTGATATGGATGTCGCTGAAGCGCTTGCGTTCGCCCGTAAGAACCCACGTGCCGTTCTTGCAACGATGAAACGTGACGGCACGCCGCAGTTGTCACCGGTCCTCGTCGGCGTCGACTCGCAGGATCGTCTGATGGTCAGTACCCGCGAATCCGCAATAAAGACCTTGAACGTCCGCCGCGACTCACGAGCCTGGTTGTGTCTGCTCAATGACAGGTTCTTCGGCGACTGGGTGCAGCTCAGTGGCGATGTCGAGGTCGTCAGCCTGCCCGAGGCGATGGAACCGCTGGTCGAGTACTACCGCTCCATCTCCGGGGAGCATCCGGACTGGGACGACTATCGCGCCGCCATGATCAAACAGCGCCGCTGCTTGATCCGGATCACGCCGACGAAAGCAGGTCCGACCGTCTTCGGCTGATGACTTTGTCCACTGGGCTGGGTAGACCGGCTGCCGCTGAGGAGAAGTCGCTTCCCAACGCTCGTCGCCACGATTCGCCTCCCGTCGCTGAGCCTCGCCAAGACGACCATCGACGGCGGTCGGAATGGCGGCAAAACCATAGCTTAGCTAAGCGGATTGGAGAAGAGACCAAGATCAATTAACAGCTAAGATCAAACCACAAATAACACCTCGGCTGCCGGGATCAGACGGACCGCACTCCTTGACGGGCGGGGCGCAGACCGGGCGGTAGAGGCTGAACGAGCGCCGGGCCGCCGGGTCAGTTGATCAAGTGGTGAGTCGCCGCTGCCTGCTTGGCCAAAATCCGAGTATTTCCACAGTTCCCGCGCTCCCATCGACGGTCACCACCTGGCCGTCCTGCAGCTTTGAGGTGCCGACTCGGGTTGCGACTACGGCAGGTACGCGGAACTCGCGGGCGATGATCGCCGGATGAGACAGGATGCCGCCGGAGTCGGTCACCAGCGCCCCGAGGCTGGGGAAGAGCACCGACCACACCGGGGAGGTCACCGGGCACACCAGGACGTCGCCGGCCCGGAGCCGGCCGAACTCGGACTCGGAGTGGATGACCCGTACGGTGCCGGTGTAGCGGCCTGGCGAGGCGGCGAGGCCAGTGACCGTTGAGTCTTTGGCGCCGCCTTGCGCCTCCGTCGCGAGGATGCGATCGACGGCCCACAGGAACGCCTCGTTGGCCAGCCGGGCCTCGCCGGGCAGTCCACGCGGCGGCGGCGGTGCCGGATCCCGGCCATACGATGCGGGGCCGGGGTTTGCTAACACCCAGGCGTACACCCCCTTGCGGCGTACCACGACTTCGTAGGCGCTGGTTCCGTCGGTCAGCCGTTCGCGCGCCTCGTCCGGCCACAGGAAGAAGATGTCTTCCGTTGCGGCGATCTGTCCCCGGCTGGCCAGCCGCCGACCGAGCTCGAGAGCGGCGCGACGCAGCAGCCCGCGGGGCCCGCTGACAGTGAAGAACTCGTTGTCCTCACGCACCGGATATGCCATCAGTGCCCTTTGCAAAGTTCGCTCGAAGCGCTGCAAGTCGTTTCCGGAAAGCCCTGCGCGGCTCTCGTTGGCGGCTGCCTCCCCCTGCCAGGCCAACTCCTGCTGGCGTCGCGGGTCAAAGCCAATGGCAAGCTGGTCGCGCACCAGGGCGAGCACCAGGTCTGGGCGCTCCTCGAGCGACGGTTCGGCAAGCTCGTAGGCCAATGTGCGGCAGCCGTACTCCCGCAGGTAGGCGGCGACTGCCGCGGCGAACTCCTCGTCCTCAGCGAGCACCTCGTCGGCTGGCGCCGCCTGGGCCAACAGTGAGCGGACTTTCGGAGTCGCCAAGGCGGCGATGTCTGCCAGCGCCCGAGCCGGTTCGGTTGAGGTGCGCGAGGTGCCGCACAACAGCGAGAACATCCGGGCGTCGTCCCAGCCGAGCAGGTCGCGGCAGGTGAATGCAAACTCCCCAAGCACCACCGCGATGGCACCGTGCAGCCGGTTATGGACGTCTATACCATCAGTCGCCAGCTTCAGTGCGTCGACTAGGTGGGCACCGAGGGCAATATCGGACAAGGTGGCGAGCTGGCGCTCGCGTAGTGTGCGGATCCGAGCGTCAAAGGTTCCTTGCCATTCGTGTAGCCATTGGTGCAGCAGCCGTCCGGGAACGTCGGCCAGCATGGCAGCAACTGAATCGCGGATTCGCCGACGCAATTGGGGAACGAGCCGGAATGCGACCGGAACGAGCCAGCCGGGAAGTCGAGGCGGCTCTCGGTCGCCGAGGGGCACCACTCGCACGTACTCCCATCCGGCGATCTTCGTGAACTCGACACCGTCAACGAGCAATCCGAACTCAGTCGCCATCCGCCGCACGGTGCTGTTGATCGTCTTGGTGAGCTCGTCGGTGAAGGGCAACAGCGGAAGCGGAAAGTGGCTGATCTCACGTGTCCAGTAGCCGGGTGGCACATCCAGCGGGATCGGCACGGGCTGAATCGGTAGCGCGGTGATGGGGCGGGCCTGCAGCAAGATGACCTTCTCCTCGCTGATGGCCCACTCGATGTCTTGGGGCCCGCCGCCAAGTTCGGCGTCCACATGTTGGGCCAGGTCGGCGATCGAGCGGGCCTGCGCCGCGTCAATGGCCTGTTCTTCCACAGAATCCTGGTGCGCATCATCACCGCGGACCACCCACCGATCCGGTGTGACCACTCCGGAGACCAGCCGCTCGCCGATCCCAACAACCGCGTCGATCACTACGCAGCCGCGATCGCCGGTGACCGGATCGGCGGTGAACGCCACCCCTGCGGCGCTGGCCGGCACCATGGGCTGAACCAGCATGGCCAGCTGTGGCGGCTGCCCATCAGAGTATGAGGTCACCTGGGGATTGAATGCTGAGTTCCAGCACTCGCGGACCGCGTCGAGCAGCGCGTCGACGCCGCGGACGTTGAGCACCGTGGTGAACAGTCCGGCGTAGGAAGCCTCGGCACTGTCCTCCTCGACCCCGGAAGAGCGGACCGCCAGCGGCACCTCACCCCAATCGCGGACCGCGTCGAGCAGAGCGATACCGATCTCGGCGGGCAGTTGACGTTCACTGTCGACCGGATCCAGCCGAACCGCCGGCACGACGACGCCGGGTGGTACCGGGAAGCCGGCCGCGGCCAGCCGGGCCAGGGTGGCGGCCTTGTGACCGGCAATGCGGTGATCGGTCGCGGCCGTCAGCGGCAGCACCGTTGCCGCGGTAGGGGTTGTTGTGGTCATGGCAGGCACCTCCTGATCGGTGCCTTCCACGGTCGCGGAGTACGTAGGGGTGGTGCCATCCATCGGTCTATGTATTCGCGGCACCTGGCGACGTAACTTTCGGTTGTCGGCGACTCTTCGAGAACGTACTTGACGAGCGCCGCACGTGATGGGAGTTCGAGCCGCCGGTAGATGTGGTGCAGGTGGGTGGCCACGGTGCGGGGGCTGATGAAGAGTCGCTCGCCGACCTCCGCGTTGGATAGGCCCTGCGCGACGAGCCGCGCGATCTCTTCCTCGCGGCCGCTGAGCCGATGCCGATCGTGATCGCCGGGCCGGGCAGCCGGGCGGCGCCCCAACTCGCGCAGCAGAGCACGGGCCCGGTCGGCCATCGGCTTGGCCTGGAGGCCATCCAACACTTCTAGGGCGGTAGTGACATCCATAGCGATGGCGTCGGCTAGATGTCCGGCGGCCAATTGCACTCGAGCTCGGTCAAGCCGGGTGACCGCCTCCTCATACGGCATCCCCAACGCCGCGAAGCCGGCGATTGCTTGGTCAAGTTCACGGAGTGCAGTAACAGCGCTCGGCGGATCTCGTCGAGCTCCAACTGCTAACGCGTACACCCACGCCGCGAGTGCAGCCGGGTAGGGGGCGCCGGGGCCCAGCGCAGCGAGCTTTGCTGCGGTGTCGCGAGCGCCGGTCACATCTCCTACCGCCGCCTGCGCCTCCCCAAGGAGGGCCAGCGCAAGCGGTGGGATTGATGTGGTGGGTGGCTTTGCCAGTCGCGATCTCGAGCGCGCGGTCCAGCTGGTGCCGAGCGAGCGCCACCATTCCGTCGGCGAGATCGACGAGGGCGAAGACGTGCCGGTCGGCAGCAGACCAATTCGCGAACAGCCGTTGTGCCTCCTTAATCCGGTCAGCAGCCTCGTCGAGGCGACCAAGACGAACGAGGATCACCGCCTCCGTGGAAAGGGCAAAGATCGTTCCCCGCGTGTGGCCAACGCGTTCGGCTAGGTCAAGGTCGTCGAACGTACGGCGCACAGCGGCCTGCCAATCACCGGCGAGCATGTCGATGATTGCGAGCAGGCTGGTTTGGCAATATCCCCTGTACGGGCACGCCAGCCTGCCGGACAAGGCGAAGACATTCTTCGGCAGTGGCCCGCGCGGCAGCCAGGTCACCCCAGCACAAGTGGAGCGCTATCAAGGGGCGCACCAAAGCCTCCGCGGCGAGTGGTGACTCAAGGTCGCGCGCAAGTGTGAGGAGCTCGTTGGTGAGACCCAGCCCATCGACATAGCGACCGGTCTGGTACGCCAGGCCCACATGTGCAAAAAGGATTACTGCGCGGCTAGGGCCGATAGCCCGCGCGAGGCGCTCCAGCCGCGCAATGCTCTGCTCGAGTTCGGTGAGGTCGCCCGCCCGAGCAGCGAACCGCACCCTGGCCTCCTCGACGGCGACACTCTCCGGACAAGGTGGGACACCAGCAAGCGCCCGATCGGCGGCATCGAGCAGGCCGTACGCGTCGGCGAACCGCCCCACATCCCAGGCGATACTCGCGCCGCGGGTCAGCCGCCGGGCCTGCGCGTGCGGATCGGCCGCGCTATCGGCCGCCTCCACCCACGCAGACAATGCATCTTCGATCCTGCCAGCGAGTTCGCAGGCCTCGGCATACGCACCGGCTAACTCGTCGACCGCCTTGCGGCGGCCTAGCTGTTGGGCAAGGTTCAGCCCGGCGCCGGCGCTCGCGCACGCCTCCTCGCCGGCCAGGCGAGCCAGGTCTGCCCGGGTCGCTGCCGTAAGCACATCCAAGGCGTGGGCGGGCTCGACCTGTTCGCCTGCGGCGCGGATGTGAGCTGCGAGTAGGCGCACATCGTCGGGCCGGTGCTGCTCGACAGCTCGCGCGAGCCGGGCGTGCAACTGCTGTCTCACGACGAGCGGCACCATGTCGTAGGCCACCTCGGCCAGCACCGGATGCACAATCCGATATGTCAAGCTGCCGTCCCGGGTGTCCTCCACCACCAAATCGGCAGCACGCAACTCGGTGACTCCCTCGATGAGGTCGTCGGCCACGTCATGCACGAGCACGTGCTCCGCCGCTCCGCCGCACATGGCAAGCACGTTCAGCACCAGCCGCGCCGTTTGCGGGAGCGCCTCGATCTTGTCGTGTAGCAGGGTGCTCACCACTGCCGGTAGCTCAGGCGCCGCTCCCGGACCCAGCACCCACCGGCCACCGCCGCGGAACAGCGCCCCTGTCTCGATCAGCCGCGACACGATCGCCTTGATATAGAGCGGGACCCCACCGGACCAGCGGTCGAGCATCTCCCGGAGCGCGGGCGGAGCCCGACCGTGGAGCACCGCCGCGGCCAAATCCCCAACCTCCCCGGCGTCCAAGCCGGTGAGCATGACCGGCGTAAGCGTGTCGGCACGCTGCAGCGCGGCCAACAACTCGTGTAGCTCAGTGCTGGCCTCGTCGGCCCGGTACGTGACAAGGAAGATGCAGCGCCCCTGCGGAGGGCCACGCACCACGTAGTGCAGCAGCGCCAGGGTTCCGGTGTCAGCCCAGTGCAGGTCGTCGATGAGTATCGCCAGCGGTTGCCGGCTGGATGCCCGCTCGATCAGTTTGCGCACCGCCTCGAACATGCGGGTGCGCTCGAGTCCGGGATCGCCGAGCGCGATCAGCGGCGGCACCCGCAACCCATCGAACAGCCGCGCCAGATCCGATAACCCCTCAACCAGCACTCGCTCGGCGGCTAGAGGCCGCAACGCCTCCACGATCGGGGCATACGACAGGTCACGGTGCAGCCGCCCCGCCGCACTCTCCAGGGTGCGGAAACCCTTGTTGCCGGCCGTCCGAAGGCCCTCCCGAGCCAACCGCGACTTGCCGATGCCCGCCTCGCCAGAGATCGCAACAACTTGCACCGCACCAGCTGCAGCCCGTCCGAGCGCCGTGCCGAGGATGATCAGCTCCTCGGCACGGCCAACCAATGGACTCGTTGTCCCAACATCCGCGACGGCACCCATCGCCAGTGCAGCCCTCTCGGCCCGCAGTCCGACGCCAGCCCGCGCCAAGATTTACCGCGACGCCACTACACATCGTCCCACTATTCGCGACTCTGGTCGGCGGCAGAGGCTTGCCCCGGGTGGTAGCCCGTGACCTACCGGCATGGCACTCATCCAAGTACCTCAACAGTTCCGGTCGTTCCGTCCACGGTGATCACTTGGCCGTTCTGCAGCTGTGCCGTGCCCACACGGGTCGCAACGACTGCGGGGACTCCGAACTCGCGGGCGATGATTGCCGGGTGGGACAACATGCCGCCGAAGTCGGTGACCAGCGCTCCGACGCTGGGGAACAGCACCGACCACACCGATGAAGTCGCCGGGCACACCAGGACGTCGCCGGCGCGGAGTCGGTCGAAGTCAGCCTCGGACCGGATGATCCGTGCCGTACCGGTGTAGCGGCCCGGCGAGGCTCCGATGCCGGTGAGCGTGGAGTCCCGGGAGTCCCTGCGCACGTCCAGCGCGAGAATGCGGTCGAAGTACCACAGGAACGCCTCATTGGCGCGCCGGACCTGATCAGGCAGTCCATGCAGCAGTAGCGCTGGTCCCGGCTTCCGGCCGTACGCTGCAGGGCCGGGGTGGGCCAGTGCCCAAGCGCGCTCTCCCTTGCGGCGTACCACAACATCGTGCGCGCCGGTGCCGTCGGCCAGCCGTTCGCGCGCTTCGTCCGGGCGTTGGAAGAAGATGTCGTCCGCCGCAGCGATCTGTCCCCGGCTGGCCAGTCGCGCGCCTAGCTCGAGAGCAGTGCGGTGGAGCAGCCCACGGGGCGCGAACGTGGTGAAGAACGGGTTGTCTTCGCGTACTGGGTAGGCCGCCAGCGCACGCTCCAAGGCACGCTCGAAGCGTTACAGGTCAGTACCGCCAAGTGTTGCGCGCGCCTCGTTGGCGGCGGAGCTCCGCTGCTGGGCAAGCTCACCCGCGCGCGAACCAGCGCCGCCGTCGAGCAGGTCACGCACCAAGGCGAGCACGAGATCGGGCCTCTCTTCCAGCAACGGCTCCGCAAGCTCGAATGTCGTCAGCGACAGCGCGCGGCAGCCGTAGTCGCTTAGGTAGCCAGCGAACGCGGCTGCGAACTCCTCGTCGGCGGCGAGAACCTCCTCAGCTGGGGCAGCCTGTGCCAACAACACGCGGAGGAGGTCACCCGGCTGTCGAATGCCGAATTCCAGCACGCGCGGACCGCCTCGAGCAGCGCCTTGTCACTGCGCACGTCGAGTATCGAGGTAAACAAACCCGCGTAGGAGGCATCAGAGCCGTCTTCCTCCACCCCAGATGAGCGGACCGCCAGAGGCACATCACCCCAGGCCCGTGCCGCACTGAGCAGCGCGGTGCCGATCTCGGCCGGCACTTGGCGTTCACTGTCCACCGGCGGTTCCAGCCGAACCGTCGGCACCACCACCCCGGGTGGCACCGGGAATCCGGCAGCGGCGAGCCGGGCCAGGGTGGCGGCCTTACGGCCGGCAATGCGGTAATCGGTCGCGGCGGCGAGCGGCAGCACCGTGGCCGCGGCTGGGCTTGTTGTGGTCATGGCAGGCACCTCCTGATCCGTGCCTTCCACAGTCGTCGAGTACGTAGTGGCGGTGCCATCCATCGGTCTACGTATCTGCGCCGCTTGACCACGTAACCTCAGATGGGTCCGATCTCTTGAGGCCACGGCGGCGTGTCAGCGCCCAGGCCATCACCGGAGACATCTACGGCCACGTAAGCCCGGACGTATCACGCGAGGCAGCGGCCAAATTCGCGGCCGCACTGAGTGGGTAGGGGAGCGTAGCCAATGGCGGTCAAGAATGGCGGTTAGACCCCAACCTCGAGGCCTTTCAAGATCACGACGGGTCTATTTCGTGGCCCTGACGAGAGGACCAGCCGACCTGCGCCGTCGCGGGCGGCGCCAACCCACGTCCGCAATGCGTCGAACTCGCCCGGGGGGTCTATCTGTTTGACCGGCTGTTCGGCCGCGGTCTCTTCTCTGCAGGTCGCTGCATCGACCCGAAAAGCTGACGCATTCCCAGCTCGGCAAGGCCTGTTGGTGTCTCGCTGACGGAGCCAGGAATCTGCTTGTGCTGCGCCAGAACTGCGAGGCCGTGAACCAGGGACCAGACCACGGTGCCGATGCGTCGTGCCTCGACACCTGGTGCTGCGCCGGCGTCGATCGCGAGTTCGGTGAGGGTCGTGAAGGTCTCGTTCGCGCGCATCTGAAGCTCGCGCGTCTGGCTCTTCGCGATCTCCGGCCCGAACATCACGGCGAGATGCCCTGGATGTGTTTCTGCGAACTGCAGATACGCGACGCCCGATTTGACGAAGCGATCTTCGGGCGTCGCGGCGCTTTCGCGCGCCTTCCGAAGCGACGCGGAGAGGAGGCCGAATCCCTCGGCCGCGACCTCAGCCAGGATTGCCTGCTTGTCGGGGAAGTGGCGGTACGGCGCGTTGTGGCTGACGCCGGCGAGCCGGGCGATCTCACGGAGCGTGACCTCGCCGGCGTTGCCCCGCTCGGCGACGTGCGCGACGACCGTGTCGAGGAGCGCCCGTCGAAGGTCGCCGTGGTGATAGGTCCGAGGGCGGGGGAGTGGTTTCATGAACAGATGTTGACATATGTAAACATTGGGCGCAAGATATGTAGACACCCGTCAACATCGTTGGAGGCGAACATGTCCACAGCCGCCCTCACGCATTCGATTTCGACCGGTCTTGGGCCGCTTCACGTCGAGGACCAGGGGACAGGTCCGGCCGTCCTCGCTTGGCCGAGTCTGTATTGCGACGCTCGCACGCTGGATCGCGTCGTCGAAGATCTAGCCAACGATCACCGCGTCGTCGTCATCGACGGCCCGGGGCATGGCGGAAGCGCACCGAGGACGAGCGCGTTCACGTTCGACGACTGCGCGAACGCCGCCGTCGAGGTGCTCGACACCCTGAAGATTCCGCGTGCGATTTGATTCGGCGCCGCGTGTGGCGGCGGCGTTGGTCTGGCCGCAGCCTTGCAGCATCCGCAACGGCTGCTCGGTCTGGCAATGGTCAACGCGCCGCTGCGTCCGTGGCGCGCTGGCGGCTACGCGCTCATGCGGCTCACGTACGCGCTGTTGTGGATGTTCGGACCGAGGTCATTCGTCGCTGGCCTGATTGCCGACAAGACAGTGGCGCCGAACGCCGGTCCTGATCGAGGTGCGATCGTCGCCGCCGCGATCGCTGCGCTCAACCGTTGCGACCGCCGCGGCCTGCTCGTGGCCGCGCACTCGGTGATGTTCAACCGGCCGGACTTTCTGCCGTTGCTGCCGAAGGTCAGCGTGCCGACGCTTCTCATGACCGGCGCGGAAGACTCGTTGTTTCCGCCTGCCGAGGCGCGAACACTCGCCGATGCGATCCCGAACTGCCGGTTCGTCGTGCTCGAGTGCTCAGCTCACCAGAGCCCACTCGAAGTGCCGGGCGACGTTAGCGCGGCGATCCGTGACCGCTACAAGTAGGGTCAGCCACATGGCTGACCCTTGTTGGGTGAAGATGTATCCCAAAGGCGTTCCGGCCAATATCGATCCGGACAAATATCGATCCATCGTCCAGGTCTTCCACGAAGCGTGCGACCGCTTCAGCACGCGGCCCTGCTTCAGCAATATGGGCGTCACCCTCAGTTTCGGCGAGGTCGATGAGCTGAGCGGCGCCTTCGCTGCTTTTTTGCGCACGGACCTGGGGCTGGTTAAGGGCGACCGCATCGCCCTGCAGATGCCGAACATTCTTCAATACCCGGTGGCCCTGTTCGGGGCGCTGCGCGCGGGTCTGGTGGTGGTGAACACCAACCCGCTCTACACGCACAGGGAGATGGAGTATCAGTTCCGCGACTCCGGGATCAAGGCGGTCGTCATCTTGGCCAACTTCGCCCTCAACCTGCAGGAGGTGCTACCCGGGCTGCGCCAGAACCCGGGCCTGCAGCACGTGATGGTCACCCAGCTGGGCGATCTGTTCCCGACCGCCAAGCGAATGCTGGTCAACGCCGCCGTCCGCTACATCAAGAAGATGGTCTCGGCCTACGACTTGCCGGATGCCATCGACTTTCGCGATGCGCTCGCCAGGGGCCGGCGGCACGGGCCGCTGCCCGACGTCGAGGTGGCGGGGCAGGACGTGGCTTTCCTGCAATACACGGGCGGGACCACCGGCGTGTCCAAGGGGGCGGTGCTAACCCACCGCAACGTGGTGGCCAACATGGAGCAGGCCTCGGCCTGGATGGCCTCGCGCCTGAACCAGGGTGAGGAGGTGATCCTCACGCCGCTGCCGCTCTATCACATCTTTTCGCTCACCGTGAACTGCCTGCTGTTTATGAAGTTCGGCGCCGAGAACGTGCTCATCACCAACCCGCGCGATTACAAGGCCTTCGTGGCACTGCTCAAGTCACAGCCCTTCACCGTGATGACGGTGGTGAGCACGCTGCTCAACGCACTCATGAACCATCCGGACTGAGGCCTCGCCGGTGGTGTGCTGCAACCCGGTCGACGGCAGCGACCGGCTGGGCACCATCGGGCTGCCTATCCCCTCGACGGAGATCAAGCTGATGGGCGAGGACGGGGCGGAGGCGCCGCAGGGCCAGCCCGGCGAGCTGTGCGCGCGCGGGCCGCAGGTCATGCAGGGCTACTGGAACCGGCCCGAGGAGACGGCGCGAGTGCTGCGGGATGGCTGGCTGTGGACGGGCGACGTGGCGGTGATCGAGCCGGACGGCTTCATGCGCATTGTCGACCGCAGGAAGGACATGGTCCTGGTGTCAGGCTTCAACGTCTACCCCAGCGAGGTGGAGGAGGTGGTGGCCCAGCACCCCAAAGTGGCCGACGTGGGAGCCGTCGGCGTGCCCGACGAGAAGTCGGGCGAGGCGGTCAAGGTCGTGGTGGTGAAGAAGGTCGCCGATCTGACGGCGGAAGAGTTGATCCAGTTCTGCCGGGCCCACCTGGCCAGCTACAAGGTCCCTCGACACGTCGAGTTCCGCACCGAGCTGCCCAAGACCAACGTGGGCAAGGTGTCGCGGCGCGCGCTGAAGTAGCAGACGGAGGCCTTCTGAGCCCGGCATTGATGAGCCAGCCAACCATGGGCCAGCAGATTGGCTTCCCTGGCTGCTTCGAGCGCGTCGCTCACAGAGTTCTCCGCAGATGTCGACATGAAAGCCCCGGAACCTCCGACGGGCTTCCATTTCACTACTGTTGGGTCTCGCCTCGCCGCTCATCCTCAATGTCCCGCGAGGATGAAACGCCCGGCGGGGCTTCCGTTAAGGTCTTGACCCGAGCTTGGACGACACTCTGGAACTTCCACCCCGAAGCGTTTCACCTGAGTATTGGTTGCGGCCAACGGCCTGAGGGTGGGCGAGGACACCAACCTCGGCGGCACCGCTGGGAAGGTCGCGACCGTGCCCTGATGACTCACTGTCCAAACCGGACTGCGCGTCTCCGGGATCATCGGATTCGACTGCGGCGACCTCACCCTCGGTGTCGGC
>Ga0081455_10006075_pt1 | contig 13071 bp, 10 predicted proteins | sample TabmetS3T2R1_FD_70207 | JGI IMG/M metagenome (GOLD analysis project Ga0081455, IMG submission 70207) | Tabebuia heterophylla rhizosphere microbial communities from the University of Puerto Rico - S3T2R1 | ecosystem: Host-associated > Plants > Roots > Rhizosphere ... | reverse complement strand
CGGCACGGTCAAGATCAGGACCTATCCCGCATTAGAAGTGGGCGAGCTCATCAAGCGGCTCAAGTCGCCGCACAAGCTCGGTCATCCCTGATTTGGTTTCGGTGTTGCTGGATTGCCGGGTCAAGCCCGGCAATGACACAGAGTTTGGAAATCGCTTGCGGAGAATTGCACGCACCGTGTCATGCCCGGGCCTGACCCGGGCATCCAGGCGGACTCGACAACGGCTCTGAAGCAGTGGCGCTGATTGGAGACGGCAGGCGGCGGCGCGGTCGCGCTACTTGATTTTGCCTTCTTTGAACTCGACGTGCTTGCGCGCGATGGGGTCGTACTTCTTGAGCACGAGCTTCTCCGTCTTCGTGCGCGGGTTCTTGCGCGTCACGTAGAAATAGCCGGTGTCGGCGCTGGAGTTCAGCCGGATTTTGATGCCTGCCGGTTTAGCCATGGTCAAGTCCTCACGTCGAGGCGGCGGAGACTACATTCTCAGGCGGCGCTGTCAAGCAGGCTTGGCAAGGCGCGTAAGCGCCACCACGAGGTATCCCGTGCACAGGACACCAAGGACGGCAATGAGACCATGGGGCGGCCAGAGGTCCATGGCGAGCCCGGAGACCGGGGGACTCAAGAGCCCGCCCAGCGAATACAGCATGATGACGGCGGCATTGCCGGCGGCGAGCGCCGCTCCGGTGAAGGTCTGGCCGAGGAGGATGAGGCCCGTGGTGTAGAGCCCCACCACGGCCCCGCCCCAGAGAAACAGCGCGGCATAAAGCAGCGGCGGCGTCCCGATGAGGAGGGGCAGGGTCAACGCGCCCAGCACGCCCGCGGCGGCGCAAACGAGGAGCACGGTCTTCGGCCCGATGCGGTCGGCGAGCGCGCCCAGGGGATACTGCAAAGCCACATTGCCGATGGCGATGGACGCGAGCATGCCGGTGCCAACCTCCGGCGTCAGACCGGCGCGGAGCGCATAGTTCGGCAGGAGCCCGAAGACGCCGAACTCGACGCCGCCATAGACGAAGGCGGCGAGTGTGGCGGTCGGTGCCCGTCGGATGATGTCAAGGAGCGGCGGGGCGCGGTCGGCTTCGGGCGGGCTCGCGGCCGATCGCATGGCGAAGCCCAACGGCACCAATGCGGCCGCGAGAAAACCCACGACGATGAAAATCGGTCGCCAGGTCTCATAGCCCGTAACGCGCAGGATGAGCGGGCCGATGGCCCAGCCGAGCGAAAACACCATCGCATAAATGCCGATGAGGCGGCCGCGGCGCTCCGGCGTGGCGACGACGTTCACCCAATATTCGGACGTGGCGAACATTCCCGCGAGTGCGGCTCCGAAAACGAAGCGCACAGGAAACCAGAACCACACATTCACCCATGCGCGCATCATGACGAGCGCGACGCCGATGGTGACGAGGCACACCATCAGGAGCCGCGCGGTGCCGAAGCGTTGGAGCAACCGCGGCAGAAAGGGCGTGATCGCGAGCGCGGCGAGTGCCGTCATGGCAATGTTGGTGCCGATGAGCATGCCGGAGACATGCTCGCGCTCGAGCAGCAGCGAGAGCACCGGGAGGCTCGCGCCGAAGCCGATGCCCGCCAACAGCACGGAAACGAAGACGGGAGCGAGCGGATGACGCAGGGGTGTTGCAGCGGCGGTCATCGTGTGGACCTGAAAACAGTCGGTCTCGGGGTCATGCAATTTTCTGTCATCGAGTAAGGTCGATGACAGGACGAACCAGCCTCCCTCAATGTGACATGGGTGGCAATTTTCGGTCCGGGACAATAGCGCGCTAAAGCGGATCGGTGCGGTAGCGTCCGTTCTGAAAGCGGATATACATCATTTTCGGCAACGCGCTCGCACCCATTGCGAGCTGCTCCTCAAGCGCGATCAGAACGATTTTCTGAACCGCGGGAAGGTTGAGCGGGTCGGTCGCGTCGATTGCAACCCACTGTAGCTCTTCCAACTCTCCGCTGCCTGAGGCCACTGGGGTGGCCGCCGCAGGGACGTCCTCGACATCGACGTTGAAGAACCAGGTATCGAAACGCTTGGGCTGCACCGGCGGCGTCACGGCGCGCCCGATCACCTTGAGCGCATCGAGCGCGGGCACATAGCCAGCGGCGACAAACGATTTCCACGACGGCGCTTTGGTCGATCCGCGCAATTCGGGAGACAGGGGGCGGCCGATTGCAATGCCCGCTTCTTCGAAGGTCTCGCGAATGGCCGCGAGGCCAAAGGCGCGCGCACGTGCTGTGCCCATAACCCCGCCAAGCCGTTCCGCCGCCTCGCTGCTGAGAGACAGCCCCGGAAACACGCGGCCATCGGCAACATCAACCCGGCCGCCGGGGAACACGAAGGCATTCGGCATGAATTTGTGGCCATGGTGGCGGCGCCCCATCAAAACCTCAATCGTGGTCCGTCCGCGCCGCGTGATGACAATAGTGGCGGCGTCTCGCGGTCGCGCCGCGCGCTTGCCCGGCGGAATCTTGGCCCTCATCTGCTTCATGAGGACCGTCATTTCCTGGTCGAAGGTTGGACTGCGCGGGTCGGGCAGGTCGTCCCACTCGTTCTTTTTTTCGCTCATGAGCGTCTCCGTGTGGCTTTTTTTGCCTTGGCAGATGTCTTGCGCCGGTCCGCGGTTCGCGCCCGTGTCTTTGTTCCGCGAGAAGCTTCGCCCGCGCGACCGCCTTCGACAAGCTCGAAGCGCAGGCCGCCTGTCACGGGTGTCGCCTCGATCAGGCGCACCGTGAGCGGGTCGCCGAGGCGAAAGGTCGTCCCGGTATGGCGGCCGATCAGCGCATGCGCCCGCTCGTCGTGATGAAAATATTCGTTGCCCAGAATGCCGATGGGAATGAGGCCGTCCGCGCCGCTTTCCTCGAGCCGCACGAACAGGCCGAAGCGCGTGACGCCCGTCACGCGCGCGGCAAAGCTCGCGCCGACCCGGCTTGCCATATAGGCCGCGATGTAGCGGTCGTTGGAATCGCGCTCGGCCGCCATCGAACGACGCTCGGTCGACGACACGGTTTCTCCGATAGCTTCGAGCCGCGCCTCTTCATCGTCAGTCAGACCATCCGTGCCGAGCTTGAGCGCGCGGATCAGGCCGCGATGAACGATGAGATCGGCGTAGCGGCGGATCGGCGAGGTGAAATGCGCGTATTTGCGCAAGTTGAGTCCGAAGTGACCCTTGTTGAGCGGCGAATAGACGGCTTGCGATTGCGTGCGCAAGACGATCTCGCTCACCATCGGACCGATCTCGTGCTTCTCGGCCTGATGCAGGATCTCGTTGAACTGTCGCGGCGTGAGCCCCTGCGCGCGCGGCAAGTTGATGTCCATGCTCTTGAGGAAGTCGCTGAACGCAACGAGCTTCTCGCGCGCCGGCGGCTCATGCACGCGGTAGAGCAGGCCGACGCGACGTTCTTCCAACGTCTCCGCGGCGGCGACATTCGCCTGGATCATGAACTCTTCGATCAGCTTGTGGGCCGCGAGGCGCGCGCGCGGCGCGATGGACTGCACTTGCCCGTCGGTGCCAAGCTGCACCTTGAACTCCGGCAGGTCGAGATCGAGCGGCGAGCGCCGCTCGCGGGCGCGTTCGAGCGCGTCATAGGCCGCGTAAAGCGGACGCAGCACGGTGTCGTTCAGCTCGCGCGCGCGGCCTTCGGCGCGGCCGTCGATGGCGCCTTGCGCCTGCTCGTAGCTCAAGCTTCCGGCGGAACGCATCAGCCCGCGCATGAAGCGATGACCGCGTTTTGCGCCGTCCTTGTCGAACACCATGCGCACGGCGAGGCACGCGCGCTCGTCGTCTTCGGTCAGCGAGCACAGCGTGTTCGACAGCCGCTCGGGCAGCATCGGCACAACGCGGTCGGGAAAGTAGGTCGAGTTGCCGCGCTTCAGAGCCTCCTTGTCGAGGGCGCTGCCCGGCGTCACGTAATGAGCGACGTCGGCGATAGCGACGATGACGACATGGCCGTCCGGATTTGCAGGATCGTCATCGGGGCCCGCCCACACGGCATCGTCGTGGTCGCGCGCGTCGGCGGGATCGATGGTGATGAGCGGCACGTGGCGCAGGTCCGTGCGCTTGCCGAGCTGCACGGCTTTCGCCGCTTCCGCTTCGGCGAGCGCCGCGGGCGGAAACTCGGTCGGGATGCCGTGGGCGTGGATAGCAATGAGGCTGATCGTGCTCGGGTTGTCGAGGGAGCCCAAACGCTCGCGCACGCGGCCATGCTTGGTTCCGTCACCCTTGAGCTCGATGGTCACGAGGTCGCCGGGCTCGGCGCCGTTGCGATCGGTCGGCGCGATCGAGATTTCGAAGCGTGATTTGCGGTCGACCGGCGTGACGCGGCCTTCGCGGCCCGCGTCCCTATAGACGCCCAACACCTTGTGCGCGGATTGCCCGAGGCGGCGCATGACGCGCCCCTCGTAAGCATAGGCCGAGCCGTCGGCGATCGGAGCGATGCGCGCCAGCACACGTTCGCCGATGCCGAGCGCAGGGCCACGGCGCTCGTCGAGCGGTGCAAGCACGATGCGCGGCGCGGGGGCGTCGTCTTCCCATTGAGCGGGATGCGCGACCAGTTCGCCATCGGGATCGCGCTCGATAACCTCGAGCACGGCGACCGGCGGCAGTTTGCCCGGCACGCGCAAACGCTTCTTCCGTCCGCGTTGGATGAGCCCTTCATCGCCCATGTCGCGCAGCATGCTTTTGAGCGCCTGACGGTCCGCGCCTTTCACCGAAAACGCGCGCGCGATCTCGCGCTTCGACACTTTGCCTTCGGCGGATTTCAGAAACTCGACGACGTCGGTCTTTTCAGGCAGCCCGCTTTTTGAACGCGACGCTTTCGGCTTGCGTGGCTTCGCGTCGCGGGCCATGGCCTAGCCCCTGGCCTTGGCGGCCTTCTTCGCAGGCTTCGCGGCGCCGTTCCCGCTCTTCGCGGCGGCTTTTTTCTTCGCCGGCGCTTTCGCTTTGGGTGCGGCCTTCTTCTTGGCTTTCTCTTTCGGCTTCGGCGCGGCCTTCTTGCCCTTCTTCTTGCTTGGCGCGCCGGCGCGGGCGGCCAGCAGCGGCAAGGCCATGTCGAGCGTCATCTCGTTCGGGTCGCTGTCGCGCGGCAAGGTCGCGTTCACACCGTCATGTGTGACGTAGGGTCCGAAGCGACCCGCTTTCACGTCAACCGGTTTGCCGTCGTCGGGATGTACGCCGAGCGATTTCAACACGCGCGCGGCGGGCCGGCGATTGCCGTTCGCCGCTTTTTCCGCCAGCACCGTCACGGCGCGGTTGAGGCCCACGCTGAACACTTCTTCCGTAGACTCCAGATTGGCGTATTGGCCCTTGTGATGCACGTAAGGTCCATAGCGTCCGATGTTTGCGGTGATCGGCTCCTGGCTTTCCGGATGCGCGCCGACGGTGCGGGGCAGGGCGAGCAGCTTGAGCGCGGTTTCGAACGTCAGGCCTTCAACGCCGATGTCCTTCGGCACGCTGGCGCGTTTCGGCTTGTCCTCTTTCGAGCCTTCGCCCAGCTGAACGTAAGGACCGAAGCGGCCGTCGCGCAGCGACACGGGCAGGCCCGTCTCAGGGTCCTCTCCTAGCACCTTCGTCTCCGCCGTACCGTTAGTCGCATCCTTGTCCGGCACGCCCATGGGACGCGTGAAATTGCAATCGGGATAGCGCGAGCACCCGATGAAGGCGCCGAACTTGCCGAGCTTGAGACTGAGCCGCCCTTCGCCGCAGGTGGGACACAGGCGCGGATCGGTGCCGTCGCCTTTGTCGGGGAAGATGTGCGGCGCGAGCAGCTCGTTCAAGGCTTCCAGCACGTCGGAGACTTTCAGGTCCTTGATGCCGTCGACGCTCGCTGCGAAATCGCGCCAGAACTCGGCGAGCAGCGCCTTCCAGTCAAGCTCGCCGGCCGAGACCTGGTCGAGCTTCTCTTCGAGGCCCGCGGTGAAATCATATTCGACGTAATGGAGAAAGAAGCTTTCGAGGAACGCCGTGACGATGCGACCTTTGTCCTCTGGAATGAAGCGCGTCTTGTCCATGCGCACATAGCTTCGGTCGCGCAGCACCGAGAGGATGGAGGCATAGGTCGACGGCCGGCCGATGCCGAGCTCTTCGAGACGCTTGACCAACGTGGCTTCGGTGTAGCGCGGCGGCGGCTCGGTGAAATGCTGGGCCGGCGTGACGTCGAGCAGCTTGAGCGGCTGACCCGCCTTCAGGGGCGGCAAGCGGCGGTCGCTCTCGTCTCCTTGCGAGTCGTCCTCGCCTTCCTGATAAAGCGTGAGGAAGCCGTCGAACACGATGACGGTGCCGGTTGCGCGCAGCACCGCCTTGCCGTTACCGGCCTCGATGTCGACGGTGGTGCGCTCCATCTCCGCCGATTCCATCTGGCTCGCGACCGCGCGCTTCCAGATGAGCTCATAGAGCTTCATCTGATCGACATCAAGATGGCGCCGGACTTGGTCGGGCTTGCGACTCAAATCGGTCGGTCGGATCGCTTCATGCGCTTCTTGCGCGTTCTTGGCTTTCGAGCGGTATTCGCGTGGCCGGTCGGGAAGATATTTGCCGCCATAGGCACTCTTGATGAGGTCGCGTGTCGCGCTCACCGCCTCCGGCGTCATCTGCACGCCGTCGGTTCGCATATAGGTGATGAGACCGACGGTCTCGCCGTCGAGGTCGACACCTTCGTAGAGGCGCTGCGCCACCGACATGGTGCGCGACGCCGCGAAGCCCAGCTTGCGTGACGCCTCTTGCTGAAGAGTCGAGGTGGTGAAGGGCGCCTGCGGATTGCGCCGATGGGGCTTGCTCTCGACGCTTGTGACCTTGACGGGCGCCGACTTGATGAGATCGCGCGCCTTGAGTGCGGTGCCCTCGTCGCCGATGTCGAGGCGCTTGAGCTTCTTGCCCTCGAATTCCGAGAGGCGCGCCTCGAAGGACTGGCCGTTCGCGTCCAGCAGCGCGGTCACGCTCCAATATTCTTGTGTCTTGAAGCGCTCGATTTCGAGCTCGCGGTCGCAGATGAGGCGCAGTGCCACCGACTGCACGCGGCCCGCCGAGCGCGAGCCGGGAACCTTGCGCCACAGCACGGGCGATAACGTGAAGCCGACGAGATAGTCGAGCGCGCGGCGCGCGAGATAGGCCGCGACCAGCTCCTGGTCGACGTCTCGGGGATGAGCGATCGCGTCCTGCACCGCCGATTTGGTGATGGCGTTGAAGGCGACGCGCTCGACGGCAATCTTGTTGAGCAGGCCTTTGTCGCGCAGGAACTCCAGGACATGCCAGGAAATGGCCTCGCCCTCGCGGTCGGGGTCGGTCGCCAGTATGAGTTTTTTCGACCGTTTGACGGCGGAGGCGATTTCCTTCAGCCGCTTCATGGCCTTGGGCTCGACGTCCCAGGCCATGGCGAAATCCTGGTCCGGCAGGACCGACCCGTCCTTCGAGGGAAGGTCGCGGACATGGCCGTAGCTCGCCAAGACCTCATAGCCCGACCCCAGATATTTCTGGATGGTCTTGGCCTTGGCGGGCGACTCGACAATGACGAGGTTCATGCGGAGGGTCGGGCCTTGGGGGTGGAGGTTCGGCTGAAATCCGGGCCGGCCCGAAGGCCGGGCCAGTAAATTGGGGAATTCGCCGGCCGAGTCAACCTGCGCCCGGGAAGGTTAATGCGGCCTTTCTCACAATTGATACAACTAAAACGCGTGTTGATGGCTGAGAACCCTCTGTGAGATACATATCGGCAAGAGAGATTCGGCGCGTAGTACAACTTATGAGGGAATAGAGGTTCATGACGCGCTCGAAGCAGACGGCCTTGTCTCTCGAGGATAAATCTTCCAGCGAAGTCGAGAGCGAGGAGCTCCCCAGGCTCGCTCGCCAGCCTCCAGCGCTCCGGCTCGCCTATGTCCGGGACCTCATACGCGCGCTGACCCCCCTGCTGGCCGAAGACGAACTGACGCTCTTGCGCTACCTCCTGGCCATGGCCTCCGAGGAGGCCGAGGTCCAGAAACGCCTGTTCGAGGGTGGCCCAACACTCAGGGGGATGGGAGCAGACTGACGCGCTGGCCCGGGTGCCAGGTCAGCCGCCCCGCCAGCTCGAGCTCGATGAGGAGCGTCCGGAGCTCGCCCGGCTCGGCGCCAATCTGGCGCACGAGCTCGTCGATTTCGATCGGCGTGGGACCGAGGCGCTCCAGCAGAAGCGCGCGCAGGGGCTGAAGCCGCGCTTCGTCATCCTCGGTCGCGCACTGACCGTCGAGCCAATCGCGCGCGGAGCTCGGCTCGGTCAACGCAATGGTCTTGCGGCCCTCCAGCTCGTGCAGCACGTCGGTCGCATCCTGAATCAGCGCCGCGCCTTCCCGGATGAGGCGGTTGGCGCCTCGCGCGCGCGGGTCGAGCGGCGAGCCTGGCACCGCCATGACGTCGCGTCCTTGTTCGCCCGCGAGCCGCGCGGTGATGAGAGAGCCTGAGCGTTCCGCCGCCTCGACCACGACGGTCGCGAGCGACAGCCCGGAGACGAGGCGGTTGCGGCGGGGAAAATGGCGCGCCTGCGGGGCCATGCCGAGCGGCATCTCAGAGACGAGAACGCCCTGGCGTGCGATGGCGTCATAGAGCTCGCGATTCTCCTGGGGGTAGACGACGTCGAGACCGCCGGCCAGCACTGCGACCGTGCCGGTTTCGAGCGCGCCGCGATGGGCCGCCGCATCGATGCCGCGCGCAAGCCCGGAGACGATGACGAGCCCTGCCGCCCCCAGCTCCTGCGCGAGCACGCGGGCCATGCGGATGCCCGCGGCCGATGCGTTGCGGGCGCCGACCAGTGCGACGCTGCGCTTCTCGAACAGATGTATGTGTCCGACCACCGAGAGCAGGGGCGGGGGCATTTCGATGGCGGCGAGAAGGCGCGGATAATCGGGTTCGCCGAGCGCGACGAGCCGGCCGCCGAATGCGGCAAGGGCCTCCTGCTCGCGCGTAGCTTCTTCGAGGGTGCAGAGCCGTAGCGTCGCCGCGCCGCCACGCCGTGCGAGTCGCGGCACTTCTTCGAGCGCCCGCGCCGCGCTGCCGCAGCGTCTAATCAGGGCGAAGAAGGTCGACGGGCCAACATTCTCGCTGCGGATGAGACGCAGCCAGTCGGTTCTCTCGGCATATGTGCGCGGCGGCGTCGGCAGCATAAGCAAACAATGCCCGCAACGCGTGCAGAGCGCCAGCGGGTTTGCAATTCGCGTCAGGATTTCCCGATGCGTGGCTCGGTCCCGGCGAGGAGACGGGTGATGTTGGCGTGGTGCTTGATGAACACGAGGATCGCGAGGAGGGCGGCGAGGCCCGCGGCGGCGGTGTGGCCGAAGGTCCAAAGCACTGCCGGCGCGATCGCCGCTGCCACGAGCGCCGAGAGCGACGAATAGCGTGTGATGAACGCGACCGCGAGCCAGGCCGCGCAGGCGATTGCGCCGGCGGGCCAATAAAGCGCCAGCATCAGCCCGAGAAACGTAGCGACGCCTTTGCCGCCCTTGAAGTGAAGCCAGACGGGATAGAGGTGGCCGAGAAACGCGCCGAGGCCGGCGAGCAGCGCCGCCGTCTCGCCGCCGATGGCGCGTGCGATAAGCACCGCGGCGGCGCCTTTGCCGCCGTCGCCCAACAATGTCGCAAGCGCCGCCCATTTGTTGCCGGTGCGCAGCACGTTGGTCGCGCCGATATTGCCGGAGCCGATGGAGCGGATGTCGCCGAGGCCTGCGAGCCGGGTCACCAGAACGCCGAACGGTATGGAGCCCAGGAGATAGCCCAGCACGAGCGCGCCGATGCCGACCGGCCAGATTTGCGCCAGAAGCGTCTCGGGTGTCATGAGTGGTCGTGCCGCGTGAAGACCGTTTGGCCGCCGACGACGGTGAGCCGCGCGCGCCCGGTCAGCGTGCGGCGATCGAAGGGCGTGTTCTTCGATTTGGAGCGCATGGATTCGGCGTCGACGAGATAGCGCTCGGCGATGTCGATCAGCACGAGATCGGCCGGCGCGCCCTTGGCCAGGCGCCCGCCCGCGAGCTTGAGAATGCCCGCGGGCCGCTCGGTCAGGGGCCGCAGCGCCTCGATGAGCGAGACCGCGCCTTGATGATAGAGACCGAGCGCGACCGAGAGCAGAGTCTCGAGCCCGATGGCGCCGAAATCGGCCTCGGCGAAGGGCTGCCGCTTGTTCTCGGGGCCTTGCGGCGAATGGCTCGACACGATGACGTCGATGATGCCACGCGCGATGCCGTCGACCATCGCTTCGCGGTCGGCTTCGGCGCGCAGCGGCGGCGAAATCTTGCAGAACGTGCGGTAGCTCGCGACGTCCGTCTCGTTGAGCGCCAGATGATGGGCGGAGACGGCGCAGGTAACGGGCAGGCCTTGTGCCTTCGCACGCTCCACGACCTCCAGCGTCTCCGCGCAAGAAAGCTGCGACAAGTGATAGCGCGCGCCGGTCAGCTGCACGAGCCGCATGTCGCGCTCGGCGATCAGCGTTTCCGCGATCTTGGGGATTCCGGGCAGGCCGAGGCGCATCGACAGCTCGCCTTCGTTCATCACGCCGCCCGCCGCGAGCATGGGGTCTTCGGCATGCTGGGCGATCAGCACATCGAAGGTGGCGGCATAGCTGAGCGCCCGGCGCATCACCTGTGCGTTCGTCACGCTGCGGTCGCCGTCGGTGAACCCGACCGCACCCGCTTCCGAGAGCAGGCCCATCTCGGTCATCTCTTTGCCCGCGAGCCCTTTGGTGAGCGCAGCCATCGGATGAACGTGGACGATGGCCGTGTCGCGCGCGCGCCGCTCGATGTAATCGACCAGCGCCACGTCATCGATGACGGGATGCGTGTTGGGCATGCAGATGAGCGTGGTCACGCCGCCCGCGGCGGCCGCCTGGCTCGCGGTCGCGAGTGTCTCCTGGCTTTCCGCGCCGGGCTCGCCGGCAAACACGCGCATGTCGATGAGACCCGGCGCCAGCACATGACCCTTGCAGTCGATGACCTCGGCGCCGGCCGGCGTTCCCTCATTGAAGAGCCGCGGCCCGAGATCGGCGATGCGCGCGCCGTCGGTGAGCAGCCCGCCCTGGGTGTCAAGACCGGAAGCCGGATCGACCAGGCGGGCGTTGACGAAGGCCCGCCGCGTCATTGCGTGCCCCCGGCCGGCGCCCCGTTGCCCAGATGGCTCGCAAGCGCCGTCAGCACCGCCATCCGCACGACGACGCCCATCTCCACCTGATCGTGGATCATACTCACACGCTTGTCGTCTGCGACCGCGCTGTCGATCTCGACGCCGCGGTTCATCGGGCCCGGATGCATCACGGCTGCGTTGGGCTTCGCATGGGCGAGCTTCTCGAAGTCGAGGCCATAGGCGTGAAAATATTCCCGCGTCGAGGGAATGAACGAGCCCGTCATGCGCTCGGTCTGAAGCCGCAGCATCATGACGACGTCGGCGTCCTTGAGCCCCTTGCGCATGTCGTGAAAGATTTCGGCGCCGAAGCTCGTGGCATGCGCGGGCAGGAGCGTCTTGGGCGCGATGAGGCGCACATTGGCGCCCAGCGTCTTGAGCAGATGAATGTTCGAGCGCGCGACCCGGCTGTGGAGAATGTCGCCGCAAATCGCGACCTCGAGACCCTCGATGTGGCCGAAGCGGCGGCGCATGGTCAGCGCGTCGAGCAGCGCCTGGGTCGGATGCTCATGGGTGCCGTCACCGGCATTCACCACCGAACAGGTGACTTTCTGAGACAGAAGCTCGACCGCGCCCGAGCTCTGATGACGCACGACGAGAATGTCGGGCCGCATGGCGTTGAGCGTGATCGCGGTATCGATGAGCGTCTCGCCCTTCGAGACCGATGAGGTGCGGACCGACATGTTCATGACGTCCGCGCCCAGACGCTTGCCCGCCAGCTCGAACGAGCTTTGCGTACGTGTCGACGCCTCGAAGAAGAGATTGACCAGCGTGCGGCCACGCAGGACCGAGCTCTTCTTGTCGATGGCTCGGTTCTGTCCCACGAAGGAATCGGCGAGATCGAGCAGCGACAGGATATCGTCGCGGCTCAGGCCCTCGATGCCGAGGAGATGACGATGGGGAAACGGAGCCATCACACGGCGTGGCGCGGATTTGTCGGCAGGGGCGGCTGAAGCTGTCATTAAAGCCCGGTGTATAAGCCGAACGCGGGTGCGGGGCAAGGGGCGTTGTCCGGGGCTTCATCCTTCGAGACGCAGGCTTCGCCTGCTCCTCAGGATGAGGTTTGAAGTTTCGCGGTCCTCATCCTGAGGAGCCTGCGCAGCAGGCGTCTCTAAGGATGGGCGTAACCCTAATATTTCCCTCCGAGCTTCGAGTGATCCCACGAGATGAACTCGTGCGGTGTGAAGCGGATGAGGACGCGCTTCTGGGCGGTGGCTTTCAGCGTCTCCGGATCGCCCGGCACCTGATGACCAAGCGCGACCTCTTTCTTCTGGAGCTGCTTCATGAAGTTCAGCGTGGCGACGTTCTGCGGGCTGTTGATGGCGTACTTCCCGCCGGAGCTCAGGTAGCCGCCGCCGTTACCGAGGAACCACAGCAGCAGTTCGGCCTGCGCCTCCTCGCTGCCAAGCGGCATGCCGTAGCCGATGTTGCCCTTGGCCTTGATCTTGGCCGCGTCGGCCTGCAGTTCGGCCCAGGTCTTCGGCGGGGCGGAGATGCCGGCCGCCGCGAATATCTTCTTGTTGTAGTACATGGCCCGGGTGCTGGTCGTGAACGGGATCCCGTAGTTAACGCCCTGGTACTGGCCGTCCTTGAGGAACTTGGGGATCAGGTTGCTGGCCACGCCCGGGGACAGCACATCGGACACCGGGTAGATGAGGCCGGACTGCGCGTACGGCGGCGCCGGGTTGCCCTCCATGATGTCCGGATACTGCTTGTTCTGGATCAGCGTGGCGGACTTGGTCGGGAAGTCGGTCCAGTTCACCGTCTGGACGTTGACCGTGATCGACGGGTGCGCCTGGTGGAAGGCCGTGGCCACGGCGTCCCAGTACTTGGTCGTGCTATTGGACGGCCCGGTGCCGTAGTCGGCGCCGAAGAAGGTCAGCGTCACCTTGCCGCTGCTCGACGCGCTGCTGCCACTGCTCGATCCGCAGCCCGCGACGGCGGT
>Ga0081455_10006074_pt1 | contig 13072 bp, 10 predicted proteins | sample TabmetS3T2R1_FD_70207 | JGI IMG/M metagenome (GOLD analysis project Ga0081455, IMG submission 70207) | Tabebuia heterophylla rhizosphere microbial communities from the University of Puerto Rico - S3T2R1 | ecosystem: Host-associated > Plants > Roots > Rhizosphere ... | reverse complement strand
GGTCCCACCGCCGACGGATCCCTCGGCGACCGGACCCGCGCTCGCCGCGTCGAGGGCCGCCTCGACGTGCTCGGGGCGGACGTGGCCGCCGTTGATGTCGTTGAGGTAGCCGTCCCAGGTTTCCGCGCAGACAGGAAGAAGCCATTGCCGGGCGAGCCGTGGCTTGATCCGGTTGACCCAGCTGACGACGCCGGTGTGGCATGCGCCGACCGCGTGCGTATTCGACAGCACGACAGGCAGATTGAACGAGCCGGCCTCGTCGATCCAGGTGGTGCCGGTCATCTCACCGTTGCCGTTGAGCGAGTACCAGCCCGCCGCGCACGGCTGTCCGATGCCGTCCCGGCCGCGCGGCAGAATCGCGGTGACGCCGGTGCGTACCGAGGTCCCGTCGATCAACGTGGTCACGCCGACTTCGACGCCGCCGACGTCGGTGATCGCGTTGAGCGGTCCGGGTTCCCCGGGCACGACGATGCCGAGCCCGCGCGCGCGTGGCCTGCCGCCGGCGGTATGCATTTGGGTCACGTCAGGAATCTACTGCCGCGCGGGAAGCGAATCGTCGCCCTCGGCAAGCGATGTGCCGATTCGGTCCATTACCGGCATGCCGCTTTCCCTTCCTACGTCGCCTCCAGGTAACGAGCCACTTCCCAATCGGTGACTGCGATCGACTGGGCTTTCAATTCGGCGCGCTTCATGTGTACGTAGTGGTCGACGAAGTCGTCGCCGAACCAGTCCCGTGCCGGTTGGCTGCCTTCTAAGAGGTCGATAGCTTCCGCGAGATCGGCTGGCAGCGCGGTGAGTTGCTCGACGGGTTGGCTGTAGACGTCGCCGGTGCTGAGTGCGCCGGGATCGATGGTCTTGATCAAACCGTGCAGGCCGCCGGCCAGTGTGGCCGCGGTAGCGAGATAGGGATTTGCGTCCCCGCCGGGCTGGCGGTGCTCGAGCCGGGTGCCGTGGTCGCCGTCGCGGATCACGCGGAGCCCGACCGAGCGGTTGTCGATGCCCCACGTCGCGGTGGTGCCCGCCCACGAGTACGGCACGTACCGTCGGTACGAGTTGGGCGTGGGCGCTATCAGCGCGGTGAATTCGCGCATTGTGGCAAGGATTCCGCCGGCGAAGTGCCGCATCGTGGCGGACAGCTGCTCGGAGTCATCGGTGTCGAAGAACACACCTCGGCCCTGCAGGTCGCGCAGGCTGATATGCACGTGGCAACTGTTGCCTGCCCAAGCGGTGGTCGGTTTGGCCATGAACGTAGCCAACAGATCGTTTTGCGCGGCAAGCTCTTTCACGCCACTCTTGAACAGGAACGCATGGTCGGAGGAGGTCAGGCTCGGGCCGTAGTGCAGGGTGATCTCGAACTGGCCGGGCCCGGTCTCGGGGTTACACGCCTCGACGGGCAGGCCGTATTCGAGCATCTTCGTGCGAATGATCGAGCCGATATCCTCCTGCAGGGAACCCATTACCACGCCGTAGGTGCTGGGCACTTCTTGCAGCGGGGCGAGTTCATCGGGTCGTTTGTGGTGCGCCGTGCCCGCCTTTTCGCGCAGCAGGTAGAACTCCAGCTCGAGCGCGCTGAGCGATTCGTATCCCATCTCGCGGGCGCGGTCGACGACGCGGCGCAGTACGCCGCGCGGCGATATGGGAACCGCGCCACGGCCCTCTCGCAACTCCCAATCGCACAGGAGCAGCGCGGTGTTCGGGTGCCAGGGCACGATTCGAAGGGTGTCCAGGTCCGCCACGGCGTGGATGTCGGGGTAGCCCTGTGTTTCGGTGGGGAAGTAGCCGGTGTAATTGTCGGGTCGGGCCACTAGATCGGATTCGTCGACGTGCATCACCCAGAACACATCGCAGATCGGCATGCCGTGAGTGAGCACCTCCGGTAGCTGTCCGACCGGAATCCGCTTGCCGCGCATGATGCCGTGGGTGTCAGAGCCGCCCAGCACCACGGTGGTGATGTTATCCGACTTCAGGCGTTCCAGAACGTCGGCCGGCCCTAACGCGTCTGCAGTCATGAGCGGCTTCCCTCCTTGACCGCGATGGGGCGCGCACCGAGCATGAACCCCTCATAGCCACGGGCGACGACGTCCTCGCACTCGCGTCGGTACTGACCGCATCCGGCGACGTAGGGCATGAGCACGTGAGGCTTGCCCGGGATGTTTGCCCCGACATACCACGAGTTCGCCTTCGGATACAGCGTTTCGGCAGCGATCGCGGCGACGTGATCCATCCACCGATCCTCGGCATCGGGTGACGCCTCGATGCGGTGAAGGCCCAGCTTGCGAAGGTGGACAAGGCAGTCGATGATCCAGTCGACGTGTTGCTCGATGGACACCAGCATGTTGCTCAGCACCGACGGACTGCCGGGGCCGGTGATCATGAACAGGTTGGGGAAGCCCGTCGACTGCAGTCCAAGCAGTGTGCGTGGGCCGTCCGCCCACTTCTCCGTGAGCAGTCGTGCGTCGGTGCCGCGCACGGCGATGTCGGCCAATGCGCCGGTGATGGCGTCGAAACCGATCGCGAACACGACGATGTCCACGTCGAGCCGCCGATCGTCAAGTTGAATGCCCGTGGGCGTGATGTGCTGAATGGGGTGTGCGCGGGCGTCGATGAGCTCGACGTTGCCCCGGTTGTAGGTTTCGAAGTATCCGGTGTCCACGCATGTCCGTTTGGTGCCGATGTGATGTCGGGGACACAGCAATTCGGCGGTGTCGGGGTCGTGCACGATGTGGCGGATCTTGTTGCGTGCGAAGTCCTGCGCCGCGGCGTTGGCGGCCTCGTCGGTGAAGAAGTCGGTGAACGCGGCCGACAGGGCGTTGATTCCGCCGCGCTGCCAGCCCTCCTCATAGCGACGTTGGCGCTGTTCAGGAGATGCCTCGAACGTCGCCTGCGTCGGCGGTGGTTGGGGCACACCGGCATCGGAGTGTTCGCAGATCCGGCGCCGTTCCGCGAAGGTCGAGATCGCTGCCTCGAACTCATCCGCGGCCAGGGGTCGATTGTGCGCGGGCATGCTGTAATTCGGGGTGCGCTGCAGAACGTAGAGGTGTTGTGCGGGGGCGGCGATGCGCGGAATCACTTGAATGCCAGATGAACCCGTGCCGATAACAGCGACGGTCTTGCCGGTGAAGTCCACCGGCCGGTGCGGCCACCGTCCGGTGTGGTACCACTCGCCGGCAAAGTCGTCCAGACCCGGGAAGTCGGGTTGCTTGACGACGGACAGGCAGCCCGTGGCCATGACACAGTAGGCGGCGCGCACGGTCTCGCCGCCGTCACAGTGGACGGTCCACTCGTTGGCGACGTCATCCCATTCGGCCGACCGGACCGTCGCGCCGAAGGTGATGTCCTTGCGAAGATCGAAGCGGTCAGCCGCATGTCGGATGTAGGCGAGAATCTCTGGCTGCGCCGCGTAACGCTCGGTCCACCGCCACTCACGGGTCAGGTTCTCGTCGAACGAGTATGAGTAGTCGACGCTTTCGATGTCGCATCGTGCCCCTGGATAGCGATTCCAGTACCATGTGCCACCGACGTCATCGGCGCGTTCGAGGATGTGGCCGGTCATGCCAAGCCCGCGGACGCGGTGCAGCATGTAGAGGCCCGCGAAGCCGGCGCCGACGATCACAACGTCGCCGCGCCCGGGAATGCGTTGTGTGCCCATCGATCTCCTAACGGGACGCCGGGGTGAGCTGACGGTCGCGCAGTGCCAGGGCCGCGGCGAACGCGTCATGAACTTCGGCACGGTCCCACGGTTTGGGGGAGATTGAGATGAAGAAGTCGGCGAGGGCCAGGTCGGTGAGCCGCGCAAGGCTGTCTTCCGTCAGCCCGAGGTCCGAGAGCACCGGGAATTGTAGGCCTGCGAGCAGCCACCTGATCGCGGCTATCAGGCGGCTACCGTCACCCGTTTCGTCGTCCGCCAGACCCCATGCGTCGGCGACGCGTTCGAGTTGGTCTGGCACGTAACGGCGTTCGCGCTCGAGCGTTTCGGCGAGGACGAGGCCGATCGTCAGCCCATGCGGCGCGCCGGTGAGACCGCCGATGGCTTGACCGAGCGAATGTTCGGCGGTGCAGTCCGAGATGTTCATCGCCAGTCCAGCCATCATGCTGCCGCAGGACATGTTCGACCGCGCAACGGCGTCCTCACCATCGCGATAGGCCGCAAGCAAGGAGTCGCCCATCAACCGAACGGCTTCCAACGCGATCGCATCGCCGATCGGTGTGCGTACTTTCGCGACCGTCGCGGCGATGGCCTGCCCGAGGGCGTCGATGCCGGTGTTGGCGGTCATGGCGGGCGGCATGCTCCAGGTCAGAACGGGGTCGACCACTGCATATTGGGGCCGCAGACTTGGGTGCGCGATACCGGCCTTCCGTCCGGCGTCGGGATCGGAGATCACCGATCCACCCGAGACTTCGGAGCCGGTCCCAGCAGTTGTGGGAACCGCAATGAGGGGAACCGACGCGGGTGGATACATTTGTTTGGACTCAAGGAATTCGGAGAACGACACGCCGAGTTGGTGGCACAGTCGCGCGGCTTTCGCGGTGTCGATCACCGATCCACCGCCGAGGGCGACGACCGCGTCGGCATCTTCGACCCGCATCCGCGACATCGCGGCATCGACCATGGCGATCGTCGGCTCGCCCGGCGTCTTCTCCATCCGCGTCACAGTCAGCCCAGCGCCGCGCAACGTGTCCAGCACGCGCGCCACTTCCGGGTTGTAGGTTTCGATGTTCTCGTCGGTGAGCAGAAGGACGCGGTTGGCTCCCTCCTCCTGGATAAGTGCGGGCAATCTGTGGGCGGCACCGTCGCCGAACGCGATACGCACCGGCAGGTGGTTGCTGAATGGCGCGATGGGTTGTATCACGGCTCTCCCGGCTCGTTGGCAGTCATGATAAGGGCCGCTTGGCTTTTCGTAGCGGCCGCGCGAACGAATTCCTCGAAGATTGCCCCGCTGCCCGGATCCTCTGGATGCCACTGGACGTCGAGTGCGAATGTTTGATCGGGCCATTCCACTGCTTCGATGGCTCCCCGGGAACCCCGCCGGTCTCGCCGATGGCATCGAGGTAGGTCCTGGCGACGAGGACAGCGGGCTGCGACCAGAACGTCCACGTCGCGTTGGCCGTCGCACCGCTATTCCTATCAGCGGACGATGCCATGGTCCGCTTTTCATACCAGTAGACAATAGATCCATGCGGGGTAGCCTTCAAGTGATGCCAGATGACTTTCTGCTGAGGCCACTGGAGACGCCGCCGGCGTATGCGGCGGTGGTGGAGCGGGTGCGACGTGCGGTCGCCCTCGGTGTGCTGCTGCCCGGCGACCGGTTGCCGGCCGAGCGGGCGCTCGCGGACGGGCTGGGGGTTTCGCGTGTCACCGTCCGGGAAGCACTGCGGGTGCTTCAGGGGGAGGGGGTGCTCATCACGAAGCGCGGCAGCAGCGGGACGGTCGTGTCGCCGACGATGTCGAGCGTGGGCGCCGAATCCGAGTACAACCAAAGGCTCAGGGAGGTTTTCGAGCTTCGGCTCGCGGTCGAGACGATGGCCGCACGGCTTGCCGCACAACGCGGTGTACCGCAAGACATGCAGTGGCTTTACACGTGTCAGAAGGCCCTCGAGTCGAGCAGCGATGTGCATGCTTTTCGACGCGCGGACTCGGAGTTTCACCTTCGTGTCGCCCAGATGAGCGGCAACAGCATGCTGTTTCAGGTGGTCGAGGACGTGCGTGCGGCGGTGTTCTCCAGGCTGGACCGTCATGATTTCGCCGTCATATACGAGTCATCGATCCGCGGGCACGCCGCGGTGATCGAGGCGATCAGGAATCGCGATCCGATCGCAGCGTCGGCGGCCATGGCGGCCCACATCGAGGAGGCCCGCGACGAGGTGATGGCGGTGTTGTCCGACGAAGGCAACGAGCTGCTCGACACCGATACGGCGTCGGCTGGCTGATCCGTCCTGATCGGCGCCGTACTCCTCAGTGACTCAAGCGGATTCGGGTGCGGTCGTGGACACGGGTTCCACGCGGCCCCGTGTCGAGGCGGAACGGCGGGTAGTCATCGCGCATCAGCGACACGTACGCCCGCACCCGAATGGCCCACCGGCTGATGCCGGGCACGAAGTCGCGAGGTCGCCTCGCACCCGAACCGGGTAAACAGCGGTGTCTGGTTGCACAGTCGACGCTCCTTTCGGGCGTTTTGGCTAATCGATGAGCCGCACGTCGGATTGTTTCGCATCCCGACGGCCGGTCCCCGCGTAGCGCCGTGGTCGAATGGACGCATGTCCTCCAGTGCACTGACCGAGCCGACCTTCACCGGTCACCGACCCTCCGCCGCCGGCGATCTGTCCGTCGAGACGCATGGCATCGCACCGATCCCGGAGGATCAGCGGTACGGTTCGCCCGCCCGGTTGTTCACGGTATGGTTCGCGCCGCAGGTCAACATGACCGGGGTGTTCACCGGCGCGCTGGCGATCGTGCTCGGGCTTGGTTTCTGGCTCGGTCTGCTCGCGATGGTCATCGGCACCGTGCTCGGCTCGCTCGTGGTCGGGTACCTGTCGACGTGGGGCCCGCGGACGGGGACCGGTCAGCTGCCGAACTCGCGGATGGCGTTCGGGAGCGGCGTCGTGTTGCCTGCCGTCCTGCAATGGCTTGGCACGATCGCGTGGGACGCGCTGGTCGGCCTGTTCGGCGGGCAGGCACTGTCGTTGCTCCTCGGCATCCCGTTCTGGCTCGGGGTGCTGATCGTGCTGGGTGTGCAGGCCGTGGCGGGATTCTTCGGTTACGAGGTCATCCACCGGATGCAGGCGGTGCTGACGGTGGTGTTGTTCGTGACGTTCGTGGTGTTTGCGGTGAAACTCGTTGGGGGACATGAGATCGTCACGCCCGCGAGTATCGGTGGCCCAGACCTCGCGGGTGCGTTCGTCCTCGAGGTGACGATCGCGTTCAGCCTGGCGGTGTCGTGGGCCAGTTATGCCGCCGACTTCAGCCGCTACCTGCCTGCCGACTCGTCGCGGGCGCGGGTGTTCGGGTTCACGTTCGCCGGAATCGTGTTGGCGTACATCTTCATTCAGGGCATCGGCGTCGCGGCGGGCAACGTTGTCTCCGAGCAGACTGCGCAGGGCGTGCGATCGGTGATGGGCGGCGGTCTGCTGGGCGGGCTGGCCCTGCTCATCATCGCGTTGGCATCCATCGGCTCCGGTGTGATGAACGACTACAGCGGCTCGCTGGCGCTACAGACGATCGGGGTGAGGGTGCGGCGGCCGGTGTCGGCCGTGATCGTCGCGGCGCTGGCCTATCCGCTCATCCTCTGGCTCAATGCCGCCGACACCGCGACCCGCTTTCAGGATGTGCTGCTGCTGGTGAGCTACTGGATCCCGGCATTCGTCTCGATCGTGGTGGTCGATTGGCTGCTGCGCGTTCGCGGCAGGGCGACCATCAACCCGGCCGAGGAGCCGACCGACCGCCGCGACGCGGTTGTCGCGGTGATCGTGTTTCTGCTCGCGTACGCCGCGGCGATCCCGTTCATGCACACGTCGCTGATCGAGGGCCCGATTGCCAAGGCGTGGCACGGCGCCGACATCGCCTATTTCGTGAACCTCGTCGTGGCGGCCGTGCTGTACGGCGGTTACCGGTTGCTGCGGCCGTCGAACCGGGAGAGATAGAGCCAGGTCGGTTGATAGCCGCGCCGTTCGTAGAGGCGAACGGCGTCGGTGTTTCCGGGCAGCGCACCGAGGATCAGGTCCTTCACGCCGATCGCGTACAGGTGCTGCTCGAGTCGATCGAGGAGCTCGGAGCCGAGCCCGCCTCCGCGATATTGCGGTAACACACTGAGGGATTCGATCTCGCCGATCCGTGGTCCCGTCACCCAGGTGTCCGCAATCCAGCTGTCGTCCACGGGCATGACGTGGGCCAGGCCGTAGCCGACGGCCGCCGCGTCGTCGAACGCGAGCAGCAGCAAGGTGTCCGGCTTGGCCAGCAGCTCCTCGTACAACTCTCGCCTGACCCGCCACGTCTCGTCGTCGCTGACGTACGGTGCCAACTGCGGCATGGATTCGGTGTGGCGGTGATGGACGGCCACCCACAATGGGCCGACGAGATCCAAGTCGGCGGTGCTGCCGGTGCGTACCTGCCAATCGGTGGTCATCCGGCCAAGCTAGTACCCGAACCCGCGGTCGGCCACAGACCGGCGACCGTGAAGCTGTTGCGAAATCACGCCGAGCAGACGCAAAGTGTACTAATTTCACGGCGTGTCGGGTCCTTTTGCGTCTGCTCGCGCTGGATCAGATCCGCTTCACTCCGTCGGCCACCGCATGCAGTTTGTCGGGGTTGGCCACGTTGTGGACGGTGGCGATGCGGCCGTCGGCGTCCAGGTCGACGGTGAGGGTCGCGATGACGCGGCCGCCGCCGGTCAATACGATGCCGGGCCCGCCGTTGATGTCGACGACTTCGGCTGCCATATCGGCGATTTCGACGCCCTCGTACGGGCGTTGGCTAGCACCGGCGATCCACCGGGCGACGTTGTCGATGCCGACGATCGGCCGCATCGCCTGGCGAACCTTGCCGCCACCGTCGGTCCAGAGCGTGACCTCAGGAGACAGCAGTTCCATCAATTCGTTGATGTCGCCACCGGTGATCGCGGCGAAGAACCGCTCGGTGGCTTCGCGCTTCTTCACGCGGTCGGTCTCGAACCGGGGCCGCCGCGCCTGGACGTGCTCGCGTGCGCGGTGGGCGGCCTGGCGCACCGCGGATTCGGACCGCTCGACGGCCTCACCGATCTCGGCGTAGCTGAAGTCGAACACCTCCTTGAGCACGAACACGGCGCGCTCGAGCGGGCTGAGGGTCTCCAGGACGACGAGCATCGCCATCGACACCGATTCGGCCGTGGCGACGTCGTCGGCGGCGTCGGCCTGAGTGAGGATCGGCTCCGGAAGCCATGGCCCCACATAGGTTTCGCGTTGGTGGCGCGTCGAGCGAAGGCGTTCCATCGACAGATTCGACACAATGCGGGCGAGGTAGGCCTTCGGATCGGAGACCTGTGAGCGGTCGCCCGCCGACCATTTGAACCACGCGTCCTGAACGACGTCCTCGGCGTCCGCGGCCGAGCCGAGGATCCGGTAGGCGATCGAGAACAACAGGTTCCGGTGATCGGCGAACGTCTGCTGGTCGGGGTTCATCTTGTCGACCGGCCGCCGCGCCGCCAGGTCGCCGCCCCCAGCGCGGGCAGCACCTTGAGCAGACGATATGTGGTCCACGGGCTGGAGCTCACCGTCTCTTTGTACGCCACGGCCCATCGGCCGGCCAAGTAGAACCGTCCCGGGCTGTCGTCGGCATGGGTGAACTGGATGACACCGTCGTTGCGACCGAGGCTCACCGGTTGGTGCACGTAGCCGAACCGGAACTTCTTGGGCTGCTTGCCTTTCAGCTCACGCACGATCGACCCCGCCGCGTGCAGTGCGGTCGGGATACCGCTCTGACAGGTGCCGTGCATGACCCCGTAGCCCTGCCGGATCGCGGCGGCGTCGCCCACGGCGTAGACGTTCGGGTGGGTCACCGAGCGCAGCGACTCGTCGGTGACGATCCGGCCGCGGTCGTCGACATCGAGTCCGGCCGCCGCCGCGATCGGCGACACCCGCACGCCCGTCGTCCACAGCACGGCCTGCGCCTCGACGACCTCGCCGTCATCGAGCGCGACACCGTCGGACATCACCTTGACGATTTCGACGCCGGAGCGGACCTGCACACCGAGCCGCTCCAGTCCCGCGTGCAGCCGTGCGCGCGCCTTTTCGCCCATCATCGACCCGGGCACCTGGCGGCTCAGTAGCACGACGTCCAGTTCGGGGTGCTGCTCGGCGATCTCAGCCGCGGACTCGATGCCGGTGAGCCCACCGCCTGCCACCACGACGGTGCCGTCCGCGAGTCGCGCCAGGTGATCGGCGAGCAGCGTTGCGTCCTGCGCGCTGTTCAGGGTGTAGGCGAATTCGTCGACGCCGGGCACCGTGTCGGTCTCGGCGACGCTGCCGAGCGCGTACACAAGTGTGTCGTAGCGCAGCGTGTACGCGTCATCGATGCGGACGGTCTGCGCGTCGGCGTCGATGCCTGTCACCCAGCCCTGCACGAAGTCCACGCCGGTGCCCTCGAGCTGATCGGGGATCTGTAGGTCGGCCAAAGTCTGGCCGGACGCGGTCTGGTGCAGGCGCAGTCGTTCGGTGAACCGGGCCTGCGGGTTGACGATGGTGATGTGGGCGTCGCCATGTTTCAGGCGGCCGACCAGTCCCGTCGCGGCGGCCATCCCCGTGTATCCGGCGCCCAGGATCAGGATCTCGTTCATCGTTCTGCCTTTCGTCTCGGCGGCTGATACACACCAGACGCAAGCAGGGCGGCGATTCGTGACATCGCCTTGTGGGTGAATAACGGCATGCAGCCAAAGACGCTGGTCAGCACCATTGGAGCCGTGCTGTGATTGCTTGAGGACGCGATCTATTGGGCAGTAAACCGACCACCTCACTTCCCGTTACCTGCGATTATGGGGATGTGACGCGCCGTTGCGCGGTGTGGTCACGGCGGCTCGCGTGGGAGGGCGGATCGATGGCCCGAATGTCCTTTGCGTACATCCTTTCGATGCTGATGGTCGCGGTCGCGGCCTGTTCGGGCGGTGAGCGCGCCGCAACGACGTCGACGTCGAGTGCGGCCAACGGCGGCCCGCCCCGCACGACGGTCGCGCTCATCACACACCAGGCACCCGGCGACACGTTCTGGGATCTGGTCCGCCGAGGCGCCGAAGCCGCGGCTGCGAACCACGACATCGATCTGCAGTACTCGCACGATCCCGACGCGGCGGCCCAGGCGAACCTGGTGCGGTCGGCGGTCAGCGGACATGTCGCCGGCATCGCCGTCACACTCGCCAACCCCACGGTGCTGGCGCCGGCCGTGCAGAGCGCGGTCGCCGCGGGACTTCCCGTAGTGGCGGTGAATTCGGGGATCGCGGCCTGGAAAGCGTTGGGGGTGATGGCGTACTTCGGGCAAGACGAGGCGATCGCGGGTGAAGCCGCGGGGCAACGCTTCACCCACGAGGGCGCGCGGAACGTGCTGTGCGTGATTCACGAGCCGGGCCACGTCGGCCTCGAGGCGCGATGTGACGGGCTGGCAAGGGGATTCACGGGCAAGACGCAGAAGCTGTATGTGAACGCCGTCGACTCGCCGACCGTCAAGCGCGCGGTGGCGGCAAGGCTGCAACAGGACTTCAGCATCGACCGCATCCTGACGCTCGGTGCCCAAATGGCGTTGGCCGCACGGGAGGCGGTCGCCGAAGCCAACAGTTACGCCAGGGTGGCGACGTTCGACACCAACGCGGGCGTCGTCGACGCGATCAACAAGGGCATGATCGAATGGGCCATCGACCAACAACCCTTTCTACAGGGCTATCTCGCGGTCGACTCGCTCTGGCTGTATTTCACCAACAAGAACGTGATCGGCGGTGGCCAGCCGACACTCACCGGGCCGTCGTTCGTCGACGACACGAACATCAAATCGGTCGCCCACCTCGCTGAGGCCGGCACCCGCTGACGCCGTGACGGTCCTCTTCCTCACCGGCGACGTGATGACCGGCCGCGCGATAGATCAACTGCTGCCGCACCCGGGCGATCCGACCCTGCGCGAACCCGTCGTGTCGGACGCGCGAACCTACATCGCGCTAGCCGAGCAGACGAACGGACCCATTCCGGCGCCGATCGACTTCGCGTGGCCGTGGGGCGAGGCGCTGGAAATCGTCGACCAGTTCGCGCCCGACGTCCGCTTGCTCAATCTGGAAACCAGCATCACCGCCGGTGGCGAGTTCGCACGCGGAAAGGCGGTGCATTACCGCATGCATCCGGACAACGTCGGATGCTTGGCCGCGATCCGGCCGGATGTCTGCGCGCTGGCCAACAATCACATCTTGGATTTCGGATATCAGGGCCTGTCCGACACCCTGCGAACGCTCGAGGACGCCGGAATACGCAGCGCCGGAGCGGGATTGGATGCGGAGAACGCCGAACGCCCTGCTGTCGTCGGGCATGTCGTGATCGCGTCCTGCGGCACCGGATCGAGCGGCATTCCGCGGGCGTGGGCAGCGACGGGCCGGCGCCCTGGCGTCGCATACCTGCCCGACATGACCGACCGTACCGCCGACACACTCGCCGACCGGGTGCTGGCGGTCAAAGGCCCTGACGACGTCGGGGTCGTGTCCGTGCACTGGGGCTCGAATTGGGGCTACGACGTCGACAGCGCGCAGATCCGCTTCGCGCACCGGCTGATCGACGCGGGTATCGATGTGGTGCACGGCCATTCGTCGCACCATCCGCGGCCCATCGAGGTGTATCGGGGCAGGCTGATCATGTACGGGTGTGGGGACACCATCGACGACTACGAAGGCATCTCCACGTACGAGTCATACCGGCATGAACTCCGCCTCCTACACTTCGCGTCGATCACCGACGACTCAGCCGTTGTCTTGCGCATGGTGCCGATGCGGATGAGGAGGATGCGCCTCGAGCGTGCACCCCACGCCGACGCCGACTGGCTGCGCGCGAGCGTGACAGAGATGAGTCGGCGGTTCGGAACCCGAGTCGACGACGTGGGCGACGGTGTGCTGATGGTCCGCACCGGGTAGACGCTGAGCTTGCCGATCGTAAAGCAATTTGCTTTACGAATGGCTAGTCCAGTACTTTACGATCGTAAAGGTCAACGCCGGGAATTCGTGAGGAATTGGCGATGGTAACTGCTGCGGTGGAGACCACCGATACCAGGACGCGACTGATCGAGGTCGCGATCGACCTGTTCACCCGGCACAGCTTTGCAGGAACCTCGCTGCAGATGATCGCGGACGAGCTTGGGTTCACCAAAGCCGCCATCTACCACCACTTCCGCACCCGCGAGCAACTGCTCGCCGCGGTCCTCGAGCCGACGCTCGACGAGCTTCGCGCCATCGTCGAGGCGGCAGAGGCGAGGCGCACCGCGCACGCGAGGGCGGAGCACATGCTCAGCGGCTACGCCGCGCTGGCCGTCCGGAATCGGGGCCTTGCGGCCGTGTTAGCCGCCGATCCCAGTGTCGCCACGGAG
>Ga0081455_10006073_pt1 | contig 13074 bp, 10 predicted proteins | sample TabmetS3T2R1_FD_70207 | JGI IMG/M metagenome (GOLD analysis project Ga0081455, IMG submission 70207) | Tabebuia heterophylla rhizosphere microbial communities from the University of Puerto Rico - S3T2R1 | ecosystem: Host-associated > Plants > Roots > Rhizosphere ... | reverse complement strand
ACACCTGCGCGTGGAGCATCTGTTTGGGGCTGCGCCACGGCCCCACCAGCAGATTGCCGCTCTCCAATAACTCGGTCCTGAATGCCGGTTCTGTCATCCCTGGTGTCTCCCTTTACGCCCAAGCGTTTCAAAGAAGGCGAGGTCCCGCAAGAGGCGGGCTGATCCACAAGAGGGGCCGAGATATGTCCTGCGGCCATGAATTCACGCTGGGCACGCATAGCAAAACCGGTGCATTCTGTTCGCAATTAGACCGGTTCAAATCACCGGCGCGACGGGGAGCGGACGAATGGCGTTGATGGAAGTGGGGCTGGACGACAAGTACCGGCTGGATGCGAAGCGAATCTTCCTCTCCGGTACGCAGGCGCTGGTCCGCCTTCCCATGTTGCAGCGCGAACGCGACCGCGCGCAGGGGCTCAATACCGCGGGTTTCATATCAGGCTACCGCGGCTCGCCGCTCGGCATGTACGACCATGCGCTATGGCGCGCCAAAAGCTTCCTCAAGCAGCATGACATCGAGTTCTCGCCCGGTCTCAACGAGGACCTCGCCGCAACTGCCGTGTGGGGCAGTCAGCAGGTCGGCATGTTCCCCGGCGCCAAGGTCGATGGCGTGTTCGGTATCTGGTACGGCAAGGGTCCCGGCGTCGACCGCTCGGTCGATGCGCTCAAGCACGCCAACTCGGCAGGCACGTCGAAGAATGGCGGCGTGATTGCGCTTGCCGGCGACGACCATGGCTGCCAGTCCTCGACGCTGGCGCATCAGAGCGAGCAGGTGTTCGCCGCGGCGCTGATGCCGGTGGTCAATCCGGCGACGCTGCAGGATTATCTCGATCTCGGCATCCTCGGCTTTGCGCTGTCGCGCTATTCCGGCTGCTGGGTCGGCTTCAAGGCGATTTCAGAGACGGTGGAAAGCTCGGCCTCGATCGTCAGCGATCCCGATCGGATCAGGATCATTACGCCAGATGATTTCGAGATGCCGCCCGGCGGGCTCTCGATCCGCTGGCCGGATGCGCCGATGGAGCAGGAGCGGCGGCTGCACGGCCCGAAGATGCAGGCGGTCGCGGCATTCGCGCGTGTCAACCGCTTCGATCGCATCGTGCTGGACTCGAAGCCCGCGCGGCTCGGCATCATGGCGACCGGCAAGGCTTATCTCGATCTGCGTCAGGCGCTGGCCGATCTCGGCATTACCGATGCCGAGGCGCAGGCGCTGGGCTTGCGCATCTACAAGGTGGCGCTGACATGGCCGCTGGAGGAATCCGGCGCGCGCACGTTTGCCGAAGGCTTGCAGGACGTGCTGGTAGTGGAGGAAAAGCGCGGCTTCATCGAGGACCAGCTTCTTCGCATTCTTTATAATGTCGATGCCTCGAAGCGGCCTTCGGTGGTCGGCAAGCGCGACGAGACCGGCGCCATGCTGCTGCCGAGCGAGGGCGAGTTGACGCCGACCATGGTCGCGGCGGCCGTGGTGGCACGATTACGCCGGCTCGGCCATCGCAGCCCGGCGCTGGAGCAGCGCCTCGCAAAACTCGAAGCCTTCGACCGGCCGGCGGAGGGCACAGGCGCGGCAAAGCTGCAGCGCACGCCGTATTTCTGCTCGGGCTGCCCGCACAACACGTCGACCAAGATTCCCGAGGGCAGCCGTGCGATGGCTGGCATTGGCTGTCACGGCATGGCGCTGTCGGTGCCGAACCGCCGGACGCAGACGATCTCGCATATGGGCGCGGAGGGCGTCACCTGGATCGGGCAGGCGCCGTTCACCAGCGAGCCACACGTCTTCCAGAATCTCGGCGATGGCACCTACACCCATTCCGGCCTGCTGGCGATCCGCGCGGCGGCGGCCTCCGGCGTCAACATCACTTACAAGATCCTTTATAATGACGCGGTGGCGATGACTGGCGGCCAGCCGGCGGAGGGCGGCCTGACCGTGTCGCAGATCGCGCACCAGGTTTCGGCGGAAGGCGCAAAACGCCTCGTCATCGTCTCCGACGATCCCGAGAAATATCCCAGCAATTACTTCCCCTCAGGCGCGACTGTTCATCACCGTCGCGAACTCGACGCGGTGCAGAAGGAGCTGCGCGAGGTCAAGGGCCTCACGGTGCTGATCTATGACCAGACTTGCGCCGCGGAAAAGCGCCGCCGCCGCAAGCGCGGGCTCTATCCGGATCCGCCGAAGCGTATCTTCATCAACGAGCGCGTCTGCGAGGGCTGCGGCGACTGCTCGTCCGTTTCCAACTGCGTCTCGGTGCAGCCGCTTGAGACCGAGTTCGGCCGCAAGCGGCGGATCGACCAGTCGAACTGCAACAAGGATTTTTCCTGCATCGAGGGCTTTTGCCCGAGCTTTGTCACCGTGCATGGCGGCAAGCTACGCAAGGCCGACCGTACCGCGGCCGATCCCTCGGCGCTGTTTGCCGATCTGCCGACGCCCGCTACCCCGGCGCTCGCCGGTCCCTACAATATCCTCGTCACCGGTATCGGCGGCACCGGCGTCATCACCATCGGCGCGCTGCTCGGCATGGCTGCCCATGTCGAGGGCATGGCGTGCTCGACGCTGGACTTCACCGGGCTGTCGCAGAAGAACGGCGCGGTCATGAGCCATGTCCGCATCGCCCCGACGGCGGATGATCTCTCCACCGTCCGCATCGCGCCCGGTAACGCCAATCTCATCCTCGGCTGCGATATCGTCGTCGCCACCAGCATTCCATCGCTGAGCCGGGCTGAGCGCGGCGTGACGCGCGCGATCGTCAATGCCGATCTGTTGCCGACCGCGAGCTTCGTCATCAATCCCGACATCGATTTCGAGGCCGGGGCGATGCGGGAGGCGCTTAACGAGGCCGTCAGCGCCTCCGACCTCGACATCCTCGACGCGACGGGACTAGCCACCGCGCTGATGGGCGACAGCATCGCCACCAACGCCTTCATGCTCGGCTTTGCGTTCCAGCGCGGCGCGATCCCGCTGTCGCTGGAAGCGATCATGAAGGCGATCGACCTCAATGGCGCGGCGATCGAGATGAACAAGCTGGCGTTCTCCTGGGGCCGGCTCGCCGCGCATGATCTGCAGCGCGTCGTCAGTGCCGCGCGCTTCAAGGGTTCGGGCGCGGCGCCGGTCCGGCGGACGCTCGAGGAGAGCATTGCCTTCCGTGCCAAATTCCTGACGGACTATCAGGATGAGGCCTATTCCAAACGCTACCTCGCCGAAGTCGAACGCGTCCGCGCGGCCGAAGCCAAGACTGCGCCCGTCTCGCATGAGCTGACGGAAGCCTTCGCAAAAGGCCTGTTCAAGCTGATGGCCTACAAGGACGAATATGAAGTCGCCCGGCTCTATTCCGACGGCGAGTTCGCAAAAGCGTTGAAGGCGCAGTTCGACGGCGAGGAGGGCGTCAAGGTCAGCCTCGCGCCGCCGCTGCTCGCGTCGCGCGACAAGGTCACGGGCCGCCTGCGCAAGCGCGAGTTCGGTGCCTGGATCTTCCGCGTGTTCGATATTCTGACCCGGTTCAAGTTCCTGCGCGGCACCGCGTTCGATCCGTTCGGCTACACGGCCGAACGGCGGATGGAGCGGGCGCTGCCGGGCGAATATTCCGACATGGTCTTCCGCCATCTCGACAGCGCGAAACCGCAGGATTGGCCGCGTCTGGTGGCGCTGGCGAAGTCCGCGGAACTGGTTCGCGGCTACGGCCATATAAAGGAAGCTAATGTCGCGAAATATCGCGCGGAGTGCGCGCGGCTGGAAGCCGCGATCGGCCAACCGGTGGCGCAGGCAGCCGAATAGCGGCTGCACGCCTTGCGTGTGAACTTTTCCACCGCTGAAATCACTCACCGGTAACCCTGAGGGCGGAACCGGCTGGAATTATCCAGCCGGCTTCCTACATGATGGCTGTTCCCCAGTTTGTTGAGTCGGTTTCACGAGGCCCGCGATGGTCCTGAAGAATGCTATTGCCGCAGCACTTTGCACGGGGCTCCTGATATCGGGCAGCGCCGCGCTGGCGGACGAGTATCATGCGGGCGAACTACTCGGTCTCGATCTCCCCCAAGCCGTGCTCTCGCCGAAGCGGCTCGGCCCCGAGACGCAATTCGCGCCGGTTAGAATCGAAGCCAGAACCGATCGCAAGCCGGTGAAGACGGAGCGCGTGGTTGTCCGTAAAACTCCGGAGCGCAAGGCGCATGTTGCGCAGGAGCGCGTGGAGAAGCCGCGCGGTGCGGCCCGTGCGCAGCTCGTGCGCCGCCACAGCAATCCACTCGATGCCCAGGCGCGCGACACGCGGATCCAGACCTGGCCGTGCAGGTCGGGCGGCATCTGCGGCTGGCAGAACTAGTTTGCTTCGTAGGATGGGTGGAGCGAAGCGATACCCATCATGCCTCCGTGCACGGGATTGAAGGGTTTCGCTTCCGCGTTCGCCAATTGAGTTACGACAAACAAGTCCCATCCTACAATTCTTAACCCTCATGGTGAGGAGGCGCGTAGCGCCGTCTCGAACCACGAGGCCCCGGCTCCTCAGGATGAGGTCTTACAGCAGGGATTGATGGGTTTCGCTTCGCTCTACCCATCCTGCGATTCCACGTCATCCACCTGTCGTAAAAGCTTCAGCCGCGAGTCAAATTCAACGGGCACACCATCGTCGTGATTCGACGAGGGTGCTTCGATGCCGATTGCGATCCACGCCGGGCAAGGCCTGAACCGGCGTCAATTATTGGTCCGCTCCGCCGCAACATGTGCCGTCGCCGGTCTCGGCAGCATCGCCAGGCCTTATCTCAGCCGCGCCGCAGATCGGCCGCTCATCACCAGCGGCATTCAATCGGGCGACGTATCGGCCGACTCCGCGGTGATCTGGGCCCGCGCCGACCGCGCCGCGCGGATGCGGGTCGAGTGTTCGGCGGCCGAAGACTTCAAGACCATCATTGGCTCGGCTTCGGCCGATGCCTTGCCGGCGAGCGATTTCACCTCGAAGGTTCTGCTCGGCGGCCTGCCATCGGGGCAGGATATTTTCTATCGCGTGCGGTTTGAAGATATCGACGGGCAGGGACTGGCCGGCGAAACGCAGGTCGGGCACTTTCGCACCGCGCCCGCGACACGGAGCAACGTATCGTTCGCCTGGTCGGGCGATACGACGGGGCAGGGCTGGGGCATCGACGAAAGCCGTGGCGGGATGCGGACTTACCGGACAATGCTCGACAATCGTCCCGACTTCTTCATCCATTCCGGCGACCACATCTATGCGGATTGCCCGATCGAGCGGGAATTGAAACTGCCCGACGGCGGGGTGTGGCGGAACATCGTCACCGAGGAAAAGTCCGTCGTCGCCCAAACGCTGGGAGAGTTTCGCGGCAACTACAAATACAACTGGCTCGACCCAAACTTTCGCGCCTTCCATGCCGCCGTCCCCCTGTTCGCGCAATGGGACGATCACGAGGTCACCAACGACTGGGCGCCGGTCGGCACCGCCGACGAGACCGGCTATGCCGAGGACGGCTCCTCGCTGCTGGTGGCGCGGGCGCGCCGCGCCTTCCATGAATTCATGCCGATGCGCGCGCGACCTGCGCAGGAGGACGGCCGCATCTATCGCAAGATCGGCTACGGCCCGCTGCTCGACGTCTTCATGATCGACATGCGCAGCTATCGCGATTCCACCTTCAACAAGCGCGACGACCGCAGCGACACCTGCGTCCTCGGCGCGGCGCAACTGGCCTGGCTGAAGCGCGAGCTGGTCTCATCCGACGCTACCTGGAAGGTGATTGCCGCCGATATGCCGATCGGTCTGATCAGCGAGGACGCGATCGCGCTCGGCGACGGGCCGCCGGAGCGGCGCGAGCATGAGATCGCCGACCTGCTGTCGTTCATGAAGCGCGCCGGCATCCGCAACGTTGTGTGGCTGACCGCCGACATGCATTACACGGCAGCGCATCATTACGATCCGAACCGCGCCGCCTTTCAGGATTTCGAGCCGTTCTGGGAATTCGTCTCCGGCCCGCTGCACGCCGGCACCTGGGCGCCGGCCCCGCTCGATAATACGTTCGGCCCGAAAGCGATGTTCCAGAAGGGCTGCAGCGGCGAGAATCTCGCGCCGTGCTTCGGGATGCAGTTCTTCGGCCGCGTCGATATCGACGGCAAGACCGAGGTGATGACCGTGACGCTAAAGGACGTCGACAATCGCGACCTCTGGTCGGTCGACATCGAACCCCGTCCGGACGCGCGGCCGGGCCAGATCATGGCGCAGCACATCTGACGCTTTCGATCGGGCGACCTGCGGCACGGAAATCCCCGGCGACTTCCATGTTCGCGCCGCATAGTTCGGCGAGGCTTTTGTCGCTCTGCCGACACGTTGGCTAAAAAAACAACTCGAAATTGCGTGTGGTTTCTTGAAGGAGCCATTGCGTTGGCGCACAATTCGCCTGTCCCTCCCGACCGGAGCCCTGCCATGTTTGTCGCCGAGAGCAAGCGCCTGACGCATCAGGGCGCGAAGATGATCATGGCGACGGCGCTGGAATTGGCCGGCCAGGCCAAGATCGCGATCTGCTGCGCCATCGTCGATGCCGGCGGGCATGTGATCCTGATCGAACGCATGGACGGCGGCCGCTTCCATACCGTGCACTCCTGCACCACCAAGGCGGTTTGCGCCGCATCAAACCGGCGCCCGACCACGGCCAAGGGCGCGGCCGGCCAGGACCTCGACGTCGCCCACGCGATCGGGCTTGCGCTCGCGGCCGGACCGGAACGGTGGACGGCGATGGAAGGCGGCGTGCCGGTGCTGATCGACCGCGAATGTATCGGCGGCGTCGGCGTGAGCGGCGGTGACTGGGAGACCGATCTGCGGATCGCGAAGGCGGCCGTCGAGTCGATCGGCGCGAAATGGGAATGACATCGCAGGGACCGAAGCCGGTCCCGGGAGGGCAAAGGGATGAGTGCCGATCCGCTCCGCGTGGCCTGTATCGGGATGGGATGGTGGTCCGACGTTCTGGCGGATGCGATCCAGCGCTCGGGTAAGCTCGAGATCCGCGCCTGCTACACCCGCTCCGATGAAAAGCGCAAAAGCTTCGCGGCAAAGTACCGCTGCCGGCCGGCCGAGAGCTACGAGGCGCTGCTCGAAGATGCCGAGATCGAGGCGATCATCAACACGACGCCGAACGATGTGCACCTGGCGACGACCCGCGCGGCTGCGGCCGCCGGCAAGCACGTCTTTCTCGACAAGCCGATCGCCAACAGCATCGCGGACGGTCGCGCCATCACCGAGGCCTGCCGTACGGCCGGCGTGGTGCTGGCGCTCGGCTATCAGCGGCGGCGCGAGAGCCATTTCCGCTACGTCAGGCGAGAAATCGACGCCGGCCGGTTCGGCAAGCTCGTCAACGCCGAGGCGAATATCAGCCGCGACCGCCTCGGCAAGATCGATCTCACCTCCTGGCGCTACCAGGCCGCGGGCATGCCCGGCGGCGTGATGCTGCAGATCGGGATCCACTATATCGATGTGCTCGCCTACCTGATCGGGCCGGTCCATGCGGTGCGCGCGCAGTCGGCGCAACTGGTGCTGCCCGGCGACAACCCTGACGTCGCGAGCCTGATCCTGCAGCATGAGAACGGAGCGTTGTCGACGCTGAACGCAAGCTACGCCTCGGCGTCCGAATATTACCTGATGAATGTCTACGGCAAGGAGATGACGGCGTTCTACGACCTGCACCATGGGCTCCGGCTGCTCAAGCGCGGTGAAAGCCGCCCCATCGCCGTGCCCTGCGAAAGCAATGACACCCTTGTCGAGGAACTCGAGGAGTTCGCCGCGGCGGCGCGCGGGCAGCGCCAGCACGAAGTCGGGGGCGAGGAGGCGACGCGATCGCTCGCGGTGGTGCGCGCCGGCATTCTCTCGGCGCGTGAGGGACGTTCGGTCGAGGTCGCGGAAATACTGAACGGTGACGGAAGATTGTGACGGCGCAGCAGCAGGATAGGAGCGCGCGTTATGAAACCCGGTACGAGTGTCTGGAAAGCCTGTTTGGTCGCGGTGCTATTCGCCGGCATAGCCGGGCCGTTGCGCGCGCAGGACTACCCCTCCCGAGCGATCACGGTGGTCGTGCCGTTCCCGCCGGGAGGCGCCAGCGACGTGGTGGCGCGCATCGTCACCAACCAGATGTCGAAGATCCTCGGGCAGTCCATCGTCATCGAGAATGTCAGCGGAGCCGGCGGCACGGTCGGCAGCGCCCGCGTCGCTGCTGCCGCACCCGATGGCTATACTCTGCTTGCCGCGGCGATGGGGTCGCATGTCGCGGCTCCCGTGCTGACGCCGAACCTCAAATACGATCCGGTTACCGATTTCGTGCCGATCGGTTTCACGGCCCATTCCCCGGCAGTCGTGATCGCGCGGAAGGACTTTCCGGCCAACGACCTGAAGGAATTTGTCGCAACCCTCCGGCAACGGGGCGATGCGGTGAAGCAGGCCCATGGCGGCATCGGCGCGTCCTCGCACATGGCGTGCCTGCTGTTCACCGCGGAAATCGGCGCGAAGCCGGCGCTCGTTGCCTATCGCGGTTCAGGCCCGGCCTTGAACGATCTGGTCGGCGGCCACGTCGACTTCATGTGCGAGCAATCGGTCAGCGTGGCCGAGTCGGTTCTGGCCGGCTCGGTCAAGGCCTTCGCCGTCTCGGCTGCGAAACGCCTCGAAAACCTGCCGAATGTTCCGACCGCCGGCGAAGCGGGCATCGGCTATCAGATGAGCGTCTGGGCCGGACTGTTTGCGCCGAAAGGCGTTTCGCCCGAAATCATCGCCAAGCTTTCCGATGCGCTCGACAAAGCGCTTGATGAAGCCACGGTGCGCGAACGGATTGCCCAGCTTGGCGGCTCGATCCCGGCCAAGGACGAACGCAACCCGGCTACCTTCGACCGGTTTGTCCGGTCCGAAATCGCACGCTGGTCACCCATTCTCGCTGCGGCCGGATCGGGGAAGTGAGGTTAGTGCGCCACGTGAAGTGGGCTCAGGGCGTCACCGCGAGATAGCCGCCCACCACCATCAGCACCGAGAGCGCCACGACCACGCCGAGTACGGCGGCGATGATCGCAGGCAGTTCATGGGTTTCCAGCCATTGTCGCAACGCTCTTACCATCGCACCCCTGATCTTGATTGCCCCGCGCCCTGCGCGCAAACTATTCAATAGCGGCCTATTCCCCTCAATGAAATACCGTTGAGGCGGCTTGGCTTGGCACGCGGTGCTTTTTCCTTTCCGGGAGAGCCATCATGGAACATCTGCAAACCCAGGGTATCAGCCTGCCGAAGCTTGGTCTCGGCACCTTTCGCATGCAGGGCGATGCCTGCCGCGCAGCCGTGGAGGGCGGGCTGGCGTTGGGTTACCGGCATCTCGACACCGCCGAGATGTACGACAATGAGGAGGCCGTGGGTGCCGCGATTGCAGCCTCGCGCGTTCCCCGCAAGGACCTGCATGTCACCACAAAAGTCTGGAACGAAAACCTGGCGCCGGATGCGCTCCGCCGGGCGTTCGATACTTCCTTGAAGAAACTCCGGCTCGACCATGTCGACCTCTATCTGGTGCACTGGCCGGCGCCCAATATGAACCTGCCCGAGATCTTCGAAACGCTGATGCGGCTGAAGGAGGAAGGCCGCACCCGCGCCATCGGCGTCGCCAATTTCAACATTGCGCTCGTCAAGACGGTGATCGAGGAGATCGGGGCGCCGATCGCCTGCAATCAGGTCGAATACCATGTGATGCTGGATCAGACGCGGCTTCGCCAATTTCTCACTGCGAAATCGATACCGCTGATCGCCTATTCGCCGCTGGCCAAAGGCTTTGCGGCTTCCGACGCGGCGCTTGCCGCGATCGGTCGCAAGCACAACGCCAGCGCGGCCCAGGTGGCGCTGAAATGGCTGCTCGATCAGGATGGCGTCGCTGCGATCCCGAAGGCGTCGCGCAGCGAGAGCCAACAAGCCAATCTCGACGCGCTGAAGCTGAGGCTCGACGACGCGGACCGGAAAGCGATCGCGGGCTTGCCGAAAGACAAACGGTGTGTAAATCCCGGCTATGCGCCGGCCTGGGATTGATGCCGGTTCTTGCCTTTTCCGCTGGCCGGAATTCGGGTTTTCGCTACACACGGGCGCGGCTCCAGTCCATACTGGATCGCATCAAAGGGAGGTCTTTCAAATGCGTGAAGCTGTCATCGTTTCCTATGCACGTACGGGGCTGGCAAAGTCCGGCCGCGGCGGGTTCAACATCACCCCGCCGATGTCGCTGGCTGCCCACGCCATCAAGCACGCCGTGGAGCGCGCCGGCGTCGACAAGGAATATGTCGAGGACTGCTATCTCGGCAATTGCGCGCACGGCGCGCCCAATATCGGCCGCCAGGCCGCGCTTCTCGCCGGCATGCCGACGTCAACCGCGGGTGTGTCGGTGAACCGCTTCTGCTCCTCGGGCCTGCAGACCATCGCGATGGCTGCCAACTCGATCCGTTCGGACGGCTCCGATTGCATCGTCGCCGGCGGCGTCGAGAGCATCTCGATCCCCGGCGGCGGCTCGCCGAAGGAATCGATCGATCCCGAGCTGCTCAAGGTCGCGCCCGACATCTTCATGGCGATGATCGACACCGCCGACATCGTCGCCGAGCGCTACAAGCTTAGCCGCGAATATCAGGACGAGTATTCGCTGGAGTCGCAGCGCCGCATGGCGGCCGCGCAGCAGGCCAACAAGTTCAAGGACGAGATCGTCCCGATGAAGACCAAGATGAAGGTGGTCGACAAGGCGACGAAGGCGGAATCGATCGTCGATTACATTGTCGACCGCGACGAGTGCAACCGTCCCGAGACCACCATGGAAGGCCTTGCCAAGCTTGAGCCGGTCAAGGGGCCCGGCAAATACGTCACCGCCGGCAACGCCAGCCAGCTCTCGGACGGCGCGGCCGCCGTCGTGCTGATGGAAGCCAAGGACGCCGAGAAGCGCGGCCTCAACCCGCTGGGCCGCTTCGTCGCCTGGGCCTCGGCCGGCTGCGAGCCGGACGAGATGGGCATCGGCCCGATCTACGCCGTGCCGAAGCTCTTGAAGCGCCATGGCCTGAAGATCGACGACATCGATCTCTGGGAGCTCAACGAGGCCTTCGCCAGCCAATGCCTCTATTCGCGCGACCAGCTCGGCATCGATCCCGAGAAGTACAATGTCAACGGTGGCTCGATCGCGATCGGCCATCCCTTCGGCATGACCGGCGCGCGTCTCACCGGCCACCTCCTGCAGGAAGGCCGCCGGCGCAAGGCCAAGTGGGGCGTTGTGACGATGTGCATCGGCGGCGGCCAGGGCGGCGCGGGCCTGTTCGAGATCTATCAGTAAGCCCGGTCGTCATCGCAAGAATCGAAACAGCGCGGCGATTGCCGCGCTGTTTTTTGTTGGCCCATGTCGGTGCCATGACCTCTACTTCACCTCGCCCCGCTCGCGGGGAGAGGTCGGATCGCATCGAAGATGCGATCCGGGTGAGGGGGACTCTCCGCGAGTCCGTCTCTTACCGTGATTGCGGAAGCAGCCCCTCACCCCGACCCTCTCCCCGCGAGAGCGGGGAGAGGGAGAGGAGAGACCTCACTTCGCCTTCAGGAAATCGGCAACTTCCAGCAGCACGAACTCGTTGTCGTCGGCCTTGTTCGGATCGCGGCTGGAGGAGAACGGCAGGTTGTTGTCGTTGCCGACGATGATGTGCGTCTCGTCGACGCGGTCGACGTTCTCGATGGTGAAGAAGGGGAAGGTGAGCACGCCGTCGTTGAGCGGCTTCTTCGCCTTCTTGTCCGGGTCCTTGATCTTCATCAGGTCGATATAACCGATCTTGCGCACGGGCTTGCCGACATTGGCGTCCGACAGCTCGACCTTGTAGATGCGCTTGAACTTGGCCAGATCAGGGAAGCAATTCTCGCCGCGTTGCCCTTGTGGGCAGGCCTTGTCGGCGGTGCCTTCGCCATTGTCGCGCTCGATGATCAGGCCGCTCGTGGCATCGATCATGTTGAAGTCGCCGATGGCGTTGCCGTTCTGCTCGAACACATACTGCCAGTAGCGGCCGGTGAATTTTTCCGCGGCGACGTCGAATTCCAGGATGCGCGAGGCTTCCTTGCCGTCGACCTTCTCCCAGTCCTTCTTCTCGGCGTCCCACAGCGGACCTTCGAGCAGGCCGTAGAGGAACTTGCCGTCCTTGGAGCCGGCAAAGCCCTCATAGCCCTTGGAGCGGCGCAGGTTGACGGTGGTGTAGGTGGCGCCGGGCGCACCGGGTGACTGCACCGACCAGTGGTCGGGCGAGCGCACCGGCTTGCCGTCGGCCATGGTCTCGAACACCGCCAGCACCTTGCCGGTCTTGTCGGCCTTGAGGATGTAGGGGCCGAACTCGTCGCCGATCCAGAAGTTGTCGCCGACGATCTGGAATCCCTCGGTGTCGAAATCAGCGCCGGTCAGATAGCGCTTGGCGGTATCCTCGTGCACGATGCGGAACGGCACCCTGCGGTCGGGATCGTGCAGGAACACGGTCTCCTGCCGCTCGACCTTGCTGTTTGCCCAGTCCATCTTGTAGCGATTGAGATAGAGCATCGAATCCGGCGAGTTGTAGCGCGAGCCCATGCCGTTGTCGGTGAGCACCCAGAATTCGCCGTTGCCCATCGACTTGATGCCGGAATGGCCCTGCAGCGGCTGGCCCTTGAACGGCAGCGACACGCCGGTCGGCCGCTCATAGGATTTGCCCATCACGCTGCCGACGGCGTCGACCCGCTTGCCGGTGGTGTACTTGCCGGGGTTTTTCAGGTCCGCGGGCGCATCGGCCGGCGCGTCGATAAAACTTTCGGCAGGGAGGACGGCGTGGCCCTTCAGCGTTGCCGGGAATTCGCCTTCGCCCTGTGCGAACGCGACTCCTGTGAGCAGCAAGACGGATGCGGCAGAAGCAAGCAGTGACACGCGCATGGTGGATCTCCTGTGATGATGGTGCGCGGTGTTGTCAGGAACCCGGGTGACGATGCTCTTACGGCTGGATGACGGTGGCGTGACAGTGGTGGATGGCGGTTGCGGCCTTACGCCGCCAGTGCCTTATCGCGCGGAAGTTGCCACCGGCTGCATGGTCTGTGGCAACAGATAGGGCACCCCGTC
>Ga0081455_10006072_pt1 | contig 13074 bp, 10 predicted proteins | sample TabmetS3T2R1_FD_70207 | JGI IMG/M metagenome (GOLD analysis project Ga0081455, IMG submission 70207) | Tabebuia heterophylla rhizosphere microbial communities from the University of Puerto Rico - S3T2R1 | ecosystem: Host-associated > Plants > Roots > Rhizosphere ... | reverse complement strand
GGGCACGTTCTCCCGGACCTTCTTCAACATCTGACCACACCCACCACTAGCAAGCGCCTGGTCGGAGCCCCGCGCTCCGACCAGGCGCCTTTAACCGCACCACCGCCCAGCGACTCGTGAGCGGAAAGACAGCAAACGCCTCCCAATCGAAGGTCACCAGACGCAACGGGGCCGCGACCCCGGATTAGGACATCCGCGGAGACCGGCACCGGCGGCCAATACCCGCCAGCGAAAACGAACGGCGTCCGCAACGAGGGGTCATCCCCGACGCGACCACTAGCTCAACTGCTGGCCAATGCGGTCGCATATGGGCGCACACCGATGCACGCTGATCCCCTTCCGCGAAGTGAAGCCGGACCCTCTCCATACGGCCCCCGATGCCTTGACACAGAAGGGTCAGACGGGCCGGGGTGCCTGACGACCGCGAGGGCAACGGTTCGGCGAAGACCGGAGTCGGAGCTCCCGCTCATCATCGACGTTGGCCGCCACCCGGCGCACTCTGCGTACCTACCGTTCACCATGGTCAAGTGCGTTCTGGTCCCCGAACGGACCCGATGCCGCTCGGCTGGACACGCGTCGGCGTGCGGCCGGTCGACAGGAGACAGCCACTGACCTGCACGGATGTCAGTTCACGGCTGTTGTCGAGTGGTCGGGCTGGCCGGATTCGAACGGGCGACCCCTTGACCCCCAGAACTATGCGCCACGCGCCACCTGCGAGAACAGCAACAACCGGGGCCGAAAAAACGGGTGGCGTCCCGTGAGGTGGTGTAGTTCGGGCCGTTGATCGTCGTGTTGTCGACGACGTTGGCGGCCACCGTGCGACTGTCAGTGAGACCTAGCGATAGAGACTCACGGAAGGACATGAACGCACGATGGCCTTGGACCATGCTGCACTACTCGAGGTGCTGGAAGCGATGAAGGCCGCGGAGGTGGACGACGACCGGGTCCGGACTGCCGCGGAGACGATCTATCAGGCGTTGATCGAGGCCGAGTTGATGTCGGTGATCGGTGCCGGTCCGTGGGAGCGCAGCGCCGAGCGCACCGCGCAGCGCAACGGCTCCCGTGCCCGCACGCTGACCACGACGGCTGGTGATTTGGAGTTGCGGATCCCGAAGCTGCGGACTGGGTCGTTCTTCCCGTCGCTGTTGGAGCGGCGCCGCCGCGTCGACCAGGCGCTGTTCGCGGTGGTCATGGAGGCCTATCTGCACGGGGTCTCGACCCGCAAGGTCGACGACCTGGTCAAGGCCCTGGGCGCCGATTCGGGGATCTCCAAGTCCGAGGTCTCCCGGATCTGTGCCGACCTGGACGCCGAGGTCGGCGCGTTCCGGGACCGGTCACTGGCTGAGAGCACCTACCCGTATGTGTTCCTCGACGCGACCTACTGCAAGGCCCGGGTGAACCGCAGGGTGGTCTCCCAAGCCGTCGTGATCGCCACCGGCGTCACCGCCGACGGCCGACGCGAGGTGCTCGGGTTCGACGTCGGCGACAGCGAGGACGGGACGTTTTGGACCGCGTTCCTGCACGGCCTGAAGGCCCGCGGGCTGGCCGGCGTTCAGCTGGTCATCAGCGACGCCCACACCGGGCTGAAGCAAGCGATCAGCTCGGTGCTGCTCGGTGCCGCGTGGCAACGGTGCCGGGTCCACTTCATGCGCAACGTGCTGGCCGTGGTCCCCAAGGGCAACCAGGAGATGGTCGCCGCCGCGATCCGCACCATCTTCGCCCAGCCCGACGCCGAACACGTCCACGAGCAGTTCGAGGTCATCGCCACGATGCTCGGCAAGCAACTGCCGAAGGTCGAGCAGATGCTACGCGAAGCCAACGAAGACCTGCTCGCCTTCACCGGGTTCCCAGTCAGTCACTGGAAGAAGATCTGGTCGACCAACCCGCTCGAGCGGCTCAACAAGGAGGTCAAACGCCGCACCGACGTCGTCGGCGTCTTCCCCAACCCCGCCGCACTCCTCCGGCTGGCCGGCGCGGTCCTCGTCGAAGCACACGACGAATGGCAAGTCACCGCCGAACGCCGCTACCTCTCCGAACGCTCCATGGCCCTCCTTGCCGAGAAGAAGACCCAGGAGGTGGCCAAACCCGAACTCATGACGGCATGATCAAACCACTGACCCGCACGGTGTCGAGAACTCCACCACACAGCGGGACGTCACCCGAAAACGGTCGCCCCTCTCCCATGTTTCGCACCTTTCGCCGGTGTCTTGGGGACACCGGGTCCCAATGTGGTCCCGCCGGTCCCCACACCCAGCTCCAGCGACAGACCGCTCCTGCTCGAGGCAGTCGGCAACAGGCATGACCTCAGGTGCGGTATCCAGCCTCGATGGTGATGCTCCAATCGCATTAGTCGACGGGACGAGCCAGCGCTAATAGGCAATCGGGGGTTGATGGCCTGGGTGCCAGTCCGCGCCTGGGTCCGGTCGGCAAGGGCGGTCACCGCGGCCGGGATCGCGCCGTCCGCTGGCGCGGGGCAGGGGCGGGCCTGGCGGACGATCAGGGCGGCGGCGCGCGCAGCGGTGTGCCATCCGCAGGGTGACCTGCCCGCCAGCCCGCGGATGCTTGCGCCGCATCTCCGCGACCGCCGCCTCCACTTGGGAGTCGACCTGATGCGGGCACGAGTGCGGACGATGCGACCGATCCGCCAGCCCACCCACCGACTCCGCCAGATAGTCGAGCACAGCGTGCCGAGCCGGACCACTGTCGCGCAGCGCGCCTTGCTGGGTTGCGGAATCTGGCTCTTGGAGGCAAGTGCGCGCCCTGCGGGCGCGCCTGCCGGGCGGTCTGCTCGCTGCGGGCGGTACCTCCGGCCGCCGTCCTCGCTCGCGCCGCCCGGCCTGGTGGAGGTCTGGCCCGTGAATCTGGGACCTCCGGCACTACACCGTCGCGAGCGGGGCGGCGTACAACGTGGATCAGAGCCCGTCCGGGTGTCGCGCCGTTTGTCCCAAGCCTCCACCCGGGCGGGCACCGCCGACCTGCGACGCTCGAACACGGCGGCTCCGAACGGCGGCCAGCGCTTCAGCTGTCCGGAGCCGCTCACAGCGGGCCGTACCTCGACCGTGCACGTGGCCTCCCCCGGATCGCACCAGTCTTCGGCCTCCGCTCCGCGCGTCAAGACATCCCACCGGCGTCGTTTGGCAAGTGCCACCTTCCGGCGCCGAGGATTGTGCGGGTCTTCGCGGCGGAGTCCAAGGGCGCTTCGCGACGCGGTGCGTCTGCCTGGCGGCAGCCCTGGACACCGTCGCTGCGACCCGTGGGTTGGCGGCTATCCGGGCGGTGGCTCAGGCCGCGGTGGACTGTTTTGGTGGAGTGGTGTCCCAGGCGATGTCTTCTCGATAGAGCTCGCGGTGTTGCAGGCAGTGGTGCAGCTGGCCGACGAGTTTGCTGCCCAGTCGGCGCAGCGCCGCCTCGTGGGTGTCGCCGGCTGCACGGCGTTGGCGGTAGTAGGCCAGCGCGCCGGGCGAATGCAGCAGGGAGTTGAACGCCCACCATCGGCAGGCGTCGGACACCCGTTGGTTGCGGGCCCGGCGCAACAACACCACTCGAGACTTGCCGGAGGCGCGGGTGATTGTGGCGGTTCCGGCGAAGCAGCGGCGGCTGGCAGCATTGGTGAAGCGGGTCGGATCATCGCCGAACTCGCCGAGCACCCGGCCCTGGTGGTGCAAATGCCGTGGAGAATCCCCTCTCAACCCAGAGCAATCGAGATATTGCTGCAGCGCTGGCGGTTACCCCAGGTGGTGGTGCCAACCGCGCATCACCACGCCGCAGGCGGGCCCTGGACGCAAACCCGTAACCATCGGTCCAGGGCCGCCGACACGATCGAAAGCTCACGAGAACGTGCGACTGACATGTGATCAGTCGAGGCCGTTGAGCGCGATACCGGCATGGGCGACCGACGGCATCGCCACCAGCACGCCGGAGACCACGAAGAAGATCCCCGCAAACAGCAAGCCACGAACACGACGAGTCATAACGTTCACCTCCCTCCAGGACTCACCCAGAAGTTGACGAGGATTCGTCACGGCCGAGACATCAGATTGGACGTCGAAGATCGCTGGACCGAGGCTCGCCTCCCGACATAGCCCCAAGGGCTCGGGATCGAGCGGTCAGGATCGATCCGCCGGGGCGAATCTGGTTCTAGGCTGGGCATCGTGGAACCCACCGCTCCTGACGGTTCTGAGCCGTTGGCGAGATCCCGCAGCGACCGGGAGATGGCCGCAGGGCTCCGGCAGTCCGCCAAGCAGAGCGCCGAGACCGCGGCCCAGGTTCAAAGAAACTCCAAGGCAGCGCGAGAAAGGTCAGCGAAGCTGCGCGCAGAAGCGGCGAAGCTTCGCAATCAAGACGACCAGCGGCGAGAAGTCGACCCCGAGTCCAGGTCGACGGCCGACGACGTGCAAGACGACCGCTGACCTGTGCGCCCGCTGCGTAAACGCACAGCCCTGGTCAGCCGTCGTCTTGTTGACCGCCCATGGAAGCGAGACTAGGGCGTACGCGCTTTCGGCTCGACACGAAAGTTTCTCTCGGCGGCTGGTGGGAGACGGATGGGAGCCAGCCCCGCGTCGGGACACATGGCGTGGTCCCACATGCAAGCCCGCAAACGAAGGTGGCAGGGCGTCGAGTGGGGACCAAAGTCTCTGCCACCGTGCCTCGCGCATTCGGAACGATTCGCCCTGCGAGCAGCTGAGGGGTCACTGAGGAGCCAGCTATGGCAAAGGCGCTGACGTTCTGGGGAGTAATCGGTTTCCTGCTGGCAGTCATCGGCGGCGTCGTCGCCATTGCGAACTGGCCCGATACGACGACCAAGTCCGAGGTCACGGTGAGCGGCCTCCAGCCGTCCGTGACATCGGTGACCGAGACCGGAAGCGAAGCCGCGGCGAACGTCGGGCTGATCATGCTTGGAGTGGGATCGACAGTGCTTTGGGTGGTGCTGATCGCATTCGGCGTTTACTGCGGACTGCGCATGAAGGAGGAGCGCGAAGAAGGGCGCGAAGCCCGCAGGCAAGTCGACGCGACGATCGCCGACAAGAACAGGCAGGCGAGAGAGGATCGCCAGCGCCGCATGGTCGCGAAACCTGCCGATGAGGAGCGGCCCACCACCTGACGCGGCCAGCGCATGTACAGCTGAGGGCGTCGAGCCCCGGCCCGCCGCCCTACTGGTTCGCCGGCGGACCCTCGGTTGGGCAGCGCCTGTGGTCAAGCCCAATGCGAAGGTCCGTCCCTGACGGGACTCTAGACTCTGGCCCCGCACGCACTCACCTCGATTGTGTGAGACCAGTTCGGCGACAGTGGCCGATCCGCTCAGCACTGAGCGCACCGCACAGCTGGCAGGCGTCGCTCAAGAGGCGCAGAGAGAAGGAATCATGGACTTGCTGTGGTGGATCTGGCTGATCGCTCTCGTTGCCCTTTGGATCGCGATCGCATTCTGGCCAGCACGTGTCGCCAGCCGCAAGGGACACAGTTTCATCGGGTACTTCATCTTTAGCCTTTTCTTCTTCCCCGCGGCGGTCATCGTCGCCTACCTCGTCGGGGATCGCACCCGGTCGGCGGTGACCTGACCCGCTAGCCAGAACAAGTCGCAAGCCCCGCTCAAGGCAACCCCGGAGTCCCAGCGCGCTGGCCATCAGCCACGTTCGCAGTGAGCGCTAGGGCGTGCTGATCGGCGAGCCGATCCCTTGACCCGCTCCGGCCCCGCGCGACGATGCCGTGTCCCTCGCCGCCCCGAGTGTCCGCACGCGTCCTGGGTTTGGCTACTGCGAGGGGACAGGCACGTGTGTTGGCGCCACGGTACTTCTGAGGCCTTTGGACCCTGGCTAGGCCGATGTCGACTGGATGAATGTGGACCGCATGAATTTCACGGTGATGCCGTCGGGTGGCCCAGCAGGATCCGACGGCACCATCATCGCCGAGGCCTACGACTCTGGGGCCATGTACCCAACGCGGTCCTGCGCATCGTCAACGCCTAACCCGACAGATCCTGGGGAGTACCAATGACTCACTACGCAGAACCAGAGGGCTCGACCCGAGCCGCGAGTTACCGCGAGCCCACCGGATGGACCGGGTGGATCGTATTCGCTGCCGTCATGATGATCATGCTCGGCTGCTTTCATGCCATCCAGGGGCTGGTCGCTCTCTTTGATGATCAGAGGTTCCTCGTGGCCGACAGCGGTCTGATCGTGTCGGTCGACTACACGGCGTGGGGCTGGGTGCACCTGATCGGCGGGATCATCCTGGCACTCGCCGGTGTCTCGCTGTTCGCCGGCCGGATGTGGGCGCGGATCGTCGGCGTACTGGCGGCATTGGTCAGCGCGATCGTCAACATCGCGTTCCTGCCGGCCTACCCGATCTGGTCGGCGATCATGATCGCGCTGGACGTCCTGATCATCTGGGCGATCACCGTCCACGGCGCAGAGATGAAGGAAGTCTAGGCGGGCATGTCAGCCCAAGGGCGGCTAACGGGCCTCTCGCCCGGGGCACAAGGGAAATGAGCGACAGGCGCGCTGAGAAGCGTCCCGCCTAAGCGAGGAGAGCGTCATGGCACCAAGACACCGGCGGAGGGAACGTCGCGCGGACCGGCGCGACGATGACTCGACGACGTATCGGATGCGGCAGAAGCTGGCGTCGATCGGCGACGACTACTGGATCGAGGACGACCGCGGCGACCGCGTCTACAAGGTGAACGGCAAGGCGCTGCGGGTCCGCAAGACCCTGGTGTTCGAGGACGCCGCCGGCGGCGAGCTGTTGAAGATCCAGGAGCGGAAGCTGCGGGTCCGCGACACGATGGAGATCGAGGACGGCTCGGGGAGGACGGTCGCGACCGTCAAGAAGGCCAGGATCTCGCCGCTTCGCGAGCGATTCGCCGTCGATGTCGCCGGCGGTCCCGACCTCGAGGTGCACGGCAACATCGTCGACCACGAGTACCAGATCACCCAGGGCGGAGACGACGTCGCCGAGGTCTCGAAGCAGTGGTTCCGCGTCGCGGACTCGTATGGCGTGGAGGTTGCCGACGGTCAAGACCCGGTGCTGATCCTGGCAATCACCGCCGTCATCGACTCCATGTCGCACGAGGTCTGAGTTCGACAGCACTGGACTGTCGAACCTGACCGGCAGAGTAATGAGAAGGAGCGGACATGGCTGAGGAGCTCGCGGGGAAGATCGAACAGAGTGAGGTGGAGGACCCCAGTCACGACGACACTCGGGGTGCCGCGATGCCGCACGACAGCAGTGAGCGCCGCACTCTTCCGATACCGGATCAGTCCTTCACTGGTTCGCTGCCGCTCGACGCGAAGGATCCGGCAGCGACGTTCCCGCCGATCGAGCCGCTACGGCCACCGGCGGGGGCGCCCAATGTGCTCGTCATCCTGCTCGACGACGTCGGCTTTGCTGCGTCGAGTGCCTTCGGTGGGCCGTGCCACACGCCGACGGCCGACCGTCTGGCGGCGAACGGCCTGAAGTACAACCGGTTCCACACCACCGCCTTGTGCGCTCCGACCCGTGCGGCGCTGCTGACGGGCCGGAATCATCACACGGTCGGGATGGGGGTCATCACCGAGCTGGCGACCTCGGCGCCGGGGTACAGCTCGGTCCGCCCGAACACCTGTGCGCCGCTGGCGGAGACCTTGCGTCTGAACGGGTTCGCGACCGCGCAGTTCGGGAAGTGTCATGAGGTGCCGGTCTGGCAGACCAGTCCGGCGGGCCCGTTCGACGCCTGGCCGACGGGCGGCGGCGGCTTCGAGTATTTCTACGGGTTCATCGGTGGTGAGACGAACCAGTACTACCCGGCGATCTACGAGGGCACCACCCCGGTCGAGCCGGAGACGACGCCCGAGCAGGGCTACCACTTCACCGAGGACATGACCGACAAGGCGATCGGGTGGATCCGGCAGCAGAAGTCGCTGACACCCGACCAGCCGTTCTTCATCTACTTCGCTCCCGGCGCGACGCACGCCCCGCACCACGTGCCCACGGAGTGGTCGGACAGGTACAAGGGCCGGTTCGACGCCGGCTGGGACGCGCTGCGCGAGGAGATCCTGGCCCGTCAGAAAGACCTCGGCGTGGTGCCGGAGGACACGGTGCTCACTCCCCGGCATGACGAGATCCCGGCGTGGGACGACATGCCGGCGGAGCTGAAGCCGGTGCTGGCGCGGCAGATGGAGGTCTACGCCGGTTTCCTGGAGCACACTGACCACCACCTCGGTCGGCTGGTCGACGCGATCGACGATCTGGGTGTGCTGGAAGACACGCTGGTCTACTACATCGTGGGCGACAACGGCGCGTCGGCCGAGGGCACCGTCAACGGCTCGTTCAACGAGATGTTCATGTTCAACGGAGTCGCCCACCTGGAGACACCGGAGTTCGTGTCGGCGCGGATCGACGAGTTCGGGACACCGACGGCCTACAACCACTACGCGGTCGGTTGGGCGCATGCCATGGACACGCCGTACCAGTGGACCAAGCAGGTCGCCTCGCACTGGGGCGGCACCCGTAACGGGACCATCGTGCACTGGCCGCGTGGCTTCAGCGCGAAGGGCGAGGTGCGCGCGCAGTTCCACCATGTCATCGACGTCGCTCCGACGATCCTGGAGGCCGCTGGGCTGCCGCAACCCGACGTGGTCAACGGCGTCCCCCAACGGCCGATCGAGGGCGTCAGCATGGCGTACTCGTTCGACGACGCCGAGCAGGCCGAGCGACACCCGACCCAGTACTTCGAGATGTTCTGCAACCGCGGCATCTACCACGAAGGCTGGACAGCGGTCACGCGGCACAGCATTCCGTGGGTAGTCGAGCCGCTACCGCCCTTCGACCAAGACATCTGGGAGCTGTACGACACGAACACGGACTGGAGCCAGTCTCGTGACCTGGCTGCCGAGATGCCAGACAAGCTCGCCGAGCTCCAGCGCCTGTGGCTGGAGGAGGCCCGCAAGTACAACGTGCTGCCACTCGACGACCGTCGCATCGAGCGGTTCGACCCCGACCTGGCCGGGCGACCGGTCCTGGTCAAGGGGAACAGCCAGCTGCTGTTCGGGGGCATGGGTCGGCTCACCGAGGCCTCGCTCCTCAACGTGAAGAACAGGTCGCACGCGATCTCCGCCGAGGTGGAGGTGCCCGCGTCCGGGGCGGAAGGCGTGATCATCGCCCAAGGTGGCGCGTTCGCCGGGTGGAGCCTGTACGCCGTGGCCGGCCAACCGCGCTACTGCTACAACCTCCTCGGGCTGCAGCGCTTCACCATCGAGGGAGACGCCACAGTCCCTGCGGGCACCCACCAGATCCGCATGGAGTTCGACTACGACGGAGGTGGGCTGGCCAAGGGAGGAACCGTCCGCCTGTACCTCGACGGGACACAGGTCGGCGAGGGACGCGTCGACGCCACCGTCCCGATGATCTTCTCGGCCGACGAGACCGCCGACGTCGGCAGCGACACCGCCTCCCCGGTCAGCAACGACTACACGCGCGAGACCAGCGCATTCACCGGCACGGTGAACTGGGTCCAGATCGACCTCGACGACGATGCGCAGGACGCCGACCACCTGATCACACCCGAGGAGAGACTCCGGGTCGCCATGGCCCGCCAATGACGGCCACGACCGCACACGCCCACAGCTGCGGCAGAACCTGGATATCTGTCACCTCGATCGCCCCCATCCCAGCGGCTGAACTACCTGGCGGTGCCCTGCTGGCTCGTGGTGGCGTCACGCCAGATCGCCGGGAAGTTGCCGGCCGCGAGCTCCTCGACGCGGCGGAGCCGCCAGGTGAGCGAAGGCTGGCGCTGCGGAGGCGCAGCGGCCAGAAGGTCCGACAGCAGCGCTCGCGTCCGCAACAGCACCATGGGAGAGCCGGACGCGGCTTCGATGAAGTCATCCAGGGCGACCCGCAGGTAGTCGTCCCAGGACGGGACGGCCAGCACGACCCGGACGACTCCGGAATCATCGGTCACGCGGGCCACATTCAGATCACGTGAGGCCAGGGGGACCAGCAGGCTCTTGGTCGTGTGCAGCACGTCGACCGCCGTGGCCGGGTCGTTGATCGCTGGCGACATCGCCCGCAGGCCGATGTCGACCAAAAGCCGGAACGCGAACAACGGATCTTGGTTGAACGTGCGCTCTTGCGCGGTCACCAAGGCGCCGAGGACCGCCGTGTCGATCACGTCGCCGCCGTGCAGGTCAGCGACCGCCTCGCCCTCCTGGAGCGTGTCACCGATGGACACCCGGAGCACAATGACGGCACTGCCGGCGGCAGCTGCCAACTGGCGTACATCGAGCTGCTGCAAGATGGCCGGCGGATGCGGCCAGATGACCGCCCGGCGAAACGGGGGCAACGGCGCAGCGGGGGTGCTGTCCGCCACTTCGGGGCGGGGGTACAGGTCGTCGAGGACACGGCGGCCCCGCACGGCGATGGCAGAAAGCGTCGGCGCCAGCTGAATAGAGGCGAACGCCTTCAGCTGCATGGCCCGGATCATCACCACCGAGGCGAGCACCGCCGCCACTTCCGTGATCGGCACGATCACCGACACCTCGGGCTCGTCGCCGATGGTCAGGGCCGCGGTGATGCTGAACACGAACACACCGATGGCAAACCCGAATGTCCGCCACACGACAGGGTCGTCACGGAACAGGTTCAGCCGGGGTGACAGGCTGCTGAACGCCCACTGCACGACCCCGAACAGCAGCGAGAAGATGAGGGTGACCAGTCCCAGGACGCCGAAGCCCACCCCGATGAGCGTGTTGGTCACCTGGTGGCTCTCGACGGTGCGCCAGGCAGTGATCTGCGGTAGCAGCAGGCCCAGCGCCAGGCCGGCCAGGGCGAACAACAGCTGCGCCAGGCCCGCCCGCACCCGCCGCGGCCGCCAGAAACTCCCATGGGCGCGGCCGGACAACGGCATCACCGCTCCGATGCCTGTTGCCTCGCCGGGATCCCAGCCGGCCCCGGTCGGGACCAGTCGCCCGGCCAGACCACCGAGACAGCCGAAGCCACCATCGCCATGCTGCGCACGCACCTGACCCTAGCCCGAGTAGAGGAGGGCCCAGCCGGTTACGACTTTCCTTGCTGGCTCAAGCGCGTCATCGGCGCGTCGGCTGGGCCCCGAGCTGCGGGCGGGCTATAGCGCGCCGTCCTCGCGCGACCGCGCAGGCGACCCAGGGCGCGCCGGGCATTTCGGCTCCAACGACCCACCGGGGTGGAGTCGAAGGCCTCTACCCGCACACTGCAGCCTGCCTAGGTTGGCAGTTGAAGTCGTGTCGAAATGAGGACCCAGGTTCATACGGTCGCGAGGACGAGCTCTCCCAGCCGTTGAGGACATGGTCCTTCGTCGCAATGTTGCGAACAATGCGAGGTAAGCGGATGCGACGCGAGGTGGCGTCGCACCTAGCGAGGAAGGACCAATCATGGCCGCGACAACGAAGAACCCTGCCGTTTCCGGTCAGAACCTTGCCGAGCTGCTCGCTCTGACGAAGGGCGCCGACAGCGTCGAGCTGAAGCTGACTGTGCCAGTGGCAGATCGAAGCCCGGCGGCCGAGGCGCTCGGGGTCGACCCCCTCGACGCACAGATACGACAGGTCTACTTCTTCGACACCCCGGACCTGACACTGAACAAAGCCGGAATCGTAGTCCGCGCCCGCCGGGTTCAGCGGAAAGGAGACGACACCGTTGTCAAACTGCGGCCGGTGGTACCGGACGAGCTCCCCGCAGAGTTACGCCGTTCACCCAACTTCGGCGTCGAAGTGGATGTGATGCCCGGCGCGTTCGTCTGCTCCGGATCAATGAAACGCGCGCTGAAGACGCCCAACGTCAGGGACGCGGTGTTCGGGAAACTACCGATCCACAAGCTCTACTCCAAGGAGCAACGGGCGTTGTACACCGCGCACGCACCGGCGGGGTTGGGGCTGGACGACCTGTCGATCCTGGGACCGATCTCGGTGCTCAAGTTGAAGTTCGCACCCGAGGGACACCCTCGCAGACTCGTGGCCGAACTCTGGCTCTACCCCGACAACTCGATGATCCTCGAGCTGTCCACCAAATGCGCGCCATCGGAGGCGATCCAGGTGGCGGCCGAAACCGGAGCGTTCCTCCTCCAGCACGGAGTCGACCTCACCGGCGAACAGCAGACCAAGACCAAGGAAGCACTCCAGTACTTCTCGAAACAACTGCGGTCAGCAGGCGACCGAGCCTCTACGCAATGAAACTTGCGCACCGAAGGCATATCGGGCAGCAGGCGGGAGAGAGAGAAGGAACGCATCGCCCGCACATTCTGCGGCTACGGCAGGCCAGACGACGAGCGGCACCACGACAACACCGACTGAGCGAGTCAGCAGATCGTCAGCAACACCGCTCAGACCAACGCGCAAGCAGCCACGCTCGACGGCACCCTGGTCGCATAGCGGCGGTACACCGGCAAACCTCTGACACTCGTCCCTAACGCTGAACGGCGTTAGCAACGAGGGGGTCATCCCCGGCACGCCCGCTGGCCCACTGCTGGCCTATGGGCTCGCATCTGAGCGCACACCGATGCACGCCGAGCCCCTCCCGCGAGGCAAGGACGGATCCTCACTACACGGCGTCCGATGCCTTGACACAGAAGAGGTCAGAGCCGCCAGTGGACCTGACGACCGCAAGGACAACCATTTGGCGAGAACGAAGTTGAGGCTCCGCTCATCATCGCCATTGCCCACAAGCCTGCCGCACTCTTCGTACCCAACGTTCGCCATGGTCAAGTGGGCTCCGGTCTCCCTGTGGCGGCTCGGCTGGACACGCGTCGGCGTGCGGCCGGTCGACACATGACAGCCACTGACCTGCACGGATGCCAGTTCAGGGCCGTTGTCGAGTGGTCGGGCTGGCGGGATTTGAACCCGCGACTTCTTGACCCCCAGAACTATGCGCCACGCACCACCAGCGAAAACAGCAACAACCGGGGCCGAAAACTCCATTTGCACGATGCCGTGTCCCCAGCATGCCCCCACCTACGCCGGGCGCGACGACAACGTTGGGCTTCCCCTCGTAGCGTGGAGACATCGCCTTTGAGGAGATGAATGGCGATGGCGAGGAATTATCGGAAGTTCGATGAGGACTTCAGGCAGGGCGCGG
>Ga0081455_10006071_pt1 | contig 13074 bp, 16 predicted proteins | sample TabmetS3T2R1_FD_70207 | JGI IMG/M metagenome (GOLD analysis project Ga0081455, IMG submission 70207) | Tabebuia heterophylla rhizosphere microbial communities from the University of Puerto Rico - S3T2R1 | ecosystem: Host-associated > Plants > Roots > Rhizosphere ... | reverse complement strand
TCAGACCGACATGGTCGCTTCGCCGGCTCCGGCCGCGACGAGCCCGCAGCCGTCCACGTCTACGCCCTCGACTGCTGCGCCCGCAGCCGGCGCCAAGCCCGACAGCGTTCCACAGAGCGGTGCGAAGCCGGACGGAGCCACGTCGGAAGGTAACGCCAAGGCCGCGGAGCCGAAGGGCGACGAGGCCTCGTGGCGCAAACGCCGCCAGACCATCCAGGAAGCCGGCGACCGCGCGAAGACGTTCGCCGCCGTGTAGTCGAGGTAGGTGTGGGCGTCCAGCGCCGGATACTCGGCGGCCCGCAGTTCATCGAGCGCGCGCGTCGTCGCGTACGACGGGTACGTATCCAGGAACGCGGACGATGAACGTTCAGCGATAGGCACCGAAGATCAACCTAACATATCTATGCCTGCTCAAACGCTTGACATATTGACAGTTCGGCTCTAATAAGGTGGGCCTCAAGAGGAAGGGTCGGGTCTTATGAAGAACAACGTGCTGCGTGCGTCGGTGCTGGCGGCCGTTCTCGGTCTGTTGTCGGCGCCAGTTGTGGCTCATCACGGCGATGCAGGCCGCTATGACGAGTCCGCCTTTGTCATCACCGGAACGATCGTGGAGATCAGGCTGACCAACCCGCATTCGATCATGGTGTTCGACGTGACGGATGAGAGCGGCAAGACGGTCAGGTGGCAGGGCGAGATGACCGGCGGACAGCAGATTGTCCGGCAGTTCGGCTGGACCAAGGACAGCCCGAAGGTCGGGGACAAGATCACGCTGACCGGCCGGCGGGTGAAGACAGGCGCGCCGTACATGAACCTCGCCAAGCGCGCCAACATCATCCTGACCGACACCGGAAAGGAGATCTACGTCGGGCAGACGCCGCCGGGATCTCCGATCACGCCGTAGTGCCGCCCATGACAGCTCGAGCGCGTTCGGCGGCAATCACGGTGATCCTGTCGGCGGTGGTAGCCGGCGCGATGGCGTACGTCCTTGCCGCGCCGAAGCCGGTCTTCGCGCAGGGCGGAGGCGGGCTTTTGCGGCAGGTGGCGTACCTCAAGGCGTCGAACCCGGTCGAAGACGCGCACTTCGGATGCGGCGGCACGCTGACCGGGCACGCGGGCAACGCGTCGGCACTCAGCGCCGACGGAAGCACGCTGGCGGTTGGCGCGCCGCACGAGAACAGCGGCGCGAAAGGCATCAACGGCAACCAGAACGATCATTCGTTGTACAGCTCCGGCGCCGTGTATGTCTTCACCCGCAAGGGCAACACGACGACGCAGCAGGCGTACATCAAGGCGGCAAACCCTGGTGAAACCGCCAACTTCGGATCGAGTGTCGCGCTGAGTGCTGACGGAAACACGCTCGCCGTCGCGGCCTACTACGAGTCGAGCGCGGCGAAAGGGATCAACGGGAACCAGGACGACCGCACGATTCCGGAAGCCGGCGCCGTCTACATCTTCGTACGCAACGGCACGACGTGGTCGCAGCAGGCGTACATCAAGGCTTCGAATACCGGCAACGCGGCCGTCGGCGACGCCTACGCCGAAGGCGATCAGTTCGGCTACTCGATGTCTCTGAGCGACGACGGCAACACGCTGGCGGTTGGCGCCATCGGCGAAGACAGCAACGCGACCGGCGTCAACGGCAACCAGGACGACAATTCGGCCAACCAGGCCGGCGCGGTCTACGTGTTCTCGAGATCGGGGACGGCGTGGTCGCAGCAGGCGTACGTCAAGTCGACGATGACGCGGGCCAACGTGCTGTTCGGCTACTCGGTCGCTGTCAGCGGGAACGGCGACACGCTGGCGGTGGGCGAGTATGACGCCGACCGCGGCAAAGGCGCGCTCTACGTTCTCACTCGCAGCGCCGGCACCTGGACGCACCAGGCGCGCATCCAGGCGGCCAACGGCGAGATCCAGGACTCGCTCGGCTACTCGCTGGCCATCAGCGACGACGGCAACACGATCGCGTCCGGTGCGGCGGACGAAGACTGCCTGAAGCCCGGCATCAACCCCGCAGGGTGCGAGAACGATCAGGAGTCGAATCAGTCGTCCGGCGCCGCGTACGTCTTCGTCCGCAGCGGCTCAACCTGGACGCAGCAGGTGTTCCTCAAAGCGTCGAACCCCGGCAAAGAGGACTGGTTCGGCGTCCGCATTGCGATCAGCGGCGACGGCAACACGGTGGCGGTCGGCGCGCAGAACGAAGACAGCGCGTCCAAAGGGATCAACGGCAAACAGGACGACGACTCCGCGTCGGAAGCGGGCGCGGTCTACCTCTTCACGCGAAACGGTACGACGTGGACGCAGCACTCCTACGTGAAGTCGTCGAACACGCGCGCAGGCGATGAGTTCGGCAGCTCGCTGGCGCTCACGCGCGACGGCCGGACGCTGCTCGTCGGCGCGCGCCTCGACCTCTTCGCGGGACGCGATCGAGCGGGTCGTATCCGCGGCGAGCTTCGCCACGATGGCGCGTCCCCAGGCGGACGTTTCCGCGTTCATGATCTCGGAGCCGCGCGTGTACGGCGTCCGTCCGGGGAACGGCTCCGACGCGAACGCGATCCCGGGGAGCCGATCGTCGGGACCGTAGAAACACGCCGCGCAGAGGATGATGACCATTTCCCCCGCGATCTCCCGGATCTCGTAGCCGATCGTCTGGAGCACCGCGTCGGGATGGTCGGCGCGGAGCTTCCCGATCCGCTCCGCGACCGGGACGTAGTCGGAGAGGTCGACCGGCATCGTCAGATCTCCTCGCGCCGGATGCCGAGGTAACGACGCTGGAGATCCTCCAGGTCGTCCGCGAGGTCGTGCGCGCGGTCCCGCCAGTAGTCGCGCTCTCCCCGGTACTGCTCCGCGAGCTTCCGCCAATCCGCGACCGGGACCTCCGTCCCCGGGAGCTTCGCCTCGACGTAGCGCTCCGCGTCGTCGGCGGGATCGTCGAGATGTTCAGTCTCCCAGGCGGTCCGCGGCCGCTCCGGAAGCTCCGGGGGGAGGAGGTCCTCGTAGCTCATCCGGTCGGCGCGTCCTGGTCGTAGGGCGGAGCGTGCCGACGCAAGATCCGAACGTGCGAGCACTCGTCGCGGACGTGATCGCTCGTCCGGTAGAGATCGGTCCGGCGCGTCTGAAACCGCGGGCACGACCACGCGAGGACGACGAGCGCGAACGTCAGGAAGAGAAGTCCGAGCGCGACCATCTCACGCCGCGGACCGCGCCCGGGACCGCGAACGCTTCGGACGTCCGTCGTTCATGGCGGGCGCGACCGCCACCGCGTTGCGGAGGTACGCGTCGATATCCTCCGACCGGATCCGGATCCCGGAGATCCCCGGGACCCTCACCGCGCGGAGCTTCCCCTCGCGGACGAGCTTGTAGATCGAGGTCCGTCCGATCGCGAGCGTGATCGCCGCTTCGTCGGGAGTGAAGATCCGCGGTTGCGTCGTCGTCTTACGCGCCATCCGCCGACAATGAACGCGCGACGCGTACCCGCGCAACCGCGCTGCGCGTTACGGAAGTGTGCGCATCTGTGCGCTTGACCGCCAGAGACCGCCAGGGGTCGCCAGGGGTCGCCACGGAATTTTTTCCGCGCGTGAGCGCTTGACCGCTGACCGCGAGCGCGCGCACACTGCCCCTCCCGCGACGATGATCCAACAATTGTTGGAAGATCGTCGCAGACTGCACCATGAGCCGAGCCTGGAGGATGATCACATGCGACCGAAGAAGCGCCACTACGCGATCGCGGTCACCGCGGACGACCTGGAAACCGCGCACCCCCGCGATTCTGCCCACTGCGCGATCGCGGAGGCGATCAACCGCGAGGTCGGTACCGCCCGCACGGCGGTGGACTTGCAGACGATCACGTTCACCGATCCGAAGCGCAAGGAACGACTCACGTATCTGACGCCACCTATCGCACAGGATCACCTTGTGAGCGTCGACAAGGAGCTTCCGTTGCGGCCGTTCACCATCGTGCTGACCAAGCCGATTCAGATCCGCGCGGCTGGTGGGCGCGGCGGCGCACCAGCCGCATTCCAGCGTGCCGAGGAGCGCAACGAACGGCTTCGCGACCTTCGCAAGAAGCGCGACAAGGGAACGACGATGACGCGTAGCGACAAGGCCGCGCTGACGCGCATGGAGAAGCGGGGCGAGGTGCCGACGCCGCCTCCGCGGCCGCGCATCAAGCCTGCCGCCGACCTCGCCGACTTGGAGCCTGGCGTGGAGCGTCGCGCGCGCGTGTTGGCCGATGAGTCCGGTACGCAGATTCACGGCGGGAGACCGCCACGGGCCACGTTGCTGTCGAACGTGCGCGGGCGCAAGCGTGTATACGGCATGCGTCAACTGCGCGACTTCGATCGGCCGGACCCGACGGCGGAGCCTGGAGACTGACGCCGCCGAGCCCGGCCCGAGTCCAAGTCTGCTACTTACGCTTGCAGCGCGCCGCGGCGAGGTCCGTCCCCTCGACGTTCACAAGGTGCGCCTTCGTGCCGCGCGGACACCGCGGGAAATACGCGGTCCCGGCTCCGTAGTTCGCTCCGGCCGCGAGCGGCCTCTCGTCGACGCAGACGGCGCGGAGCTTCCCCCGCTTCCCGACGACCTCCCAGGTCGCGAAGGTTCCCCGCTTGCACACTTTCTGCGGGACCGCCTCCGCCGCGCCCGCCGTCCCCGCCAGGGGGACCGCGAGCGCGAGCGCGAGGACGAGCGTTCCGAGGATCCGTCGCATCATGCTCCGTTCATTGCGTCGAGGACCTGGTCCGCGTGCGCGGTCAGGACGTGTCCGTAGGTGCGGACGATGAGCGCTCCGCCGTCCGCGTGACCGGCCCACGCGGCCGCGAGCATCGGGGTCGCGCCGTTCTCCAGCCACGCGGTGAGCGCGGCATGCCGGAGCGCGTGCGGCGTGATCGAGAGACCGACGCGCTCGACCGCGGGAGCAAACACGCGATTGCGGAAGTTCCCCGGTCGGTAGTAGCCGCCTTCCGCGGCGGGGAAGACGAGGGAGCGAGCGTCGGGCGCGGTCCAGTCCCGGAGGTCGCGAAGCTCCTCGACGACGTCGGCGGAGATCGGGACCGACCGGATCCCGGCGCGCGTCTTCGGAGTCGACTCCCGGAGTATCCCGCCGCTCTCGACGATTGAGCCGCGGACCGTGACGGTCGGACGCACCGCGTCGAGGTCGACGTCGCGCCAACGGAGCGCGAGCGCTTCTCCGATCCGCAGACCGAGCCGACCAGTGACGTAGGCGAAAGCGCGGTACTCATCCGGGAGCGCGTCCGCGAGCTTGTCTAGCTCCTTGCGCGTGAGCGTCTCCGGGACCTTCGGCGCGAGCTTCGGGAGACGGATCCCGACGCAGGGGGAGACCGCGAGCTTCCGGGCGACAATCGCGTCGTCGAACAGTCGGCGGAGGACGTAGACGACCTTCCGAACCGTCGACGCGGAGAGGGTCCGAGAGAGCTTCGTAACGAGCTTCTGGATCTCCCCCGCGGTGACGTCCCGGAGCGCTCGTCCGCCGAGATTGGGGAGGATCTGAGACTCCAGGATGACCGCGTAGCGGTCCCTCGTCGAGGGAGCGAGGTCGACCCATCCCTCCGCCGCGATCGCGCTCCACGCCTCGACCGTCGTCCGACCTTCGCGGTCGTCGACGTAGGTCCCGTCCGCGACGGTCGTCTCGACCTCGCGTAGCTTCGCCCGCGCCGCGCTCTTCGTCGTGAACGATTCGGAGCGCGCGGAGCCGTCCGCCTCGCGCCATCGGACCTTGAAGCGGGCGCGGGTCGGGTCCGTCGTCTGTTCGGAGATCGACGCCATCGTGAGCGGTTTCCTTCCTGGGCAGAGGTCCTCCGGGGACACTCCCGGGGACACACAGGGGACACAACTGCGACCGGATGCGACCGCAGACGTACAGCGTAGCCGTTGCAGCGTAACGAATCCGCAGGTCAGAGCGACGTCGTCGCGGGTTCACACGGCAGAGGTCGCCGGTTCGAATCCGGCATCGCCCACCACGCTACAACCGTTCTCCCGTAAGGGATTCCCGGGGTCGAGCGGCGCTCTCCCGGGACGCTCTCCAGGGTTGGGGACACACACAGGGACACAGAATCGCCCGCACACTGTCATCAGAGGGTCACGAGGAGCGCGCGATCCGTGACAACTACGGACGCGACGCGTAGTGTTCCGGGCACGATCCAACCGACGTCGGGCAGGCGGCGCGAGAGACGCGGGAGCGCGCTTTGCCCAGGGAACAGCGGTCGAACGACCTGGTACCGATCGACTCCGCACTAGGCGACCTCGACGAGACGTATCTCCTCTGTCGGGACGTGCACCATTCCTGGAACGTCTCCGGCTACCACGCGGTCGGCGGGGGAGCGGTCGAGCGGTTGCTGGAATGCGCCCGTTGCGGGACCGAGCGGATCGACGAATGGACCCTAGGCGGAGCGCGCCTCCGGTCGTTCTACCGCTACCCGGACGGCTACCAGTACCGCGGTGTCGACCTGACCGAGGACCCGCGGATGGCGCTCCGGCGCGAGGTCCTCCGGCGCGCCGGAGTGCGGGGCGCGGGACGCCGCCGCCGTTGATCGAGACCGGAACCGACCAAGGGAGCACCTATGCGAACCACTGCGATCGAGGACCTCTGGCCGCGCTACTACCAGCGCGGCTACAAGCCGGAGACGAAAGCCGACGCCATCCGCGTCGATCTGCTCCATGGGAAGCGCGCCGGACCGGCTCCGGACACGCAGGCGGGCGCGCATCTCTCCGGTGAGATCACGAAGCTGGAGCGTCTCGGCTACGAGGTCGAGCGCGTCAACGTCGACGGAGAGAAGCGGACCGCGTACCAGGTCCGGAACCTCGACCATCGTCCGACCGCGGAGCACTTCGCCGCACTGCGCGAGCACGCGAAGCCGCCGAGCGCGGTCGAGGTCGCGAAGACGAACGGGAGCAAGCCTGCGCGTGCGCGCTCCCGGAACCTCGCGCAGATGCTCCCGCCGCTCGCGGAGAACCTCGTCGTCACCGCGGTCGGTTTCACCGCGGAGGGGAATCCCTTCGTTGTCGTCACCGGTCCGGAGGGATGGCGCTATTCCTGCACGGTTGAGAGCGCCGAAGCTCCCCGGTCGTGATCGAGCCGGGAGACGGACCGCGCCTGATGACGCTCGACGATGCCGCGCGCGCGCTCGCGATCTCGCGACGGTCGCTCGACCGGCTCGTCGCGTCGGGGCAGCTACGCGCGGTCCATCTCTCGCCGCGAGTGATCCGGATCGAGGTCGACGAGGTCGACCGCTTCCTCCGGGACCGGCGTCGTCGAGACGGGACCGAGCCGGGATGAGCGGACTCTCATCGGTCGAGCGGGACCGGCTCCGAGGGATGGCCGCGCAGGTCCGGGAGATCGCGGATCTCCTCGACCAATGGCAACGGCGCGACGCGCCGGACGCGCAATCGAGGGAGAACGCGCAAGCCGACGCGTCGGATCTCTTCTCCGCCGCCGCGTACCTCCGGCGCGTGGGGGAGCGCGAGTAGATCCCCGGGGATCCGCTCGTCCTAGGGCGCGCCTTCCGCCTGCCCTACGAGAGCGTGATCCCCGGGACCATCTCCCGGGAGGTCCTCTCCGCCGACCTCCGCTGGTTCGGCCCGCAACGGGGAGGATCTCCCGGGTACTAGGTGCCACGCGCTCGATCGAAACGCCTTAGACGGGCGCTGAGGGGTCCTCGTCCGGAGCTTCCGGAGCGGCCGAGGTCGACTCCGACACTTCGCGCTGGTGTGCGCGTCCGGCGCGGTAGCCGAGGAAGCCGCCGAGCACTCCGATGATCCCGGAGAACGCGGTCGTGAGGATCTGCGTCGCGTTCTCCGAGAGTCCCGGTCCCTCCGATGCGATCGCGTCGTAGAGGACCGCGATCACGATGATGTTCACGGCGGTCGCGATCCCGATCGCGAGGACGAGCGCGACCCAGAACGTCCCCCGGTCGCGATCGGGCGACCTCACTCCGAGCGGGACGCGACTCCGATCCCCGCCGCCTTGCGCGCCGCTTGGACGTCGTCGTAGATCATCTCCATTTGCGCGGCGTTCACCTTCGCAATGCGCCCGGTCGTGACCGCGTTCACGCTCTGGAATTGGAAAAGCATGTACGGACCTTCCTGGACCCACGCGCCGGACCACTTCCCCGCGTCGGGACATACCCATACCGTCATATCGTCTTCGACCTCCGTCGTCGGTTCGGTTCCGCCGCCTTGCGCGCGGCGGACGATCTCGTCCCGCTGCGCGACGATCGCGTCGCCTGGGCATCCCGTCTGGCCCCAGGCGACCGAGCAATCCCCCGGGACCATGGAGTGATAGCCGACGCCGCGACGGTCGCCCGCGGACGCGACGCGTAGCTCGATCCCATGCTCATCGTGCAGCCACGCGGCGATGCGCGCGTTTGCGCTCACTTGCTCATCGGTGAGCGCTTGCCAGACGTTCGGTCCGCTCCCGGGGGACTCGTTCTCTACTCCGACCTGTCCCTGATAGTTCGCCTGGCACGCGTGATACGCCGCGTCCGCGGTGTCGACGTACTGATACGTCGTCCCGTCGTAACAGACGCCGAAATGCGCCGACGCCCCGCTCCCCGGAGTATTGAAGTGCGCGTACGCGCTCCCCTCACTCCCGACCATGTGGTGAACGACCATCCCGACGACCTTCCCGATCTGACCGCGGGAGTAGTTGCAAACTGGTTTCCAAGTCGCGCCCGGCATCCGCGCCATGACGGCTACCGCCGTAGCAGTCCGACGAGCGCGCCGAGCGCGAGGATCCCGACCTCGACGACGAGGATCCACGATTGCGTTTCGGTCATGACGTCTCCCTTCTACGGAGCCGCTCCCGCGGGACCGATGTCCTGGACCATGAAGTAACCGCTCCGTCCGGTCCCGGGGTCGGCGAAAAACGCGGCGTTACCGCCTGCGATGGAATTGACCCTCCACTTGCGCGTGATCGCGGTCGCGACTCCCGGGACCTCCTGGGAGAGGAGCGTCACGAACGACGCGACGGTCGCGGTCGGAGCCGCGTAGTTGTCGAAACGCGAGGGAGTCCCCCGCGCCACGTTCCCAGCGTCAACGAGGAGAGCCTGCGCGATCGCGCCCGCGCCCGCGGGATTGACGTAGGTGTGCCCAACGAGCGTGTAGAGGTAGCGACGATTCGGGACCGAGGTAAACGTGAGCGTCGCGCCCGCGATGTCGACCGGGACCGCGTTCGCGGAGCTAGTGGTCGTCGTGATCGCGGCGATGCCGAGGATCCCCCACGGGAGGGACCACGGCGCGGCAATCCACGCGGTCCCGGTGTAGATGAAGACGATCCCGGGATTGTCGTCGAGGACCGAGAGCGCGCCTTTCGGTGGCGCGGTCCACTGCGCGGCGCGCTCCGCCGCCGTCGCGAACCGTTGCGCGGTTCGGTCGCGGATCTCGTTCCCCCACGATGAGAGGATTGGCGCGTTAGCGACGACGTTCGGAGTGAGTCCCATCTCAGTATCCCCAGAGTCCGACGTCCCATTGCGCGAAGGTGTCCCAGCGCGCGACGGAGAAGACGTTTGCGGCTTGGAAGGTCGAGAATTCGATCTCCCAGGTGTCCGGCGTGATCCGTTCCGTGATCGCCTGGATCTGTAGCTCCGCGACGATCTGCACGCCGCGCGACAAGCGGTGCAGCTCGATCAAGTAGAGGACGTCGAGCGGGAGCACCGCGTCGAGGTCGACGGGATGCGCGACGAGGTCGACGACGAGCGCGCCGACGCGGTTGTCCGCGTAGGCGAATTGATCGAGCATCTCGTCCGCGATGACAACGGACTCCGCGTCCGTATCGTGGATGAGGTCGAGCCGCCGATACGTGCGCGGTCCGTACAGCGCGCGGGACGTCTGGTCGATCTGCGTCGTCGCGGTCCCGCCTTCGCGGGCAACCGTCACGATGTTGCGGATCTTCGACGCGTCACTAATGAGCTTGACGTCCGAGTAGCAGACCTCCCCCTCGATCTCTCCGCCGCCGCCGCCCGCCTCTCCGAAAACCGCCTGAACCGTGGTGTACGCGGGATTGTCAACGAGACCGTTCCGGTCCCGAAACTGGAGGACGCCATCGCGGTCGACCCAGAGCGCGCCGCGTTCCGTGTCGACCGTCAATCCCGCTTCGTCGAGCGCGTTTTTCGCGAGCGTCGTCGCCTGGACCGTGACCGTTCCCGCGTCGACGTCGCTCTCCCGCGCGAAACCTGCGTTATTGAGGATCCGACCGATCCGGTTTCCGGTCGTTTCTCCCGCGCCCGCGGGAGCTAGCTCGACGCCGTCGTACGCGGCGAGGTCCTGGAGATAGTCGAGCGCGTGGAACGTGACGCGGTGCGGCGCGTCGAGGTCGGGGGACGGCTCCGGCCATTCGTCCGTAATCGAGTCGACGACGCCGCGGAAGCGCGGGTACGGCGGCGCGCCTCCGCCGAGAATGTCGACCCAGACGACGAGGTCGATCCCCGGTCGGATCGTCGCGTAGGTCCCGGGGACCGACGCGGTCGACCAGGGGGAGAGGGTCCCGTCGGGATCGTCGACGAGGACCGTGGCGGTCCCGGTCCGGAAACGGTCGAGCGGCTGGTCGCGTCCCTGGACGATCGAGACGGAGAGGACGTCGCACGAAATGTCGTGCAGCGGCGCGGCTCCCTGCCATTTCGCGCCCGCGGTATCCCACTGCGCGACGTTCCAGAGCGAGACGTCGGATCCCTGCTCGTAGTAGCCAAGCTCGACATGTACCTCCGCGAGGTCGAGCGGTCCGATCCCCAACGGGCGCGGGACGACCGGCGTCCGTCTCATGACGCGCGCCACGCCGCGCCGTTGGCGCGCTCGTAGGACCGGATCGCGTCGACGACCGCCGCGCCGACGTCGGAGGGAGACGTCGTCGTCGGAACGTTGACCGTGATCGCGTAGACATTGGTCCCGCCGATCCCGCCGCGCGCGGGGAGCGGGACGACCGCCTCGCGTCCCGCCTCTCCGAGGATCGCGAGCGTCGGACTATTGACGATCCCACCACGCGCGAGGATCGGAAGGTTCGGGAGGTCGAGCGAACCGCCGCCGACCTCTCCGACGATGGGCAGATCAACGGAGGGGATCTCGATATGGATCGAATTCCAGCCGCGTGCGAACGCGTTCCAAACGCTTTTCACCGCGCCGATGGCGCTATCGAACGCGCCTCCGATCTCTCCGATGATGTTTTTCACCTCGTCGACCGCGGAGCGGAAGGGGGACGTAATCACGTTCCAGACGGTCGAGAGCGCGTTCTCGATCGCGCCCGGGATCCCCTTGAAAAACGCGACGACCTCATTCCAGCGGTCGACGATCCAGCGTCCCGCCGCTTCCGCGGCTCCCTTGATCGTCGACCAGATCTCGTCCCAATTCTGCGCGACCCATCGCAGCGCGCCGATGAGGAGAAACATGGAGACGATGGGCGCGGCGACGATCGACGCGAGGACCAGGAGCCACGGATTATTCGCCATGAACGACCAGATCTCGTCCCACTTCGTCCACATGACGAACAGCGCGACTCCGATCGCGCCGATCGCGGCGATGATCGCTCCGACCGGACCGCCGACGAGGAGCGCGACGACGCCGAAGCCTGCGAGCGCGACCGCGGCTTTCTGTATGTCAGGCTCCGCGTTTGCGAACGCGTCCGCGAGCGTCGCGATCCACGGCGTGACCGTTTGCAACGCGGGGAGGAGCGCTTGTCCGATCTTCGCCTGCGCGTTGTCCATCTCCGCGTTCATGGTTTTCTGCTCGTTCGCCGCGGAGTGCAGCGTCCGCTTGCGGTCCCCCTCCGCCTTGCCCGCTCCCTCGATCATGAGTGCGTACGCCGCGGCGGCTTTCTCTCCCGCGGTCAACTGGTCCGCGCTCGCCTTTCCGGTGTCCGCGAGCGCGCGTTGCTCGACCGACGCCGCGTTGATCGTCGGGATGAACCGCTGGATCGCGTCGTACTCGCCGCGAAAGGCGGCTTGCTGCGCTTCCAGGACTTCGGTCGGGTCCGCGTTGTGGAACGAGACAAGGTCCGCGGTAAGCGTGAGCATCCGCTTACTCATCCCCGCCGCCGCGTCGGTCGTGAAACCGAGTTGCGTGAACATGTTCCCGTACGCGCCTGCGGCGTCGAGCGCTTGATTCGTGGAGATGCCGAGGACCTCCGCGGACGTGTCCGCGAACTTCCGGATCGCGCCCGCGCTCTTCCCGAAGACGACGTTGACCTTGCTCATGTTCTCGTTCAGGTCCGACGCGGCGGTGATCGCATCCTTTGCGAACGCGCCGACCGCCGCGCCTCCGAGGAACGTCGTCAACGAGCGACCGAAGCCTTTGAGCGTCGACCCCATGGAGGAGACGCCTTTGTCGACCTGGGAGGTATCCGCGAGGAAGCGGACGAGGACGTCGGCGGAGCTAGCCACGGCGACGACCTCGCGGACGCGCGCGCGCCTTTAGCTCCGCGCGCTTGCGGGCGCGCTCCTCGTCCTCGATCTGTCGCGCCATCTCGTCGAGGAGACCGACCGGGTAGCTCATGACGCGGAGAGGTTCGATTCCCCAGGCGCGGGCGATGCGCGCGGCGTTGCGCCATCGTCCGCGCCGAGCGAATTTCCCGGCATGGTCGCTCCGACGACCTCGACGGATTGGACCGGCATCCGGAGGACCTCGTCGTAGGTGACGTCCGGATGATCTCGACGGATGACGACCCAGGCGAACGCGGCATTTGCGCGCGCCTGGTCTTTCGCGCTCGCCTTCGTGAGATCGGTCACGCCGCAGACGTCGAGCGCGTCGCCTAGCTCTTCAAACGTGATCTCTCCGAAGTCAACGCGGACCTTCTCCGGGAGGTCCGTCATCGGATCGCCCGCTCTAGACCGCGCTCCGCGCTGTCCGCCATGACGCGCTCCGCGCCTTGCGTCGACGGACCGACGTAGCGACCTCCGGAGACGTACGGGCGACCGCGGCTCCCGCCGTACTCGATCCATCCCGCATACGGCGCGCCGACGACAAGCCGCGCCTCGTTCTCCGCTTCGGTCTCAACGCGCACGGACGCGACGAGCCGTCCGGAGCGGCGCGGGAGACGCGACCGCGCGCGCCCCGCGACGGACTCCGCTGCGTCCC
>Ga0081455_10006070_pt1 | contig 13075 bp, 16 predicted proteins | sample TabmetS3T2R1_FD_70207 | JGI IMG/M metagenome (GOLD analysis project Ga0081455, IMG submission 70207) | Tabebuia heterophylla rhizosphere microbial communities from the University of Puerto Rico - S3T2R1 | ecosystem: Host-associated > Plants > Roots > Rhizosphere ... | reverse complement strand
GGTCATCCACACCGTCATCGCCCGCATCGAGGACGGCATGCGCCAGCACGGCATGGAGCCTCCGCCGTCCGTGGGGGCCGACTTCGATCGTCAGACCTGAGCGCGACATCGGTCGCCGGGCCCTCGGACCCGGCGACCGATGTCCGCCCCGGCGTGGTCGCGCCGGTCACCCCGGCGGTCACGCGTGGGAGCGGCGCAGATGCACCAATCCTGCGACGACGAGGGCGGCCATCACGATGGCGCCGGCGAAGGCGACCCAGGCGGCGATGGCGGCGATCCCGCCGATCGTGCCCCAGGCGTAGGACGACAGCAACAGGCCCCGAAGGGTCTCGCCCCGGAACAGCGAGTCGCGCTGGCCCCTCAGCTCATCCGCGGTCGCCTGCAGCTTGGCGACCTCGGCCTCGCTTGCGCCCGACTCCCGGGCGTCGACCACGGCCTGCGCGGCACCACGGTCGTCGATCTCCGAGTAGGTCTTGCCGTCGGCGATGCCTTCCATGTGCCCGGCGATGTAGCTCGCATAGGCCTCGGCCTGACCCCCGGTGGTCACCTGTTCGTCGGCGTACTTCACGAGGTCGTCACGGCCCTCCTCACGAAGGCTGGCCTCGTCGGGAAAGAAGACACGCTGCGAGGACAGCTCGTCGTGGACATAGTCGTCGGCGAAGTTGGCGCCCCAGGTGAGCAGTGCACCTGCGGCAGCGAACACGATCGCCGCGATCACGCCGAACCCGATCAGGACCTTGTCGATCGATCGTCGCGGCAGCCGCACGACGTCGTCCTGGCGGCGGTCGATCATGGTCGGGGGACGGTCTTCCGTCGAAACACTCATCTCGTTTCCTCCCACTCGTTCCTGCGGATCGAATGGTCCGCTTACGAGGCACGGTAAGAACCGAGGTCCCCCGCCTGTAGGGGCCAAAGTCCCGGTGACAACGCCGTTTGGCACGAAGCGCGGCTACCGCATGCCACGATCGGCGCCGTGTTGCGTGCCGCCCCACTAGCGTTCGGTCAGCATGCGTCGCCTCGGTCGCTGCCTCGGTGTGGCAGGCGTTCTCGCCGTCGTCTTGGCGGCCGCCGTCCTGGTCCAGGGATCTGGGACCTCGGGGGCTCGCGCGACTCATCAGGACCGTCGGGGTCCGTTGGAGGTCGTCGTCGGCGCCGCGCCGAGTGGCGGCCTGTCGTTGGTAGCCCGCGTTCGATCGAGTGGCGATGGCGACGCCTGGTCGGTCAATCGCCTCTCGAAGTGGGAGGCGGTCGGCGCCGCCTCGAGCCTGGCCGTGTTGTCGCTAGCGTCGGGCTGGTTCTTGCTGCGTCCGGATCGCCGGTGCGCGTCTACGTCCCGGCGAGGGTCCCGGGCGGCGCCGCGGGCGCCGCCGCTACTCCTGGCTACCTGAGCCCTCCGTCCACCCGCTGATCTGACGTCGCGCCGCGCCTATCGGACGCCGCGTGCGCGCCTCGTCTGCGGGCGCTCGTGCCGTGGTCCCCATGCCGTGGAGCGGCCGACCGGCGCACTTGCTCGCTGGGTGGCGCGGGGCTCCGACCGTATCGGGATCGATGAGAGGAGCCCGCGTCATGTGCGCAGTGCTTTCGCCGACTGATGCCGGAGCCAGCCCGCCGACCGGCCGGTGCGCCCCTCCGGCGGCTCGGTTGTGGCGGTGACGTCGTGACCGGGCGCGTGGCGGAGCGGGTGACACGACCCATTCGACGGATCGAGTTCCTGGGCTACGCCGTCGCCGTCACCTTCGCGGTCGCCGCGCTGGCGCTGGCAGGGTCAGGCCTGCGGCTCCCCGCCCACATCGACGAGCTCGCGATCGACAATCCGCACCCGTGGCCGGCCCACGTCCAGGTGACAGATGCGGACCGGGGCCGGTGGCTCGGCATTGGCACCATCGGGCCCAACACCGAACACGGCTTTCTCGACATCGGTGATCAGGGCGAGCTCTGGATCTTTCGGTTCTCGTACGGGGGCGAGTCCGTGGAGCTACGCGTTCCCGCCGCCCGGCTCGAGCACGACGATTGGCGGCTCACGGTGCCCGAGGCGTTCGCCGAGACGCTGCGCGCTGCCGGCGTTCCGCCTGTGCCGTAGCCCACCTACGACCTGGCGGCCGTCCGAGGGCCTCACGGCGATGGACGGCCGTTCTCTCCACGCTGTTCGCCACCGATTCGAAGGATGTTGAGGCAGATGGTCGCATCGTCTGAAGTCGTCCTCGCCTATTACCTGGGACTTGGATTCGTGACCCTGCTCGGTTGGGTGGTCGCCGCCCCGGAGCCCGGTCGTAGCCTTAGTGGGCCCGTGGCGGCCCGGTACCTCCGGTGGTCGCGCCTGGTCGGCGTCGTCGGGATCCTGCACCCGGCTCTCAGCTTCGCGATAAGGGACATCGTCGATCAGGTAGGCGTCGAGCTCCCCGACGATCGTGAGCTTGGTGCCAGACACGCGCGGGCCAGCACGGTCGTGAACGTGTACGCCATGGCTTCAGTCGTGCTCGCGGCAGCCGTCCTCGTGGTCAACGTGAGCGCCGACTAGTTGTCCTCGAGCAGACCGGCGCAGATGCCGAACTCGTGCAGTTCAGCGCACAAGGCGGCCTGACGAGCGAACGCTGCCACGTCGGCTCGGGTCAAGGAGTCCCAGCACAGCTCATCGGATACCGCCAACGCACGAGCCGCCACCGAGGACAATGCCGCCATGGGCCAGGTTTCGGCCTCGCGCCTCAGCCTTGCGAGCTCACGCGCCGACCCCTGATCGGGCGTGGCCACCTGCAGCTCCTCGAGCAGCAATGACAGCTCGCCAACGAGGTACCGCTGCGTCATTTCGTCTCCCGATACCGGCTCCCCACGGTAGCCGTCGGGTTCTGTGCCGGGTCACGACCGCGACGAGGTCGACAACGTCCCGCCTGTTGCAGGTCGCCTTCGGCGAGAGTATAAAGCCCACCATGTCGATCGACTTTATTCGAAAAGGTGCTCGACGTCGGGCGCCCTGGCTCGCCCTGCTCGTTGCCGTCGGTCTGCTTGCCGCCGCGTGTGGCGACGACGATGGAGCGAGCACGGGGGGCGGCGCCGAGCAGGCGAGCGGCGCGGACGCCGAGCCCAGCGGGACCCTTCGGCTGGGCTACTTCCCCAACGTCACCCACGCCCCGGCGATCATCGGGGTGCAGGAGGGGATCTTCGAGGAAGCCCTGGGCGCCGGTGTCGACCTGCAGTTCCAGACCTTCAACGCCGGCGGCGAGGCGATCGAGGCGTTGATCAGCGGCTCCATCGACGCCACCTTCGTCGGGCCCAATCCGGCCATCAACGGGTACAGCCAGTCGGACGACCTGTTGCGGATCGTGGCCGGCACGACCTCGGGTGGCGCGGCTCTGGTGGTGCGCGACGGCATCGACTCGCCCGGTGACCTGGAGGGGACCACGTTGGCCACGCCGGCCCTCGGCAACACACAGGACGTGGCCCTGCGGGCCTGGCTGTCGTCGGAAGGCTACGAGACCGATCAATCCGGTGGCGGCGACGTCGCGATCACCCCGCAGGAGAACCCCGACACCCTGACCGCCTTCCAGGACGGGTCCATCGACGGGGCCTGGCTGCCCGAGCCGTGGGCGACCCGGCTGGTCCAGGAAGCCGGCGGCCATGTGCTCGTCGACGAGGCCGACCTCTGGCCTGATGGCCAGTTCGTCACGACCCACCTGATCGTGGCGAAGGGCTACCTGGACGACCATCCCGAGAACGTTCGGGCGTTGATCAGCGGCCTGCTCGACGCCATCGACGTCGCCAACGGCAACGCAGCCGAGGCGCAGGGCGTCACGAACGACGGCATCGAGGCGGACACGACCAACCCCCTCGACGACGCAACCATTGCGGCCGCCTGGGGCAACCTCACCTTCACGCCCGACCCGATCGCCTCGTCGCTCGAGAAATCCAAGGACGACGCGGTGGAGGCCGGGCTCCTGGACGACGTCGACCTCGACGGCATCTACGACCTGACCATCCTCAACCAGCTGCTCGACGAGCGCGGCGAGCAGGAGGTCGCCGGGCTGTGAACGACCACACCGCCACCCGCACGGGAGTCGGCGGCGCGCCGGCCGCGCGGGTGCCGAGCGTCCCGCCGGGGCCGCTGCCGGCCGTGACGTTGCGGGGTGTGAGCAAGGTCTACGGGGGCGGCCAGGCCGCTGTCGCCGCGGTCGACCACATCGACCTCGACGTGGCCCCGGGCGAGCTCGTGTGTCTCGTCGGCGTCTCTGGCTGCGGCAAGAGCACCCTCCTGAACCTGATTGCCGGCCTCGACCGGCCGACCACCGGCCGCGTCGACGTCGAGGGTCGGACCGCCCTGATGTTCCAGGACGCGGCCCTCTTCCCGTGGCTGACCGTCGCATCGAACGTCGAGCTGGCGCTGAAGCTCCGCAAGGTGCCCAAGGCCGAGCGCCGGCCCCGCGTCGAGGCGTTGCTGCGCACCGTCCACCTGGGGGCGTTCGCCGACAAGCGGCCCCACGAGCTGTCGGGCGGCATGCGCCAACGGGTCGCCTTGGCCCGCGCGTTCGCACAGGACGCCGACGTCCTGTTGATGGACGAGCCGTTCGGGGCGCTCGACGCCATGACGCGGGACGTGCTCCACGACGAACTCGAGAGCCTGTGGCGCGACCGCAGCCTGACCATCGTGTTCGTCACCCACAATGTGCGCGAGGCCGCCCGGCTGGCGGACCGCATCGTCGTCCTCACGAGCCGGCCCGGCCGCGTCGCGGCGACGTTCGAGGTCGACGTCGACCGGCCCCGCCGCATCGAGTCGCCGGACGTCAGCGAGATCGCGGCGGGCGTGACCGCACGGCTGCGCGAGGAGGTGCGCCGGCATGGCCGCCAGTGAGGCCCACGCCTTGGTGCACGGCCAGGAGATCGCCGGGCTCGACCTCCTCGAGCTGGCCGGGGAGGCCGGCGTCTCGAGGAGCCGGCGGATCTGGAGGGCCACATGGCCGAAGGTTGCGGCCGCCGCCCTCGGCATTGGGATCTGGCAGCTGGTCGTGTGGTCGGGCTGGAAGCCGGACTTCGCGCTGGCACCGCCGCGCGAGGCGTGGGACGACCTCTGGGGCTACGCGGCCGACGGCACCCTCACCACCGCCCTGGGCATCACCATGCGACGGGCATTCACGGGCTTCGCGCTCGCGATCGTCATCGGCACGGTCGTCGGCAGCCTCGTGGCGCGCATCCCGACCCTGCGAGCCGCCGTCGGGTCGCTCATCACCGGCCTTCAGACGATGCCGTCGATCGCCTGGTTCCCGCTGGCGATCCTCATCTTCCAGCTCTCCGAGCGGGCGATCCTGTTCGTCGTCGTTCTGGGGGCGGCGCCGTCGATCGCCAACGGCCTCATCACCGGGGCCGACAACATCCCCCCGATCCTGCTGCGGGCCGGCCGCGTCCTCGGTGCCCGGGGCCTGGCCGCCTACCGGTACGTCGTGCTGCCGGCGTCGCTGCCCTCCTTCGTCGGCGGGCTGAAGCAGGGGTGGGCGTTCGCGTGGCGGAGCCTGATGGCGGGCGAGCTCCTGGTCGTGATCCGCGGCAAGGAGTCGATCGGATTCCTCCTGACCCAGAACCGGGCCGTCAACAACTCGTCGGGGCTGCTCGCGATCATGATCGTGATCCTCGTCATCGGCATCGTCGTGGACTCCCTCGTGTTCGGCACGCTGGAGCGCGCCATCCGCCGCCGCTGGGGACTGCTCGAACCGGCACAGTGACGATCTGCCGGCCGGGACGAAGCTCGGCACGGACCTGATGCCGGGGGCATAGCGGTCTGGCCCACCGAACCCACCGGTATCGCACGCGGGGCAGAGCCGTCGTGGATAGCCTGCGCCGGGGATACACGAGCCCGAGGCGCCCGAGGCGCCTGGGCCAACGGTTGGGGGTGCTCTCGTGGACGTGATCGTCCTGATCGGTCGGATCCTGTTCGTCGCGATCTTTCTCGCATCCGGGGTCGCGCATCTGACGCAGACCCGCGACATGGAGGGCTACGTCGTCAGCAAGGGACTGAGCCGAGCGTCGGTGCTGATCCAAGCATCGGGCGTGTGGATGCTCGTCGGCGGCCTCATGGTCCTATTCGGCGTGTGGATGGACCTGGGGTTCCTGATTCTCGCCGCCTTCCTGATCCCGGCCGCGCTCCTCTTCCACGCCTTCTGGGACATCGACGATCCCCAGCTGCTCAACGTCGAACGGGCCCACTTCATGAAGAACATCGCGCTGGTCGGGGCATGCCTGGCGCTCTTCGCCCTCGTCGCCCACGTGGGATCCGACCTCGGCCTGACCATCACCGGGCCCCTGTTCGATCTGGACTGACTCGGCATCCTCCGACACGGACGTTCCAAGGCGAACGCCGTCGGAGCCGACGGATCAGGCGTCCCGCCGTGTCGCCGACGTGGCGCGCCGGCGCTCGGACCGTGGATCCGCTGCCGCCGGGATCACACTGATGCCGTAGAGGTCGAAGGTCTTGTCGGCGGTGAGCACGGCCAGCCGCTCGATCTGTGCTTGGGCGATGAGCAGGCGATCGAACGGATCGTTGTGGTGTGGGGGCAGAGCTGCGGACCGCAGCACGTGCCGCAATGTGACCTCGAGAATCGTCGTGGGGCTGGTGGCGATCGCCTCGGGAACGAAGACCTCGGCGGGCGTCGGAAGGTCCAGCCTGCCCTTGGCCGCCTTGATGCCGATCTCCCATGCCGATGCCACCGAGAGGAGCACCTCGTTGTCGGGATCCTGGATCGCCTCGCGCGCTTCGCGGCGGAGTCGGCGGTCGGCGGCGAGGGCCCACAGCCACACGTGTGTGTCGATCAGAAGCCTCACCCGTCGGCCGCAGGTTCGATGGGCGCGTCTTCGAACAGAGCCTCGAGCTCGGGATCGGGGGCGTCGAAGTCGCCAGGGACGCGCAGGGCACCCTCATATCGGCCCCAAGCCCGATCACCCACCGGCACCAGCTTCACGGCGGGACGGTCACCGCGCAGGATGATCACCTCCTCACCGGCCTCGGCTGCCGCCAGCAGCTTGGAGAGGGTGGTCTTCGCCTCGTGGACGCCGACCTTCACGGTCATAGCTAGGTATGTTAGCTAGATTCGTTTCGGATGGCCACACTGCCCGTTCCGCGATCCGCGAGGCTGTGGAGGCGATGAGCGAGCACCGCCCGGCTGTCTTCACCGGTCGCTGATGGGGACCCGGCTCACCGAGCTGTCGGTGCGTCGGGACGTGCGCGCTTGGGTCACCGCCCACTGGGACCCGTCCATGTCGCTGCGATCGTGGCGCGAGCTGCTCGTCGACGCCGGCTGGGCGGTGCCGTCCTGGCCGGAACGCTGGTACGGCAAGGGGATGCCGGCGTGGGCCGACGACGTGGTCAGCCGGGAGATCCGCCGCGGCGGCGCCGTGTCGTCGATTCCGTCCGGGCTCGCCGGGCCGACGATCCTGGAGCAGGGCCCGGACCACACGCGCGAGCGGTTCCTCCGCCCGTTGCTCACCGGCGCCGAGGTCTGGTGCCAGCTCTTCAGCGAGCCGTCGGCCGGATCCGACCTGGCCGGCCTCACTGCGACGGCCGTGCTCGACGGCGACGAGTGGGTCGTGAACGGGCAGAAGGTGTGGAACACGAGCGCCCACCACGCCGACCTCGGCATGCTCGTCGCCCGCACCGATTGGGACGTCCCGAAACACCAGGGCATCACCTACTTCGTGCTCCCGATGCGCCAGCCGGGCGTCGAGGTCCGACCGCTGCGGCAGATGAACGACCACGCCTCGTTCAACGAGGTCTTCCTGACCGACGCCCGGATCCCCAAGGACTGGGTCGTCGGCGAGGTGAACCAGGGATGGACCGCCGCGCTCGCCACCCTCGCGCACGAGCGGCGGTGGCGAGCCCTCGTGTCCCTCCGCGTCGAGGGGATCGACCCCGGCCGGGCGCGGGACGAAGCCCTCGCCGAGGCCCTCGAGGCGGCCAAGGTGTACTCGTGGTACCCACAGCGCGCGGGGCGGGCCGACCTCGTCGTCGACCACGCCCGCGCCGCCGGCAGGACCGCGGACCCAGTCGTGCGGCAAGAGATCAGCCGCCTCCTCTGCATGCAACGCGCCAGCGAGTGGACCGCCGAGCGCGCTCAGGCCGCCCGCAAGCTCGGCCGCCCACCCGGCGCCGAGGGATCCATCGGCAAGCTCGCCCTCAGCAACGTCGCCCGCCAGGCTGCCGACGTCCACTCGCTCATCGCCGGTGCCGGTGGACTGCTCGCTGGCGTCGATCCCGCGGCGCCCCTCGGCGGCGTGCTCGCTGAGATCCTCATCTCGGTTCCCGCACAATCGATCGCCGGCGGCACCGACGAGATCCAGCACAACGTGCTCGGCGAGCGTGTCCTCGGACTGCCCCGCGAGCCCGACCCCACCAGGGGCATGCCCTACCGCGACGCCCGCAACCGCTGACCGTCCGCAGCAGGGGAGGCCCATGCCGACGAGCCCCGGGTGTCGCCGAGGGTCTCGCCTTGCCGACCGGATGCTCGGGCATGCTACGAAGCTCAATCTGGCACCGCCGCTCGGCGTGCCCGGATAGGAGGATCGCCATGCCCGCCATGAACGACGACATCGTCGCGCGAGCCATGCAGAACGAGGCGTTCCGGCGAGAGGTGGTGACCGGTGACCACAGCCAGGTCGTCGTGATGACAATCCCGCCCGGCGGGGAGATCGGCGAGGAGGTCCACGACCACGTCGACCAGGTGCTCGTGTTCGTCCAAGGCGACGGCGAGGCGATCGTTGCCGGTGAGAGCAGCCTCGTGCGGGCCAACAGCCTGGCGTTCGTGCCCGCCGGAACCCGTCACAACTTCCGCAACATCGGCTCCACCCCGTTGCGACTCTTCACCGTTTACGCACCACCCGAGCACCCGGCCGGCACCGTGCACCAGACCAAGTCCGACGCCGACGCCGCCGAGGAGCAGCCATAGTCCCGCCCGACGGCCAACGGCGGTAGCCTGATTTCCGTGGTCTTCGCCGCCGGCGGATGGCGCGGCGGTGGAGGCCAGATCGGCGGCGGACATGGTCCGATCAGAAGGGAGACCAGCGATGGCCCAGACTCCTTCGACGCGGGTCACCGGCCGGGCCGGCTCGATGGACGCATCACGTCGCAGCGTCTTGCGAGCCGCATGGTCTGACGAGCGGGCTGCGGCCCGTTCGGCCCGGGCGCGCGGGGACGCGGCGGGTGAGTGGAAGCACCTGGAACGGGCCCACATCCTGAGCCAGCCGATGGCGGGCGCTCACGTCCGCACCCACCTCGCGATGCTGGGATACGGATTCCGGCGACGGGACTCTCGCGAGATCGTGGGCCAGCTGCTGCGGCTCGTGGTGGCGGGCCCTGGTTCCTGGACGGGGCGCTATCCCGTCGGGAACACGGGCGGCGCCAATGTGAGCGCGTTCGCGCCCATGCCGATTCCCGAGGATCTTCGGGCCATCCTCGAGCCGTCGCGGTAGGCACCGACGCCCGGAGAGGGATCAGTGAACGACGAGACACAGCGCGGGTCGGCGACCGGGCCCACCTTTTCGACCGACACGTCGAACCTGGAGGACTGTGTGGCTCCGGCGCTTGTGGAGCTCACCGACGGCGCCACCTTCGAGCTTCGTATCGCACCGGTCGTCAAGCAGCTGGGTGGCGACCGGGTCAGGATGCTGGCCTACAACGGCTCCATCCCCGGTCCGACGCTTCGGGCTCCCCAGGGGTCCGAGATCGACGTGCACGTGCGCAACGACGCCGACATGGAGGCCACCGTCCACTGGCACGGGCTGCGCCTCGACAACGCGTACGACGGCGTGCCCTACCAGACTCAGGAACCGATCCCGGTCGGCGGGGTGTTCACCTATCGGGTCCGCTTCCCGGACCCCGGCGTCTACTGGTACCACCCCCACATCCGTGAGGACTACGGGCTGGACATGGGCCTGTACGGCAATCTCGTGGTGGTCCCCGCCGATGAGGACTATTGGCCACCGGTGAACCGGGAGGTTGTCGTCACCCTCGATGACGTCCTCATCGAGGAGGGTCGGATCGTGGCTTTCCATCAGGCCGGCCCCACCCATGTGGCCATGGGCCGCTTCGGCAACGTCATGCTGACGGGTGGCGAGACGGACTGGCGGCTCGAGGCATGTGTCGGCGAGGTCGTGCGCCTGTACCTGACCAACACGGCCAACACTCGGATCTTCAACGTCGCGCTGCCGGGCGCCCGCATGAAGCTGGTGGGCGGTGACAGTGGGCGCTACGAACACGAGACGTTCGTCGAGGAGGTCCTGCTCTCGCCGTCCGAGCGGGCCGTCGTCGACCTGCTTTTCGAGACACCCGGGTCGGTCACGGTCGAGCACCGCACGCCGGGCCACACCTACGACCTCGGCACCGTCATCGTTGGCGGTGACCCGATCGGGCGATCGTTCGGAGGCGACTTCGAGCAGCTTCGGACCAGCGCCGAGCTGACGGCCGAACGGGCCAGGCTGGAGGCAGCGCGGGACCGCCCACCCGACAAGACGCTGGCGTTCGAGTCCCTGATGCCGCTCCTCTACGGCGACCAGAGCGCCCCGGCATCCGCCTGGACCTGTCCGATGCACCCCGATGTCGTCACGGCCGAGCCGGGCACGTGCCCCATGTGCGGGATGAAGCTCATCCCCGCAGCCCCATCGTCCTGGACCTGTCCGATGCATCCCGATGTCGTCACGGCCGAGCCGGGCACGTGCCCCATGTGCGGGATGAAGCTCATCCCCCAGGCGGCTGGCGCTGCGCCCTCGGCCAGTCACTCCCATGCCCACGACACGGCCGACGGGATCGAGTGGGAGGACCTGATGCCGGAGATCAACCGGGCGTCGGACCCGAGCAACATGATCTGGAAGCTCGTCGACCGCGACGCCGGCACGGAGAATTGGCAGATCGACTGGGCGTTCCGCGTCGGTGACCAGGTGAAGATCCGGCTGGTCAACGACATGGAGCAGGACCATCCGATGCACCATCCGTTCCACATCCACGGGGCCGGGCGGTTCCTCGTGATGTCCCGCGACGGCGTGGCGGAGCCCAATCTCGTGTGGAAGGACACCGTGCTGGTGCGTGCCGGCGAAACCGTCGACATCCTCCTCGACGTCACCAGCCCCGGCCGCTGGATGGCCCACTGCCACATCGCCGAACACAACCAGAGCGGGATGATGTTCGACTTCGTCGTCTCGGACAGGGAAGAGGGGTAACCGTGCAGATCGCCCTTGCGCTCTACCCGAAGTTCACCGCGCTCGACATCGTCGGGCCGTTCCAGGTGCTTGCGGATGTGCCCGGGCACGACGTCGCGTTCGTGGCGGGCGACGCCGGGCCGGTCGTCGACCACACGGGGCGGTGCCCGCTCATGGCGACCGCGACCTTCGCCGACGTGACCGCTCCCGACATCGTCGTCGTGCCGGGCGAACTGTTCGCCGAACGCGACGACCGGGTGGTGCGGTGGCTTCGCCAAGTCCACCCCACCACCACATGGACCACCGCCGTGTGCACCGGCTCGCTCTACCTCGCCGCCGCCGGCATCCTCGACGGTGTCGACGCGACCACGCACTGGGCACGCAAGGAGCAACTCGAACGGCTCGGCGCCCGCTACACCGAGCAGCGCGTGGTGGAGCGGGGGAAGGTGATCACCGCAGCAGGGGTATCGAGTGGGACGGACATGGCCCTCACTCTGCTGGACCGTCTGTACGGTCCCGCCGTGGCCCAGAGTGTGCAGCTGGCCATCGAATACGACCCGCAACCGCCCTACGACGCGGGCTCACCCTCGAAGGCTCCGGCCGACGTCCTCGAGTACACGAGGGCGGTACTCGAGCCCTCGACGCCGGCGGCCCCGGACCCGACCTGACCCGTCCGCGGTCGCAGGGGCGGCTCGCCCTCGACGATCAGCGGGTGCCATCGATACCGAGGACCCACCGCCGCTGCCACGGCGTTTCCACGGCGCGCTTGTTGTAGCGCCGCCGCACCCACGCGACCGCCTCGGTGCTGGGAACCCCCGCCAGGACGGCAATCGCCGCCAGAGCCGTCCCGGTGCGACCGACGCCGCCACCGCAGGCGATCTCGACCCGCTGCGTCGCGGAGCGTTCGTAGGCCTCCCGGAGCGCAGAGACCGCATCATCCGTGGATGCTGGGGTGCGGAAGTCGGGCCACCGCACCCAGCGGTGCTCCCAGGCGAAGGGTCCGGGATCGCGGGCCTTGAGGTACACCGCGAAGTCCGGGTCGTCGCCATCGGGAAGCGGTTGCCGCAGGCCACGGCCACGGATCGTGCGGCCATCGGGGAACTCGACGACACCGGGGCCAGGGGGCCAGCGGGTCATCACGGCATCGTAGGTGAGCGCTGCGCGAGACGGCGGACCGGCCGCTCGAGATGAGGCGCCACCGAGAGCTCGACGACCACCCGGTCAGCGCTGTTCCGTGCCTCCTCGCTGTCACGATGGCGTCACGCCTCCCAGACGAATCCGCCCGCCCGACGCAGGGGAGAAGCGCGGCAATGACAACGTCCACCCGGCCCGTGGCACGGCGCCTCCACCGCACGATGCCATGACGGATGAGCGCCGTGTTCCGTCACCGCACCTCGATCCGAGCAGCATCCGCCGCTCGTACGACCGCGTCGCCAGCCGGTACGCCGCGGAGTTCGTCGACGAGCTTGGCTACAAGCCACTCGACCGGGCACTGCTGACGGTGCTCGCCGCTGATGTGCGGGGGGCCGGTCATGGGCCCATCGCCGACCTCGGCGGCGGGCCCGGCCACGTCGCATCGTTCCTCGCCGGACTCGGCGCCGACGTCCTGGCGCTGGACCTCGCGCCGAACATGGCGGCGATCGCACACCACCGGCTGGGCCTGAATGCGCTGGCCGCGTCGTTGGCATCGCTTCCCCTAGGTCCCGCGACGCTCGGTGGGGCGACGGCCTTCTACTGTTTCATCCATCTGGACGACGACGGACTCGACGCCGCCGCCCGGGAGCTGGCGCGCGTGGTGGCCCCCGGTGGGCCAGTGCTCGCGGCCTTCCACACCGGCGAGGAGGTCCGCCACCTCGACGAATGGTGGGGCCGAGAGGTCGATCTCGACTTCCGCTTCCTCGAAGCCCACCAG
>Ga0081455_10006069_pt1 | contig 13076 bp, 19 predicted proteins | sample TabmetS3T2R1_FD_70207 | JGI IMG/M metagenome (GOLD analysis project Ga0081455, IMG submission 70207) | Tabebuia heterophylla rhizosphere microbial communities from the University of Puerto Rico - S3T2R1 | ecosystem: Host-associated > Plants > Roots > Rhizosphere ... | reverse complement strand
CCGCGGGGTCGGTCTTTCCCGTCCCGCGATCCGGTGACTACCTCATTCGCGCAAGAGCCGCGATCACGGGCACCGCCGTCATGAACACCTGGATCGCTGCTGCTCGCGTCGATGCGACTCCGGCGATCACCGTCCCGAGCTTCACGCAGGCGATCCAGACGATTGCGGCTGGGAGTTGGTGGCTCAGCCTCTATGTATCCGCCGTGCAGGCAGCCGCCGTGGCAGGCACTCACTCCGTCGGCATGGCGTGGAAGGCCGATACTCCTGCTTCCGCCACCCTCACCTCCGTGTCGATTGAGATTCAACCGGTGCGCGTCTCGTGAGCACGCCGGACCCTGCCACGACCAAGTGGGTGCCGGTCTGGGATCTCGACGGCGGCGGCGACCTGCACTACACGGGCGACTACGCGCCCGCCACCACCTACGCGGACGGCGACGTTGTTGTCTACAACGGAGTTGCGTACCTGTGCGTCGAACCGACCAGCGACCCGCCGACCGCCTGGCCCGCCAACGACCTGAGCGTCGTCTACCAGGAGAGGGACGAGAAGGCACAGCCGAGCGGCTACGCCTCGCTCGGCTCGGACGGCAAGGTGCCGCTTGCGCAGCTTCCGCCGGTCGGGGCCGACCTCACCTACAACGGCGACTTTCCCGCGAACACGCCCTACACGGACGGGGACATTGTTGTCTCGAACGGCATCGCCTACCTGTGCGTGCAGGCAACCCCGAACGCGCCGACCGCCTGGCCGGGCGGGCCAACGCCAGCCACTTCGCCGGTCATCCCGTACGGCACGACGCTGCCGGTGTCCCCCGCCGACGGCCAGGAAGCGGTGCTCGTGGACTCGATCACGAACCCGAGCTACCAATGGAGATTCAGGTACAACGCGCAGTCGTCGTCCGCCTACAAGTGGGAGTTCGTCGGCGGAACTCCCTGGCACGGGCAGGCGTACGTCGGGGTCGCGCAGGCGATGGCGGGCGGCTGGGCCGCGTATCACCCGACGCTCACGCTTCCGCGCGGCGGCGACTACGACGTGATCTCGGGCGTCCAGTTCACGTCCGCGATAGCCGGGACGCTCGTGCAGATCGGCCAGGCCGTGAGCAGCGTCGCGCTCGGTGTGCTCGATGCGGGCACCATCGCCATCGCGAACGCCTACGTGTCCATGTCCGTCGCCAATCGTGCCGCTGGTGCGACGGCGGGGCAACTCTTGCAGAACTGGCTCTACACGAACCAGACCACCAACGTGTTCAACGCCTGGATGAAGGTCTGGCCGGTGAGAGTCTCGTGAGCACCCCGGCCCCGGCCTCGACCGAGTGGGTGCCGCTCTGGGACTTGCGCGGTGGCGTGGACTTGCAGTACGTCGGCTCCTGGCAGTCAGGCACGACCTACAACGACGGCCAGGTGGCCGTCTACAACGGCCTCGCGTACATGTGCGTGCGGCAGACGACCGCCGCCCCGGTGCCGTGGCCGCTCTCCTCGGGCACGCCGAGCTACGGGACGACGCTGCCGACCGGGCCGGTGGACGGCCAGGAGGCAATCCTCGTGGACAGCCTGAGCGACCCGACGTACCAGTGGAGATTCAGGTTCAACGCCCGCTCGACCTCGCCGTACAAGTGGGAGTTCGTCGGCGGAACCCCGCGCCTCTCCGAAGTCCCAACGCAGGAGACGACGGCGAGCACGACATATGCGGTGCTGGCGACAGCAGGGCCATCGTTCACGGTGCCGCGAGCCGGTGACTACGTGGTCGGCTTCGGCGCGTACATGCAGACGAGCGCCGCCGGAATCGCGGTCTACGCGAGCTACGACATAGGCGCGACAGCCGCGAGCGACACGTGGGGGATCGTGGGATACACGCCGCCCGGCGTCGGCGGGGCGAGCATGTTCCGCCAGAACCGGCACAACGGACTCGCAGCGTCCGCCGCCATCGTCGCCAAGTATCGGGTCAACACGGGCGGGGTGTCCTACTTCGGAGCGCGGCACCTCTCGATCCTCCCGGTGCGCGTCTCGTGAGCGTTCCCAATCCCGCCACGACCGACTGGGTGCCGCTCGGCTCCGGCATCTCCGGCCCTGGCGTCTCTCCGGTGATCGCGGCTGCGACCTCGATCCTGAGCCTGACGACGAGCTACCAGAACGTCCCCGGCGTCAACATCGACGCGAGCGTCCCGCTGGGTGCCGCCGTCGTGGCGCGCGCGACGGTGGACGTTGACACCGCCGGGATGGCTGCCGGAATCTTGATCGTTGACCTCCTAGTCGATGGAGGGGCGGTCGGCGGGGAGATCCTGCTCAACCCCTCGACGGCTGGCGGGATGCGCGTGACGCTCGGGCAGCATTGGGTGCTCCCCGGCCTGAGCGCGGGGTCGCACAACTTCAAGCTCCAAGCCCGCACGAGCGGTGGGGGCGGCTCTCTGAACTCGTCGCATACGCGGCTAGCGGTCGATGTGGTCGCGGCCACGTCGCCCGTGATGGCCTCTCTGCCGTACGCCACGTCGCTGCCGACTGCGCCCTACGACGGGCAGGAGGCGATCCTCGTGGACTCAGTGACGAACCCGAGCTACGTCTGGCGGTTGAGGTACAACGCCGGGTCGTCGTCGGCCTACAAGTGGGAGTTCGTGGGCGGCTCGCCCGCGTACGCGGAGTGGAAGGGCGCTCAGGCCGTGTCGGCCGGGTGGACGAAGCTGCCGTCGGCCGGGACGACGACCGTGACGGTGCCGCGAGCAGGCGACTACGACGTGACTTACGGCGCTGGCGGGCAAATCGAGACGGCCGTCGCGACCGATCTAGCGGTGGGAATCTTCAACGCGGCAGGGACGCAACTCGGCACGAACGACTGGCAAGACTGCATGGCCCGCGTCACCGGCACCGTGTACGACAAGTGGGATATTGGCAAGTCGCACCGCCTGGCCGGGTTGGCGGCGGGAACCGCCCTCGACGTGCGGGGCACCAACGTCTCCGGCAGCACCGTCCTCAACTTTCTGACCTCGTACATCTCCGCCGTCCCGAAGCGGGTGTCGTGAGCACGCCGAACCCGATCACGACGAAGTGGATTCCGCTCTGGGATCTCGGCGGGCAGGGCGGCAGCGCGAACCTCAAGTACCGGGGCGCGTACCAGGACGGCCAGACCTACATGGACGGCAACGTCGTGCTCTCCGACGGGGTGGCCTATATCTGCGTCAAGAATGGCACGACGACTCCGCCGGAGGTGTGGCCGGAGGCTGCCGGGCCGGTCGGGCCTCCTGGGCCGCAGGGGGCGCAAGGCCCGGCGGGCATCCAGGGGCCAGCGGGCGCGGGCGTCCCCTCGCCGGTCGTGAACGGGCAGTGGGTGAAGGGGACGGGCGGGGCGGCGGTCTGGGCTGCGATCACGCAGGGTGACCTGCCCGAGCACCTGCGCTCGCCGGGCAGGCTCGTGAGCGACTGGAACACGGCGCTCGACAACGGCTGGTACTACGACAACGGCACCGTCTCGAACGCCCCGGCCGGGTGGAGCTACCTGATGGGGCAGGTGTTCCGGCTCTCGGACAACTACATCGTGCAGGTGCTCTACGACTACGGGCACGCAGCATCCGGCAACCCGCCCGTGCAGTGGACACGCCGCCGCGTCGCCGGGACGTGGGAGGCGTGGCAGGTCACGCAGGCGGTTGCTGACTCCGCCTGGATCGTCCCTACGTTGACGGGCGGGCACTCGCACTACGCAGCGCCGTACGGGCCGGTGCGCTACCGGAAGCTCGCGAGCGGGCTGGTCGTCTGTGACGGGCTGATGACGGTCGGCACGGCGGGCGCGCAGGCGTACGTCTTTCCGGCCGGTTACCGGGTCGGCAGCGGGCGGCAGCCGATCTTCGGAACTGCCGCCTCGATAACCACCGCCGAGACGTGGCGCATCACCGATACCGGAGGGCTGCTGCCGACCGCTGCGGCTGGGGCGGGTGCCTGGATCTCCCTGGCTGGCGTCATCTTCCTGGCTGAGCAGTGACCACCATCCCTGATCCCGCAACGACCGAGTGGGTGCCGCTCCAGGGCAAGGCGAGCCTCGCCTACTACGGCCAGCACCAGGTGGGTCAGGCGTACTACGACGGCGACTGCGTAATCGGCACGAACGGCGTGCTCTACATGTGCGTGAAGAACGGAACGACGGCTGCGCCTCCCGCCTGGCCGGGGGCTTCCGCGCCGCAAGGGCCAGCCGGGCCGATGGGGCCGGTCGGGACAGGCATCCCGATGCCGGTCGTGAACGGCTCGTGGATCAAGGGCGTCGGCGGGGCGGCGGTGTGGACGGCGTTGGCCGCGACCGACGTGCCGGGACTCGTCGTTGCGGACGCGGCCTGGCGCTACGTCGGCCAGAGCGGGCAGCCGCCCTACGAGAACGGCTGCACGGCCTACGACACCGGCTCACCGACGTACCAGGGGCGCTTCCGCAAGGACGCCGCCAACATCGTGCATCTGTCCGGCCTTGTGAAAGCTCCGGCAGACGGCACCGTCGTGTTCACGCTGCCGGTCGGCTACCGGTCGGCCGCGATCCTGCACTTCCCGATTGTCACCAACGCCGCGTTCGGCTACGCGCATGTTGGCTATCCAGGCGTCGGCACCGTGCGGATCAACGGTGCGGGCGTGACCGCCTGGGCGTCCCTCGACGGCATCCAGTTCTACGCCGAGGCATAAGGAGGTGAGCACGTGACGATTCCCAACCCGGCCACGACCGACTGGGTGCCGCTCTGGGACACGGGCGCGACCGGCGGCGGCATGGGGTCGATCCCCGGCGAGATCAAGATGTGGTCGGGCGCGTCGCTTCCGGCCGCGAGGTACGGCAAGTGGGTGTGGGCAGACGGCGCGATCTATGACGAGGTGACCTACCCGGAGGCAGCGGCCAGCATCTCGCCAGCCTGGAAAACGGCGCACGGGGCAGCCGACCCTGGGGCCGGGAAGTTCCGGGTACCGGACATGCGCGGCGTCACGCCGTTCGGAATGGACGCGATGCCGGGCGGCTCACGCGCGAACCGGATGGTGCGGGCCATCGCGGCCACGCTGGCCGGTCGAACCGGCGAGGAGAACCACGTGATCACGACCGCCGAAACTCCGGCGCACGCGCACGGCGCGAGCGGGCTGGCGGTCAACTCGCACTCCCACGGCGGCAGCACCGGCTACGTCTCGAACGACCACACGCACCAAGGCTCCACGAGCATCACCGCCGGAGCGGGCGACGGGTACGACCACCTCGGCAAAGCCGCCTTCTGGGCGTATCAGGGCACGAGCGGGATCTCGGCCAACCACTATCACGCGGTCAACGCGGAAGCGCCTGGCATCAATGGCTCAACTGCCAACGCGGGCGGCGGCGGCGCGCACGAGAACGTGCCGCCTGCAATCTTCGTCCCCTGGATTGTGAGGCTTGATGGCTAGCTACAAGAGACGATCCGAAGCCGGACAGCATGACCGCCAGGTTGCCGATCACAACGCTGGTCGGTCTGAATGGGCCAAGGCGATGGCGGTCGCCCAGCAGATGCACGCGAAGCAGCGCGCCGACGCGGCCAGGGACAGGGCGCGTCAGCCGCCGGGAGCGCCTCCGATCCCCGAGCCGGTGCCGCCCGAGCAGCTTCCCGAGCCGCCACCGCCCGCGCCCCCTGCGACCTTCGAGGCGCGGGTGGTCGAGGAGATGGAGGAGATCCAGACCCCCTACGGGCCAGCGACGGTCATGCCGGGGCACGTGGTCGTGACCGAGTGGGACGGCTCGGAGTACGCGATGCCGCCCGACGAGTTCGAGCGCCAGTTCGTGGCCCAGGAGCCGTGATGGCGAACCTGACGTTCCAGATCCCCGACAGCCGGATGCAGGACTTGATCGACGCATGGGGGCAGGGCTGGCCCGAGACGGTCGATGGAGCACCCAACCCGCAGACGAAGGCGCAGTTCGCCAAGGAGCAGATCAGGCGGATGATCGTCCGGCGGGTGAAGGACCACGTCACCAGCCAGCAGCCGGAGTTCCCGATCACGTAGGAGGGGCGAGTGGCGACCCTGACGTTCCAGATTCCCGACAACCGGATGCAAGACCTCATTGATGCGTGGACGGCGGGCTGGCCTGCCGTGATCACGGACGGCGTAGTGAACACGCAGGCCCAGACGCAGTACGCCAAGAACAACATCAAGCGGGAGATCATCAACCGGGTGCAGGAGTACCTTGCCGAGCAGCAGCCGGACTTTCCGATCACCTAGTAGGGAGTACGAAAAGTGAGCGAGAGCTTCCAGGAACCCGAAGCGCCGCTCGTCTCGATCTTCCCAGACGACGAGACGGAGGTGACCGGAGCCGAGGCGCTCGCGGACGCCGAGGCGGCGCTGCTCGACGCACCGACGACCGACGACGACCTGGTCATCCCGGAGGAGGAGCCGCCGCCCTACGCGCGCTCCTGGGCGATGGACTTCACCGTCCGCAACTTCCAGGTGCCGACCGGCGGGCATGGGCCGCTGGAAACACGCGGCCTCTCGACGCTGACGACCTGGATCGAGAAGTGCCTGCGCACGCAGGTCGGGGCGCATCCCGTTCACCCGGACGGCTACGGGATCGACCTCCCCTACGACCTGGTCGGCCAGCCGGTCGAGACGAATCAGGCGGCGACGCTCTACCAGCGGATCGAGGAGGCGCTCCTGTTCCACCCGCGGATCACCGAGGTCACAGACTTCGAGTCTGACTTCGACCCAGACGACGAGTGGATCTCGGTCGGCTTCACAGTCCACACCGACCGCGGCGACAATGTCGAGATGACCCTGGTGCTGCCATGAGCAACATCGACTTCACCGAGTTCGTCCCTGTACGCGAGGAGTCGGTCGATGACGTGATCGCGCGCATGGACGCGGACGTGAACGCGGGCCTCGACCCCGACGACTCGGCGTTCCTGGACACGACCGAGGGTGGCTTCTACGCCGACCTGCGCAACATGTCGGCGCTGGAGTTCGAGCGGCTGTACGACTTCGTCTCGACGGAGGTCGTCGCCTCGATGTTCCTCGGCCTCACGTTCGGGGAGTACCTGGACGGGTGGGGCGTCACGCTCGGCGTGCCGCGCAAGGACGAGGTGAAGGCGACCGGCGAGGTGACCTTCACCGGCACCGACGGGGCGCTGATCGCGACCGGCACCGAGATCGCGACGCCGCAGACTGACCCGGACGCCGATCCGGTCAGCTTCGTGACGACCGGCAGCGGCACGATCACGGGCGGGACGCTGACGCTCGCCATCGCAGCGACCGAGGCGGGGGCGCAGGGGAACGTCGCGAGCGGCTCGGTGAGCGTGCTGCTCAGCCCGCTCGGGGACGAGGTGTCGGCGGTCAACAACGCCGAGGCGACGACCGGCGGCGCGGACGTGGAGAACGACGATCAGTACCGCTCGCGGCTGCTCTTGGAGTTCGGCGTCGGGCAGGGGGCGGGCACCCAGGCCGACTACGAACGGTGGGCGCTGACGCACGGCTCGGTGGGGTTCGCGACGGTCGAGCCGATCTGGAGCGGGCCGGGCACGGTGCGCGTGATCATCACCGACCAGCAGAACAACCCCGTCTCGGGCACGGTGATCACCGAACTCCAGAACGACCTCGATCCGGTGCCGGAGCGCGGCGAGGGGCGCGCGCCGATTGGGGCCATCGTGACCGTCGCGACGCCGACACTGCTGACGGTGGACGTGGCCGCGACCATCGTGCCGGTGAGCGGCTACTCGCTCGACGGCGCGGGCGGCACGATCCCGCTGGAGTCCGACATCGAGACGGCGATCCGCGACTACATCGACCGGCTGCGGCCGGGCGACGACGTGGTCCGCGAGAAGGTCAGCGCGCAGTTGTTCACGGTGCAGGGCGTGTACGACGTGACGGCGGTGACGCTGAACGGCGGGACGACGAACGTCGCTGTCGGGGCGCTCGAAGTCCCCCGCACGGGAACCGTGACGCTCTCGTGACCGAGCGCGCCGAAGCCCTGCTCGCTGACCTGCCCCCGTACCTGTCCGACGAGCCGCTCGTGCGCCAGTACGTGCAGGCGCTCGCGAACGAGATGGACCGCATGTCGGCGTACATCGACAAGTTCCGGGTCGGGATGTTGCCGCACGCCCTGGACGACCAGTACCGGTTCCTCTCGATGTGGGAGAAGCTGCTCGGGTTGCCGGTCGCCCCGGCGGGCGCGAGCCTGGAGGAGCGGCGCAACCAGGTGCGCGGCGCGGTGCTCGCCCGCAAGGCGGCGAGCGGGGCGGAGTGGGTGTCGCTCGTGACGACGGCGCTCGGCACGACGCTGTGGAGCTACGAGGAGGGGCCGGGGCCGTACCAGGTCGTGCTCACGTTCCCGTGGTCGGAGGGCGGCTACTCCGTCGGCACGGTGCTCGCGCTCGCGCGCAAGGTCACCCCGGCGCACCTGCAACTCAACGCGACCTACGAGGGAGGCTTCATCGTGGGGACGAACTTCACCGATCCGGCCGGGTCGGTCGTCAACGAGGGGCTGATCTGATGAGCCGCAACTACGACTTCACCCCGCACGTCTCCACGATCCCCGACTTCTGGCTGGACAACCTCCAGGAGTTCATCTCGACGCTTGCGCCGAACTTCAAGCTGACGGTCGTCCAGCCAGCCTCGGTGCGTCTGTTCGCCGGGACGGACAACGACCTGGTCGCACTCGGGATCTCGGGACGCTGGCGGTACGTGACGGCGACGGTGACCGCGGCCCACCCCGGCGGCGCGGCGGGCACGTACGACGTGTGGGCGACCGCGGCCGACAACGACTTCTCCGGGGGCCAGCCGTCCCCTGACCTGACGAACTACAGCTTCGGCCTCGTGATCAGGCCGCAGGGCTACGTCTGGACGGGCGGCGACCCGCCGCTGCGGCGCAGAGTCGCGACGATTGACTGGAGCGGCACGGCGATTGCCTCGCTGACCCAGCTTGTCGGGGCCGTGCCTGGCTTCCTCGGCTACGGGCCGGGGATCTGCCTGGACTTCTTCGGGGACGAGCGCGACGCGCCGCCGCGGACGACGACCTGCGACGGCCACCAGCTTTCCAAGACCGCCGAGCCGGGCCTCTGGAACAAGCTCTCCCGCAACGACACCGTCCCCTCGCCGTGGGACACGTTTGGCGGGCTGCCAGCGCCGACGACGGGCAACTTCCGCGTGCCCGACCTGCGCGGCCGGGGTACGGTCGGCAAGCTCGACATGGGCGGGCCGACCGCGACAGCGCCGCCGACGCTGACCGGGGTGGCGATCACGCGCGCTGCCGCGGGGACGCTCGGGGCGCTGCTCGGGGAGGAGTACCACGCGCTGAGCGTGGCCGAGATGCCCTCCCACAACCACGGCGGCGCGACCGGCACGAACTCCGCCGACCACACGCACACCGGCACGACCGGCACCGAGTCGGCCGACCACTCGCACGGCGGCAACACCGGCTATCAGAGCAACGGCCACACCCACGCGATGGGCGGCTACGTGATCGTGATGGCGAGCACCGCGCAGGGCGTCAGCGGCGGCGGGGGTGACGGCGTCTTTGGCGGGACGCAGACCGGCGACATCAGCGCAAACCACTACCACGGCTTCACGACTGGAGGCCGCTCAGCGGCGCACACCCACTCGTTCACGACGAGCGGTGCGTCCGCGACCCACACGCACACGATCACGGCGCAGGGCGGCGGCGGCGGTCACGAGAACGTGCATCCTGTGGCCGTCGTGAACAAGCTCGTGACGCTCTGAGGAGGGAGGGCGATGAAGGTCGTCAGGAACAGCGAGCAGAAGTCCTACGACGAGGCGAAGGCGGCGCACGACACGCTCCTCCGGGAGCACAAGCAGGCCGTCGCGGAGATCGAGCGCGCCAACGAGGAGATCAAGGAGTCGCACGCCGAGGCGGTCGCGCGGCGCGATCAACTCCAGGCCGACGAGGAGCGCCAACGCGAGGAGCAGCACGCCGAGGCGCTCAAGGCGCACGAGGAGTACGTCGAGTGGTGGGACGAGGTGCAGCGCCAGAAGGAGCGGCTGCCGAAGCTGACCAAGCGCGTGAACGCCTGGGTGGACAAGCTGCTCCCCGGCCACCCGGAGCCTGGCCCGCCGGGCGATCCGCCCGAGCCGCTGGAGGTCGCGCGACTGGCCGAGGTGCCCGAGCCGGTCTACCTCGACGTGCCGCCCGCGCCGAAGTTCGAGCAGCAGAAGCCGCCCACCTACGAGGCGACGGAGGTCGAGCGCACGACGGAGGTCGAGACGAAGTGGGGCGCGACGATTGCCCCGGCGGGTTCGTGGGTGCTCAAGAGCAGCCGGACGCGCGAGAAGTACGTCGTCCCGGACGAGGACTTCCAGCGGGTCTACACCGAGACGTGACCATCGGGGAGTCCGACCCGCTGCGGCTGCCCAGGCTGCCGGTCGTGCTGCGCTGGGACTGCGAGTGCGGGAACGCGCAGATCCGCGTCTACCTGGTCAACGAGGAGCGCAAGGCCGACGTGCTCCTGTCGTTGGGTGCGCGCTGCGAGGCGTGCGGCGGTTCGGTCGGGGAACTGGGGGCCGATCCCGACGACCCCGCCTCCTATACTCGGGACTGAGGTGGCGGTCTACCTGCGCACAGCGGACGACGAGCGGATGCTGCTCGACACCGCGAAGGCGTCGCTCGACTACGAAGGCCGCAGCATCGACTTGACCGGCGCGACGCTGGAGTTCTTCGACGCCGAGTGGCGGGTGGTCGAGGCGACCATCGGTCACACCGACCCGATCCCGGCGCGCGGGTTCATGCTGGCCGACCCGTTCTCGGGCGTGACCGTCGAGGTGGCCGTGCCGCTCGACCAGGCGGACCGGCTGGCGCTCGGCTTCGCGGCCGACCCGGAGAAGGAGAGGCGCACGCGCCGGGTGCGCAAGCTGCTGGGGCTGTAAGGAGGCGAGATGGCCGACGATCCCGACGTGCTGGACGGCTGCGAGGAGGACTTCTCCGAGGAGCAGACCGAGGACGTGGAGGCGCTGCTCGTGCCGGAGAAGTCCGAGGAGGAGTGGGAGGCCGAGGAGGGAGGCGAGGATGGCTCCTGACACCGGGATGGCGACGCGGCTGCGCGCGGCCGGGCTGACCGTCCGCGAGGTGCAGGGCTGGAAGCAGCGCAACAACGGCGGCACGCCGTTCAACCCGCGCGGCTTCGTCGTCCATCACACCGCCGGGCCGCGGCCGTCGTCGGGATCTCGTGCGCCCTGCCTGGGCATCTGCGTGAACGGGCGCTCCGACCTGCCGGGGCCGCTCTGCAACCTGTACATGGACTTCGACGGCGTCGTCTACACGGTCGCCGCCGGATCGGCCAACCACGCTGGTCGTCCCGACGGCGGCATGTGCCGGGGGATGGCGGGCAACTCCCACGCCTGGGGGTTCGAGATCGAGCATCCCGGCACCGCGGCCCTGGAGGACAAGCGCGCCGAGATCGCCGCCCGCGCCATCGCGGCCGTGATCAAGGGCACGTGCGACGAGTCGCAGGTCGTGCTGCACAAGGAGTGGGCACCGTCGCGCAAGATCGACCTCGCCACCTCGCCCGGTGCGCACTGGTGGCGGACGCGGGTCGGGTTCTACCTCACGAACGCACCGAGCAAGGAGGACGGGGTGGACGACTGGATCATGCCGTGGGTTGCCTGGTACATCTTTGGACGCACCGACACCCCGCCGAAGCCGCGGCCGAAGGGCGCGCCGAGGGAGATCCCGAAGGACGCCTGGGAGGTGCAGAAGCAGGTCGCCGCGATGCTCAAGCAGCAGGGCGCGCACCCGGCCTACCAGGACTGGCGCGACTGGCACGCGAAGGGCCAGGACGCCGAGACGCGGCCGGAGAGCGCGCCGAAGGCGATCTACGATGAGTGGTGGGTCGCGCAGAAGCGCGACCAGGCTTACCGCGCACTCTGAGGTACGCTGTGCGCACAACGTAGACTCGGAGGAGGCCCAGGGATGACGAACTGGCAGGCGTACGCGAAGGCGCTCACCGGGGCGGTCGTGGCCGGTCTGAGCGTCATCTTGTCCGGCCTCTTGGCTGGCGGGCTGAGTTGGAGCGAGATCGTGGCGGGGATCATCGCGTTCTTCGTCGGCCTCGGTGCCGTCTACCAGATCCCGAACAAGGGCATCGTGTCCGAGACACCACCCGAGCCGCAGCCCGAGACGCCGCCAGCGGCGACTTCGTAGCGTTTCCACGCACTTCCGGCTACGCTACGAGCACATAGGTCGCGTACACACACCCGCTTCGGCGGTGCGACTGCCTAGCTGCTCCCTGTCACGTGTGATTCTCTTGGTCGGGTTTCACGCGGGGAGCGGTTCGAGATTCGGCCCTGTCTGCTACCGACTACCTCGCGGGCGGGGCCGTTCTCTGTCCGGGCGCTCACGTAGCATCGACATCCCGAACCCGACCAGGAGGAGAGATGGCGACTGACACGAAGCAACCGGGCACCGCGCTCGCGACCACGCCCGCCATCGGGCAGCTTGCCCGGCGGCAGTACGCGCGCGAGCAGATCGACTTGATCAAGGTGACGGTGGCGAAGGGCGCGACCGACGCCGAGCTTGACCTGTTCCTGGAACTGTGCGCCCGCTACCAACTCGATCCGTTCGCCGGTCAGGTGTTCTGCGCGCGGATGCGCGGCGAGGACGGTGCGGCCGGGCAGATGGTGACGATGGTCGGCCGCGACGGGATGCTCGTGATCGCTCGCCGCGACGCCGACTTCCGCGGCCTGCTCGGGGACTACGTCTGCGAGCACGACGAGTTCCGGGCCGTCAACCGCGACGACGACGTGGTCGTGACGCACGCCTACGGCAAGCCGTCCGAGCGCGGCGAGGTCGTCGGCGCGTGGGCGAAGGCGCTCCGCAAGGGCCACCCGCCGACCTACTTCTTCGCGCGGCTGGAGGACTACAAGCCGAGGCACTCGAAGGTGAACAAGACGCCGTGGGGGCCGCAGGAGGCGACGATGATCCTCAAGTGCGCGCAGTCCACGGCGCTGCGCTTCGCGTTCTCGATCACCGGCCTGGTCGGCGCGGAGGAGGCGTCACGGTTCGTCTCCGCCGAGGCGCTCGACGCGGTCGAGGCAGCGGGCGAGGTCGAGTGGGGCGACGACCCGGTGCTGGCCGAGCGGCTCGCGGAACTGTTCGCGGCTGCGAACGCGAC
>Ga0081455_10006068_pt1 | contig 13077 bp, 9 predicted proteins | sample TabmetS3T2R1_FD_70207 | JGI IMG/M metagenome (GOLD analysis project Ga0081455, IMG submission 70207) | Tabebuia heterophylla rhizosphere microbial communities from the University of Puerto Rico - S3T2R1 | ecosystem: Host-associated > Plants > Roots > Rhizosphere ... | reverse complement strand
AGGATTGATGGCGGCGTCCGGACTCGAACCGGAGACCTAGGGGTTATGAATCCCCCACTTTCCGCCCATCAATTCCTCATCTAGTTCAAAACACTGACGTTTATCCCAATATTTCGGAGCCGTGCAGACCACTGATTGTGGCATTTTCCAGGACTTTTACAAAGAGTTTTGCCACGAATTTACCACACCCGATCTGAACTACCGCGTTCTTGAACTGAGCGTCCGCAAAATCGGGAAACACGGGTCCAGCTCAAGGAATGTCCGGGTGCGTCTGCCAGATCATCACCAGCCAATTGGGCTTCGGTAAGTGGCAAGGGACAGCCGAAGCCAAATCAACAAAGAAAACGCGATTAGTCCGGCGCCGAAAGCGCCCCCGTCAAAGGAATGAGCTTACCCAGGCCGATGACTGATTGGCGCGCCTCAAGAACCGGGAAGTATGAATCGGAATGTCGAGCCAATGCCTTCCTTACTTTCCACAGTCACTTTCCCGCCGTGAGCCTCGCGGGCGTCGGATTACGTCAATGGCAGCAATCTGCTCGTCGTCGGCGGATGGATGAGACGATAAAGAATGGATACTCCTCTTTGATGCGGTTAAGAGGGTTGATTTCATAGGATGAATCCCGATCATCCAACATCATTCCACTCCAGAATCATCGAGATTGCGGGAGAGCCTCGAAATCCGTAGCTAATGGGAACGATGTCTTTATCGGGCGCACACCAAACAGCCTGGCTTAACCGGTACAGCGACGCGCGCGTCGCTGTACCGATAAATAGGAGGAACACCATGTCAAGAACACGTCAAACGAGCATATTCATTCTGCTACCCGCGCTCTTTCTTCTTGCCGGACTTGGGACGAGTTTGTTGTCAGGCAGATCTTCCGCCCAGACCACACAGTCTTACGCCTGGCGGAACGTGCAGATCTTAGGCGGCGGCTTTGTGCCGGGGATTATCTTCAACCAGACCGAGCCCGGTCTGGTTTATGCGCGCACAGATATTGGCGGCGCATATCGCCAGGATCCTGTAACCAAGCGGTGGATTTCGCTGACCGATGGGATCGGCTGGGACGATTGGAACCTGACGGGGATCATCAGCCTGGCCACGGATCCGGTGAATCCTAATAATGTTTATCTGGCCGCCGGCACGTACACCAATGAATGGACGAGCCAGAACGGGGCCATCATGCGCTCGACTGACAAAGGCGCTACGTGGCAGCGCACAATGTTGCCGTTCAAGCTCGGCGGGAACATGCCGGGTCGCGGCCCTGGCGAGCGGCTGGCGATTGACCCTAACAGAAACAACATCCTTTATCTCGGCGCTCCCAGCGGAAATGGCCTCTGGAAAAGCGCTGATTCAGGCGCGACCTGGTCGAAAGTCAACAGCTTCCCCAACGCCGGGACTTACGCCGAAGACCCAAATGACCCTAACCATTACCTCAACGACAATCAAGGAATATATTGGGTGACGTTCGACAAGCGTACTGGCGCCCCGGGAACCGCCACTCAGACAATCTACGTCGGCGTTGCGGATATGACCAGCCCTTGCATTTATCGGACGACGGATGGCGGCGCGACCTGGGCGGCGGTCGCGGGGCAGCCCATTGGCTTCCTGCCTCATAAAGGCGTGCTGGATACGACGAATGGATTCCTGTACGTCGCTTATAGCGATAATGGAGGGCCTTATGGCGGCGCGCGCGGCGACCTGTGGAAGTACAATACGACGACAGGCGGCTGGACGCTCATCAGTCCGATCCCTTCTTCAAACACCAACGATAACTATTTCGGCTACAGCGGACTCTCGATTGACAGGCAGAATCCCAACATCGTGATGGTTGCCGGATATAGTTCCTGGTGGCCGGACACGCAAATCTGGCGCAGCGTGAACGGTGGCGCCTCCTGGAGCAGGATATGGGACTGGACGCGTTATCCCAATCGCTCCTTCCGCTACATTCAGAATGTTTCGGACGCGCCGTGGTTGGAATTTCCCGCCCGCCCCGTCTGTGGCGGCGGCCGCCCTGGAGCCGAAGTGAACCCGAAACTTGGCTGGATGACCGAGGCGCTTGAGATCGATCCGTTCAACTCCAACCGGTTTATGTACGGCACCGGCGCCACTATTTATGGAAGCGATAATCTGACCGTCTGGGATCAAAGCGCCACATCACAAATCACCATCACGGTGATGGCGGAAGGCCTGGAAGAAACCGCCGTAAACGGCCTGATCAGCCCGCCTTCGGGCGCGCCGCTGATCAGCGCGGTGTCAGACATCGGCGGATTTCGTCATGACAACCTCGACGTCGTGCCTCCCAGGCTTTACCCGGTAATGTACGGCACGAACACCGACATCGACTATGCCGAGCTCAATCCGAATTACATCGTCAGGGTGGGCAACGGAGATACGGCAAACTGCGAAAACAGTTGCGCTATTTCCACCGACGGCGGCGGCGCCTGGGCAAAAGTGATGGCGCAGCCGTCTGGACTTACCGGCGGCGGCGACGTGGCGGTGAACGCCAACGCCACACGCATCGTCTGGGCTCCGAAAGGCGTCGGAGTGTACTACTCGTCGAATGGCGGCGGGGCATGGACCGCCTCGACGGGCGTCCCGGCGGAGGCGAAGGTGGTTTCCGACCGCGTGAATACGAATAAGTTTTATGCGTTCGCCAACGGCGCGTTCTACGTGAGCGTCAACGGCGGGGCGAGTTTCAGCGCGACCGTGACAACTGGTCTGCCGTCGCAGACTTCCATCGGCAATATCAAGGCCGTACCTGGACGCGAAGGTGACGTCTGGCTGGCCGGCGGCGCCGTGTGGGATAGCGTTTACGGACTGTGGCATTCGACCGACTCCGGGCTGAGCTTCGCTAAACTGGCGAACGTTCAGGAAGCCGACAACGTCGGATTTGGCAAGGCTGCGCCCGGACAGAGCTATCCTGCCATCTATGTTCCGGCAAAAGTCGGCGGCGTGCGAGGCGTATATCGATCCGATGACGGCGGAGCGACCTGGCTGAGAATCAACGACGATCAGCATCAATGGGGAGTGGCCGGCACAGCCGCGATCACCGGCGACCCGCGCATCTTCGGGCGCGTCTATCTCAGTACCAACGGGCGCGGCGTCATCTACGGCGATCTGGGCGGCGGCGGGTGCACGAGTAGCGCGGTCTCTGTCAATTCAATCGTGGTGACTACGCCCGCCGCCGGGAAGGGCAAGAAGCGTGGCCAGGCGACCATCACCGTCAAGGACGACTGTGGCGCCCCGGTCGCCAACGCCACTGTGTTTGGCGCATTTTCGGGATCGCTCAGTGAGTCCGTCTCCGGCGTGACAAACGCTAACGGCGTAGTGACGCTTTTGACGAATGGCTCCGCCGGCGGAACTGTCAGCGTCACGTTTTGCGTGACCAACATCACGCACTCCAGCCTGACTTATGATTCGGCAGGCAACATTGAGACATGCGACCACAACTGAGCTCGACTTTGTCCATTCTGATATCGGCATGTAGCGCCGATATCAGAATGGACATCCCGTTCTCAGGTGTACGTTTGCGACGTAACCAACACTACTCCCAAACTCCGATTACTACCGGCGGGGCTACTATTGAAATGCTATGGAAGTACGTCGAAGAACAGGATCAAGAAGTGCAGAAATAATACTGTAGCTATGCTAAAAGCGACGATTTGTCATCCAACCGGCAATCTGTTATGGCTTTAAAGACCTGCCTGAATCGATCGTCCAGTTAGTTTCGGCCGATGGATTAAATCGTTGCGTCGGCCGCGGCGCATGACTATACTCACAGTAGTATCAAGCTCAATCGGTAATCAATCAGTCGCGGTTTTTCTATAACAATCAGGAGGGACGCTTATGCAAACAGTGAGAACCACTTTGCTAACAATGGTGTTCATAGCCGCAAGTTCGCCCATCGCGTTACCAGTCAGTCGAACGAAGGCCTCACTATCTCCTGCCTCAGCCTCGGTCGCCGGCGGAGGCTGATCGACCAGCGGCCCGAGGATTCTTACCCCAACTGGAAACGAGTACATCATTGCAGGCGCTAACTGGTTTGGAGCGGAAACAAGAAATTATGCCCCGCATGGCATGTGGAGCAGAGACTACAAATTCCTCCTCGATCAGTTCAAGAGTCTTGGGTTCAATACGATCCGCCTGCCATACTCTGACGAGAATTGGAGAATCAATGCTAAAGTCTCTAAGAACATAGTGGGCGCATGTCCAGAGTGCCAGGGTAAGCGGACGAGGGACGTTCTTGCGCTGATTGTAAATTACGCCGGGGCGATCGGCTTGCATATCATCATGGACAATCATCGCTCGAGCGCGGGTTCGAACACTGAAAGCGCCACATGGTACACTTCTTCCTTTCCCGAACAGGTGTGGATGGAAGACTGGCTTAGCATTCTGCGTTGGTCTCATGGGATTCCGCAGACCTTCGGGGCGCCAGATACAATCACTGCCAATTACCTGGCCTCTGACGGATTCCCGACGATCATTGGTTTTGACCTGCGCAACGAGCCGCACACGGATTGTAGTCGAAGAGGGTGCGACTATCTCGGCGGAGGGACCTGGGGCGCGGGTGACGGAATTGATCCGACGGTCAACCCAAATCCGAATCCATTCACTCCATCCTGCGTAGCCACTTCAACCTGTCACGACTGGCGCCTCGCAGCTGAACGCTGCGCGGACACGATATTTGGCGAAGCGCTGAACAATGGGTGGGATTATCCGCTGATGTTCGTAGAGGGCGTCCAGGCGTTCCCGATTGACGGTGGGACGCACACCTCCGGCCCGTACCAGTTTACCAACTGGGGCGGTAATCTGATCGGCGTTAATGGAACTAGCGCGACTCCCGGCGCTCCCATTGTGCTGAATGCCGGGGGCAATGCGACTTCCCTCGGCCCTCCCGTTAACAACAAGCTGGTTTATTCCGTTCATGACTATGGCCCTATGATAGACAACAATCCGAACTGGTTTAACTCGGGCACATGTTACAGAGATGGATGCAACCCTAATCGTTTATCCAGTTTGGCAGGCCGCTGGCGGTACATTTGGGCATACGTCAACCTTTCCGGTGGCATCAATCCCGCCTGGCCGGGTCATGCGGCATATCCCTGGGCCAACACTGGTCATACAGGATACTCACAGGCTCCGCTGTATATAGGGGAGTTCGGAACTGGGAATCAAGACACAGACTTGTATAACACCACTCCCGGCACGGATGGACAGTGGTTTACAGGCATAGTCAATTTCATAGCGAGCAGCTACAACAGGACTGCCGCTAATGATCCAGGCTATGCGCTGACGTCAGTTCACTGGACCTACTGGGCATACAACGCGAACAGCGGAGGCAGCCAAATACTCGGTGATGGCTGGAATACTGTGGCGAACCCGAAGAAGGTATATACATTCTTGTGCTCGATTGAGAAACCGCCTTTTGCGCTCCCGTTTGGGGCAGGATCGGGCCAATGTGGATCCACAGGGCTATTACCAAATCCTTTTTAGACTGCGTCTACTTTGGTCGCTCACATCTTTACGCGAAATGAGCGTCAATAGCTTTATCCTTACGATCTGTGGAAGCGCGGCTCTATGTCGCGGCGCCGTCCCTAAAGGAGGCGCTGTCTAACTCGTGAGCACAGCCACAATAAGGAGGGTCAAAATGGTAGGTCAACTACTCCATCTAAACGCTACCGCGTTGTAGATGGAGCTTGCAGTTCCAAGTTTCGTATTCACGCCCGGAAAAGACTTCCGGGAACGGACCGCTTCGGGCCGGTTGACTGTCGGATTCGAGCGAATCCAGCGCGGCCCCTCAGCTATCGGTATATAGCCGATAGCGATGGTCGGGTACTTGATATGGAAACTATCAAGCAACTTCAGAGATTTTACGTAGCCGAAGTTTTCCGGCTACAACCTCTTATCCCTGGTTCTCAAGGATCAGAAACCGTTTCTCTCCCAAGTGGGACGAGTGCCTTTGACCAGAGGCAATTTACCACACGAGTCAACCGCAAGTTCGTCGAGTGGATAAGCCCCTCAACTCACTTGCGGTCTCGATTTCCTCTCCACCCAAGCTGGCGCTTTGGGGGGAGTATCCATCGAGGTGTTTAGATGAAACTGGGACTCTATAGCATCACCTACCTGGGACTCTGGTACCGCGGTGAGGCTCTGCCGCTTCCTGCGATGATCGCCCGGGCGAAGCAGTATGGCTATGACGGGATCGAGATCGACGGCAAGCGGCCGCACGGCAATCCGCTCGATTGGCCGACGCCGCGCTGCCTCGAACTACGTTCCATCGCCGACGGCGAAGGGATCGATATATTCGCGGTGGCGGCCAACAACGACTTCAGCAACCCCGTGCCCGAGGTCCGCGAAGCCCAGATCTGCTTTGTGCGCGACCTAATCCGCATGACGGCCGATCTCGGGGCGCCAACGCTGCGTGTCTTCCTGGCTTGGTGGGGAGTCACGCGACATCCGCAATTGGCCAGCTACGACATTACCAAGCGCCTCTGGACGGTCGTCCATGAGCCGTTCCCGCCCGAGGAAATCTGGAACTGGTGCCGCGAGGCGCTGGTCGAGTGCGCGCGCTACGCCGAGGACGCCGGCGTCACGCTAGCCCTGCAGAATCACCGGCCCGTCATCCACGACCACCAGGATGTGCTCCGCATGGTCCGCGAGGTGGACTCGCCCTCTCTGAAGGTCTGCCTCGATGCTCCCCTCATGCCTGACCGAAGCACGGACGCCATTTACCAGGCGGCGCGAGACGTCGGCTCGCTGCAAGCGCTGTCGCACTTCGGCGGCGAATTCGAGCGCCTCCCGGACGGGGCGATCCGCGGGTTTGATGTGTTCGACGGAAAGGTGCGAGGCGATACTAACCAGTACTACCGCGATTTTGTCCGTGCCATGCAGGTCATTGGATATGGGGGCTACATGAGCTACGAGCTGTGTCACAATTTGCCCGTAGTGGATGGCCAGACGGTTGACATCGGCTACGCCCATCAGCAGGCCCAACTGGCGGCTGAGTTCATGCGGGACTTGATCGCGTCGGCGGATCGCCGCGACCCCTTCAGCGCATCGCCCACGAATTTCGGGAGGCCGGCATGAGACTGTTTCGATGCCTCCTGGTGATAGCCGCCGGCATGGCTGTGGCGAATCCTCTCACTCTATCTTCCCCCCCACCGCCCAAACTATTGGTAAAGATGGCGGGGTGAAGGAAGAGAAGAAGCGGCGGCTCCTGGTCATTGGGCAAAGCAAAGGCTATCAGCACGACTCAATCTCCACCGCGATGGTCACCCTCTACAACCTCGGGCGAAGCTCAAAGTACTGGGACACTTTTTTCCGGACCGACTGCGCCGCCATTACCAAAAAGCCGCTGAAGTGGGGCGCTAAGAACCTCGACGCCTTCGATGCCGTGGCTTTTTTCACCGACGGCGACCTGGACATGGATGACTCGCAGAAGGCTGACCTGTTGTCATTCGTCCGCGATGACGGCAAAGGTTTCATCGGCGTCCATAGCGCCGCCATCACGTTCACGTCCTGGCCAGAGTACGGCAAGATGCTTGGCGGCTACTTCGATGGCCACCCCTGGGGAGAATTCCAGGCGCCGCTGGTCGTAGAGGATCCGAACTTCCCCGGCATGACACACCTGTCCCAGAATTTCACGCTCCACGACGAAATCTACCAAATCAAGGACTTCTCGCGCGCCAACGTGCGCGTACTGCTGCGTCTCGATGCTGACAAGGTCGATCTGTCCAGGCAAGGCGTCCATCGTCAGGACAAGGACTTCGCGGTCATCTGGGCCCGCGAGTACGGCAAAGGGCGTGTTCTTTACAATGGCCTTGGGCATCGTGAGGAAGTCTGGGGACGGCCCGACATCCAGAAGATGTGGGTGGACATGGTACGCTGGTCCATGGGAGATCTTCCCGGCGATGCCGCTCCCCGACCCGCGTCGGCAAGATAACGTTGTCTATTTCGAAAAGTCCGTCTTTCTTTCTTTTCATACACTTACAGACATCCAGTTTTAACAGTTAACTTGCCGTTATATACGATCACTCTCCGCTAAGTGCGAATTTTGATCTGGAAAACAGTGATTGGAAGAATGAGGAGCGAAGTTGTTGAAAATACAAGCGAATCGAGTTTTGGCGAGGCACAACTATTTGAACGCCAACAAGGAAGCCTTCACCAAGGATGGGCGCTTCGCTATTACCTCGCCCCCAGCCCATACCTCTAAAGAGAGAGGATAAACAGCTCCTCTGTCGCTGAACATTCGTGACCTTTATCACAACTCCCTTGTGACCGTTCTCTTAACCGCCCGGCGGGGGTTGCGGCTAAAGTGTGCGCGTGATGACGGAGAGTAAATGGGGCAAGAATATTAGGGGCTATTCTTCATTTGGAAACCATTTACGCTTCGGCCACTCCGCGTCCGAGCAGCTCGCGGGCGCGGAGTGGATATTTCAGACTCAGCATGTACAGACACCAGAACGATCAGACCCCCAAGGGCTGATCTGACGCTCCCGCCAAACGTATCGCGTTTCAACGGTATTTAAGTCCTCAGCCATTTCCTCACGCCCCGTTCGAGAAGTTCTCAAGCCGCCTCGCTATCGACGATCTTTAAGCCGACAATCTCTCTGCCGGAATTTGTAATTTGTCTATGGCAAAGCTCAATTGAGTCATTCAGCTCAATGGCTCGTTTCATCATGTGTCGCTCCCATCCTTTGGCCTTCGGCCCCATAGCGCGCCTATCCGTCGCCAGAATCCCGGCTCCGACAGTTGCTTTTTGTCAGGACCACCAACCGGTCGCCCAATACTATATGACTGGTAGTCCGGATCCTCCGCTTCAAGGAGCTTCCTGAACTTGTCGTCGAGGAGGGCCATCAAAGGGTTGATGTTTTGTTCCTTCAGTTGAGCGGCTCGTTGTTTTAGCCAGCCAGCCCGTTCTGAGGCAGATCCACTCGCCCACTGAACACTGGTGTAGTGGTCATAAATCACCCTTGTCGCTCGCACCGCCTCGAAAAACGATTCAGAAGTCTCTTCATCAAAATAGATCTTTTTTTCATCGAAGAAGTTAATCATCTCTTGAAAGTGATCTTCAGCCGTTTTGTAATGCTCGTCCTCCGTCCGGTTGCGTAATTCATGGAGGGAACTTACCCATATCCGCAAATCAGTTTCGACCCTGGCTAACTGCGCATACAGCTTCTCAATCGTCTCCGCCTTCCTCTGATGGAGCCACGAGTGGCGGGTCTGGAACTCATAGAACCTCGTCTGAAAGTCGGCTTGAAGTCGGGACCTATGTGTTTCGAGTTTCCTGTCTAGGTCTGTTTTGTAAACCTCAATCCTTTTCGCAAGCCAGAGGTACGTCAGGATCGGAACAATCACTGCGGCCAGCGTGGGGCCAGCCTTTAGCCAAAAATCTATATCTCGAAGATGATTCATAAGTCTCCGGGGTGATTATCGTTTCTTTGCCCTAGCCCTGACCTCGGCCCGCTTCTTTTCCATCCGTTTCTTGGCCAACTGGCCCGTGCACGGAGTTGAGATTGGCGCGGAGTCGGTGAGATCGCAGGTCGCCACAACACGAAAGCCGGGGTACTCGCCCGGCTTTTTCGTTTGTGTGTGGCCTGACAGGAGGGGGGTCGGAAATGGGGGAGTGAGGGAGTGGGAAAGGACACAATTTACCATTCCCGACTCCAGATTCAAATGCTGCGATTCGGAAAGCCGATGCCGGCTGACTCGGCATGACGAACTGTCACGGTGAAATTTCCCCAGATTGAAATCCCGCCTGCCCCCGAAGTCCGCTGATACCTGGCCAGTACTGCGCCAGTTACAGTGGCGCAAGGTCTCCAATCCCACATAAAAGTTGACCCCCGCCAAGGCTTCTGAAGACAGTTATCACGCCGTGGCTTTCCAAATCGCGGGCTAATGGTACGCATATCACTTGAGCAATACTTGAGCGGCGACAGATTCGGTCGGGAGTTGAAATTATTTCAGTGTCGAGGGTTGCGATTTTTCAGGCTGGCTGCTGCGGAGATCTGTCATCTGGCGAAGTTGAGTCTGTCTCCGCTTCAATATTTGTTAACAAGTCTTTGGCCCCCGCGCGCAAATCACGCAAAGTCGGAGCGCTTGACCTTTCCAGCAACGCTTCTTCTTCCGGCGTGGCTTCGGAAGCAAGCGCCGGCGTCTCTTCATTGGCGATCATACTTTTCTTCGCCTCCTAGCGCGACCTAAATTGAACTACACCACATTGCATGGCGTCGCACTTTCTGAATTGAGATTTGCCGCCTTCAGCCATCTTCGTGCGGCTTGATCGGGGCCGCCGACGCAGGGTTGACTCAGTTGATTTCGACGGCGACAGCCCGCCGTCGGTACGAGCAGCGCGGCAGGACGGTCGCTGTGGAAACATCTGATGGGAACGGCGTTGGTGATTACCGACCCGCGCGTCGAGTACTGGGTGACGAACGTTGGTGGAAACATTTGATGGGAACGGCGTCCGTGATCGCGAAAGATCATGGTGAGGCGCTCGCGGATTGCGGACAGCGCCAGTACGATTTCCTGCCCCGCTCTGCGGCGCGCGCGCGCGAGCATTGACTGCATCCGAGCCACGGGTCCCGCGCCGGAGCCGGCCACGTAGCCCAGGGCGTATGAGTGGTTGATGAGCAGCATGATGACCTTGCGGCGCAGTTCGTCGCCCTCAATGGCGGTCAAGCCGCTAAGGGAGTTGATCAGGTTGTCGGCAAGCTCCGCCGGAATGTTCAGTTGTTTCTCTCGGCTATGCATTCTTTCTCTCCTTTGCTCTTTGATCTTGCAAAACAAATGCCGTTTGCGGTGTCGAAAACGTCACGGTCACATGCCGCAGTATCAATCGGATCCCTTGAGAAAAACTTGCGCCCGGCTTGAGAGTTTGATTTATCGCGCTGTGTGGCGTTTCGGGGCGCGCTTGCACACCGAATCTACGTGGCGTTTCGGGACAACGACTGGGAGAAACGCCCTCCATTCGACGCCATCATTTCGGCGCGGTAATTGCACAAGGGCGCCTCAGTGTAGGGGGACAGCAAGCCGGGTGGAATGATTCAAACCTAAATAACCGCCCACTCGGCTTGCTCCATTATCGCGGAGTCGGTGAGATTGCAGGTCGTTGCACAGCGAAAATAGAAAAGCCGGTCCCGTCGCCCGGCTTTCGTGGTATTTCGGGACAACCTATGCGGAGTTTCGGAACATTGCCCCGGCGAACTGCCCTTTTTTGATTTTTGTTTGCCGACTCAATTCCGCTCAACGTTACTTGCGCATTCCCGAATGTCTTAAACCTCAGCGTCGGATAACATCTCTGCGGCGCCTTCCGGTGATCCTGTTCAATTGTGTTATTCAAGTACTTGTTGGTACTGACGAGCGTTTGAGCGGGCAAGACGCCTTCAGCCATCAATTCGGCGACGGCTTGATGAGACGCCCGACTGCCGTCAAGCGTGTCTTCTCCGGGGCCTCATTATTTGCGATCGCTTTTTTGAAGAAGCATACGGCTTCGTTCTCGGCGTGGAGAATGAAGATGAGACTTGACGATCAACGCGCCAGGCCTCATTCTCCCGTCAGTTCTGAAATAGCTCAGTGGTAGAGCGGCCGGCTCTTGGACCGGCTGGACGCAGGTTCGAGCCCTGCTTTCAGAGGTTTCCTGCCTCACGAGCTTGGTAGACTGTCAAGAAGCCCACCGCAGGTTGGACAACCTACGGTACATTTTCCGAGGGACGCCCCAAATGAACGGCAAATTTATAAACGGCCTGGTACTGAAACTTTCAGTATTACTGCTCTTCTGCCTTTTTCTCTCTCAGGCAAAGTGTGGCGGAGTTGTCAGTGCTGTTCAAGGCGGCGCTCCCGCCCGCCAGCCCACCCGGCAGATCGATTTCAATCGCGACGTCCGCCCGATACTCGCCGACAAATGCTGGGGCTGTCACGGCCCTGACGCGGCGGCGAAGAAGATCAAACTTCGACTGGATTCAGAAGAGGCCGCGACCGCCGACCTTGGCGGCGGCCGACGCGCGATCGTTCCTGGCGCCGTTGAGCGGAGCCAGCTCGCGCGCCGTATAACCGCAAGCGATGAGGCGATGCGCATGCCGCCGGTCGATTCGGGCCACGGCCTGTCGCGGGCGGAGATCGATCTGCTGCTCGAATGGATCAAACAAGGCGCGAAGTGGCGGAAGCACTGGTCGTTCATCGCGCCGGAGAGACCTTCGTTGCCGCGTATCAAAAATAGAGATTGGCCGAAGAACGCAATCGATTATTTTGTGTTGGCGCGGCTGGAACGCGAGGGGCTGGAGCACGCGCCTGAAGCGGATCGCGTGACCTTGATTCGCCGAGTGTCCCTTGATTTGACGGGACTGCCGCCCACGCCGCGCGAGATTGACGATTTCCTCAACGACAAGTCGCCGAAAGCTTACGATAAGGTCGTTGACCGCCTGCTCGCAAGCCCGCGTTACGGCGAGCGAATGGCGTCGCGATGGCTGGACGCCGCGCGGTACGCAGACACGAACGGCTATCAAATCGACGGCGACCGCAGCGCCTGGCCCTGGCGCGACTGGGTGATCAAGGCGTTCAACCGGAACAGGCCGTTCGATCAATTCATCGTCGAACAACTGGCGGGCGATCTTCTGCCGAACGCGACGCTCGATCAACGCGTCGCCACGTCCTTCAACCGCAATCATCGCATCAACGCCGAGGGCGGCATCGTGCCGGAAGAGTACCGGATCGAATACGTCGACGACCGCGTGGACACGACCTCAACCGTTTTCATGGGCCTGACGATGGGCTGCGCGCGCTGCCACAACCACAAATACGATCCGTTCACGCAGAAGGAGTATTACCAGCTCACGGCCTATTTCAACAGCATTGACGAAGACGGGCATTCGTTCGACCAGGGCAACTCTCCGCCGGTGATCGCCGCGCCGACTAAAGAGCAGCGGCTGCGGCTGCGGCGCATGGATCAGGAAATCGTGGAAGCTGAAGCGAAATATAACGCCCTCACACGGCGATCGGCCGTATCCGAGCGCCGCTGGGAGAAATCGCTGCTCGCTACGGGCAAACATAAAGCCAATCGGCATTGGTTTCCGGACGAC
>Ga0081455_10006067_pt1 | contig 13078 bp, 9 predicted proteins | sample TabmetS3T2R1_FD_70207 | JGI IMG/M metagenome (GOLD analysis project Ga0081455, IMG submission 70207) | Tabebuia heterophylla rhizosphere microbial communities from the University of Puerto Rico - S3T2R1 | ecosystem: Host-associated > Plants > Roots > Rhizosphere ... | reverse complement strand
GGAGCCGAGCGTGGGCGGGGCGGGCGCCGTCACTCCGTCGAGCGGCGAGCTGCCCGAGGTCCAGATCCTGCCCTCCCCGCGCGTCGCCACCCGGCTGGACCGAGGCGCCGCCGAGCAGATCGTGCAGGCGAGCCTCGCGTCCCTGGGCGTGCCCGCCGCCGAGGTCGATCGTGCCGACGTGACCCTGGAGCCGGGCGCGGGACAGGGTCCGCCGATCGCCATCGCCACGCTGTTCGGGTCACAACCGCTGCGCTTCGAGCGCACGTTCGAGCTTTCGCTGCAGGACGGCGTCTTCACCGTGGAGCGCGAGCGGGACGCGTCGACCCGGCCATCGTCGCCCGCCACCGAGCCGCCCACCTCGTTGAACCCGACCGGCTTCGTGGCGCCGCAGCTGCACGACGTCGCCGACGAGGTGGGTTTGCGGTTCAGGCACGGGGCCTTCCGCTTCTCCTCCAGCTCGGCGGACGTGCGGGCGATGATGGGTGCGGGGCTCTGCTGGCTCGACTACGACGCCGACGGATGGCTCGACCTGTTCGCGGTCAACTCATACGCCGAACAGGATGTCGCCCGGTGGAGGGAGGCGGGCGACCTCCCGCGCAGCGGCCTCTTCCGCAACGAGGGAGGGACCTTCACCGACGTCAGTCGCGGCTCGGGGGCCAACCTCGCGCTGCGCGGCAACGGATGCGTGGCGGCCGACGTCGACCTGGACGGCAACACGGACCTGTACGTCACGTCGACCACCTACGACGCCCTGCTGTGGAACCGTGGCGACGGGACCTTCAGCGAGATCGCGCGGCCGGCGGGCATCGCCGAGTACGGCTGGCACGCGGGCGCGGCCGTGGGAGACCTGAACGGCGATGGCCTCCCCGACATCTTCGTGACCGGCTACACCGACCAGAACGCTCCGATCCCCGACTCGTTCGCCGGGTACCCGACGAACCACCGGGGCGTGCGCGACCTCGTCTACCTGAACCTCGGAGCTGACGGGAGCGGCCGGCCGAGGTTCCGCGAGGTGGGCGAGCTCGCAGGAGTCGACTCTGGTGAGCCCGAGCACGGTCTCGGCGCCGTGGTGACCGACCTCGACGGCGACGACCGCCTCGACGTGTACGTGGCGAACGACGAGGACCCGAACCGCCTCTACCGGAACGTGCCCTGGCCGGGAGGCGCCGCCGCGGATCCGGCGGGCCTCGGCTTCCGCCTGCGGGACGTGGCCGTGAGCGCCGGCGCTGCGGACGCCAAGGCCGGGATGGGGGTCGCCGCCGCCGACTACGACGGGAACGGGGCGACCGACCTGTTCGTCTCGAACTCGCGGGGGCAGGGCCACGGGGTGTACCGAGGGGTGACGACCGGCTCCCGAGCGACCGGGTACGCGGATGCCGCGGACGACTTCGGCGACACGTTGGCGGCCACCGGCTGGGGCGATTCCTGGGTCGACCTGGATCTGGACACCGACCTCGACCTCGTCCTGACGAACGGCGACATCCCGGTCGCGAGCCTGGTCGACGATGCGAAGCCGATCCAGGTCCTGGAGAACCGGTCGACCGGTGCGTCCCGGCGGTTCGTGGACCTGGGGCTACGGGCCGGCGGCGAGGCGCGCCTGCAGACGAACGGGCGCGGCCTCGCGGCGGCCGACTACGACAACGACGGCGACCTGGACATCGCGATCAACTCGATCGGCGGGCCGCTGATCCTGCTCGAGAACACCGCCGGCGGTGGGAACTGGCTGGGCGTTCGGCTGCCCGGGTTCTGGCCCGGGGCGCGGGTCACCGTCGTGTTGCCCGACGGGCGCACGCTGGTCCGCCAGGTGCAGGCCGGCGGGAGCTACCTCTCGTCCGAGGACCCGCGCCTGCTGTTCGGGCTGGGGGACGCGGGGCGTGTGCGCGCACTCGTGATCCGGTACCCGGACGGCACCGAGACCCGCCTCGACGACGTCGCCGCGAACCGGCTGGTCGACGCGCCCGGCCCCTCCGGCTAGTGGACCCTCGCGCTAGTCCCGTGGCAGGGCGCGGTCGCCGGCCGGGATCCCGACGAGGCACAGCGCCACGTCGTCCCGGAGCGGTCGCCCGTTGCGCCGCTGCACCTCGTCGATCAGGGCGTCGAGGAGCGCCACCCCGGTGAGTCCCCGGGCCCGGAGCACGTCGAGCACCTCGATGAGCGTCTCCACCCCGAGTCGCTCGTTGCGGTCGGCGTCCGCCCACCCCTCGACGATGCCGTCCGTGTAGAGGAGCAGCTCGGTGCCGGCGCCAAGCTCCACCTCGATCGGCGACCATCGGGGCTCGGGCATGACGCCAACCAGGGGACCGTGGGCGCGGACGCCCACGGGGACGGTGGGGGCGCCCAGCCGCACCGGCGCTGGGTGGCCCGCCAGGACCAGCGTTCCGGTGCGTCGGTTCTCGTCGACGACCAGGATCGCGAGGCTGGCGAACGTGAAGGTCTCGCCCTCGGCGCGGAGGAACCGGTCCAGTACGCCCAGGATGGCGACCTGGTCGAGGCCGGCGAACGCCAGGGCGCGCCAGGCGCTTCGGAGGCGGGCCGCCAAGGCCGCCGCGTCCGGCCCGTGGCCCACCACGTCGCCCACGAGGACGGCGCACGTGCCGTCCTCGTGCTCGATCGCGTCGTAGAAGTCGCCGCCCAGCTGAGCCCCGCGCCGCCCCGCCTGGTACCGCACCAGCACGCTGATGTCCGTGGAGCGGATGGCCGGGGTCGGTGTCAGGGCGCGCTCGAGGCGAGCGTTCTCCGCCCGCTGCCGGTCGGCCCGCACGAGCTCGCGGCTGAGCTGCGCCGCCCGGTGCCGCTCGATCGCGTAGCGCACCGACCGCGCCAGCAGCTGCTCGTCGACCCGCCCCTTGATCAGGTAGTCCTGGGCGCCGGCGCTCAGGGCCGCGGCGCCGAGCTCCTCGGTGGTCGCCCTCGTCAGCACGACGATGGCGGTGTCCGGCGCGTCCTCGGCGAGGCGCTTCACGCCCACCGTGCCCTCGGCGTCGGGCAGGCAGATGTCGAGCAGGACGCAGTCCGACGCCACCGCCTCGCGGCAGGCGTCCGAAAGCGTGGTGACCCGATCGATCGTGACCCCCGGCAGGCCGCGGCCCAACAGCTTGCGCACGAGGCGGTAGTTGTCCTCGTCGTCGTCCACGAGCAGGAGGCGCCACTCGATCGGGGGTGCGACCACCTCGAGCAGCTCGCGTGTGGCCACGGAATCGTCGATGAGCACCGGTTCGATCGAGGCCGTGTCCTGGGGAAGGGTCATGCGTGCGGGACATCCATCAGTCGCGGGACCTGATACAGCTCGGCACGACTTCCTGATCGATGCCCAGCCCGGCGGCATCGTGGCACGGAATGATGTGCGCGCCTATACCGCGCTCGCGGTACGCGGAGCCGATCGGACCCGGCGAATGGCGTCCCTCGTCGACGGGTAGCGATGAGGCGAACACATAACGTCGGGCGCACGTCCACAGGGAGAGACGCCGATGGCCCAACGTCCCGTCCGAGTGGTGCTGGCCAACGACGACCCCATCGTCATCGAGGGCCTCCGCTCGATGCTCGCGCCGTACAGCGACGACGTCACCGTCGTCGGCACCGCCCAGGGAGACCCCGAGATGGTGATGGTGCCGGAGACCGAGGACGACGCGGACGTGATGCTGATCGATGCGTTCTCACGACGAGCGGCCGGCATCGATGCCGCGGTGAAGGTGCTGGCCCAGGATCCGCCGTTCACCGTGGCCGTGTTCACCGACAACGACGACCTACGCCTGCTACTGCAGGCGCTGCGGATGGGCGTGCGGGGCTACCTGCTCAAGTCGTCGTCGCCCGAGGACCTTGTCGATGCCCTGAAGCGGTTGAGCGCCGGCGAGACCGTGATCACGCCCGCCCTGGCCACCGAGGCCGCCCTGCTGGCGGCGCGCACGCTCGACCTGGGGAGCTGGCCCGGTGCCCACCTGGGGCTGACGCGGCGAGAGGCCGAGCTGCTCACGCTCCTGGGCGAGGGGATGAGCCCGCGGCAGGCAGCCGACAAGATGGACCTCTCCTGGCAGACCGTCCGCACCCACACCCGCAACCTCTACCGCAAGCTCGGCGTCAGCGACCGTGCGTCGGCGGTGGCGATCGCGTGGAGGGAAGGCCTCGCGCACTGACGCACGTCGGAGATCACCCGATCACCACCTTCTCGATCAGGTGCGGGCGGATGGCGCCCCCGGCGGGCACCAGCCACGAGGCCTCGGGATCGTCGTTGTCGGGGTCGGGCCGCCAATCGTGCCGGGGGATCGCCCGCTCGATGCCGATGGCGTAAACGGTGAGTCGACCGTCGCGGTCGAGGTGCATGCGCAGGAAGTTCTTGTACCCGGTGATGCGGGCCGAGGCGAACGTCTCGTTGCCGTGGGCCCTGATCCCGGGCAGCCCGTTCGCAGCCGCCAGGTAGGCGCCGAACACCACGGAGCCCACGACCCCACCGCCGACGAACGCCACGACGCTGGCGGTGAAGGTGAACAGCCAGCCGCGATCGGCGACGGCCGACGCCACTGTGATGGCCAGCAGGGCGACCGCGACGACGGCGAGCACCTGCGCGAACGTGTGGATGGCGGCCATGACCGTCTTGGCGATGTACCGCGGCACGCCCCGGGACACCCACGGCGGCGTGCGGGCGAAGGCCCACAGACCGAGGAACACCACCACGACGGTGACCGCGCCGACGGGGTTGCGGAACAACCCGGTGAAGAGGTCGGACCAGCCCCAGCGCTCGGCCGCCGCGGCGAACGTCTCGTCGGTCCCTCCGAGACTCCGGAGCCCGAACTGGTTCGTCCACAGCGCCGCCAGGCTCAGCAGTGCCGGCACGAACATGAAGCTGTAGTTGCGCAGCGGCAGCTCCAGGGCACGGAGCGAGAGTCGGCGCGACGTGCTCGGGTCGGGGTATGCGGCAACCATGCGGTACGTGGCCCGGTCACCGGGATCGTCGGGGTCGACGATGATCTCCACCTCGCGGCGCAGGTCATGCGTCGGGTGGAGGAATGCGCCGCCGCCCCCCGCGGTGATCTTGTGCGGCGGGCTGGCCGGCGGTCCATCGTCGCCGACCGAGCGGTGAAGCGTGTAGCGCGTGTAGTGGTGCAGGTCGCCGGCCAGCGTGAGCCGGAGGTCGATCCCGTTGGGGCGGAGCAGGGTGCGCTCGATGAAGGCGAGGTTGTGGTACGCGTTCGGGTCGCGCTCGAGCTCGGTCCAGGTGGGCACCGGCGTGGCCAGGATGAGCTTGGCGCCGGGCGACGCCTTGGCGGCCACGTCGCCGAAGAACTCGAGCTGGGGCTCGTCCACGTACATGTCGAGCTGGATGTCGACGCCCCACAGCCACCAGTTGTGCGGCAGCTCGACTGCGAAGTAGCTGCGGCTCTGCCGGGTGGTCCAGCCGCCGACCCAGCGGTGCTGGGTGAACAGCCGCAGGAAGCCGGTGAGCCCGTCGTACCAGTCGTGGTTGCCGGGGACCGCGTACATGGCCGGGTGCTCGCCCACGGTCCACGGCAGGGCGGCCCGGAACGGCCCCTCGAGGCGGTTCTCGTAGTCCTTGGCGCTGGCGCCCGGGTACACCTCGTCGCCGCCGAGCACCAGGACGTCGCCGCGGGGCAGCTCCTGCTCGGTGCCGTCGATGCGGACGCCGAGGGACCGGCGGGCCAGGTGCGACGCCACCGTCATCGTCGCCGGGAAGCCGTCGCCGGTGTCGGCCGTGTAGTCGATCCACATCTCGTCGCGGGTCGCATACGAGTGGTCGACCGTGGGTGCCTTGCGGGCCTGGAGCTCGCGCTTGTCGAGGAACGACCCGAACACCGACGTCAGGCCCACGTGCAGCCCTGACCCGGTCAGGGCGCCGGGGCTGTACCACCGGACGGCCTTTTGCGGGTCGAAGCGCAGCTCGACTTCCTCGAGGCTGCGGGGCCTGGGCGGCGGCGTGTCGTCGGTCGGACGCGTGGGACGCCAGTCCGGGCGCGTCTGCGTGGGCTCCATGGGCGTCTCCCCATCTCGCCGTCAAAGGTGCCCCAGCATCATCGCAGCCGGGCGCGGACCCCCCTGGCGATCTCCAGGTCCTCGCGGGCGGCGACCACGAGCGTGCGGACGGTCGAGCCGTCGGCCGTGATGTCGGCCTCGGGTGCGGCGGCGGTGCCGATCGCCTGGTGGTTGCGCGGGGCGTCGAGTGCCACGCCCAGGAAGCCCAACCCTGCCGCCACCGCCGCCCGGATGGTGGGTGCGTTCTCGCCCACGCCCGCGGTGAACACCAGCGCGTCGAGCCCTCCGAGGCCGGCGACCATCGCCGCGATCGCCGCTCGCAACCGGTGCACGTAGACGTCGACGGCGAGCGTCGCGGCCGGCTCACCCCTGCGCCAGGCCTCCACCACGGTCGCCATGTCGGCGGTCCCCGCCAGCGCCAGCAGCCCCGACCGGTGCTCCAACGTGTCCGCCACCGCTCCCGGCTCGAGGCCCTGGTGGGTGATCAGCCACAGGACGGCGCCGGGGTCCACCGTGCCCGAACGCGTGGCCATCACCAGTCCCTCCAGCGGGGTGAAGCCCATCGTCGTGTCCACGCAGCGAGCGCCGTCCACGGCCGCCAAGGAGGCGCCCGCACCGAGGTGGCAGGTGACGAGGCGGCCGGCGCGGCCGATGACGGCGGCCGCGCGCCGGGCCGCGTACGCGTGCGACAGCCCGTGGAAGCCGTAGCGGCGGACGTGGAGGCCGTCCCGCCACTCTGCGGGCACCGCGTAGGTGGCGGCCGCCGGCGGCAGCGTGGCGTGGAACGCCGTGTCGAAGCACGCGACGGCGGGCACGCCGGGCGCCAGCTCGGTCACGGCGTCGAGGGCCGCCAGCGACTTCGGTTGGTGCAGCGGGGCCAGGGCGGTGAGCGCCTCCAGCTCGGCGCGCACATCGTCGTCGACCACGACCGGCTCCCGGTAGCGGTCGCCGCCGTGGACGACCCGGTGGCCGACCGCGTCGAACCCGCCCAGCTTGTCGAGCGCCCGCGCAAGTTCGCCGTCGGGCAGCCGGTCGATCGGGCCCAGGTCCTCGCTGCCGAGCATGTCGTCGTCGTCGCCCACCAGCCGCAGCTTCAGGCTCGACGAGCCGGCGTTGACCACCAGGATCCGCATTGGGTCAGCTCGTCCGTGGCCAGGTCCAGTCCCGGACCTCCGGCGCGTCGTCGCCCACCGCCCGGGTGTAGGCGCGCGCCTCGGCACGCTTGGCCACCATGGCCGCACGAACGTCGGCGGCGGTCGTGCCCAGGGCGGGCACCCGGTCGATCACGTCCATCACCAGGTGGTAGCGGTCCAGTTGGTTGAGCATGACCATGTCGAACGGCGTCGTGGTCGTGCCCTCCTCCTTGTAGCCCCGCACGTGCAGGTTGTGGTGGTTGGTCCGCCGGTAGGTCAGGCGGTGGATGAGGCTGGGGTAGCCGTGGTAGGCGAACACGATGGGCCGGTCCGTGGTGAACAGGGCGTCGAATGCGCCATGCGACAGCCCGTGGGGGTGCTCGGCCTGATCCTGCAGCCGCATGAGGTCGACCACATTGACCACCCGCACACCGAGCTCGGGCCGATGCCGCCGCAGCAGGTCGGCGGCCGCCAGCGTCTCCAGGGTGGGAACATCGCCGCAGCACGCGAGCACCACGTCAGGGGATCCGCCCGTCCCGGCGCCCTCGGTCGAGGCCCAGTCCCAGATGCCGATGCCCGCCGCGCAATGGGCGATCGCATCGTCCATCCCCAGCCAGTTGGGCATCTCGTTCTTGCCCGCCACCACCACGTTGACGTAGTCGACGCTGCGGAGGCAGTGGTCCATCACCGACAGGAGGCAGTTGGCGTCGGGCGGCAGGTAGACGCGCACCACTTCGGCCTTCTTGTTGACCACGTGGTCGATGAAGCCCGGGTCCTGGTGGGAGAAGCCGTTGTGGTCCTGGCGCCAGACGTGGCTCGACAGCAGGTAGTTGAACGACGCGACGGGGGCACGCCAGTCGAGCTCCCGGGTCACCTTCAGCCACTTGGCATGCTGGTTGAACATCGAGTCGACGATGTGGACGAAGGCCTCGTAGCAGTTGAACAGCCCGTGCCGGCCGGTGAGGAGATAGCCCTCGAGCCAGCCCTGGCACAGGTGCTCCGAGAGCACCTCCATCACCCGGCCGTCGGGCGCCAGGTGGTCGTCCTCGGGCAGGGTCTCGGCCACCCACGTGCGGTTGGTGGCCTCGAACACCGCCGACAGCCGGTTTGACGCGGTCTCGTCGGGTCCGGTGATGCGGAAGGTCTCCGGGTTGCGGCGCACGACGTCGCGCAGCCAGGCGCCGAGGACGCGGGTCGGCTCGCTCTGGCTGGCGTCCGGAGACGGGGCATCGACGGCGTAGTCGCGGAAGTCGGGGAGGTCGAGGTCGCGCCGCAGCCGGCCCCCATTGGCGTACGGGGTGGCGCCCATGCGGCGATCGCCGTCCGGCGCCAACCGTGCGATCTCGGCGCGGAGCCGGCCACCCTCGAACAGCTCGTCGGGCCGGTAGCTGCGCATCCAGGACTCGAGCTGGCGCAGGTGCTCGGGGTTCTGCGCGAGCCCCGCGAGCGGGACCTGGTGGGCCCGGAACGTGCCCTCGACCTGCTGGCCGTCGACCACCGCCGGTCCGGTCCAGCCCTTGGGGGTGCGGAGCACGATCATGGGCCAGGGGGGCCGCTCGCTCCCGTCGGCGCCACCGGTGCGGGCGGCCGCCTGGACGGCAGCGATGTGGTCGAGGGCGGTGTCCAGGGCGTCGGCCAAGGCGCGATGGACGAGCTCCGGATCGTCGCCCTCGACCACATGGACCGTGTGGCCGTAGCCCTCGAGCAGCGCGGTCAGCTCTGGGGTGGGGATCCGGGCCAGCACCGTGGGGTTGGCGATCTTGTAGCCGTTGAGGTGAAGGATCGGCAGGACCGCCCCGTCGATGGCAGGGTTCAGGAACTTGTTCGACTGCCAGCTGGTGGCCAGCGCCCCGGTCTCGGCCTCGCCGTCGCCCACGACGCACACGGCGACGAGATCGGGGTGGTCGAACACGGCGCCGTAGGCGTGCGCCAGCGAGTACCCCAGCTCGCCTCCCTCGTTGATCGAACCGGGGGTCTCGGCGGCGGCGTGGCTCGGCACGCCCCCTGGGAAGGAGAACTGGCGGAACAGCGCACGCATCCCGACCTCGTCCTGCGTGACCGCCGGGTAGAGCTCGGTGTAGCTGCCTTCGAGGTACGTGTTCGCGACCATGGCCGGGCCGCCGTGGCCCGGCCCGCACACGTAGACCATGGCCAGGTCACGGGCTCGGATCACCCGGTTGAGATGGGCATAGACGAGGTTGAGCCCGGGTGTCGTGCCCCAGTGGCCCAGCAGCCGCGGCTTGATGTGGTCGAGCGTCAGGGGCTGGTCCAGGAGCGGGTTGTCGAGCAGGTAGATCTGGCCCACCGACAGGTAGTTGGCGGCCCGCCACCAGGCGTCTACGAGACTGAGGTCGTCGGCCGATGCGGTGGACGTGGTCTGGGGACCGGCTTGTGCCATGTCCCCATGCTGCCCCGATGGGGGCACCGGTTCATGCGCTTGTTGGTGGTGACGACGACGTCGCCAGGCGCACCAGCTCCATGGTCTCAGGCGAGGCCTTGGCGACCGAACCGCTGTCGAAGGGCGGCTGCGGGTCGTACTCGATGCCCAGCTGGATCGCCTTGGCGACCTCGTCGCCGGCGATCTGCGCCGCCAGCCACAGGGCCATGTCTATCCCCGCCGACACCCCGGCGGCGGTCACGATCCAGCCCGACCCCCGCCCGCCGCCCCGTGATGGCGTCGGCCCACGGCCGACACCCTTCGGCTGCGGTACCACCCGGCCTTCGGTCGGCCGCGCCCCCAGGGTCGCCAGGATGTCGAACGCCGACCAGTGGGTCGTGGCCTCGAGGCCGTCGAGCAGCCCGGCGGCGCCCAGCAGCAGCGCACCCGTGCACACCGATGTCGTCCACTGGGTCGTGGCGTCGATCGCCCGGAGCCAGTCGTGCAGCGGCTGCGGCTCGAGCATCTCGCGGGTCCCCGGCCCGCCGGGCACGACCACGACGTCGCAGGCGTCGACGTCGGCCAGCGGCCGCTCGGCCACCACGGTCAGGGCGCGGGTGTCGGTCCGCACGGGGCCGGCCTCCTCGGCCACGAACACGAGCTCGGCACCAGGCAGCCGGGACAGCACCTCGTAGGGCCCGATGGCGTCCAGCGCCGTGAAGCGGTCGTAGAGCGGGATGGTGATGAGCATGGGTCCTGCCTCCTGCGGCAGTCAGGCCGGGACGGCGAACAGCCGCCGGTACTGGCCGGGGGTGGTGCGCACCACGCGCTGGAAGGCGCGGTGCATGGTCTCGACGGTGCCGAAGCCGCAGGCACGGGCGATGTCGTCCACCGTGCGGTCGGTCGTCTCGAGCAGGCGACGGGCGGCCTCGACCCGCGACCGCTGCACGAACACCGCAGGGGTGGTGCCGACCTCGCGGCTGAACGCCCGGGCGAAGGTGCGGACGCTCATCGCCGCCCGCCGGGCCAGCGCCGGCACCGACAGGTCCGCTTCGGGGTGCTCGGCAACGAACGCCAACGCGTCGCGCAGCGGCTCACGCTCGGCCCGCCGGACCGCCAGCTGGGCGCTGAACTGCGACTGCCCACCGGGTCGATGCGTGAACAGGACCAGCTGGCGTGCCACGGCCAGAGCCAGCTCGCCCCCGTGGTCGTGCTCGACGAGGGCCAGCGCCAAGTCCATCCCCGCAGTGACGCCGGCCGACGTCCACACGTTGCCGTCGCGCACGTAGATGGGGTCGGGGTCGACCGCGACGGCCGGGAACAGGCGCGCGAGCGCGTCGCACGCCGACCAGTGGGTGGTGACCCGCCGGCCGTCGAGCACGCCGGCCTGCGCCAGCAGGAAGGCGCCGCTGCACACCGAGGTGACCCGGCGGGCGCGCGCCGCGGCGGTCCGCAGCCAGGCGATGAGGTCGTGGTCGGCCATGGCGGCGGCGGTGCCCGTGCCCCCGGCGACGATGAGGGTGTCGACGGCTGCGCGGCGGGAGGCACGTTCGGTGCCGAGCGAGAGTCCCGACGAGGTCGTGACCGGATGTCCCGATCCGGACACGAGCGCAGTGGCGTACGCCGGATCGGCGCCGAAGCGGTTGGCCATCGCGAACACCTCGAGCGGGCCGACGACGTCGAGGGCCTGGACGTCGGGGAACGCGACGACGATCACGGACCGGGAGCGGGGGGCCACGGTGCCCATCGTGGGCCCGTCCGCCGCACGGCAGCAAGGACGAATCACTGACGAATTCGGCCACACCCGCCGGACTGGTCCGGCCACGCCATGGATAGGGTCGCGTGGTTCTCCAGTGCATCCGAAGCAGCGATGACCGTCCGTCGATCCGACCGCCCGATCGTGTCCCGGCACTACCGCGACTTCCCGCTGCGCGACCTCGTCGCAGCCAAGGGCGACCGGCTCGTGTCGGTCTGCATCCCGGCCCACGACGAGGCCGCGACCATCGGCGACGTCGTCACCAAGGTGCGGCGCTTCCTGGGAGGCCGCTTGTGCCTCGTCGACGAGGTCCTGGTGGTCGACGACCACTCCCGCGACGACAGTGGCAAGGCCGCCGCCCACGCCGGGGCCCGGGTGGTCGATGCCGCCGAGGTGCTGGCCGACGTCGCGGGCGGCCCCGGCAAGGGCGAGGCCCTGTGGCGCTCGCTGTACGCCTCGATCGGCGACATCGTCATCTGGTGCGACGCCGACATCACCGACTTCGGCACCCGCTTCGTCAGCGGCCTGCTCGGTCCCCTGCTCACCGATCCCAGCGTGGCCTTCGTCAAGGGCTACTACGAGCGGCCGCGGACCGGGTCGCTCGGGGGCGGCAGGACCACCGAGCTCACGGCGCGGCCCGCCCTGGCTGCTCTGTTCCCGCGGCTGTCGACGATCGTGCAGCCGCTGTCGGGTGAGTTCGGGGGACGCCGGGAGCTGCTCGAGCGCCTCCCGTTCGTCCGGGGCTACGGCGTCGACATCGGACTACTCATCGACGTCGCCCGGGCCGTGGGCACCGACGCCATCGTCCAGGTGGACCTCGGCACCCGCCGCCACCGCCATCACGACCTCGATCAACTCGGCCCCCAGGCGCTGAGCGTGCTGCAGACAGTGCTCGACCGGGCCGGCGTGCCCGCGGCCAACCCGGCCACGCTCGTCCGTCCCGGGTTGCCGCCGCTGGCCACGACCTTCGGCGAGCTCCCGCCCATCGCCACCCTCCGGGCGCGGTCCGAGGCTCCGGAGCCCGAAGCCGGCCGTCGCTAGCCTGAGCACGTGAGCGAGCGTTCCGGAGGGCGAGAGAGCGAGTGAGGCCCGAGCGGCCCGCTGCGAAGCAGCAAGAGCGGGAAGTATGGAGCGAGCCCCCGCCGCTGGTCGTGCGGGGGCGCGCCGTCGACCTGACCGAGCCGGCGCTCATGGGGATCGTCAACGCCACGCCGGACTCGTTCTCGGACGGGGGGCTCCACCCCACGACCGAGGCCAGGGTCGGGCTCGCGCTCGAGCTGGCCGAGCAGGGGGCGACGATCATCGACGTGGGCGGTCAGTCGGGCATCACCGGCGTGCCCGAGGTCGCGGTGAGGGAGGAGATCGCCCGCGTGGCGCCGGTCGTCGAGGGGATCCTGGCGGCGGCGCCCGGGCTGGTCGTCTCGGTGGACACCTACCGCCCGGCGGTGGTCGAGGCGGTGCTGGCCGCGGGTGCGGCACTGGTCAACGACGTCAGCGGGCTGCTCCATCCGGAGGTCGCCGAGTTGTGCGGATCGGTGGGGGCGGGGCTGGTGATCATGCACACGCGGGCCGAGCCCAAGCACAAGGTGCTCGACCCCGACCTCTATGACGACGTGACCGCCGACGTGGTCGGCTTCCTGCGCCGGCGCATCGACTCCGCCCTGGCCCGGGGGATGGACCCGGCCGGGATCGTCGTCGATCCGGGGCCCGACTTCGCCAAGACGCCGGCCCAGACGGTCGAGGTGCTGCGCGGGATCGACCAGGTGCGGGGGCTCGGCCGTCCCGTGCTGCTGGCGCTGTCCCGCAAGGACTTCCTCGGCGCCATCACCG
>Ga0081455_10006066_pt1 | contig 13079 bp, 9 predicted proteins | sample TabmetS3T2R1_FD_70207 | JGI IMG/M metagenome (GOLD analysis project Ga0081455, IMG submission 70207) | Tabebuia heterophylla rhizosphere microbial communities from the University of Puerto Rico - S3T2R1 | ecosystem: Host-associated > Plants > Roots > Rhizosphere ... | reverse complement strand
GCGCTCCCATGAGCTTATAAAGCCTGGCACATATCGACATAAATTCTTGCTTATATGTTGATGGCCCGCGTTGAGGCTGATGCGGGGCGCTGATAAGACGGCCTCCGTTCGCAAAACCGTCGGAGCGCCCCATGGCTGCAAGCAAAGCACAGGACTACGTCGTCAAGGATATCGGGCTCGCCGACTGGGGCCGCAAGGAAATCGACATCGCCGAGACCGAGATGCCGGGCCTTATGGCGATCCGCAAGGAATATGGCCCGAAGAAGCCCTTGAAGGGCGCACGCGTCGCGGGCTCGCTCCACATGACCATCCAGACCGCGGTGCTGATCGAGACACTGAAGGCGCTGGGCGCCGACGTCCGCTGGGCGTCGTGCAACATCTATTCGACGCAGGACCATGCCGCCGCGGCGATCGCCAAGTCGGGCACGCCGGTGTTCGCGGTGAAAGGCGAGAGCCTCGAGGATTACTGGGACTACACCCACAAGATCTTCGAATGGGGCGACGGTGGCGAACCCAACATGATCCTGGATGACGGCGGTGACGCGACCCTGCTCGTCCATCTCGGCATTCGCGCCGAAAAGGATCCGTCGCTGATCGCCAAGCCCACCAACGAGGAAGAGGAAGTCCTCTACAAGGTGATCGCCAAGACGAACAAGGCGAAGCCCGGCTGGTACGCCAAGCTCGGGGCTGCGATCCGGGGCGTCACGGAAGAGACGACGACGGGTGTGCACCGCCTCTATCAGATGGAGAAGGATGGCAAGCTTCTGTGGCCCGCCATCAACGTCAACGACTCGGTCACCAAGTCGAAGTTCGACAATCTCTACGGTTGCCGCGAATCGTTGGTCGACGGCATCCGCCGCGGCACCGACGTCATGATGGCCGGCAAGGTCGCCATGGTCGCGGGCTTCGGCGACGTGGGCAAAGGCTCGGCCGCCTCGCTGCGCCAGGCCGGCTGCCGCGTCATGGTCTCGGAGGTCGATCCGATCTGCGCCCTGCAGGCGGCGATGGAAGGCTATGAGGTCGTGACCATGGAAGACGCGGCTCCCAAGGCCGACATCTTCGTCACCGCCACCGGCAATGTCGACGTGATCACGCTCGACCACATGAAGGTGATGAAGCATCGCGCGATCGTCTGCAACATCGGCCACTTCGACAGCGAGATCCAGATTGCGAGCCTGCGCAATTTCAAGTGGCATAACGTCAAGCCGCAGGTCGACGAGATCGAATTCCCCGACGGCAAGCGCATCATCGTCCTGTCCGAAGGCCGGCTGGTGAATCTGGGCAACGCCACGGGCCATCCGAGCTTCGTGATGTCGGCCTCCTTCTCCAACCAGACGTTGGCCCAGGTCGAGATCTTCACCAACCCGGGCAAATACCAGAAGAAGGTCTACACGCTGCCCAAGACCCTCGACGAGAAGGTGGCGGCGCTGCATCTGGAAAAGGTCGGCGCCCGGCTCACCAAGCTCCGGCCCGACCAGGCGAAATATATCGGCGTCCCCGCGGCCGGCCCGTTCAAGGGCGATCTCTACCGCTACTAGCGCCGGCGATAACTGCCCACAGGGCCTGACATGCTAGAAGTCGGCATCGAAAGATGCCGACTTTTTCTTTGTCTCTGCCGGATGTGGCCGCGACGGAGCGGCTGGGCGCGGCGCTCGCCAAACGCCTGCGGTCACGTGACGTGGTGGCGCTCGAAGGCGGACTGGGCGCGGGCAAGACGACCCTTGCCCGTGCGATCCTGCGTGCCGCGGCGGGAGACGATACCCTGGTCGTGCCCAGCCCCACCTTCACCCTGGTGGAGGTCTACGACACCCGCCGGGGCGCCTTCTGGCACTTCGATCTCTACCGGCTGGAAGAGGCCGAGCAGGTGTTCGAGCTCGGCTGGGAGGAAGCGCGGACCGACGGCATCGTGCTTGTGGAATGGGCGGAGCGTCTGGGCGGCCTGCTGCCGAGGGAGCGGCTGACAGTGACGCTTTCCATCGAAGGCGAAGGACGGCACGCGAAACTAGAGGGCGAGGATCGATTTCGTGTTGTCTGATCGGGCAAAACTGCGTCGGGATTTCATCGCGCGCTCCGGCTGGGGCCAGGCCAAGGAAGCGCTGCTGGCGGGCGACGCCTCGTTCCGCAAATACTTCCGCCTGTTCGCGCCGGACGGCCGCAGCGCCATCGTGATGGATGCGCCACCGCCGCAGGAGGACGTGCGGCCCTTCGTGCGCATCGGCCGGCATCTTCTTGCCCTTGGCCTCAGTGCGCCGGAGATCCTCGCCGAGGATGCCGCGCACGGCTTCCTGCTGCTGGAGGACCTGGGCGACGACACCTTCGCCTGCGTGCTCGACCGCGGCGGCAAGGAAGCCGAGCTTTACGAACGCGCCACGGACGTGCTGGCGGCATTGCACGCCGCACCCGATCGCGGCCTGCTTCCCGATCTTGGCGCCTACACGGGCGAGGCGCTCATCGACGCCGCCATGCTGCTGCCCGAGTGGTATCTGCCTGCCGCGACCGGACGGCCGACGCCTGAAGACGAGATCGATGCCTATCGTGCCGCCTGGCGCGCCAGCCTTGGCCATCTGCCGCAAACGGCCGAAGCGCTGTTGCTGCGCGACTACCACAAGGACAACCTCATGTGGCTGCCGGGACGCCCGGGCGTGCGCGCGTGCGGTCTGCTCGACTTCCAGGATGCCCAGCGCGGCCATCCTTCTTACGACCTCGTCTCGCTGATCGAGGATGCGCGTCGCGATGTATCGCCCGCGGTCTACGACGCCTGCCTCGCCCGCTACATCGCCGCGACCGGGCTCGATGCGTCCGATTTCCGCACCGGCTTCGCGCTCATGGCCGCGCAGCGCCATGCGCGTGTGATCGGTCTCTTCGTCCGCCTGTGGAAGCGCGACGGCAAGCCGGTCTACCTGCCGCATCTGCCGCGCGTGTGGCGCTTGTTCGAACGCGCCTTGCAGCATGATGCGCTCGAGCCCTTGCGGGCCTGGGTCGACCGGTTGTTGCCGCCGGCCCTGCGCCGGATCGGAATCAAATGATCGAGACCGCGATGATCCTCGCCGCCGGTCGCGGCGAACGCATGCGGCCGCTGACCGATACGGTTCCCAAACCGCTCATTCCCGTCGCCGGCCGGTCGATGCTGGACCGCACGATGGACCGGCTTGCGGCCCACGGCATCCGCAAGATCGTGGTCAACGTTCACCATCTCGGCGAACAGATCGCGTCGCATCTCGCGGGACGCGCCACCATCGTGCATGAAGAGCAGCTGCTGGACACCGGCGGCAGCGTGAAGAATGCGCTGCCATTGTTGGGCAACGGGCCGTTCTTCATCCTGAACGGCGACGGCTTGTGGCAGGAAGGCGCCACGCCCATGTTGGAGCGCATGGCAAGCGCCTGGGATCCGCGGCGCATGGATGCGCTGTTGCTGCTCCACCCCTTCGCAAAGGCGATCGGACACGACGCGAAGGATCGCGGCGACTATTTCCTCGAGTCAGACGGCCGCGCCCGTCTCCGGAGCAAGGCCGAGCGCGCGCCGTATTTCTTCGCCAGCGTCTCGATCTGCGAAGCCGGTTTGTTTCGCGACTCGCCCGATGCGCCGTTCTCCCTCGTGACGCTCTGGAGCCGGGCGGAAGTCAACGGCCGGCTCCATGGCCTGGTCCATGATGGCCAGTGGTTCCATGTCGGCACGCCGCAAGCGCTGGCCGATGCCGAAAAGGCGCTGGTGTGAGGGGCCTCTTCACCATCGGCATGGATCGCCGCTTCGTCGACGAGCTGGCGCGCGGGGTGCTGGCTGAATACGGCAGCGAGCCATTGGCGCTGACCGACATCCTGATCCTGCTGCCGACACGACGCGCGGTGCGTGCGCTGAGCGATGCCTTCCTGCGAGCGGCCAACGGCAAGCCCACCATCCTGCCGCGGCTCGCCCCACTCGGTGATCTCGACGACAGCGACTGGAATGAGACGGCCGACGATGGAGCCGCCCTCGCCTTGCCGCCAGCGATCGATCCCGCCGAGCGCGAGGCGCTGCTCGCCGAGCTGGTGCTCGCCTTCAGGGACGACCAGGGTCAGGCCATCGCTCAATCCGCGGCACAGGCGCTGTCGCTGGCCCGCGAACTCGGCAGCCTGCTCGACGAGCTTGCCATCGACGGCGTGCCGTTCGATCGGCTCGAGGCGCTGGTCGAGGGCAATTTCGCCAACCATTGGCAGCGCACACTGAAGTTCCTCGCCATCGTGGGCGAGGCCTGGCCGCAGGTGCTGGCGGAGCGTGGACAAATCGATGCGATCGCGCGCCGCACCGAAGCGATCCGCGCCCAGGCCGCGCGCTGGCGGGAGCACCCGCCGATGACGCCGATAATCGCCGCCGGCTCGACGGGTTCGCAGCCCGCGACGCGCGAGCTTCTGGCCGTCATCGCCGGCCTGCCACAGGGCGCGGTGGTGCTGCCCGGCCTCGATCGCGAGATCGACGAGGAAAGCTGGGCCAAGCTCGAACCGACGCATCCGCAGTTCGGTCTGCGGGAATTGCTCACCGCCTTCGGGACCGATCGCGACGCCGTCGCCGATTGGCCAGGCGAACCAGGCGATCCCGCACGCCGGCAGTTGATTGCCGAGCTGATGCGGCCGGCCGAGACCAGCGAACACTGGGCGCGTCCGCCGGATGCCGCGCTCGATCACGTGACGCGCGTCGATTGCGCGACGCCGCACCAGGAGGCGTTGGTGATCGCACTGGCGTTGCGCGAAGCACTGGAGGTGCCCAAGCGCACAGCCGCCTTGGTGACGCCAGATCGCGACCTGGCGCGACGCGTCACGGCCGAGCTCAGGCGCTGGAAGATCGATATCGACGATTCCGCCGGCCAGCCGCTGGCCGATTTCGCACCGGCCACATTGATCCGCGCACTGGTCGAGGCCGTCGACAGCGGCTTCGCGCCGGTCAATCTGTTGGCGCTGCTGAAGCATCCGCTTTGCATGCTTGGCCTCTCACGCGCCGATCTGCTCAACGCCGCGCGCCGGCTGGATCGCAAATGCCTGCGCGGCCTGAAGCCTGCGCCCGGACTGGCGGCAATCCAGGCGCGCATCGACGACACGAAATTTGGCCATGCGGCCGACCGCAAGCAGGTCACGGACCTCGTCCGGCGCCTCGGCGAGGCGACCTCGGAGCTGGCTGCGATCATGAGCGGCGACGCCGATCCCGCTGTATTGCTCGAGGCCACCGTCGTCGCGGCGGAAAAGGTCACGTCAGGCGACGCGCTATGGACGGGCGAGGCCGGCGAAGCCCTGGCCGACACCTTGGCGGGATTGCGGGCCGCGTGGCAGGGCCGCCGCGCCATCAGCGGCGGCGAATGGCCGGCCTTGTTCTCGGCGATGCTGGCGCCGGAGATGGTGCGCCCGCGCTTCGGCCGCCATCCGCGGCTTGCCATCTGGGGGCCATTGGAAGCGCGCCTGCAGCGGGCCGATCTCCTTATTCTTGGCGGCCTGAACGAAGGCTCGTGGCCGCCGTCGGTCGAGACCGGACCGTGGATCAACCGGCCGATGCGCGCGGCGCTCGGCCTGCCGCAGCCCGAGCGGCGCGTCGGTCTTTCGGCGCATGATTTCGTGGCGGCGCTCGCGGCGGAGCGCGTGCTGCTGACCCGCGCCGAACGCGAGGGTGGCGCGCCGACCGTACCGTCGCGCTGGCTGGCGCGGCTCGATGCTTTGTTCGGCTACGATCCCGAGGGCAACGCATCGCCGCCCGAGTATATCCAGCGCGGCCAACGCGAGCTTCTCGCCTGGGCGCAGGCAATCGACGATCCCAAGCGCTATCGTCCATGGCTGCGGCCCGAGCCGCGCCCGCCCGTCGAAGCGCGGCCGAAGCGGCTCTCGGTGTCGAGCATCGAGCAATGGCGGCGCGACCCCTATGGGCTCTATGCACGGCGCATCCTCGGTCTCCAGACGCTCGATCCGCTGGAAGCGGAGCTCAGCGCCGCCGACCGCGGTTCGGCATTGCATCAGGCGCTCGATGAATTCCTGAAAGCCTACCCGTCGGGATTGCTGCCCGCCGACGCGCTTGCCCGCTTCGAGGCGCTGGGTGAACAGCATCTCGGCGAACTGATGGCCGCCCCCGCCGAGCGGGCTTTCTGGTGGCCGCGCTTCCAACGGCTCTCACGCTGGTTTATCGACACCGAGAACCGGCGGCGCGCGGCAGGGACAAGGCTGCTGGGCAGCGAGACCAGTGGGGCCATCACGATCGGCCCATCCTCGCGACCGCTCACCATCGAGGCGCGCGCCGACCGCATCGACGAAACCGAGCCCGGTGGCTGGGAGATCATCGACTACAAAACGGGCCGTGTGCCCTCGCCTCGAGAGATCGAAGCGCTGTTCGCGCCGCAGCTCCTGCTCGAAGCCGCCATGGCCGAACAGGGCGGCTTCGCCGAGATCAAGGGCAAGGCGCGTGCCGTCCATCTTGCCTACTGGCAGGCCAACGGCTTGGGCGAGGGTGGCACGACGAAGGAGGTCAAGGACAGCGACGAGCTGGTGCCGGCCATGCTGGCATTGGTCGCGCGGATGGCCGAGCATTTTGCCGATCGGACGACGCCCTATATCGCGCTGCCTTGGCCCGAGTTCGGTCCCTTCTTCAATGACTACGAGCACCTCGAGCGCGTGACGGAATGGTCGACGGCAAGCGGAGCCGACGAATGAACGCCGCCGTCAACGCGCTCGAGATTGCCAATTCAGCGCAGCGTACAGCCACGGCGCCCGATCGCTCGGCCTGGGTTGAGGCCAATGCCGGAACCGGCAAGACCAAGGTGCTGACCGAACGCGTGATGCGGTTGCTGCTGGCCGGCGTGCGGCCCGAGCGCATCCTTTGCCTGACCTTCACCAAGGCAGCCGCAGCCGAGATGCGCAACCGCCTGGCAAGCCAGCTCGGCGGCTGGGCCATGGCGACGCCTGATGCGCTCGACGAGGCCATCGCGAAGCTGATCGACCGATCGCCCGAGCCGGACCAGCGCGTCATCGCGCGCCGGCTGTTCGCGCGCGTGCTCGATGCGCCGGGCGGCATCAACATCCTCACCATCCACGCCTTCTGCCAGGCGCTGCTGAAGCGCTTCCCCTTGGAAGCGGGAGTCGCCCCTGCCTTCGAGGTCATGGACGAGGCGGAAGCGGCGACGCTTTTGCGCGGAGCGCAGGAGGCGCAAATCGAGGCCCTGGCCCGGCCCGACGCGCCGACGGCCTTGCGCGATGCCCTTGCCGTCGTCGCGGGCCGCGTCTCCATCGCCGAATATGCCGAGCTGATGACCAGGCTTCTCGGCGAGCGGGCCTGGCTTCTGGCGCGCATCGCCGACGAAAAGGGCCTGGCGCGTTTGCGCCAGCGGCTGGCGCGCCGGCTCGGCTGCGACAGACCGCATGTGTCGGCGCCTGACGAAGCCAACCTGCGTGCCGCGGTGAAGGCATTGGCGAAGGGCGGCAAGACCGATGTCATCCGTACCGAAGCAATTGCTGCGTGGCTCGACGCCGGCAACGATCGCGCTTCCTACCAGGACGCCTATCGCCGCGCATTCTTCACCAAGGAAGACTCCGTTCAGGTACGGCTTGCCAGCAAGGCCGCGGTCTCCGCAATGCCCAACCTCGACGACGTGTTGCGGGTCGAGGCCGAACGGTTGGGCGCGGAGAACGATCATGCTCGCGGGCTGGCGCTGGTCGACTACACCCTCGCGATCATGCGGTTGGGCCTCGACATCACGGAGCGCTACGGCGCCGCCAAGCGCCGTCGCGCGGCGCTCGACTATGACGATCTGATCGTCGCCACGCGACGGTTGCTGGAAAGCGCCGAAAGCGCCGCCTGGGTGCTCTACAAGCTCGACGGCGGCATCGATCATGTGCTGGTCGACGAGGCGCAGGACACCAATCCCGACCAATGGGAAGTCATTCGCCGGCTGACGGAGGAGTTCTTCGTCGGCGCCAGCGGAGCGGGCGATCGCGACCGCACGATCTTTGCCGTGGGCGACACCAAGCAGTCGATCTTCGGCTTCCAGCGCGCCGACCCGCGCAAGCTCGCCGAGATGCGGCTGTGGTTCGAGGAGAAGAGCCAGCAGGCGCAGAAAGGCTTCGAAGCGGTCGATCTCACCGTCTCGTTCCGCTCGACGCCAGCGGTGCTCGATGCCGTCGACTGGGTGTTCGAACAGCCTGACGCGGCGAAAGGCGTGGCCGAGCCGGGAGACGTTCTCCATTTACCGAGCCGTAGCAACGATCCAGGCCGTGTCGAGCTTTGGCCGCTGGTCGCGCCGCTCAAGACCGAAGGCGATCCCACCGATCTCGAAGGACCAAAGGGCGCGATCGCGCCGCCGCTCGAGCGGCTGGCCCGTCTGATCGCCGTGCACGCCAAGAGCCTGATCGGCCAGGAGCGCCGCGCACGCAGGGGCGAGCTTCTGCATCCCGGTCACTTCATGGTGCTGGTGCGGCGGCGCAATGCCTTCGTGAACGCCCTCGTGCGGGCGCTCAAGCGCGAGCAGATCGAGGTCGCGGGCGTCGACCGGCTGAACCTCGGCGAGGAGCTCTCGATCCAGGATCTGTTGGCGATGGCGCGGTTCGTGCTGCTGCCTCAGGACGATCTCAATCTCGCCTGCCTGCTGAAGTCACCTCTCATCGGCCTGGACGAAAACGAACTCTTCGTGCTCGCGTGGAAACGCTCGGGCACGCTGTGGCGCGCCTTGCGCGAGCGCTCGCACGAACTCGGATTCGTGGCGGCATACGGGCGCCTTGCCGCCTGGCTCGCCCGCGCCGACTTCACGACGCCGTTCGATTTCTTTGCCCAGGCGTTGGGACCTGAAGGCGGCCGCAAGCGGTTGCTCGAACGGCTCGGCCGCGAGGCGTCCGATCCGATCGACGAGCTGCTGGCGCGCGCACTGCAGTATCAGCGAACAGAGGCAGGTTCGCTGCAAGGCTTCCTGCGCTGGTTCGAGGCCGGCGGCGGCGAGATCAAGCGCGACCTCGATGCCAACCGCCGGCAGGAGGTGCGCATCCTCACCGTGCATGCCTCCAAGGGCCTGCAGGCGCCGATCGTCTACCTGCCCGACACCACGCGCGTGCCGCGCGACCACGAGCGGCTGCTCGCCGCCCAGGACGGCAAGGCGCGGCTATGGCTGCCTCGCGCCGACGATGCCAACGAGGCCGCACGTGCCTGGCGGGCCGAGGTGCGCGAGCGCGCCATCGAGGAGCAGAATCGCCTGCTCTATGTCGCCATGACCCGCGCCGAGGATCGCCTCTACGTCGGCGGCTGGATCGGCGTGCGCAAGCAGGACCCGGGGTGCTGGTACGATCGCATCGTCGCCGGCCTTGCTGCCAGCGCAGCGGACGATGGAACCGCGGGGCGGCGACGTGCGACCGCGAAGCCTTTCGATTTCGCCGACCGGCTGGGCGACGAAGGCTGGTCGGGCGATGGCTTCGAGCTTCTGAACGAAGGCCATATCGCCGTGCCCGAGCAGCAGGCGCTGGCGCTGCCGGAAACCGCCGCACCGCCGGCCTGGCTGGAGCAGCCCGCTCCCGCCGAACCCGATCCCCCCACGCCGCTTGCGCCCTCGCAGCCGTTGCCCGACGAGGCCACCACCCAGCCGCGCGCTTTCAGCCCGCTCGGCGCCGGTGATGCGAACCGCTGGAAGCGCGGCCGCCTGCTGCATGAGTTGTTGCGCCATCTGCCGGCCCTGCCAGCCGCCGACCGTGCCGATGCGGCGTACCGCTTCCTTGCCCAGCCCGCCCATGGGCTGACCGAAACAGAGGCCCGGCAATGGGCCGACGAGGCGCTGGCTGTCATGAAAGCACCAGCACACGCCTCGCTGTTTGGGCCAGGTTCGCGGGCCGAGGTGCCGTTGATCGGCATGGTGACGACGCCGCGCGGCACCTTCACCGTGAGCGGCCAGGTCGACCGGCTGGCCGTTTCCGAGCACGAGGTCCTGATCGTCGACTACAAGACCAACCGCCCGCCCCCCGCGGAGGTCGGCCAGGTACCCTTGGCCTACCGGCGCCAGCTGGCGCTCTACCGGACGCTGCTCGGGGACCTCTACCCCGGCCGTCCGGTACGGGCTTTCCTGCTTTGGACATCGGCCCCGCAGCTGATGGAGCTTGATGCTGGAATACTCGATAAATCAATGCCTTATGCGGCTTAACCTTGACTTGGCCGGACCGCCTTCCTAGCTTTGGGCCAAGAGCGGCGCCGGTCGATCGACCGGCCTTATTTGTCTGCGGAGCCCCACCATGACTGTCAAAGCGACCGACACCTCCTTCGAGCAGGAGGTCCTGAAATCCGACAAGCCCGTCCTCGTCGACTTCTGGGCGGAGTGGTGCGGTCCCTGCCGCATGATCGGCCCGTCGCTCGAGGAGATCTCGAAGGAGATGGACGGCAAGCTCAAGATCGTGAAAGTCAACATCGACGAGAACCCGATGGTGCCGACCAAGTACGGCGTGCGCTCCATCCCGACGCTGCTGCTGTTCAAGGACGGCCAGATTGCCGCGACCAAGATCGGCGCCGAACCCAAGCAGAAGCTGGTGAGCTGGATCAATACAGTCGTCAGCTGAGGCGCTGTCAGCCGTTGCGTTCCAGCACGGCGCCGGCGAGATAGAGCGACCCACAGATCAGGATGCGCATCGGCGCGGGCTGGGTGGCCAGAAGGTCCTCCAGCGCCGCGCCGATGTTGTTTGCGGGGGCGCAATCGAGGCCGACCTCGGCCGCCTTCTCGCACGCCTCTTCGGGGGTGTAAGCGCTGTGGCCTTCCGGGAACGGCACCGCCCGCGCCGCCCGCCCATGGCGTGCCAGCGGCCGCAGGAAGCCTGAAGCGTCCTTGCTGGTCAGCATGCTGAACACGAGATAGAGCGGCAGCGCCGCCGGCTCCTTCGACCAGTCGGCAGCCATGCGCGCGAGTGCTAGCCCGCAATCCTCGTTGTGGCCGCCGTCGAGCCACAGCTCGCAGCCCGGCGGCAATGCCTCGACCAAAGGACCGCGCGTCAGCCTCTGCAGGCGGGCTGGCCAGTCGACCGTCGCAAGCCCCCTGGCGATGGCCCTGTCATCGATCGCGAAGTTGATCGCCCGCAGCCGCTCAACGCAGGCGACGGCCGTCGCGGCATTGTCGATCTGGTGCGCGCCGACCAGCGCCGGTGCCGGAAGATCGAGCGCCAACAGATCGCTTTGGTAGCGGAAGCCGTCGGCGGTGGGCATCACCTGCCATTCGCGGCCCATGCGGAAGAGCGGCGCGTCGAGTTTCAGGGCTTCGTTGGCGATGACCTCAGCGCTCACCTCGCGCTGGCGGCCGATCACGGCTGGCACCCCACGCTTCAGGATGCCGGCCTTTTCGCCCGCGATGCCTTCGAGCTTGTCGCCCAGGAAACCAGTGTGATCGTAGCCGATGGGCGTGATGGCCGAGAGCGCGGGCGTGATCACGTTGGTCGCGTCGTAGCGCCCGCCCAGACCGACCTCGATGATGCCGAGATTGGCCGGCTCACGCGAAAAAGCGAGATAAGCGAGCGCCGTGGTGATCTCGAAATAGGCGATGGGCTCCTCGCCATTAACCTCCTCGCATTCGGTCAGCAGCTCGTCGAGCTCGCCGTCCTCGATCAAGCGACCGGCGATCCTTATGCGCTCGTTGAAGCGAACCAGATGCGGCGAGGTATAGACATGCACGCGGTAGCCGGCGGCCTCCGCCATGGCCCGCAGGTAGGCCACCAGCGAGCCCTTGCCGTTGGTGCCGGCGACGTGGACGAGCGGCGGAAGCTTCTTTTCAGGTGAGCCGAGCGCCTTCAGCAAACGTTCGATACGCTCCAGCCCGAGGGTGATCACCCTCGGGTGGTGGCTCATCAGACGCTGGACAATGTCATCGCTCACAGGAGGGTCAGCCGCCGCTCGCGACGAGGCTGCGGCGGCACTTGCGCTCGTGGCGGACAAGCCACCGGATTCGGCTGAGACCGCGTCGCTCGCCGATCCATTCATGTTCAAGAGCTATTACGCCGATACCACCCCCGAGCAAATGTCGAAGGAGTTCGGCCCCGACTTCGCCGCGGCGCTGTTCAAACTGAAGCCCCTGTCGTGGCAAGGGCCCGTCCAGTCGGGGTACGGCTGGCACCTCGTCCTCGTCGACTCCGAGCCGCTCGGCGGCCGGCGCGTAGGGCTCTTTGACCACCGGCATCGGGCCCTGGGTGGCGCGGATCGTCGCGATGTCCTCGTCGGAGAGCCCGATCGGGTCGAGCTCCGCCGGGGCGACGGCCTCGCCGGCGGCGGCCAGCGCGTCGGTGCCCTTCTCCATCTCGAGGTCCATGCGGATCTTGAACAGCTTCAGCGTCGGCAGCTGGCGGATCGACTGGGCGCCCGTGAGGCGCTGCAGGACGTCGAGCGTGCCGTCGAGCCCGAGGCGCGAGCCCGGCTCGGTGGCGATCGTGAACCACAGGTTGAAGTCGTGGTTGCGCAGGTAGTTGTGCGTCACGCCGGGGTGCGAGTTGATGATCTTCGCCGCCCGGTGCGGGTGCTCGGGGTCGACCTTGGCGGCCACGAGCATCGAGGAGTAGCCGAGCGCGCGGGTGTCGAAGATCGGCGTGATCTCGCGGATGATCCGCTCGTCGAGCAGCCGCTGGGTCCGCCGCATGACCTCGTCGAGCTCCATCCCGGCTTCGGCGGCGATCGACTCGAAGGGCTCGCGCCGGAGAGGGAAGCTCGACTGCAGCAGGTTCATCAGCCGCCTGTCGGCGTCGTCGAGCGGGATCGCGGCGCCGCCCTTGCGCGAGCGAAGCTTCGGCTTCGGCGCCGGCGCCTCGGAGCTGATCACCGACGGCTCCTCGTTCAGAGCCAAGCCGCGACCTCTTTGGCGTAGTAGGTGAGGATCACGTCGGCGCCGGCGCGGCGGATGCCGGTCAGGGTCTCGACGACAGCCGCTCGCTCGTCGATCCATCCGTTCGCGGCCGCCGCCTTCAGCATCGAGTACTCGCCGGAGACGTGGAAGGCGGCGAGCGGAGCGTCGGTCTCCGCCTTCACGCGCCGGATCACGTCGAGGTAGGGGACGGCGGGCTTGACCATGATCATGTCTGCGCCCTCCTCGAGGTCGAGTTTCGCCTCCCGCACGGCCCCGGCGGCGTTGGCGGGG
>Ga0081455_10006065_pt1 | contig 13079 bp, 13 predicted proteins | sample TabmetS3T2R1_FD_70207 | JGI IMG/M metagenome (GOLD analysis project Ga0081455, IMG submission 70207) | Tabebuia heterophylla rhizosphere microbial communities from the University of Puerto Rico - S3T2R1 | ecosystem: Host-associated > Plants > Roots > Rhizosphere ... | reverse complement strand
GAACCCGAACAGCAACGCATGGGCGCACTCATGAGCGAGCGACTCGGCGATCTCCACCCGGCTTGCATGATGCTTCAGCTTGATAAACAGGCACCCCCAAAGCTGAAAGCTCGAAGCTCCGAAAGGTCCATCGCCGGATTTGTCGACGACGACGATTTCATGCACCAGCGTCCGCAGCTCGCCGGCAATGTCGGGAGCGGCTCCGTTGAGCAACGCCACGGCCTCCCTCAACCTTGCGGACGCCGATGCGAACTCCGCTTGCGGGAGGTGCGACAGATCGGCTCCCACCCCGGCGTCCTCGTCCACCAGCCGGCGGTAGCGCGCGGCTTGAGCTTCGCCGAGATGACGGTCGTGTAACGTGAGAATTCTCATTTCGTCGACACGGCCGAAATTGGGAGAGCAAAGCTCTTCGGCGATTCTTGCTGCCGCATCGGTGTCGTCGGAGAAAATCGCTTCCACGAGCTCGGTGTAGGCGCCGAAGACGACCGGGGCGATTGGGCCGGAGCGCACGCGCGCGACAAGATCGCTCCCCCGCATGCTGGCATCGCCTGCGAGAGCCTGCAGGACCGCCGCGAGGCTATCCGCCAAACCCGCCCGGACGCGAGCCTCAACGAGCTGAGCTCTCCGCGCACTTGGATGAAAAGCAAAGATGGTCTTCTCGGTGCCCCAGGCGTCGCTATCAACGGCCTGCATGGGTCTTGAATCAGATCCCTACACTATGCGCCGGACTTGCGCGTGGGACGTGCCGGGGCCGTTGCTGGGCGGGGACGCGTGGTCGTTTCAACCGAGGTGACTTTCGCGCTGCTGGCACGGCGCACAATCTGATCCCCGTCGCCCGCACGTCTGAAGCCGATCAGCTCCCGGCCAGCGAGCAGATCCTTTGGCTTTTTCTCTGACATCTCGTTCCCTCTTGGCAGACAGACCCCAATATTGTTCTTAGCAAACCGCTAACCCTGTGTCACGGCCGCCGCAAACAATCCCGTGCCGGTTAGACCCTAACTCCCCCTTTACCGTCGCGCGCAAGATGCAACCGGCTTGAGGCCCCGCCTCGTAGAAAAAAACTCAACCTTTCTTAACTAGGATTGGTGGCCATGCAGACGCTGCCTCCATCCGTCGACCGTCTCGGCGCCGCGCTCAGGGCGCTCAGGCAGGTCCATGCGCGCGAGGGCGAGGACAAGACCCTGCTCGGGGCGCAGTGCCTGCACGTGGTCATTGCTCAGCTTGCCGAGGAGGGGCTTTCCCAAGAAGACCTGCAACCGCTGATCGACCTTGAGGCGAGCCTGCATCGGCCCATGGCGCATTCGCACGCGGAAGGCGGGCGCGTCGCCAACCGGCGCAAAAGCAGGCCCCCAAGCGAGGCGCTGCTTGGCCGCGCCGCCGCCGTGATCGATCTCCTGGTCAAGGCCGGTTACGACGAGAGCGAAGCCGCGCAAGTGTTCATGCGTAGGCTTCTCGCCGCGGGCGTGCCGCCGCCGCAACACGGTGGCGACGCGCGAGGCTGGAAACGGCTTCTCGCCCGCCGTGCCGATCTCAATCACGGTGTCGGCTCGCATGAGGCGCTCGACGAATATCAGGAATTCACGCGCGAGATTGAAGCCATCCCTGCCAATGAGCGGCTAAAGCGTGTGCTCGACGAGCAGCTCTGGGACCGCAGGCGGAAGGCGCGCGGCTAAGGCCTCGGCTTTGCCGCCGGCTTCTGCGCAGGCTGAGCCGCAGGCTTCGGCGGCGGCGGCGCCGCACGCGCGTCGAGCTTGGCGTTGATCTTCACGATGTCGTCGTGCAGCCCCGACCGCATACCGGCGATGGCCTGGGTGAGCGCGGCCCTCGTGTCGGCAAGCTCCTTGCTGAGCGCCGCCAAATCTTGCGCGCTCGCACCGCGCTCCTCTTTCAACCCGGCGATTTCCGACCTCAAGCCGCCAAGGGACAAGAGGACGAGGAGGTTGAGCGCGAGCAGCACAACAACGATCCATTTGAACACGTCCCAGGTCCGCACGTCCTCTGACACGATCTTCAAGACGGCGCGGGACATGTCCATCGCTCTGCCGGTGAAACGCTGCCGTTGATCTGTGAAGGTTTGTTGTGTCATGGGCCGCCCCCTCCCGTCCGATGACCTGTCGCCAGCTGCCGCCATCATAGCACCCAAAATCGAAACCGGCGCGTGGGAATCGAGGGCAAAGGAGAGGGGCCCGGCCCGATCGATTGACGCTGCCGGAGGTCGAGCGTGGAAGCTCGGCGCTATCTCAGTATCGGGGAGGTCGGTCTAGTGGAAATCGATGCGGATCGTGTAAGCCGCGTCGTTGACTGCCGGGGGAGGCGGGAAGGGCGCCGCGCCGCGCACGGTTGCGAGCGCGAGCTGATCGAGCCGTGAGTTCCCGCTCGATTGACTGACCCGGACGAAGCGAAGCGCGCCGCTAGAGCCAATCGCGAACGTCACCGTCGTGCTGCCGCGCTCACCGGCGTTTGGCTTGTGCCGCGCCAGCGCCGACCAGATCTTGGCGTTATAGCTCGCTCCGGCCAGCCGCTTCGGCTGACCTTGCGTGAGCGAGGCGGAGGGCTTGTCGGCGGGCGCGAGCGCCATCGGTTTCCATTGCTGTGCGGCCTCCGGCGATTTCTCGTCCTTCTGCTCGGGTTTTGCCGCGGGCTTCTGCTCCAGTTTTGCCGCCAGCTTCTGCTCTGGTTTTACCGCCAGCTTCTGCTCTGGTTTTGCCGCGAACTTCGGCGCGGGTTTCTCCACGGCCGGCCTCGGCGCGCGCTGCGGCAGGGGAACCTGCGGGCCCGGCTGCTCGGGCTTTGCTTCCAAAGCCGTGGTCAAAATCGAGGCAGTCCGCTCGAGGCCATCGCCCACCTTTTCTTGAGGCTCGGTGGCCTCCGCTTGTTGCGGTGACGGCGCTTGCGCATTTTGCTCCGGCACGGGCGCGAGGTCTTCCGAGGCGACCGCAGGCGGGGCGGCATCCTCGAGGGGAGAGTCGCTGTCGGCAACGGCGTCGCCGGCGTCGTGAGCCCCAGTCTCGGTGGTCTCGGCCGGCGCCGGCGATTGCGCATGGGGCGGGTTCCCCTCGGGCGTGGCATCCGCGACCGTGTCTTGTCCTTCCCCTGCGGGTTCGATCGGGGCAGCGTCCTTCTCCTGGTCGAGCGGAGTTTGATCGCCCACGGAGAGTGCGGCGGCCGTCGGCGGCTCGTCTTGCGTCGAGGCGCTAGTCTCCTCGTCCGCCTCTGGTTGCGGCGCCGGTAACGCGGCTGGCGCTTCAGGGGCGACCTCGAGCTGAGCCACGGGTCCTGTGGGTGTGCTTCCGGTCGAGAGCTCGATCGCGATCGAAGGCGCCGGAGCCGGCGGCTCGACCTCCAATGTCGCGGAGTCCCAGTCGGCGGTGGCGAGAAGAAATAGGTGAGTGCCGCAAACCAGGGTCGCCGCCCCGATAAGCGCGCAAAACGATTGGAGAAATCGGTTCTCTGACACGCCCCAATAGCAGCGCGATATAGTTAACCAAAGGTGAAGGCGACACGGTCTTTTGCAGGGTGGGGCCGAAAGTCGCTCCTCAACTGTTGCAATTTCGCCACCACTAGCCTCCCGAAACGTGCTTTCCTTAAGCGCTGAGGTGTTGCGGTTTTGCGTATTGAGGGGGCTTTGTAATGCGTATGATCGCCGTCCTGGCGGTCCTCTCTGTGGCCTTGCTGCCGCTCGGAGGCTGCTTCTTCCACCACAATCAGGCTGTTGTGACCCAGCCGCTTCCGCCGCTGAAATAAATCGCGGCTAGTTGCTTGGGGATCCGCCGTCGCTTGCGGGTGGGCAGACGATCTGCAATCTTTGGTAAATGCGGAAACCTATCCGGGCCTATTGGAACCTCGTCCGGGTACGGCTCGCGCTTGCGATGCGGCGCAAGACAATCTCGCATTATCCCGTCCTCGCCTATGTCGAGCCGACGCTGCTCTGCCAGCTGCGCTGCCCCGCGTGCCCCACCGGGCTTCGTCTCGATCTTCGTCCGCGCGAGCAAATGGATGAACAGGTGTTCCGCGCGGTGATGGACGAGGTGGGCGACTATCTGTTCGTGCTTATCATGTACAGTTGGGGCGAACCGCTGTTGCATAAGCGAACGCCGGAGATGATCGCCTACGCGAAGACGAAGAAGATTCGCGTGGAGCTGTGCACAAATCTCAGCATGCCGTTGACCGACGACTATCTCGAACGCCTCGTGTCGAGTGGCCTCGATCGCTTGATCGTGTCGTTGGACGGTGCGACCGAGGCAACCTATGCCAAGTATCGCCAAGGGGGCCAATTCGCTCTGGTGCTGGAAAATCTGCGTCGCGCCCGCGCCATCCGCGATCGGATTGGGTCTTCAACGCCGCGCCTCGTTTGGCAATTTCTCGTCTTCGCGCATAACGAGCACGAGATCGAGCTCGCCCGCTCGATTTACCGCGACCGGGGGGCCGACGAGCTCAGCATCGGGCCGGCGCTCATGCCCAATCCGCCGCATGATGAGGGCTTTGCACCGTCCACGTTGCCGGAGTGGAACATGTATCACCCCGACAATTACGTGCAGCAGGGCACGCGGGCGGCCTTGCGGAGCGGCAAGCCGTGCTCATGGCTTTATGGGGCGCTCGTTCTCAATCCCAACCGCAGCATATCGCCATGCTGCGCCGTTGCTTCTGAGAAGAACGATTTCGCGCGCTACGAGACGACGATCCGCGCGGCCTTGAACGCGCCGAAGTATCAACGCGCGCGGGGCCTAAGGGGACGGCAGGAGCCTCCGCCGGGGCCGCATACACTAAACAACGGGATGGCTGCCGAGCTCGAAGCCGATTTGATCTGTAGCAAATGTCCTATTCCGCATTTGCAGGAATATCCGGTGAAGGCCGCATGGCAGGCCGCCTTCGGCCCAAGCGCAAGCACCTAGCTGCTCGCGCGGAACGGCTGTGCGCTCGGCACGGCTCGAACCTGCAACTCCCCAGATTCGAAGCCTGTGGCCAATAGCCTGTGCAGTCAGGTGATCCATCCGAGCTGCCTAGCCTCTGCGAGAGCCAGTCTCCACGACAAGGCCACGAACTCTGAGCGGCGCAAAGGAGCGTGCCGGTCATCCCGGATGAATCTGGCGACAAGCGAGGCACTCCCCTCGCGTTTGCGAAAAGCCGCGAGTAATAGCGTCCCCGGCATGGTCACGACGATTTGGTCGTCGATCATGTCGACGATAAGGCCCGCGCTTTCCGCCATGGTCGTCCCCCGTTTGGCACGACCAATTCGATTCGGCCACCTGATGTTCCATCTTCGTTGTGGATAGTGGTGCGCCCGGCACGGCTCGAACGTGCAACCCCCAGATTCGAAGTCTGGTGCTCTATCCGTTGAGCTACGGGCGCTTCCTTGGCTTCTACCACGCTTCCGCGAGCATGGCCTCAGGGCAAGAGCTCGGGCCGGTATTCGAAATGCATGGTGTCGTAGTGATACCACTTGCCGCCCCAGATGAAGCCGTGCTTCTCGAAAATCTCGACGATCTCCCAAGGGATGCGGTTCTTGTAGGGGTACTTGCCGTCGACCGGCTGGTGGTTCCGCCAATAGTCCGACCAGGCGACGTTGATGTCGATGGCGATGCCGTTGCCGTGCACGCTCGGGCGCGTGGTGCCGGCGATCACGCGGCAATTATAAGTGCCCCCTGATGGGGTGAGATATTTGACGAAGCTGTCGGGCAGCTTGTCGAGCTCGTCGGAGACCGCCTTGAGCTTTTCCGCCACGCCGTTGACGCGTGTGATCTTGAGTGTCTTGCCGCCATGCTTCGGCAGCCAGGTGACGCCGACGAGCTTCCCCGTCACCTCGCCTTTCTTGCAATCGCCGTACATCTTGGCGAAGAACGGCTCATAGCGCACGCGGCCCGGATCGATATCGAAGCCGGGAGGGATGCCGGCGCGCCCGATAGGGTAGGGGGCGTAGAACTCGTCCTCGAGGTCCGGGTCGTTCAGGCGCGTCTCGAAGTCCTTCTCGCCTTTGCCGTCGTCGAACGCCATTACCGTGCCGTCCTTCCAGGTCAGCGTGTTGGCATCGTGCGAGACGAGGAAATCCGGATAGGCGGCGACGAGCTTGTCGAGCAGCGCCTCGCTACGCTTCGCTTCAGCCGCTTCCGCCGCAACGGCTACTCCCGCAAACCCCGACGACATTATCGCAACGAATGCGGCAATCCGCACCGCCCGCCCCCTATTGCATCGCTGATACATTTCTCCTCTCCTCGCCGCGCGGCGGGCTCATCCATGTCGTCAAATCCAAGCAGGACAGATCGCCTGCTGCAAGTTCGTTGCGGGGGCTGTAAGGATGGAGCCCCGAACGGAAGAGTCTGCGATCTTGATGCGTCACGGCCGCCGTCAACAAGGGACCGCGTGACATGGCGTTCTCTTTCGCTGCCGCACGGGATTGGGGGACGACGGCGCGACTGCTGTTCCGCCTGCAAGCCGTTCTGATGGGGGTACTTTGCTTTGCCGCCGGCGCGGTGCCGCGGCTCTTGCCGGCGCTTTTTGGAGTCCTGGCCATCGTCGCCGCGATTCACGTCTTCACCGTGGCTTCCGGTCAAACTGGTCAAGACCGCGTTCGGTGTCGCGCTCGCGGCCTTCGTCGCCTATCTCTTCATCAATGCGACCTGCGCGCTCGCATGGGCCGCGATGTCGCTTGCGTCTCGCCTTCCGGCGCTAACCCCAGCCGTGACCGAGGACTCAGCCAGAGGCTGCGGAAAAGCTGCTTTACGTGCAACAATAGCTTGCTAGATTAGCCCTTATAGGACCAGCGCCCCGGCTGCTGACCGAGGTTCGAAGGTGAGGGCGGCTCAGGGGCTTAGAGGTTTAACACCGTGAATGGGCCGAGCGGCGATGCCCGCACGGCTGCCACTGCTTCGCGTGACCGTAAGGGCGCGCGAAGCGAGACCGCCGACTGCGGGGGAGCTGTCGGCCCATCGCAGGTCGCAGCCCGGGCGCGTGCTGATGCGCCGGCCAATGGCCTCTTGGGGGCAGCCGAGGGCGAGAACGACACGGGCGCGCTAGCGCGGCCCCTCGCGCCTTCCATTTACGGCGCGCTCGACCTTGGCACCAACAATTGCCGGCTCCTCATCGCCAAGCCTTCGCGTCGCGGCTTTCTCGTCATCGACGCCTTCTCCCGCATCATCCGCCTTGGCGAGGGCGTGTTGAGCGCGGGGTCTCTGTCCGAGGCAGCGATGCGCCGCACCATCGAGGCGCTGAAGGTATGTGCCGAGAAGATGACCCGCCGCGCCGTGACACGCTCACGCCTAATCGCCACCGAAGCGTGCCGCATCGCGGTCAACGGCGGCGCGTTCATCGAGCGTGTGCGCCGCGAGACGGGTCTTTCCATCGAGATCGTTAGCCAGGAGACCGAGGCCAAGCTCGCGGTCTCGGGCTGCGCCTCGCTGATCGACCGCAATTGCGACTGGGCGCTTGTGTTCGACATCGGCGGGGGCAGCTCCGAGCTGATCTGGCTCGACCTCGCGCGGCTTGGGCGTCCGTGGCGCCGCACGCTTCACGACCGGGTCGACGTGCAGTCTTGCATCGCCGCCTGGACCTCGCTGCCAATTGGCGTTGTGACCCTCGCCGAGCGCCATGGCGGACGCGACGTCACGCGAGGGAACTACGAGGCGATGGTGATGGACGTGATGGCGAGCCTCAAGTCGTTCGAGGCGAAGCACCGCTTCGGCGGCAGGATCGCCGGCAAGCGCGCGCATTTCCTCGGCACGTCCGGCACCGTGACCACGATCTCAGGCATTCATCTCAGGCTGGCGGTCTACGAGCGCTCGCGCGTCGATGGCTGCTGGCTCAGCGCGCGCGACGTGCGCACGGTGTCGAACGACCTCATCGCCATGAGCTATGCCGAGCGCGTGGCCCAGCCCTGCATCGGGCAGGAGCGCGCCGATCTCGTGCTCGCGGGCTGCGCCATTCTCGAGGCGCTGCTCAGGACCTGGCCATGCCAGCGCCTGCGCGTGGCGGACCGAGGCTTGCGCGAAGGCATTCTCGCCACGCTTATGGCCGAGGACGGGCACGATCGCCGTGGAGTGCCGAGCGAGCAACGTCGCGGCGAGCGCAGCGCCGGCGCTGCGGGGCGCAGGCAGTCCTAGGCCTGCGGGGCGGGGGCGGGCTCTTCCGTCACGCCGACCGGTCGCGCACGGGCGGCGAGGCTCGAACCGGCCTCCTTCGGCAGCAGCGAGAAGACGAGCGCCGAGCTCGCGGCGATCAGCGCGACAAGGAAGAACGCGGTCGGGAAATCGCTCGCGGTGACGGTGGCGTCAGCGCGCCCCATGCGCTCGAACTCGAGCACCAGCGCGCCGAAAGCGACGCCGGCGGAGAGCGATAGCTGCTGCGCCACGCTGGCGAAGCTCGTGGCCCGGCTCATCGCCCTAGCTTCGATGTCGGCGTAGCCGATCGAGTTGATCGCCGTGAACTCAAGCGACTTGAAGAAGCCCCCGACGAGAAGCACGGCAAGAATCACGGTGTGGGGCGTGCCGAGCGTGAACAGCCCCATGGCAGCGATGAAGCAGCCGCTCACCACGGCGTTGGTCACCAGCACGCGCTTGAAGCCGAAGCGGCGGAGGATGGGCGCCGCGGTCGCCTTCATGGCGATGGCGCCGATCGCGCCGGCGAAGGTGAGCAGCCCCGACTGGAGCGGGTTCAAGCCGAAGCCGAGCTGGAAGAAGAGCGGCAACAAAAACGGAGTCGCGCCCACGCCGATGCGGAAAAGAAACCCGCCGACCACGCTGGCAAAGAAGGTGTCGACCTTGAGCAGGTCGAGATCGATAAGGGGGGCTTTGATCGCGCGTGCGTGGCGCACATAGAGCCAGCAGCCGATGATGCCCGCGGCGAACAACGACACGACCACGACCGGCGGCAAAAGGCCCTGGCCGATGGTGGTGAAGCCGAAAGCAAGCCCGGCAAGCCCGATGCCCGACAGGATGAAGCCCTTGACGTCGAGCGGGGGCAGGCCCTCCTCGCGGATATCGGCGATGTAGCGCGTGGCGAGAACGACGCCAAGCAGGCCGACCGGGATGTTGATCCAGAAGATCCAGCGCCATGACGCGAAGGTGGTGATGAAGCCGCCGAGCGGAGGCCCGATCACGGGGCCGAGCAAAGCGGGGATAGTGAGCCAGGCGAGCGCCGAGATGAGCTCGGACTTCGGCACGGTGCGAAGGATAACCAACCGCCCGACCGGCACCATCATCGCCCCGCCCATGCCCTGGATGATGCGGAACAGGACGAAGTCGGGGAGGCCTTGCGCGAAGCCACACGCCGCCGAGCCGAGCGTGAACACGACGATGGCGGCGCGAAACACTTTGCGCGCGCCGAAGCGGTCGGCGACCCATCCGCTTAAGGGGATGAACACGGCGAGCGACAAGAGATAAGACGTCAGCGCGAGCTTGAGCGCGATCGGGTCTTCATGCAGATCGGCGGCAATCGCCGGCAACGACGTCGCGATCACCGTCGAGTCCATGTTCTCCATGAAGAGAGCGACGGCGACGATGAGGGTGACGAAGTAGCGGGGCATGTGGCAGGTGTTAGCGGGCCGATAAGGCGCACATGGGGCGAGAGCGGCCTTAAGGTCAAGGTTTCGCAGGCGTTTGCCGTCATTAACATGCGGTAAGGTGGATGAAAGGGCGTTCCGGACAGAGTTCAGGCGGGAGTCGGCGGCTTGCCGTGCGGCTGCGCACGGCCAAGGGGCGCAAGCTCGCCTCGAGCCGCTGGTTGCAGCGCCAGCTCAACGACCCTTACGTCGAGGAGGCGAGGCGCAGGGGCTACCGCTCGCGCGCCGCCTTCAAGCTCAGCGAGATCGACGACAAATACCATCTGCTCAGGCCAGGCATGAGCGTGGTCGATCTCGGCGCGGCGCCCGGCGGATGGAGCCAGGTCGCCGCGCAGCGCGTCAAGGTGATGGCGGGCAAGGGCCGGGTGATCGCCGTCGACCTCATCGAGATGGAGCCTATCTCGGGGGTCGCCGCGCTTAGGCTCGACTTGACCGATCCTGACACCGGCGACCGCATCCGCGAGGCCTTGGCCGGCAAGAAGGCCGATCTCGTGCTGTCGGACATGCACGCGCCAGCCACGGGCCACAAGCAAACCGACCACTTGCGCATCATGGGCTTGGTCGAAGCCGCGCTCGATCTTGCCGAGGGCATCCTCGCGCCGGGCGGCGCCTTCCTCGCCAAGGTGCTTCAGGGCGGCTCGGGCAAGGAGCTGGTGGCGCGGCTCAACCGCTCTTTTGCCAAGGTCCGTCATGTGAAGCCGAAGGCCTCGCGCGCCGAGTCGGCCGAAATGTATGTGCTCGCCACAGGATTCCGCGGCGCAGCCCAGTAGGCGCTCACGGAAGCGTGCGCGAAGTGTGCTGCCCGGCGACATGCGCCGCTGCTAGACTGGGCCCACTTCGTCCAGCGTTGAGATGAGGAGCGGCACCATGAATCTCGAAGTGGTGAAAGAGTATTACGGCAAGGTCCTCAAGTCCTCCGACGACCTCAAAACGTCGGCATGCTGCGACGGCGGCGGCGTGCCTCCTCATCTCGAGCCGCTGCTCGCCAACGTCCATGAAGAGGTGCGGTCCAAATATTATGGCTGCGGGATCGTCGTGCCCGCTGCGCTCGAAGGCGGCAAAGTGCTCGACCTCGGCTCGGGCTCCGGCCGCGACGTTTATCTCATGGCGCAGCTCGTCGGGCCTCGCGGCGAGGTGGTCGGCGTCGACATGACCGACGAGCAGCTCGCCACCGCAGGATCTCACATCGACTGGCACATGCGGCGGTTCGGCTACACGCGGCCCAATGTCAAATTTCTCAAGGGCTATATCGAGAGGCTCGATGAGCTCGGCCTCGAGCCCGCAAGCTTCGACGTGATCGTGTCGAATTGCGTGATCAATCTCTCCGTCGACAAGCCTGCCGTGCTGCGCGGCGCCTTCGATCTGCTCAAGCCCGGCGGGGAGCTCTATTTCGCCGACGTCTATTGCGACCGGCGACTTTCCGACAGCGTGCGCGCCGATCCCGTGCTCTACGGCGAATGCCTCGGCGGCGCGCTTTATTGGAACGACTTCCTGCCCATGGCCAAGCGCGCGGGCTTCCTCGATCCGCGGCTTGTGACGAGCAAGCCTCTCGACATCAAGAACGAGGCGATGCAGCGGAAGCTCGGCCAGGCCAAATTCTTCTCGGCGACCTACCGCCTGTTCAAGCTCGATGGACTGGAGACGGCCTGCGAGGACTACGGCCAAGCAGTCGTTTACAAAGGCTCCGTGACCGAGCAGCCGGACGCGTTCGAGCTCGACGGGCATCACCTCATCGAGACGGGCAAGGTGTTCCCGGTGTGCGGCAACACCTGGCGCATGCTGGCGGAGACGCGGTTCAAGCCGCATTTCGACTTCATCGGCGATTTCGCCACCCATTACGGGATCTTCCCCGGTTGCGGGACGTCGATCCCCTTCGCCACCACGACGGCTCCGACAAAATCAGGTGGAAGCTGCTGCTAAGTAGGGGCAGAGACGGGGAGGGGGACCGTGAACTTCGACCTGTCGCGCCGACTTGCGGCCGAAGCGCTCGGCACGCTCATCCTGGTGATGGCGGTGATCGGGTCCGGCATCATGGCCGAGAATCTCGCCGGCGGTAACACCGCAATCGCCCTTCTCTGCAACACGCTGGCGACCGGCGCCGTCCTCTACGTCATCATCACCATCTTCGTCGACGTGTCGGGCGCGCAGTTCAACCCGGCGGTCAGCCTGGTGATGCTGCTTCGGGGCGAACTCGACGCGCGCACCACGCTTGCCTACGTCGCAGCCCAGATCGTGGGCGGCTGCATAGGCGCCGTGCTCGCCCACCTCATGTTCGGCCTCGATCTTTTTCAGCTCGGCTCGACCGCCCGTACCGGCCTTGGGCAATGGGCCGGCGAGTTCATTGCCACGTTCGGCCTCATCGCGACCATTCTCGGCTGCATTCGCTTCAAGCGGGAGGCGCTCGCGACGGCGGTCGGCCTTTACATAACCTCCGCCTACTGGTTCACGGCGTCGACGTCATTCGCCAACCCGGCCGTGACCATCGCCCGCAGCTTAAGCGACACGTTCGCAGGGATCGCGCCGGGTGACGCGCCGGGCTTCATCGTTGCCGAGCTGCTCGGCGCGCTCGCCGCCGCCTATCTGTTCCGCTGGCTGTTCAAGACTGCCTAGTAGTACAGGCACTCCTGATAGCGCTGCCACCAATAGGGGCTGCCGGTGATGATGGCCTGCCGGCGCAGCCAACCGCACTCGCCGTAGCCGTTGTAGGCGTAATAGCCGCCGCCATACCAGAGCGGGACTCCTACGAAGACCCGGTTGTTGTGACGGTGACGGCGATCCCAATTGCCATTCCAATTGTTGTTGGCAAAGGAGCGTCCATGCCGGCTGGATCCGACGTTGAAATCGCCGCCTCTGGCGATGTGGCCCATATGGTGGCCGCCACCGCCACCGCCACCACCCATGTGGCCTATGTGCACGCCGCCTCCGCCGCCCATGTGACCGCCCATGTGGCCGCCCATACCTCCACCCATGTGGCCGCCCATACCACCACCGTGACCGCCGCCGCCGCCGTGGCCTACGAGTTGGACTAGGCCGGTCGTGCTCTTCAGGTCGAAGGCGGGTCCTGCCTTGGCCGGCAATTGCGTCGCCGCCACCAAGGCGAGGCTGCTCGCAAGAGCAGTTATCGTCATCGCATACCGCATCGGGAGTTTCCTTTCGTAGATCGTTGGGGCCGCTCGCACTCAAAGCAGCGAACGGCTCGCTACTGCATTGAAAATGCAGGCCTCAGCCCCATGGTTCCGATGGGGGCCGAGGCGACCGTGACTGCCTTCAGGATATCAACACTTTGTGGCCCGCTTCCCATCACCTTCCCAAATTCACGATAAGGTGATGGAGGCTTGCCGCGGACGGCGCGCACTGGCCATTGGTCCCTGATGCGAGGACTGGCTCCTGACGCGGGTCTGGAGCCAGTTCCGATGCATGCCTAGACCTTCACGCTAGAGCTTGTCGACCGCGATGGTGCGGATGCTCGTCCAATTGCCATCGGCCTTGGCGATATTGCCGGGGATGTCCTCGCCCCACTTGGCCTGGA
>Ga0081455_10006064_pt1 | contig 13080 bp, 7 predicted proteins | sample TabmetS3T2R1_FD_70207 | JGI IMG/M metagenome (GOLD analysis project Ga0081455, IMG submission 70207) | Tabebuia heterophylla rhizosphere microbial communities from the University of Puerto Rico - S3T2R1 | ecosystem: Host-associated > Plants > Roots > Rhizosphere ... | reverse complement strand
AGCCGACGCCGCGTACGGTGCGGATGGCCTCGGGGTGCGCCGGGTCGGGCTCGATCTTGCGGCGCAGGCGAGTGATGCGCAGGTCGATGGCGCGGTCAAAGGTGTCCATCTCGCGGTGCGCGGTCACCTCCAGCAGCCAGTCGCGTTGCAGCGGCCGGTTCGGGTGCTTGGCGAATACCTCGAGCAGGTCGAACTCGCTCGCGGTCAGCGTTTCCTCGCTGCTGTCGGCGCGCTCCAGCCAGAGCGGGATGACTTTTCCTTGCATCGTCATCCCGCTCTTCATGCTGATCACCGTCCAGCCGTCCTTCTTGGCTTCGTACAGCGCCTGCGTAAAGGTTATCCCGATACCGGCGTGCAAAGGGATCGCGAGACACGCGTCGTCCGCGATCCGGGTGCCGCTTCGTTGGCACGATTGGAAAATCTTACCTCTGGCAATTGTCGCTCCCACCGCTGTCATAAACCGCTGTCATGAACTATCTGCGATTCCCCTAACTCCTGGCCAGGGTTTCACCTGCGGCAAGTTTTCTCGAGATGCGGATAGGGGTTCGTGACGACAACGTCACATAGTTGGAGTAGCGTCTCGACAAAATCCTACATGCCGTCGTTGACGCCTTGAACATGCCGGTTGGTCGTTCGGCCTGGCGAAGCGGCTTCATCGACGACATCGCCGAGACGCCGGAACGGCTCGACGTTGCCGGATTGGCGTGTGGTGAACAAACCGCTTCTCGACATGCTCGATCATCAGCCGCGGATCCCGTCGCCGATCGCTACTCAAATGTCAGGGAGGTCGCCATGAATATCAGCAACTGCGTTGCGTCACAGAAAACCGCCCCTTGTCTGCTGACGGCCTTGGCGGTCATATCCTCGATCCAGTTCTCGTCGGCCCACTTCGCGAACGCCGCAACGGTCCTGCCAGCGAATGTCAAGTCGACTTGCGCCTTCTCGTCGGCGGATTTCAACAGTATCTTCGCATCGGGAAGCGTCTCGAACAACGGCGGCGTTGTGCCCGCGGACAGCTTAACGTTCACGCCGAACTCGCTGTGCTCGTTCTACAAGTGGTCGGTGCAGATGTTTCTCTGGCTGACCTCGCCGGTGCCGTCGGGAGCCGGTAGCGGCACCCGCGTATTCGGATCCCCGCTCTTCTTCGGCGTCTCGCCGCCTGATGCGAAAGGTCAACGTAACCTCATTCCCAATGCGCCGGGCCTGTCCTTGCCGTTCCTGCCCGCCATCTCCCAGCGTGGAAACAAAGGACAGGAGGTCGTGTTCGACAGCAAAGGAAAAGTCCACGACGTCATTCGTCCGGCTGTCGGGCCGAACGGCAAATTGCTGGCGCGCGACAAGGCCGGCCAGCCGGTCGAGATAGACCGCGTTCAGGCTGCGCCCGACGGCAAGCCGATCCTGCTCGACCGGGCGAACCGGCCGGCCGACGTCCAGACGACGCCTAGTGGTGCGCCAGTGGTGTTCAGCGACCGGGGTGTGCCGCTTGGCTTGCGGCCGGACACGGTGTTGGTGAACGGACGTCCCTACCTTGTGACGACGTCGGGCGCGGTCGTTCAGCCCGAAGAAGGCCAGGCGGGTGGCAGCGCCTTGATGGCGCAGAACGGGTCGCTCGTCTTCTACCTGATCCAGGTGAACGACGTGTGGGCCTACTTCAACACCGGCATGACGAACAACAAGATCACCAATCCCACGCCGACGACGTTCCCGACCACGGGCAGCGCTCTAAGCCAGATCATCGCCGTGGCGCAACAGGCGCCCGCGCCGTTCACGAAGTCCGCCTTCCCGGACAACGTTGCCATGGCCATTGAGGTGAAGTCGTCATGGATCGAGACGACCGGCCTCGCGAACGTGGGCGACTACATCACGATCGACGCGACAATTCCGACCTACAATCCGCCGCTGACCCAACCCAACAACAAACAGTCGGTCCAATCGGGAACGAAACAGGCAACGCTTGCGCTGGTTGGCATCCACGTCGTCGGCAGCACGCTCGGTCACCCGGAAATGCTGTGGGCCACGTTCGAGCACGTCAACAACACGCCCAATCCGCAATACACGTTCACCACGACATCGAACGCAGTGGGCACGCAGCCGGCGGACGGACCTGGCGGCTGGTTGTTCTCGTCGACCGGCGCCGGGGCTGCCAATCCCAATACCCCACGAATAACGCCAACCGGCACGACCCTCAACGCAGTCTCCGGGCAAACCATCGGTCCAAGCGACGTCGTTCGTGTGAACCCCTGGGGAACCGCACCCGACGATGCCGCCAGCAACACGGATATCGTTTCGCTCAACGCGAACGTCATCGGTCTGCTGGCCGCCGGCGACGTGCGCAAGAACTACATCCTGATCGGCACGAGCTGGGCTCGCCCCGGCGGCCCGCCAAGCGCGGGCACGATAGTCGGCACCCCGCAAATGGCCAATTCGACGATGGAAACGTTCTTCCAAGGCGGCCAGTGCTTCGACTGTCATACCAACGACAACGGCAACATGCTCGGCACGTCCGCCGGTCCGGATGGTTTCAGCGGCGGCCTGAGCCACATCTGGGCCGCGATACGGCCGCTGTTCCCGTAACTCTCGGTCCGAAGGCCGCGCCTCGCAACCGCCGCTCGATTCGGTGGCGGATCTCTTGGGATGTTGCGCCCGCTACTTCAAGTGAAGTTAGCCTGGACATTTCCCGAGGTCCGAGAGTCGAAAAGCTGCCATTGGCTATCGCTGTAGCGGAGCTTCGGCGAAATCCCTAACCACGGCTGCAAGAGCCTCCGGTCCGACTTTCACCGTGCCGGCGAACGGATGATCGATTTCCACAACGGTCAGCAACGCGGCAAAGATTAGGATTGATAAAGCGCCTATCATCAACGACTGAGCGCGCAAGTTTTCAGCACCGAAAAACAAGGTGAACCCGATGGTCAGAAAGGCGCCGCCGAAAAGCACCATCCAGATGATTGCGGGCACGATGCCATCGGCCATGACACGGCGTTCGCGCTGAGCCTCACTGATGCGATCGACGTGCCGTAGGATCTCGGCCAAGACGAGCCTTTCATCGGTGCCGAATGACTGGAATTTAAGAATCGCGCGGTAGATTTCGTTCAGCGCCTCAGTAGTAGCGGGGCTCTGCGTGCCGCTCTCCATGGCCGGCCAGTCGCTTGCGATGGCGGACGTCAGGTAGGCTGTCGTCGCCTCGCGAATGGCAGCTCCGCGCTCGGGGTCGACGCCCCGTGTTAGGAGAAAAACGGTTGCGGCCGCACCGGCCTCCTTGGCCACTTCGCTCTCGGCTTGGTTGAATTTTTCCCACACGACGACGACCGCAAAGGCGAGCAACACCGCGTAGAGCACACCAACAGTGGCAAACTTGAAGCCGGCAACTTGGTTGTTGGTACGCAGCTGATTGAGCTCGACGTAACGGCGTACGATGACCGGGCCCGCCATCGCGAGCAGAGTTGTCGGGACGATAAGGATGACGGCGGAAAGCCACAGGGGCAGGGTCGTCAGGAAAAACGTCATGATCGCCCTCACTAAAGCTCAGGTGAGCAGACCTTTCAGTGTGTCACCGAAACGTTCAACTACGCCTACTTGGCTGGCTCGCGGGCAGCATCATCGCGATCGAATATCCTTGGTCGAAGGGACACGACGAGCGTCTCGCCGAGATCGCGGCCGAGTTCGTCCGGCGCAAGGTCGACGTTATTGTCACGTGGGGAACCGCGTATCCACCATCGCGGCAAAAAGGCGACACCGGTGCTTCCGATCGTCTTTGCGGCGGGAGTCTCAACGCAGCCAATAACCCGACGTGTTACTCCGTCGGCGGCACGAACATGTAGCCGACGCCGCGCACGGTGCGGATGGCCTCAGGGTGCGCCGGATCTGGCTCGATCTTGCGGCGCAGGCGAGTGATGCGCTGGTCGATGGCGCGGTCGAACGCATCCATCTCGCGGTGCGCGGTCACCTCGAGCAGCCAGTCGCGTTGCAGCGGCCGGTTCGGGTGCGTGGCGAATACCTCGAGCAGGTCGAACTCGCTCGCGGTCAGCGTTTCCTCGCTGCTGTCGAGGGGATCCACGAGCACGCGCTTTTCCAGATCGAGCACGCGGCGGCCCATGCGCACCCGCGGTCCCGCGGTCGTGATCGCCCCGGTCGCGCGCCGCAGAAGGCTTTTCACCCGCGCCAGCAGCTCGCGCGGCTCGAACGGCTTGGCGATGTAATCATCCGCGCCGATCTCGAGCCCCAGCACGCGGTCCACCGTCTCCGAGGCGACGGTGACCATGATGATGCCGATGCGAGGGTTCCGCTCGCGCAGCCATCGGGCGAGCGCGAATCCGTCTTCGCCGGGCAATCCGACGTCGAGCAGCACGACCTCCGGCAAGTCCCGTTCCACCAGCTTGCGCAGAGCGGGGCCGCCATCGACGCCGCTGACGCGGAAATTCTGCTGGGTCAAATAATCCACCAGCAGCCGGCGCTGCGTGCTCTCGTCCTCGACCACTACGATATGCGGACGGTGGTCCATCCCTGCGAGCCTTGTCGCGACCGGGGCGGGTCAAGTCAGGGTTGACGGAATTGAATCAAGCGCCGGCGCAAGCATAACACGGCTGAAGCGATCCGTCAGGAAACGAGCGCTGCGCGACACGTCGATCGAGCGCGAGCCTAACGCAGCCCATGACGAAATCCCGTCGTCGCGTGCCGCCGGCCGGCCCCGTCCACCGCGAAGGAGAATTGTGGTAGCATGTTAGGGTGCGCCCACGGACGGATCGCGCACTTATTGTCGGGAGCGTTGGGACGATACAGACGATACAAAACTGTCACGCGACGACATAAGGACAATACACCGGCTGGCCAACATGGGTGGCTTTGGGAGACCCTCCAGATGCCCATTGATCGTCCCCCACGTTTGCAGCGGTGCCCAACATCGCGGGCCGTGGAGCAATATCAAGATCGCACTGGACCCCCGCTACGCGGTGATGCGACCGAATTGAAAAACCCACCGGCGCTGCTGTCGGGTACCGAGCCGCTGCGCCTCTCCCGTCGGAACGCGCTCAGATTCGGATCGTCGTGGTTGTGCGGTCTTGTCCTTCCCGCAGCTCTCGCCGCCACCACGCGGGCGGCCCGGAGCGCCGATATCCGCGTTGCATTTATCAATCCCTGGGGCCCGCCCGAATTCTGGCAGCTCGTTTCCGCGACGATGCAGGCGGCGGCGGCGGAGCTCGGGATCGAGGTTGAGGAGCGCCGTACCGAACGTTCAGTCGACCGGGCGATCGCATTCGCGCGAGACTTTCTCAACCAGCGCCCGCCCCCGAATTACCTGATCGCCACCAACGACGTTGGCGTCGGTGGCGAGCTCATCAAGCTGGCCGATGCGGCCAGGGTGCCGCTGATCCTGCTGAACAACGAGCTCGAAGGCAAGCAATGGGCAGAGTACGGTCAGCCGCGCACGAAATATCGGCACTGGCTCGGCAGCATCGTGCCCGATCACGAGGGCGGCGGCTATGGAATCGCCGAAGCGGTGCTCATCGAAGCGGCGCGGATCAAGAAGCATCGCCCCCTGAAGCTGGTCGCGCTCGCCGGGGAGATCGACACGCCGGCCAGCAACGACCGCGTTCGCGGCCTGAAGCGTGCCATCGACGTCATGGGCAAGCTGCTCGGACCGAACTCCGTCGATCTGATCGACGTACGCAACCTGGATTGGAGCCAGAAGCGCGCGGAAGCGTCGATGCGCGAGTTCGTCCAGAAGGGCCCGCGCATCGACGCCTTGTGGGCGGCCAACGACCCGATGGCCATCGGCGGGATCACCGCGCTGCGCGAGGCCGGATACAAGCCCGGCGTCGACGTGATGGTGGGAGGGCTGAACTGGAGCCAGGCCGCCGTCGAGCGGGTGCTCGAGGGAGAGATGGTGCTGACCCATGGCGGCCACTTCCTGCTCGGGGCATGGGCAATGGTCATTCTTCGCGACTACCATGATGGTCGGGACTTCGCCGAAGAGGATGTACGCCTGCAATTCCCCATGGGGGCATTCGATCTGCCGGTGGCGCGCCGTTTTCCGGAAATCGGCAAGGTCGACTGGCGCAGGGTCGAGTTCGCGCGGTTCAGCAAGACCCGCAATCCCGCGGTTACGCGCTACAATTTCACCCCGGATGCCGTGTTGAGCCGCCTCCCACCCAACCAATGAAGGGGAAGCGCATGGGCCACCCGACGGTGCGCGCAATTGCGCGCAATGCCGCAGCGGAAATCATTCCGGCCCGCGGCGCCATGTTCCCTGCGCAGCGCGTCGGCCGACAAGACCAGATGCGCCGTCAGTTCCCGGCGAGCGTCCAATGAACTGGTTTCATCGCAACAAGGTAGCGCTCACGATCTTGATGGGGCTTGTCCTCCTCGGCCTGTTCGCGGTCACGCAGAGCATCGTCACCGTTCTCACGGCCGCCCGATTCGGCACGAGCTTCAGCAAGATCGACGAGAAGAGTCTACCGGCCTTGGTCGCTGCCCTGCAGCTCTCGGAGCTGAGTCAGACGCTGGTGGCGACGGCCCCGGAGATTGCACTCGCCGGCACCCAGCTGCGGCGGCAAGCCATGGTGGATCAAGTAGACGAGCGAGCGGCGGCGCTTGGCCGCGCGGCCACCCGGCTTGCACAGGACGCGGTTGACCCCGATCAGGTGTCGGATATGCGCCAGCGCATGGATACGCTGGTCACCAATCTCAAGGGCCTGGACGCCTTCGTACATCAGCGCATCGTCGCCAACGATGCCTTCGATGCCGTCATGGCCCGTCTGCCCAGCCTCGCCGCGCGGGTGCGGAACATCGCCGAGCAGGCGATCCCGGACGGATCGGAGCGCGCGCAGCGATCCGGCGCGAGCATTGCCGCGGCCGACCGCGCGCGCCTGGTCGAGTGGTCGGCGGCGGGTCTGGAAGGCATCACGCTCATGCTCACGGCGCCGGCGGTGGACAGCACGCAGCGCATCGACCGTGTGAAATCCGAACTGAAGGAGCTCGTCGAACGAATGGACGCCCTACGGGCGCAGCTGCCGCAAGCCTTGCAGTCCGAGATCGGCGGCGCGCACGACGACATCTCCCGGTTCGGGCTGGGCTCCGTCGGCCTGCTCGAGTCGCGGCGCACCCAGATCGAGACCGAGTCCGCCATCCAGACCTCACTGAGGCTCATTCGAGAGACCAGCGCCAGGTTCGTGGCCTCGGTCGCCGCCATCTCGGCAGCAACCCAGCGGGACGTTGCCAGCCGGTCCGCGTCCGTCAACGAGACGGTCGCCAATTCGATCGCGCTGAGCGTCGTCACGGCGCTGCTGTGCCTGGGCGCTGTCGCCGTGATCTTCCTGTACGTGCGACGGGCTGTGATCCAGCCGCTGAAAGGCCTGCAGCAGTACATGCAGGCGCAGGTCGAGGGCCGGCCGGCCACGGTCTCCACGGCGGGACAGGACGAGATCGCCGAGATGGCGAAGGCCACGCAATTCTTCGTCGCGCGCGTCAGCGACCGCGAATCGATGCCCCGTGCCATCTTCGAGAACATGGCGGGCGGCGCCTTGATGTTCGACCGCGCACTGAACTTGATAGCGTGGAATCGGGAGTACTTGCGACTGGTCGAGATACCCGAGGATCTCCTTCGCGGCGAGCCACACCTCTCCGACTATATTCGGCTCCTGTGCCGAAGGGGCGAATACGGCCCGGTCGACGAGGATGAGCGCGTTCGCCATTACCTTGCGCGGGCAGGAGAGTATCACACGTACGAGAGGACGCGCCCCAACGGCACGGTGTTGCATTGCCGGCACAATCCGCTGCCGGACGGCGGGTTCGTCACGGTCTTCCTGGACATCACGGAGCTGAAGAGACGAGAGGAGGCACTGGCCGCCGCCAAGAAGGCCGCCGAGGAGGCGCGCGACGTGGCCGAGCAGGCGCGCGCCGAGGCCGCAAGGGCACGTGGCGACGCCGAGCAGGCGCGCGAGGTCATGCAGATCATCCTCGACAACATGAGCGACGGCATCGCCCTGTTCGACAAGGACCTCCGCCTACGGTTCATCAACCATCAACTCATGACATTTCAACGATTCGCGCCCGATGTCGCCCGTCCGGGCGTGTCGCTCTACGACCTCCTGCGCTTCCAGGTCGAGCGCGGCGATTTCGGACCTGCCGACGATGTCGAGCGGATCGTCGAGGAGCGCGCGCGGCAAGTACTCAAGCCGGGAGGCAATCATTACGAGCGGAGAACGGCGAGCGGCCGCTGCCTCGAGTTCGAATTCGAGCCGTTGAGGGACGGCGGTCTCATGGCGCTCTCTCGCGACATCACCGAGCTGAGGAACCGGGAGGAGGCGCTTGCGGCAGCCAAGGAAGTCGCCGAGGCCGCCCGTGACGCCGCCGAGCGGGCGCGCGCCGACGCCGAGGCGGCGAATCTTTCCAAGTCGACGTTCCTCGCCACGATGAGCCACGAGATCCGCACGCCGATGAACGGTGTGATCGGGATGGTCGACGTGCTCGAGCGTCAGGGTCTCAGCGAGAGCCAGCGGCGTACCGTTGCCACCATGCGCGAGTCCGGGCAGGCTCTGCTGCACATCATTGACGATGTCCTCGACTTCTCGAAGATCGAGGCCGGACGTCTCGAACTCGAAAGCACGCCCTTTTCGCTCGAGGAGTTGGTCCGCACCGCGCTCGATACGTTGCGGCCGCAGGTGAATGCCCGAGGCCTCGCGCTCGACGCGGAGATCGATGCCGGGTCGCAGGATGCGCTGATCGGGGATCCCACCCGCGTGCGGCAGATCCTGTTCAACCTGTTGAGTAACGCGGTCAAGTTCACCGAGCGGGGCGGCGTCAGGGTGCGCGCAGGCGCCACCGCGCTCGGCGGCGGCAGCACGCGCGTGACGCTCGCCGTGACCGACACCGGCATCGGGATGAGCGCGGCGCAGCTCGCACGGCTGTTCGAGCCCTTCGTGCAGGCCGACAGCTCGACGACGCGGCAGTTCGGAGGGAGTGGGCTCGGGCTTTCCATCATTCGCCGGCTGGCGCGCGCCATGGGCGGCGATGTCGCCGTCGAGAGCGCGCCCGGTGCCGGCTCCACGTTCACCGTGACATTGACGCTGCTTGCGGCACCAGCCGACTCGCCGCTCAAGACGCTGCTGCGGCCTGCCACGGCTTCCCCAACGTTTGCCCGGCGCGGCAGCGCCCCACCGGTGCTGGTGGTCGATGACCATCCGGTGAACCGGGAGGTGCTCACGCTTCAGCTCGAGCTGCTGGGACTGGAAGCCGAGACCGCGAACGACGGCGCCGGCGCCTTGGCCGCATGCAGTCGTGCGCGCTACGCCGCCGTGCTTGCCGACATCCACATGCCGCACATGAACGGCTATGAGCTGGCGCGGCGGCTGCGCGCGGCCGAGGACGAACGCGGCGGCACCCGCACGCCCATCATTGCCGTCACCGCCAATGCCATGAAGGGCGAGGAGGAACGCTGCCTCGCCGCCGGCATGAACGCCTACCTGCTCAAGCCGGTGAGCATCGAGCAGCTGCGCACCACGCTGGAGCGCTGGCTGCCGATCCAGGGCGAGAGCAGCGCCGGTGGAGCGGCGGACGAAAGGCAAGCCGCCGGGGCGATCGACCGCGCAGTGCTTGCGGGCTGGCTCGGCGACGATCGTGCCGCCATCGATTCGCTGCTCGGGAAATTCTCTGCGACGGCGTTGCAGATCGAGCGCGAGATCGACGCCGCCTCGCACGCCGGCAACCTTGCCGCCCTGGCCGCGGCCGCGCACAAGCTCAGGGGCGCCGCGCAAGCGGTCGGTGCCAGCGGCGTTGCCGCCGCCGCCGCCGCGCTGGAGCAGGCGGGCAAAGCCGGCGACCGCGCGCGCTGCCGCGACTTGCTCGGCCCGCTCGCGGTGCAAGTGCGCCACGCCCGTGCGGACATCGGGGAAGCCAGCGCATCGACGTAATCTGATATCCGGTTGCGAAGGAGGATCAAGTCATGGCCAGCATCCCCGCCCTCGCCTTTGCCGCTCTGCTCGTGCTCGCCACCAACGCCGGCGCGCAGGAGCGACATGAGCCAGTCGCGAAGGATGCGACCGTCTTTAGCTTCAAGGTTCACTACCTCGAAGCCGGCCGCGGCCAACCGGTCATCCTGCTGCACGGAACGGGTGGCGAGGGCGCGCGCTGGATGCCGACCATCCGGGCGCTCGCGCCGGAATTCCGCGTCATCGCCCCGGATCAGATCGGCTTCGGGCAGTCGGACAAGCCGCTGACGACCTACCACAGCGGCGTGTTCGCAGGTTTCCTTGCCGGCTTCATGCAGGCGGCCGGCGTTCCCAAGGCGTCGATCGTGGGCCAATCCATGGGTGCGCAAGTGGCGCTTGCGCTGGCGGTGCAAAATCCGCAACTGGTCGATCGCCTGGTGCTGGTCAATGGCGGAGGCTTTCGCTCAGGGCCTGCTGCACCGAACGCGGCGCCGGATTGGCACGCCCGCCAGATCGCGAACGCCGGGACGCTGTCGGAGAGCCGCGAATATCTGGAGAAGCTCTACTACGACCACGGCCTGATCACCGACGAAATGGTGGAGCGCAATCTCATCCAGCGACTGCGCTCGGCGCATACCATCGAGAGCATGCAGGTGGCCGGCGACAGAGGCCTGGGCGGCCTGAGCGAAGAGGAGGTGCGCGGGATCAAGGCGCCCACCCTTCTGGTCTGGGGGGCGAACGACAAGATCTCTCCGCCCGCCAACGCGGATAGATTGAATGCGGCCATCAAAGGCTCGCGCAAGGTCCTCATCGACAAAGCCGGGCACTATCCGTTCCTGGAGCATCCCGACAAGTTCAATCAGGTGGTGATGGAATTCCTGAAGTCGCAATCGTGAGCGCGCGGCATCCCGACGCACGTTTCGCTCGGGAAGGACGCACGCCTTCCGCCGCCGCGCGGGGCAGGCGCGGCTGACAGTAAACACCGCCGGACGCTGCGGCGCAGTTGCTGCGCGCGACGTCCGGCGGGTCCATTCGTGATTGCAATGCCCCTTCGTCGCAGCGCCGTCCCTTGAGGTTCATGGCCAAGGGCCTTCCCCGGCCACCGGCGATACAAACGATACAAAAAACCCGGGCGGCGAAATCTGAGCGAAACAGCAGAGGAGGAAACCTCTCGGGCGCGGAGATGCTCCGCGTCTGCCGCCTGATCGAGGGTAACGGCAGGATACCAGCCAGCGGAGGGACGTCATGAGCACCCGGTATTTCCTTGCGCTCAACGGTGTGAAGGGAGACTCGCTCAATTCGACCTACAGGGGCTGGTTCGAGGTCAGCGAATTCGACATCGATCTGGCGAGTGCCGGCGCAGGCACGACGGCGTTCTCGCCGCTGACGCTCACCCTCGGCACCAATTCAGGCCTGGCACCGCTGCTGGCGATGGCGGCAACGGGTGCGACGCTGAATGGTGCGACGCTGGTCGGCGTGAACGACGCGGGCCAACAGGTCTACCACCTCGACCTCGCCGATGTGCTGGTCACGAACGTGGAGCACCACGCCGAGGGGTTCTCCGAAGGCGGTCCGACGCTGACCCTCGACTACGGCCAGATCGAGCTCGAGACGTTCACCCAGAACGGGACGGGCGGCGTCGTGCCGGAGGGGCACTTCGGCGGCGCCTTGCCGAGCGCGGATCCGGGCGGGAGCGTCGCTGCGACCCCGGTGGGGCGGCCCATGGACTATTTCATGCTCATTCCAGGGCTCAACGGCGGCTCGCTCGACCCGCAGCACAAGGGCTGGTTCCAGATCAGGGGCGTCGACCTCGATATGGAGAAGCTCGCCGCCGACGACTTTGCGTCCCTCAACGTGACCGTGCCGGGCGGAGCGATGCTTGCCGACGTGATGAGGAAGGCCGCCATCGGCCTCCCCATCGACGGCGTGCGCATCGAGGGGTTCATGGCCGGCGGCCGTGCTGCAACCAAGGTCTACGACCTCACCCTCGAAGATGTGATGGTGAGCAATGTGGGGGTGAGCCATGCCGCCGGCAGCGAGACCCTCGACTACAGCCTGTCCCTCGACTACGGCAAGATCGCGCTGGTCACCAACGGCATCAATGGCAGCGGCACGCCGGTCAAGAACGGCGAATTCGCATACGACGTCACCAACCACACCGAGATCGCCCCGTTTTCGCTTGGCTTGACGCCCGGCAACGGCGAGAGCTCGTTTGCGTCGGGCTCCAGGTATTTTCTTCAGCTTGATGGTGTGGCCGGCGAGTTCAGTCTGAACGGTGGGCCGCAAGAGTGGTTTGAGGTCAATAGTCTCGGCTTCGATATCGAGGGCTGGATTGGGGGAAAAACGACTTTCTCGCCACTCACGCTCACGCTGGACAGCAATACGGCACTGGCGCCGCTGCTGACGAAGGCGGCGACGAGCAAGCACTTCGAGGCTGCGACGCTGGTCGGCGTGAGGACAGATGGGCAGCAAACGTTCTCTCTGGAGCTGCGCCTCGTGTTCGCCACGAAGGTGGAGGACGTCGCCGGCGCGGGCCTAACCGTGGACCTCGACTTCGGCGCGATCAAGCTTCTTACGTACACCCAGGACTCAAATGGCGATGTCGGGCCGCGGTCGCGAGAGTTCCAATGGAATGTAGTGACGAACTCGGAGGACTTCGAGCCGCCGTCGATCGAGTCGAGCATGCCGAGCACAGCCGGCAACATGCCGATCGCCCTCGGCCAGAGCACGTCCATCGCGGAGGTCGCTTCCAGCCCGGAGCCTGCGACCTATTTCATGCTGATCGACGGGCTCAACGGCGGCTCGACCGATCCCTCGCACAAGGGCTGGTTCGAGATCACCGGCCTCGATTTCGATGTTACGAACCCTGCCAACATTCGCCCCGCAAGCAGCGGCGGCGGCGCCGGCAAACCGAATTTCTCGTCCGTGAACGTGACGCTGCCGAACGAGGCGGCGCTTGCCGACGTGATGGCTCTTGCCGCCACCGGCACCCTCGTCAAAGGCGTGCGCATCGAGGGATTCACCGACGGCACGACCCCAGCCAAGGTCTACGAGCTCAGCCTCGGCGACGTGCTGGCGACCAAGGTCGTCGACGGCGAGGACGGCGGCTACAGCCTGTCGCTCGACTACAGCACGATCGAGCTGGTCACGACGGATCAAT
>Ga0081455_10006063_pt1 | contig 13081 bp, 15 predicted proteins | sample TabmetS3T2R1_FD_70207 | JGI IMG/M metagenome (GOLD analysis project Ga0081455, IMG submission 70207) | Tabebuia heterophylla rhizosphere microbial communities from the University of Puerto Rico - S3T2R1 | ecosystem: Host-associated > Plants > Roots > Rhizosphere ... | reverse complement strand
CCGCATCACCGACTACCGACGCCCATCACGCGCCTCCGACCTCGAACCTGGCGAGGAGATTGCGATGGTGCTCTCGCTGGAACCCGACGCCACCTCCGCGCCGAACCCGACCATCGGGAAGGCAACCATCCGCGAAGGCCCTCATAGCTGAAACCCGCCCGAAGAGCAGGCTTCGGCGCGAGGATGTCCCGTCGACGGGTCGCAGCCGCAGCACCAAAATCGGCTTTACATCTCAGATCCGGCGATGGTCCCTGTTAGCTCGTGAGGACGACAAGCTGCTGGGTCGCGCGGGTCATTGCGACGTAGCGGTCGACGACTCCCTCGATTCCTGTTCCGAAGGTGTCGTGGTCGACGATGACCATGAGGTCGAATTCGAGGCCCTTCACAAGTTCCGGGGTTAGCGACCGGACGCGGGACGTCCCCTCGAATTCAGGATCACCGATGACGCACGCGGTGCCCTCGATATGCGTGGCGAGCCAGTCGTCGAGAATCGCGCTGAGATCGTACGTCGATCCGTGGACGACAGGGACGCCGGTGCTGCGGATGGAGGTCGGCACGATGGCGTCCGGGAACGCGGCCTTGATCACTGGCTCGGCTTCAAACATGACCTCCTCCGGCGTCCGGTAGTTGATTCTCAACGAGGTCAGGTTGACGGCGTCGAAGCCGACCCGCTCGAGTCGCTCCTGCCACGACTCGGTGAACCCGTGCCGGGCCTGGGCACGGTCGCCGACGATGGTGAAGCTCCGGGACGGGCAGCGGCGCAGCAGCATCTGCCATTCGGCATCGCTCAGCTCCTGGGCTTCGTCCACGATGACGTGCGCGAACGGGCCGGCGAGCAGGTCTGGGTCGGCGCTGGGCAGGGCATCGGTATAGATGAGGGCGTCCTGCAGGTCACGCCCTTGCAGCATGATCACATCGTCGCCCCAGTCGTCGGCCGCGTCGACGATGTGGTGAATGACATCGGACATGACGTCCCGTTCGGCGGCGACAGCGACATCGCGCCGACGCTTCCGGCGGGAAGCCTCCGGGTCGCCCAGCCGTAGCCGTGCCGCGTCCAGCAGCGGCAGGTCGGACACAGTCCATGCCCGGGCGTCCTCGCGGTGAAGCTTCTTGACCGCCTCGAGGCTCAGCCACGGTGCGCACCTGCGCAAGTAGGCGGGCACCGACCACAGGTCCCCAACGAGATCGGCCGCCTCGATCAGCGTCCACGCCCGGCTGAATGTGCTGGTGAGTTCCTCGTCCTGAAGCAGCGAGCGGCGGAGCTGATCTGGGGAGACCTCCTCGTCGTCCAGCTCTTCGTCGAGCTTGTCCATCACGATCGACAGTAGGGCCTCCCAGACCTCGTCGCGAGCCTCGTTATGCGGCGTGACGGGATCGGCCGAGTCGAACGCCTCGGTCCAGTCGTCGGCACTCAGCCAGATGTCGGCCCAGTCGGTCTCCACATTGAAGCCCGCTGAGGGCGGCTCCTCGTACAGCCTGACCGCAGGCTCGATCGCCGTCACCATCTCGGCCGACGACTTCAGGCGGGCCACCTCCGGATCGGTCTCGACGGTTGCCGAGGCGCCTTCGGCGACCAGATCCCGCAGGGTGCACGTCTGCACGCCTTCCTCGCCAAGGCTCGGCAGGACGTCGGCCACATAGGCAAGGTACGGACGGTGTGGACCGACGAACAGCACGCCGCCCCGCCGGTCGCTGACGTGCGGGTCGGCGTAGAGGAGGTAGGCGGCACGGTGCAGGGCGACGACGGTCTTCCCGGTGCCCGGACCGCCGTCGACGACGAGAGCCCCGCGGGACCCTGCACGGATGATGGCGTCCTGGTCGGCCTGGATGGTAGCGAGCACGTCGCGCATGCGGGGCGAGCGGCTGCTCCCGAGGCTCGCGATGAACGCGGACTGGTCGTCGAGGGCTGCATGCCCCTCGAGCCCGTCGGGGGTGAACACCTCGTCCCAGTAGTCGGTGATCCGACCGTCGCTCCAGCGGTACCGGCGGCGGCTCGCCAGACCCATCGGGTTGGCGTGCGTCGCGGCGAAGAACGGCTCGGCAGCGGGGGCACGCCAGTCGATCAGGAGTCGACGACCCGCGCTATCGGTGAGGCCGAGCCGTCCGATGTATGTGGGCTCGGAGCCGTCGGTATAGACAATGCGGCCAAGGCACAGGTCCAGGCCGAAGCGACGCAGAACGCGCAGCTGAGCGGTCAGCCGATGAGTCTCCAAGTCCCTGTCCATCGCTGCCCGGCCTCTACCCCCGGGAGCCTTGCGCAGGGCGTCGCGGCGTTCGGACAGGTCAGCGATCTGCTGCTCAAGGCTCTCCGCGACAGCCGCGAAGTGCTGCTCATCGCCGGAGATCAGCGCCGGCTCGGCCTTGGCGGCAAGACGCACGGGAAGGTTGAACACAGTAGTGGTGACGGGATTCATGTCATCAACTCCAAGATCAATACTGGATTCCGTGTGGTGGTCGCACGAGGAGAGGGGCTGGGCCGCACAGCGAACCGGGACAGGTATGCGAGGCACACCGTTGGTTACTTGGGTGCGTGGCCACGTCGGACCGACGTCACTGCGAGCCGTCGGTCGACAACAGATTTCGCTTTACTAAGCCCCACCTCTGCAACTCTTGTTTCGAGGTCACGATTCTGCGCTCCGATGGGGGTCTTGCCGCAAGCCCCCCATTGGGCTATACGTTAGAAACGGCAGGGGTTTTCGGCTGGCGGTGTTGGATCGGGCGCTAGACCTCGCCCAACGGTGTCGAAACCATGGTTGGAGCGTATCCGCACGCACCGATCCGACTCGACAGATGCGCGGAATCGCACCAGAGACGGTCAGCTGGCAGTTTTGATCATCGAGGCGGCGAGCTGTCTGCCCCAAGCTCGCGCCCTATCGATCTCACCATCGAGAAGTGGACCGTCAAGATCATCGACATAGAAGCTCTCCGCTCTCGCCACAGACTCGTAGCCATGGCGGCGGGCGACCTTGGCGGCGCTTTTTGCGGCCGATCCGGGCAGGTGGCGCATACTTTTGATCTTGGTGTCGAAGGTGGCCATCTTCTCGGCGTGTTCGCCAGCCGGCAGCGCCGCCATCCACTGACGCAGGCCAAAGCCTCGTTCACTTCCATGTGCGCCTTTGCGGATGGCGTCGGCGCGACTGTTCTCGCGGCTCATCGAAAACGCGTGCGTTGGACCTCCCGCCAGGATGAGCGCAACATCGGGACCGGGATCGGTCGGCGCGTCTGCTGCCTCGGTCAGTTGCACATCAACCGATTCACCAATGCCGGCTGCGACCGCTCGGGCAATCTGCTCGGTGTTGCCGAACATCGACTCATAGACAACGAGGACCTTCATCTGTGCCGCTCCTCTCAGTAGGGCCGTTTCCTCGTGAACGTCAATAGGCCTGCGGCGCCGGTCATGACGACATCTGGGCAGGGGCCTGCCCCGCGACTGCAACGGATGGGACCGCGTCCTGGCGGTAACTCTCCGGGGTCGGCATGATCGGCTGGCTACCTTCGGGCTCCTGACCGCCCTGGTCGAGCCGGAACGGCGGATACTGATCGGTCATCAGGCCCGCGTACGCGGCCACCCGAAACGCCCAGCGGTTCATGCCGAGCACGAAGTCGTAGATGGACTGCAGATAGCGGCCGGTAAACAGCAGGACGACCGCAGCCATGAGCACCAGCAGCCCGACCAGGCCACTGCGCCACACCCAGATGGGAGCCTGGTCAGTGGTGGCCACCTCGCTCACCACGTACAGGCCGCCACCGAGGAAGAAACTAATGATCAGATAGTGCGGAATCGCCAGCAGCCACCACTTCACCAACACCAATCCCCGCGACAGGTGGTCCGGGTAGTCGATTTCAAGGCGGGCTGGATAGTCAGGTACGTCCCGCAGCGCGAATGGCGGATACCGGTCGGTGCCGAGGACGCCGTAGGAGTAATACGCCACGCGCCAGCTCCATCTCAGCACTCCCACGTTGAAGTCGAAGATGGCGCGCGGGTAACGGCCGGTGATCAGGATCGCAAAGAACGCGATGACGCTGAGCACTGAGAGGGCGAGCCACAAGAACGCCAAGATCACGTAGTGGGGTATCGCTAGCAGCCACTTCACCAGCCACAACCCACGACTGAGTTTGGCGTCCAAGTGCGCACTGACCTTGACAGGATAAGTCGAAGTAGTCATGACAATTCGCCTCCTTGATCAACACTCGCCAACATCGGTCGCACGCAGGTAGTGGCGTAAGTCGCTATACGAAGTGACAAAGGGCCCCACCGAGCAGGTCAAGCTGGGCCTTCCGCCTCTGGCGGAGGGATCGGGTGCAGAGATGCAATGGATGAGAAATCCCACGGAGGTGTGTCGTGAATGCCCTGCTATCGCTGCATAGGCGGATCCTTTGGGTTACGTGGCTTGTGGCGGCGCTGCTATTCCTTGCTGTCGGCAACGGCCTTGTCTATGGCCTGATCGTTCCCTTGACCGCTGGGCTGCTCGTGCTTCTTGCACCAGGGCTGGTGCCGAGTGTTGGCCGGCGTGTTGATGGTCGGGACATTGGTGCCGTCCTGTTGCTGTACGTCGGTGTTGTCGTCGCCCTCTATCTGGCCTTCCAGACGTTCACCGTGGACCGGACGCTAGGGCTGTTTCTCTGCTACGCCGCCGGCCTCATCTTGGGTGTTGTCGGGCCAGTGATCTACACCGTCTGGATGCGTGGTCGTTCTCTCGCCGATCTCGGCCTGACTACAAAGAACTGGCAACAGGCGATCGGTTTAGGGCTCCTCTTGGGCGCAGTCCAGTTCTTCCTCACCCTGTACGGCTATGACTTGCCGGCGCCTGTTGATTGGGTGCCCTTGCTCACCATGTCGCTCATGGTTGGCCTCTTTGAGGCGATCTTCTTCCGAGGCTTCATCCAAACCCGACTCATTGCCAGCCTCGGCCCTGTTCCAGGCGTCGTCGCTGCGGCGGCCCTATATGCCTTGTACCACGTCGGCTATGGCATGGGAATGCGAGAAATGGTGTTCCTGTTCGCGCTCGGCCTGGTGTACGGCATCGCGTACGCGTGCGTGAACAATGTGCTGGTTCTTTGGCCGCTGCTGATACCCGTCGGCTCGTTCTACAACAACCTGCAATCCGGCGAGATTAATCTGCCCTGGGCTGCTATCGCGGGCTTCGTCGACGTCATGGCGATCATGTTTACCGCCATCTGGCTCGCGCACCGTCGCGAGCGCCGAGCGGTCGAGTCATGCGCTGACGAAATCTCCGACACGACCACACGAATATGAACCTCATTCCGTGAGGAGTCTGATGCAGCGTCGCGGCAGGAAATCAAAGTTGGGGTCAGCAGAGTTGCACTTTCTTCCGCAAAAGGCGGGACCGTTGACCCACGTATTAGGGCTCTTCGGCTCTGTGCCCGAATCCAGCTGTGGCGGAGGCTTCACTTAATGAGAGGAGAAGTCATGAGCTTCCTGGAAGTCATCGCTCATGCCAAGGTCCGCCCGGGTCAACTTGAGGGCGTCAAGGCCCAAGCGGCCGAGATCGTTCGGCTGACCCGCGAGCAGGACACCCGCACCATTCGTTGCGACTGGTTCATCAGCGAGGACGGAACCGATTGCGAGGTGCATGAGATGTTCTCGGACGAGCAAGGGCTGATGGAGCACCAGATGCACATCATGGAGGCGCGGATGGTCTTGTTCCGCGACTACGCCTACGACCATCGGTCGACCATCTACGGCGAGGTCTCGCAGGACTTCATCAACCTCGTCAAAGCACGCATGGGAGTGGCACCGACGACCTTCTCATTCGTGCAGGGGCTCGAACGGTCGGCGACTGTTTAGCCACCAGCGGTCGGTATCGGCCGCGCTCGACGAAATGACTGGAGGAGCAATGAGTCATCTAGAAGTGACAGCTCACCTCAAGATCCGCCCAGGTCAAGTTGACGGTTTCAAGACGCAGGTGGCCGAGATCATGCGGCTGAGCCGCGAGCTCGACACGCAGACGCTGCGGTACGACTGGTTCATCAACGAGGACGGAACCGAGTGCGAGGTCCACGAGGCGTATGTGAGTGAGGAAGGGCTGATCGAGCACAACACGCACGTCACGGAGGCGAGGGCGATCCTGTTCGACAGATACGCGTACGACCATCGCATGAGCGTCTACGGGGAGATCTTCCAACCGCTCAGGGACCTGTTCGACAAGCACGCCGGCGGCGTGAGCTCGTACTCATTCCTGCAGGGGCTTGAACCCGCCGCCGCTATCTAAGCGACGACGCCGGGGATCAGTCCGTGCCCCCCGGCGGCCGTTGCCGGAGGCCAACAATGAGTTCGGTGAGGTTGGACGGATGTGACCTCTACTACGAGGAGGCGGGCGAGGGCGTCCCGATCCTTCTGATTCCCCCGTCCGGCGCGACGGCCTCAACCTGGGGTCTCGCCGTCGAGCAGCTCGCACGGATCGGACGAGTGATTGCGTACGACCGCCGGGGTTACGCCAGGACTGGCGGCGAACCGGTCCGCTTGGTTTCGACGCACACGGCCGACGCCGCAGCCCTTCTGGAGTATTTGCAGGCCGCGCCCGCACTCGTGGTGGGTACGAGCGCTGGGGCCACGATCGCCGTCGACCTCGCGGTGCGTCGCCTGGACCTCGTGCAGGCCGTCATCGCCCATGAGGCCGCATGGCGGGCGAGTCGTCACCTCCCGAACGCGTCGCAGCTCGCGGCATTCGCCAAGATCGGATGGCTAGCCGTGCGCGGCCGACATGGCGACGCCGCCGAGACGCTCTTGCGTGCCGCCTACACGTACCGCGACGGTGGAACCGCGTGGGACGCATTTCCCGAAGAATGGCGGCGGATCGCAAGGGAAAACGCTCGGCCAGCCTTGGTGGACTTTCGAAACTCCGTCGGCAACTATCCATCGGCGGCGGATCTTGCGAATGTTGCGGTTCCCGTCGTGTGCAGCTACGGCGAACGGAGCCCGAAGAACATCGTCCGCCTGACCCGCTCGCTCGCATCGGCCATCCCCACTGCAAGAACGCAGCAGATTGAGGGTGCCGGCCACGCCGCCCCCTTCGATGCAACATCCAATTTCGTGAAGCTGATCGCCCACACCATGGGCTCCGAACAGCGTCGGACGTTCGGGTGATGGCCGAGAGGCCCCCTGAATGTCGAGGAGCGCTCGATTTGTTGCACGTGAAGGCTGAACTAGCGTCGCGCTATTGAAGTCGTGTGACCTTGGGTTGCCTTCTCGACGCAGGAAGCGGGAGATCGTCTTTATGTGCAGCGCGAACAACGCCACTCTGCGGCATGAGGCAGCCTGTCACGGTGATACGCGGCTGGCGGGGTGCCAACCACCCAGGGGCGAGCTATCCCGAGGCTGTCTGACAGGCGACGCATGATGATCGCACCGATGAGTTTTGGTCACGCGAGCTGTCCACACAGCAGGGTCCAGGTCATCGGAGGTGTTGAACGTGCGCAAGGTCGTCGTGTACGAGCTGTTGTCCCTCGACGGCGTCGCGGAGAAGCCCGATGGGTTCTTCGCCGACTGGGACGACGCGATGGAGGCCAACCTCGGCGCCGTCATCGCGGCGCAGGACTCGGTCATCCTCGGCCGGCGCAGCTACAAGGAGTGGGCCGAGTTCTGGCCGGGCAGCGACATCGAGCCGTTCGCGACATTCATCAACGGGGTCGCGAAGTACGTCGCCACCTCCACGCCGCTCGATCGGAAGTGGGTCAATACGACTGCGGTCGACGGCGAACTGGTCGAGTTCGTGCGGGATCTGAGGAACCAATCCGGAGCCGACATCGGCGTGCATGCAAGCATCTCGGTCGCCCAGGCACTGCTTGCCGCGGGCGTCGTCGACGAGCTCAGGCTGGTGATCGCACCGACGATCGCGGGCAACGGGCGGAGGCTCCTCGACGGCTTGCCGGCGATTCGGCTCGAGTCGATCCGAAACACGACCACACCGACTGGCTATCTGCTCGTCGACTACTCCGTCATCGGGTAGGCGACCAGGAGCGGCTCGGGGTCACGCACTGGTCGTCGCGGCTGCTGGAGAAGCATCTGGGTGTCAGTGACTTCACGGTGTCCACGACGTGGAAGAAATGGGGGCTGCAGCCGCGGCGGTCGCAGATGTTCAAGTTCTCCACCGACCCGGAAGCGAATCGCGCTGCATTTCACGCCGACCATCAATCAGGTAGTCTGAAGCCTCGCTCCAGCGGCGCCGCGCTCGCCGGGGAACCCGTTGCTGGCACCTCACGGCGCATCACTGTGATAGCAAGGACCACCAGCCACGCGAAGTAGGCGTAGGCATTGATCCGCTCGAAGCCGCCGGCCCACGGCGTGTCGTTCTGCGCGATGCCCTGCATCGCAAGTGAGGCTGCCATTCCGAACCCCACCAGCACGGCAATCGTGGCGAGCGCGTAGAGGCGGAACCATCCTGGGTACGCGACGGCGGACAGTGCCATCGCCGCTATCACAAGTGCGCTGAACACCGCCGACATGACGATGTGCATGGTGTCGTTGAACCCGCCCGCCATTCCGCGCGAACTCATCGCCCAAACCGTGTGCGTTGGGAATCCGACGAGACCGATCGCGACCAAGAGGCCGCCGACCCATGAGAGGCTTCTCCGCCCAGAGGCGCGGAGAACCCCGACGCCGAAGACAACCAGGAGCACACCGTGAATCAAGATGACCGTGACCATCAAAGGCCGAACTGGTGATCCAAAAGCACTCAGCTCACTAATGGCCTGATCGAGGTAGCTGTACCCGTCGTAGAGAAAACTTGAGAGAAGGTCACCAACCACGTACACCACAACGGCGGCGATGCCCGCCATGAGCAAGGCCTTATTCGTCACTGGTCCGCGCCACCGGGTGTGACATCGGATCTCTGCAGGACTCGTCGCCTCGACGTATCCGTGGCGGCCCCACTTCCTCCTGTCAGGCTACGGCTTCCCCCGCGGTCCTCGACATCTCCGTCATGGTCTTTGACCGCTGGCCTGCGCCACAGGACCATGGCAAGCACCGATAGCCACACGAAGTAAGCGCTGAAGGCGAGGCGCTCATAGAGCCCATCCAAGGTGTTGGTTGCCCTCCGGCCACTTCACGCGCGTAGGCAAGTGCCAGGGCATTGAACGTCACGACCGTGGCGAGGCTGACCAGCGAGTAGATCCGGAACCGTCTTCCGGACGCTGCGGCGCCAAACCCCATTGACCCGAGCCACGTCGAGATGCCCACAACAACGAGGACGATGTGGGCGGTGAGGCTCGCTTCGGCGAAGAGGAGCCAGAGCGGGAAGATGGCTCCGGACAGGATCTGGAGGCCACCGATCGCGCGCAGCGCACGACTCCCCTGGGCCGATCGCCAGACACCGATTCCGAACGCTACGAGCAGTGCGTTGTGGACCAGCCCTTCCCAAGGGTCCAACATCCACTTCGATGGCGTGCCGGTCAGATGTAGCTCGCTGATGGCGTTGGAGATACGGCTATAACTCTCCCACTGCAGGGTTGCCAGCTCATGCCAGCCGATGTATACCAGCGCTGACAGAGGTCCGCAGGCGAGCAGAACCTTCCCTAGCCAATCTCTGGTCTTGGTTGGCTCCGGCGGTAGCGGCGTCCGCCACATGTGGGCTGTGGTTGACATCGGACCTCTTCCACATCCAGCTGAATTGCGGCAGGCATCGCCGCGTGGTCGTAGTAGGCGATCGACCGGTGGCGACACCTCCACTGTCGAGTCTCATTGAAAGCACCCATGCTCGCCAGAGTCGTCTGGACTCTCGGGATTGGGACCATCGGTCCAGGCCCCAGCGTCCGAAATTACATCAATTCATTTTGATGTATTGTGGCGATGATGATGTTCACAGACCAAGCCACCCCGGTTTTTGTGCGGCTGGCCGCCCACCCGCTCCGATGGCGGTTGCTGAGCGAACTGGCCGTAAGCGACCGTCGGGTCCGTGAACTGGTCGAGCTGGCCGGTCAGCCGCAGAACTTGATCTCCTACCATCTTGGGCTACTGCGTGGGGGCGGGCTGGTCAACGCCCATCGGAGCAGCTTCGACGCCCGCGACAGTTACTACCACCTGAACCTCGACGGCTGCGTACACTCGCTTGGCGCCGTCGGTCTCGCCCTACACCCGGCGCTGCGCCTCGCTCCCACCCCACCTTTTGCCCTGAATACCGAACGGTCGGCGCGGACACGAGTGCTGTTCACCTGTACGGGTAACAGCGCCCGCTCACCGATCGCCGAGGCCCTATTGCGCCACCACGCCGGCGGCCATGTCCAGGTAGTCAGCGCCGGCAGCCACCCGAAACCCCATATTCACCCAAACGCCGCACGGGTCCTGCGCGAGCACTACGGCGGCATCGACATCGCCGACCATGTGCCGCGGCATCTGGACACGGTGGCCCGCCGCCGGTTCGACTACGTGATCAGCCTGTGCGACAAGGTCCGTGAGGTCTGCCCCGAGTTCGTCGATCGGCCACGACTGATCCACTGGAGCATCCCCGACCCGGCCGCCAGCGACACCGACCGCAAAAGCTACCCCGCCTTCAGACGCACGGCAGCGGAGATCGACACCCGCATCCGCTACCTGTTGGCCGTCCTTGCCCACACCCCGAACCGGAGGTCCAGTCGTGACAACGACACCCAATGAACTCGCCAACGTCCGCTACATCGTCGGCGATGTTGCCGCCGCCGTTGACTTCTACACCACTCACCTCGGCTTCACCCTGCACACCAACGCCGTACCCGCCTTCGCCGACGTGATCCGCGGACCGCTGCGGCTGCTGCTCTCAGGACCAGCGAGCTCTGGTGCAAAAGCCACACCGGACGATTTCACGAACGCGGGCCGCAACCGCATCCATCTAATCGTCACCGAGCTGGACGCCGAAATCTCTCGGTTGCGCGAAGCTGGACTGTCCTTCTCCAGCGATGTCATCGCCGGACCCGGCGGGCGCCAGATCCTGCTCACCGACCCTGCCGGCAACCTCATTGAACTGTTCGAACCTGCGCCACGCTGAAGCACTTCGGGGGCTCGCGACGGTAGCGGACGTCCGACTGCATTTCGGCGAGACCGCATGACACGAGATCTTGAAGACCATCTGCGTCGTCGTGCGGAGCCTTATTGCGCTCGGATCCCCCAGGACTGGATCAGCGTGAACGTAGTGCCCCATCGGCCAGGCTCCTTCAGCTCGACATCCGCATCGTTTCGCAGCCGTTCGAGCTCCTCGGCTCCCACCAACGAGACCAAGCGCGCCTCGAGGGCAGTGGCGAACTGAAGGGGCAATCGCAAATACGGATGGCCGGGCGAGAGCGCGAAGACCTCGGCTTTGACGTTTGCCTTGATGCCGAAGCTCTCGAAGAGGTCCAGGTGCTTGCGTCCGGCGTCCCAATCACCCCCGGTCCGCCGGAACGCCTCCACGATCAGCGTGATCAGCTTATCGAGCGCAGGGGCTGGAGGATTGAAGTGCCAGGAGGCAACGTCTGGGTCTTCCAGCACGACGGTGCCGCCTGGACGGACGAGCTGCAGATAGGTGGTCATCTGCTTCGGCCCGCGGCCCAGCGGTGTGATCTCGTACCGGGCGTGGACCAAGTCGAATGAAGCCGGTTCCAGGCTGGTGGCGAAGAGATCGTCCTTCACCAGCTTGACGTTTCCGAGACTCTCTTCAGCCACAAACTCGCTGGCAACGGCGAGCATCGCATCGTCGATGTCGGTTCCTACGACTTGGCCATCATGTCCGACCCACTCGCTGAGCACTCGGAGCCAACCCACAACGCCACACCCGATGTCAACTGCACGGGTACCGCGACCGTCGCCGATCTCGCCCAGAAGCCGACGACCGGTGGGCTCCCACACCTGCGACTGCAGCTTGAGCCGCTCAAGCTCGGACACTTGGCCGGCCAACAGATACGAACTCATGGCATCTCCTTTCAACCGTCCCTTCACTGATTAATCCGACTGTCCCGTAATCCGCGGCCGCAACAAGTACCCGAATTGAACCTGCCAGCCCTGTCCACGCCGGGGTTGCAGCTCGGCAACGCGCTGGCCCAGCTAGCCACCAGAGGTTTAGAAACTGAACTCGTCGCAGCCGCCGTTGAGTGGCAGGCTGTGCACGTGAGGACCTACGGGCAGTACTGCCCGATCGCTCGGGCGTCGGAGCTTCTGGGGGAGCGTTGGTCGATCATCATCCTGCGCAACATCCTCGTCGGCTGTCAGACCTTCAACGAGATCGCCAACGGCGCCCCCGGCCTATCTCGCGGGTTGCTATCCAGGCGGCTGCGGGAACTGGAGCGGGCCGGAGTCATCGAGATCCGCCACAAGCCGGATCGTCCGGGCTCGACATACGAACCCACCACAGCTGGCCGCGAGCTCTCGGAGATCATGTTTGCCCTCGAAAACTGGGGCCGGAAGTGGGCCGAGCTGAAGCCCCAGCACGCCCACCCCGGCGTCGTGCTTTGGGTGTGGGCGAACTTCTTCCTGGACCGCGACCGCCTCCCTCACCGCCGGGTGCTGGTCCGCTTCGAGTACCCCACCCTGCCGGTGTCCGGCCGCCGGAGCTGGCTGCTGATCGAACGAGGAAACGCCGAATACTGCCTCAAGTACCCAGGCGGTGAAGAAGAACTGATTGTCGTGGTCAATGACCCCCTGGCGTTCGCCCGCTGGCATATGGGACAAATCGAGTGGACGGACGCCCTGCGCTCGGGGGCGATCGAGGTAAAGGGCCCTCCTGCACTAGCTCGGGCACTTCCGACCTGGAACCGCCGTGCCTGGGCGGCAGACGACCCGCGCGCTAGATACGACGGATTTACCCAGCACGAGCCCGCCCCACCGCCCGCCGCCTGATCCTAGGTCACCGGCAGCGGCGTCACTCGCCGGGAACCGAGGGCCAGCGACTACCCGAGGCTCAAAGTCACTGGCTGCGCCGCTCGCGGCTAGCTAGGGAACCCGTCCGCTTCGCCGCCACATCAAGATCACAACGCCGATAAGGAAGACCGCCAGTAGCACAGTTGCTGGGGTGAGGAACCAGCCCGACGTCGCCGAGAAGCCTGTGTGAGCAGTCACCGTGCCGCCAGCGACGAAGGACAAGCCGGCGAATGCACCCACGAAGCCAATCCATCTCGG
>Ga0081455_10006062_pt1 | contig 13081 bp, 9 predicted proteins | sample TabmetS3T2R1_FD_70207 | JGI IMG/M metagenome (GOLD analysis project Ga0081455, IMG submission 70207) | Tabebuia heterophylla rhizosphere microbial communities from the University of Puerto Rico - S3T2R1 | ecosystem: Host-associated > Plants > Roots > Rhizosphere ... | reverse complement strand
CGATCATCCTCAGCATCCTGATCATCGTCCCGACGGCGTTCTGGGTCCGGCTGCGCCTCCCGCGCCTGCGGCCCTGGGTCGAGTTCGTGACCCTTCTGCCGTTCGTGATCCCTCCGATCATCCTGGTGTTCGGGCTGCTCCGCGGCTTCTCCGGGCCGCCGTTCCCGCTCACGACGTCGAGCCAGGGCCTCGATTTCCTGCTCGTCGCGGCGTACGTGATCCTGTCGTTCCCGTACATGTACCGCGCCGTGGACGCCGGACTCCGGAGCATCGACATCCGGACGTTGACCGAGGCCGCCCAGAGCCTCGGCTCGGGCTGGGCGAGGATCCTGATCCGGGTCATCTTCCCGAACCTGCGCACCTCGCTGCTGTCCAACAAGAGCCAGTTTCATGCGGCTTGTGAAAACTCGGTGCAGACCATCGCGCTGCTCGGCGTGGAGTTACCGCCGCTGACGGATGCGGGCGCACTCGCGGGCGCCGCGCGCGCGGAGTTCGCCGCCTATCAGGCTGCACGCGCCGAGCACACGTTCGAGTCTCTGGCGGATCTGCCGGCGATGTCCAACCCTACGCGTCTGGCGCTGATCGACACCTACGCGAAGACCATTCCCGCGGCGTTTCAGTCGACGCGCGACCTGATGGTGTTGCTCGTGCTCAAGGCCGTGCAGTTGCCGCTGACATACGGCAGCGCCCCGGAGACTCCGTTCTTCTACGCACAATACGGCCTCGTGCATTGCCTGATCACGAACGACTCCGCCACGGGCTATCGCTTTGGGCAGCTGGGAGCCGCGATGAGCCAGCGCGCTGCCGACCCGACCGCCGGTGTCCCAGTGCATTTCATTTGCGCAGGGTTTCTCGCGCATTGGCAACAGCCGATCGCCGAGAGTTTGGAGCATTTTCGAGCCGCGCTGCGCATGGGCCAGGAGGTCGGTGACACGCTCCACCTCGGCTATTGCGCGGGCTTCTATCCCGCGTTCCGCTTCTACGCGGGTGATAGCTTGGACGCACTGCGGGATGAGCTTCCGGGCTATCTCGACATGGTCAATCGCACCGAGGACGTGACCAATCGCACCGCGCTCCAGATGCTGCGGCAGGCGCTGGCGGCGCTCAAGGGCGAGACCGAGGCGCTGCACTCGCTGGACGGCGCCGGATTTTCCGAGGCCGAGTTCGAGCGCAGCGCCCCGCATTCATCGCTGGCGTTCTACGGTGCGGTGAAAGCCAGCGTGCGCTTCATCGCGGGCAAGCGTGCCGACGCGCTGGCCGCAACCGAACGCTTCCGACCGCTGCCGAATATTTTCTATCACGGTGACTACAAGTTCTTTCATGCCCTGGGCCTGTTGGACGCCGCACGCGCAGCGGATCCGGCGCAGCGCGGTCCGCTCTTGGCGCGCGTCGAAGAGGACCTGGCGCTGCTCGAACGCTGGAGCGGCGCTTGCCCGGCCAACCATGCGCATCGGGCCGCGTTGATCGCAGCGCTGCTGGCTGCGAGTCGCGATGACCTGAAGCGTGCGCTCGAGGCGTTCGACGAAGCCGTGGAGTTGGCGCGCATCCACGGTTACACGCATCATCAGGCGCTCGCCAACGAACTGTGCGCGGAGTTTCACCTGGCTGCGCGGCGCACCAAGATCGCCCGGCCGTATCTCGTGGAAGCGCTGTATTTGTATCGGCGTTGGGGCGCTACGGCCAAGGTCGCGCAGCTCGAACAGCAGTATGCCGAGCTGCTCGGGGCGGGCAGCACGTCGAGTGCGCCGCTCACGGCTGCCGAATCCCGTAGCGGGTCGGGTTCGATCGCGGGTGATCTCGATCTGGCCGCCGCGATTCGCGCGGGTGAAACCATCACCAGCGAGCTCGTGATCGCAAACGTGTTGGAGCGTGTGATGCGGAGTGTGATCGAGAACGCCGGCGCCAAGCGGGGCGTACTCGTGGTGGATGCGAAAGGGGCGCTGCGCGTGCGCGCCAGCATCGCGGTCGAACCCGATCAAATCCACGTCGATCTGGACGAGGACCTGGAATCGAGCAGCCTGGTGCCTGCCAGCCTGGTGCGCTGGGTGGCACGCTCGAGCGAAGCCGTGGTGCTCGCCGATGCCAACCAGGATGCCCGCTTCAGTCTCGACCCATACTACGCGCGCGTGCATTGCAAGTCGGTGTTGTGCGCGCCCATGCTGCAGCGCGGCAAGCTGGTCGGCGTGGTCTACCTGGAGAACAACGCGACCACGGATGCCTTCAACGCACAGCGCGTCCGTTTGCTGCAGTTCTTGGCGGCGCAAGCAGCGGTCGCGCTCGAAAACGCGCGCTTGTACGGCGAGCTCGATCTGGCCCGAGCCGATCTCGAGGTCATCAATCAGAGCCTGGAAGCCGAGGTGCGCAAGCGCACCGAAGAGCTGCGCACTGCGTTGGCCGAGCTCTGGACCGAGATGGATCTGGCAACGAAGATTCAAACCATCCTGTTGCCCGATGACAGCCGCATCGGCGACTACGACGTCGCCGCGGTCATGAAGCCGGCCGCGAGCGTCGGCGGCGACTACTACGACGTGATCGCGTTCGAGGACCGCAGCTGGGTTCTGATCGGCGACGTTTCGGGGCACGGCGTCACCGCTGGACTGAGCATGATGATCGTTCAAACGGCCGTGCGCGCCGTTCTGACGTTGGCGGCCGAGCGCGGGCTATCGCTCTCGCCTGCCGAGTTGCTGAGCCTCGTCAATGCCGCTGTCAGCAGCAACCTGGAGCGCGTGCGCACCGATCAGTATATGACGATCACGGCGCTGGAGCTGCGCGGTGACCGTGCACGCTACGCGGGCCTGCATCTGGACATCTTGGTCTACCGCGCGGCGACCGACAGCATCGAACGTGCGGAGACGAACGGCATCTGGCTGGGTGTGGTCTCGGATATTTCCGAGTTGGTGAACGACGCGATTATCGATCTCGCCGAGGGCGACGTACTGCTGCTGTACACCGACGGCATCACCGAGTTGAAGGTCGAGGGCGAAATGATCGGCACTGACGGCCTGATCAACCGCATGCTCGCGCTGGCCCCAGGCAAAAGCGAACCAGCCGCGATCATTCAGGGCATCTTGAGCTCGCTGGGCGATGCCAAGCCGGATGATGACATCACGCTACTGGCGGTGCGCTACGCACCTGCCGCTGCAAAGCGACGCGCGACCCAACGCAAAGCCAGTTAGGGGAAGGGAGCGGCGATGGAAATACGAGCGAATCTCGAGCCCACTTGGTCCACGGTCCGGCAGCTGCGCGAACAGATCGGAGAGCGGCTCGCGGATCAACCGGCGAGCTTGCGCACGGCAGCGCAGATGGTCGCCTCGGAGTTGCTGGAAAACGCCATCAAATACGGCGAAGCGGTCCCCGAGGCGCCTCAGATCACGTTCGTGTTTCGCGTCGATGATCGCGGCATGACCATTACCGTCAGCAACGGCTCGTACTCCGAGACGACGTATGAGCGCCTGCGAGAGCACGTCGATGCGCTGGCTGAGGCGGAAGATCCGACCGCGATCTACGTCGCACGCCTTCAAGAACTCATGGAGAACCCCGTGCAGGAAAGCGCGGGTTTGGGCATCTACCGCATCGGACTGGAAGGGGGGTTCGCCCTGGAATGCCGCTACCAAAACCGCGTCGTCAGTGTGACAGCAACCAGGAGCACATCGTGATCGATCAGGACAACACCTTCGAACAGGACGGACTGCGCATTCGCGTCACACGTGCACGCGGTTCAGGCAAGATGGTCTGGACGGGTTCGAGCGATTCGCGCCAGCCGAATCAATTCCTGACCCCAGTGATCCGCCGCGTCGTAGAAGCCATGAAGGGAGCGCACCTGACGATCGACTTTCGCAAGCTCGAGTACATGAACTCGTCGACCGTGTCGTCGATCCTGAGTTTGCTCAAATCACTCGATCGCGAGGAGATCGAGACCGACGTCGTGTTCGCGGATTCGGATTGGCAGCTCACGCACCTGCGCTGCATGCGGACCGTGACGCGCGTGCTCAAGTTCATCACGGTCGGTGGGGAAAGCGACGGTTTGCCTCGTTCCGAGAAGTGAAGCGCTCTGTGCGGTTCAATGTTGCTGCAAGCCGTCTTTTGCAGACTCGCGAAAGCGCGACCACTCGATACCGAGCTTGCGCATGCGCGCGCGCAACGTGTGCGGATTGACGCCCAACATCCGCGCCGCGCCGAACGGTCCTTCGATGCGCCCGTGCGTGGCGGACAGCGCGCGTTCGATGTGCGAGACCATCGCGCTGTCCAAAGGCGCGACCTCGGAAGGTGCGGCTCCACCCGTCGTAGGCTGCGCAGGCACGGCCGCCTGTGCCGGTGCTGCTGGCAGCGGCGAGGCTCGTGGCGGCAACGTTGGCGGCACGACACCAGGCTCGATGTTCGATGCGCCCAATGCCTTGGCAACCTCGAGCTGTCTACCGTTGCCCAGGATCGCTGCGCGCTCGATGACCGCGATCAGCTCACGCACGTTGCCCGGCCAGGCGTAGCTGGCAAGCAACTGTAGATCGCGCTCCGAGGGCGCGAGTGCCGTGCCGCCCAAGCGCAGGCCCGCACGGTGTGCGAAGTGGCGTACGAGCGCAGGGAGATCCTGCGGGCGTTCGCGCAGCGGAGGCAAGCGAATCGGAAAGATGCTGATCCGGTACCACAGGTCCTCGCGAAAACGACCTTCCGCGACCATCGTCTCGAGATTGCGGTGCGTGGCTGCGACGATGCGTACATCGACCGTGATGGCTTGATGTCCGCCGACGCGTTCGAGCGATCCATCCTGCAGCACGCGCAACAAGCGCACTTGTGCTTCCAGCGGGAGCTCGCCGATCTCGTCGAGAAACAGCGTGCCGCCGTCCGCGCGTTCGAACCAGCCTTTGCGCGTGTTGACCGCACCCGTGAAGCTGCCGCGTTCGTGCCCGAACAACTCCGAATCGATCAGTTGCGACGGGATGGCTCCGCAGTTCACGCGCACCACGGGTCCGCCTGCACGCGCCGAGCGCGCGTGAATTGCGCGCGCGATGACTTCCTTGCCCGAGCCGGTTTCGCCCAAGATCAATACCGGCGCATCCGTGGGTGCGACCTGCTCCACGCGTTCCATCACGGCGCTCAGGCCTGCTGCCTCTCCCACCACGGTGTCGCTGATGTCCTGTCGTTCCAAACGCGACAGCAGCGCGCGGCGGTCCGCTTCCAGCGCCTCGCGCATGCGCGCGAGCTCGTGCAGGCGCTGATCATTCTCGAACGCCACGCTGAACGGCTCGACCAGCTCCTGCGCAGTATTCAGATGCTCCGCGACCAGCGCGCCCGAGGCATTCGCGACCAGCAACGCCACCGCCAATGGCTGCGCGGGGGTTCCGAGCGGCAGCGCGATGATCGAACCGCGCAAGCCTTGAGGCACCAGCGCCCGCGCCAACGCGGCTGCTTCGGGTTGCGTGAGCAACTGCGCCCGACCCGCGGTCATGAACCGGTTCAGTGCTTGCTCGCCCGCAGCATCGCACTGGCTGCGCGTGGGTTGGGTGTCGATCGTTTCAGCGCTGTGCGCGGCTGCCGCCGTCAGCGTCGTCAAGCGCAGTGGTTCGCGATCGATGCGCCGGACCACCACCTGATCGATGGGTAAGTGACTGGCGAGCATCGGCGCGATGCGCCGTACTGCCTCCTGCATTTCGACGTGGCGGCCAACCTCACGCCAGAGCTGGGCCAAGAAACTCATGGAAGTCACCCGATCAATTTAGCGCAGATAAGCACTCGCGTCGTCATGCGGGCATCGCCATGGGGTACAGGCTGGACGCCTCGGCGGGATAGGCTCGGGCCGTAGTCACCTCGATCTGCACGCGACAGCCTGGCTCGACGCCGCGCAGCAGCGAGCTACGGCGCGGGAAAAACGCTACGATCGTGCCGGCTCCGTCGACTTGTGCCTGCACGCGCACACGGTCGCCGAACGTGACGATGCGCTGCACGGTGCCGATACCGGGGTCCTGCCGCCACAGCTTCAAGTCGTACGCACGCACTACCAGATGAGCGCGGCCGCTGGGCACAGTTCCCTGCACGTCGGCCACCAGCGCGCCCGCAGAGGCACGATTGCCCTCCATGACGACGGGAAACACGTTCACATCACCCACGAAGCGCGCCACGAATTCGGTCTGCGGCCGATCGAGAATGTCCATGGGCGTGCCGTTCTGTTCGATGCCTCCGCGATGAAATACCAGCACGCGATCGGCCACCGCAAAGGCTTCTTCCTGGTCGTGCGTCACGAAAATCGAGGTGACGCCGACTTCGTCGTGCAAGCGCCGCAGCCATTGGCGGAGTTCTTCGCGCACCTTGGCATCGACCGCGCCGAAGGGCTCATCGAGCAGCAGCAGGCGTGGCTCAGGTGCGAGTGCGCGCGCCAGAGCCACGCGCTGCCGCTGTCCCCCCGAAAGTTGCGACGGATAACGCTGTCCGAGGCCATGCAGACCAGTGAGTGTCAGCAGTTCGTCGACCTTGCGGCCGATCACGGCCTTATCGATCTTGCGCACCGACAGCCCGAAGCCGATGTTTTGCGCGACCGTGAGGTGCCGGAACAGCGCGTAATGCTGAAACACGAAGCCAACCCCGCGCACGCGCGCGTGCAGGTCGGTCGCGGCTTCATTGTCGAACCACACCTGGCCCGAGTCGGCGGCTTCGAGCCCCGCGAGAATGCGCAGCAGCGTGCTCTTGCCGCTCCCTGACGGTCCCAGCAGCGCAACCAGTGAGCCATCGTCCACTTCGAAGCTGACGTCGTCGACAGCGGCGAAGTTGCCGAAGCGTTTGCTCAAGTGTTCAACTCGAATCCGCATCTTACTTACCTAGTCACCTTTCTGCGTTTCTTGGCCCACTCGAGCGATAGCAGCGCGCCGATGCTGAACAGCGCCAGCACCACGGCCATGCCGTAAGCGCTGTTGGTCGCGCGTTCTTCGATCGCGTCGTGAATGAACGTGGTGGCGGTCTGGGTTTGACCTGCGATGCTGCCGCCCAGCACGAGCACGGCGCCGAACTCGCCCATCGAACGCGCCAGGGTCATGAGCACGCCGTAGCCGAGGGCGAAGCGAATATTCGGCAACGTCACGCGCCAGAAGATCTGGGTTGGCGAAGCTCCCAAGGTCGCGGCGGCTTCTTCTTCGCTCGTGCCCAACTCTTCGAGCACGTACGCGACTTCGCGAACCGTGTAGGGCAGGGCGACGAACAAGGTGCCCAGCAACAGTCCGCCGAAGCCGAATACGATCTTGATGTCGAAGCGGTCGAGCGCCGTACCGAACCAACCGTCGCGCCCGAACAGCAACAGAAACGCCAGACCGACCATCACCGGCGAGACCGCCAGCGGCAGATCGGCCAATGCATTGACGACACCGCGCAGCGCGAAACGGTGCCGCACGATCGCCAGCGCCAGCACCACACCCACGACTGAGTTGATCACCACCGACAATGCGCTCAGCACCAACGACATGCGCAGAGCTGCCAGCGCATTGGGACGCAATAGCGACAGCAGCGCGTCGCCCGCACCGAGCTGGGCGAGCTCGCAGACCATGGCCACGAGCGGTGCGCCCAACACGACCGCGAGGTACAACCCGACCACGGCAACCAGCGCGCGCTGACCCAGCCGCTCGCGGACCAATTTTTGTGCTGCCTGTGCTTTCGTTGGCAACGCAGTCGCACTACTCAACGTGAGATCAGTCATGCAGCGCTCCCAGCTTGCCCTCGATGACGTGAGCGAGGCCGTGCAGCGCAAGTGCCATGGCCAACAACACCACCGACATCGCCGCCGCCATCCGCGGCGCGCCGCTTTCGATCTCACCCAAGATGAAGACCGGCGCCGTCAGAGTGCGCATGGGAATATTGCCTGCGACCACCACGACCGAGCCGAACTCACCGAGCGCGCGGCCCAGCGAACGAATCCCTGAAGAAAGCGCCGCAGGCGCGATCGCGGGCAGGTACACCGTCCGAAAGATCTGCAACGGAGATGCACCGAGCGTCTTGGCAGCTTCTTCCTCCCCCAAGTCGATCTCCGACAGCACCGGCTCGACTGCGCGCACCACGAACGGCACGGTCACGAACAACAGAGCCAGCACGATGCCGGGTTGCGCGAAGATGATCGGCATCCCAAGCAACACGAACTCGTGGCCCAGCACCGAAGTCGGTCCGTACAAGATCGCGAGCATGACGCCCGCGACCAGCGTAGGAATCGCGAGCGGCAGATCAAGCAGCGCCGAGACGGTGCTCTTGCCGGGGATGGGATAGCGCACGAGCACCCATGCGGTCGCTGTGCCGAACAATACGTTCAGCACGCCGACCAAAGTACTCGTCCAGAGCGTGAGCCACAGCGCGGCCCGAGCCGTGCTCGAACCAGCAATGTGACGCAGCGTGTCGATGCCGTCGGCTACGCCGAACCAGAGCACCGCGAGCAAGGGCAACGCGACCAATGCCAGGATGTACAGCACTCCGGCATGCCGCAACACGCGTCCAGTGCGCGTGGGGGCCAATGCATACGCGGCGGCAGCAGGCTTCACTTCGCTCCTCTCACGGAGGCCAGCGCGTCGTCGTAGCCGCTATCCGGATCGAACAACGTTTTTTGCGTGCCCGACCAATCGCCGATGTCGCGAATCGTGAACAAATCGGCTGGCGTCGGGAACGTGCTCGCGGTTTCCTTGGCTACTTCGTCCAGCACCGGTCGCAACCCGTGCTTCACGTAGATGCGCTGCGCTTCCGCGGTGCCGAGGTATTTCACGAACGCGTCGGCCACATCCCGCGTGCCGTGCTTGTCCGTGTAGCGATCGACCACCGCCACGGGGTTCTCGATCAAAATCGTAGAGCTCGGAATCACGTACTCGTACTTCTGGCCCTTCTGCTTGCCGACCAAGATTTCGTTTTCGTACGTGATGATAGCATCGCCTACTCCGCGCTCGAACTGCAGCAGCGACTCGCGCGCGCCAGGATCCATGTTCTTGACGTTCTTCAAAATCGCACCGAGCAGCTTGGTCGCGGCTGCGGGATCATTGGCTTTGGCCTTGGTCTTGCCGCGCATGGCTGCACCCCAGATCGCAGCGATGTTCCAGCGCGCACCGCCGCTGGTGCGAACGTTCGGCGTCAGAACTTCGATGCCGGGCTTGGCGAGGTCGTCCCAGTCTTTGATCTGCTTCGGGTTACCTTCGCGCACGCCGATGACGACGATCGAGCGCGTCACGATGCCCGAGTTCGGGCCTTGCTTCCAAGCGTGGTTGATCAAGCCCGCCTTGCGGATGACCTCGATGTCCGGCTCGAGCGACAGCGCCGCGACGTCGGCTTCGAAGCCACCCACGATCGCGCGCGCTTGAGCGCCACTGCCGAGATACGACTCATTGACCTCGAGCTCTCGATTGTTGGGTTTCGCCCAAGCAGCTTTGAACGCGGGCAAGATCGCGGCGTACGCTTCACGCGGGGTCGTGTAGCCACCCAGCGTAAGCTTGGCGGCCGCGGGCTGCGCTGCATTCGGCTCGGCAGCCTTGTCCGATGCTGGTTTGGCCTTGTCGCCACAACCCAGCAAGGCGCCCAATACCCAAAGCATGGCGACCGTTACGGGCCGCCGCGAGATCACGGAATTTCGAGTCATGGCGGCCCCCAAAAGCAGGGCCCGTGCCAGGCATGGGACTTCTACGATTTCAGCTAGTTAGCTGCGCATCCGGCCTGGACCGCCCGTCGCGGTTATCATATTGCACGGATTATCCGTGTTAGGCAAAGGCTTACACGGGATTTTGAGCACGGGCCACGACCGCCTCAACTTCACCCCGGATCTCAGCCAGGCGGGCCGCGCTATCTGCTTCAAAGCGCAGCACGAGTGCGGGTTGCGTGTTCGATGCGCGCACCAAACCCCAGCCGCCGGCGAATGCGATGCGCGCGCCGTCGACATCCATCACGTCGTGCGTGGGGCGATAGTGCTCCAGCACGCGACCTACGATGCCGAACTTCACCTCGTCCTTGCAGTCGACGCGCAACTCCGGCGTGGAGTGCGTCTCGGGCACATCCGCCAGCATCGCGTCCAGGGGCAGGTCACTCGCGGCGACGATCTCGATCAAACGCAGCGACGCGTAGATGGCATCGTCGAAGCCGTAGTAGCGATCCGCGAAGAACACGTGGCCGCTCATCTCGCCTGCGAGCAGCGCGTGTTCTTCCTTCATCTTGCGCTTGATCAACGAATGGCCGGTCTTCCAGATGATCGGCCGGCCGCCGTGCTTCGCGATGTCGTCGTACATCGTCTGCGAGCACTTCACCTCGCCCAGAATCGCAGCGCCCGGATGGCGCTTCAGAATGTGGCGCGAGAGCAAGATCATCAAACGATCGCCGAATACCGCGCGCCCGCGATTGTCGACCAAGCCGATACGATCCGCGTCGCCGTCGTAGGCGATGCCGAAGGCCAGGTTGTCGCGGCGCACGCGCGCAATCAGCGCTTCTAAATTCTCCGGCATCGACGGATCGGGATGATGGTTCGGAAACGCGCCGTCCATCTCGCAATACATCGCGATCGGCGACAGACCCAGACCTTGCATGGCCGCGACTGCGGCCGGGCCACCGGCGCCGTTGCCGGCGTCGATCGCAAAGCGCAGATCGGTTCGCGCCAGCTGGATGTTGCCGCGCATGTAACCGACGTACGCAGCCATCGGGTCGAAGAACTCGTGCTTGCCGCCGCCCGGCAGATCGAAATCCCGCTTCTCGATCAAACTGCGCAGCTCGCGCACTTGATCGCCGGCGAGCGTCTGCTTGCCGCTCATCAACTTGAAGCCATTGTCTTCCGGCGGGTTGTGGCTGCCGGTGATCTGCACGCCGCCTTCGGCGTCGAGGTGAAACACGCTGAAGTACATCATCGGCGTGGGCCCGACGCCGATGTCCACCAAGGTCAGGCCAGTCTCGAGCAAGCCGCGCACCAGCGCTGCGTGCAAGCGCGGTGAACTCAGCCGGCAGTCGCGCCCGACCACGATGCGCTTTTGATCGCGTCGGGTCAGAAACGTGCCGAACGAGCGGCCCAGGTTGGTTGCGAGCTCGTCCGTCAGGTCGCGGTCGGCGAGACCGCGCACATCGTATTCGCGAAAGATAAGCGGATTCATCGTCGAAGTTCCTTACAGATGGTTCTTGGCACCGCGCGCGGTCAAATCATCCACGACCTTGCGCACGTCTTGCGCGCGCTCGCGCGGCATGATCAGCAACGCGTCCTCGGTGTCGACCACCACCAGGTCTTCGACGCCGATCAGCGCCACGAGTTTACCCGAGCCAGCCCGCACGTAGCAGCGCTGCGCGTCGATCAGACTCGCTTCACCCACCACGGCGTTGCCGGCGGTGTCCTTGTCGGCGAGCTCGTAGGCAGTGGTCCAGCTGCCGATATCGAACCAGCCGAACGAGCCGGGCACCACGCGGATGTCGCGCGCGCGCTCCATGATGCCGTGGTCGACCGAAATCGAAGTGAGCCCCGCATAGCGGGCTTGCACGAACGCAGCGCTATCGCCCTGCGGCAAGCTGTCGCGGTAGCCGCACGCGAACGTGTGAATGTCGGGCAGCTGGCGTTCGAACTCGGCCAGCACGGCGTCGGCGCGGAAGAAGAACATGCCGCTGTTCCAGAGAAAGCGCCCCTCGCGCAGAAACTGTTGGGCACGAGCCAAGTCGGGCTTCTCGACGAAGCGCTGCACGCGCGCGACGCCCTGTGCGAGCTCGGCGCCGACTTCGATGTAGCCGTAGCCGGTTTCCGGGCGCGTCGGCTGCACGCCGATCGTGACCAGTCCGCCGCTTTCAGCTGCGGCGCTGGCGCGGGTCAACAGCGCGCGATACGCGGGCTCGTCGCCGATGTGCGGGTCGGCTGGGAGCACGGCCATCACCGCCTCGGGCGCGCGGGCGCTGACGTGCGCTGCGGCCCAGGCGACGCACGGCGCGGTGTTGCGCGCGGCGGGCTCGGCCAAGACGTTTTCGGGTGGCAGCTGCGGCAGCTGCTCACGCGTGGCCGCAGCGTGCTGCGCGGACGTCACGACCAACACACGTTCATTCGGAACCAAGCCGCCGAGCCGGCGCACGGTGCTCTGCAGCAGCGATTCGTTCGAGCCAGCCAGCGCCAAAAACTGTTTCGGCCAGGCCTTCCGCGACAGCGGCCAGAACCGCGTGCCCGAACCTCCCGCCATGATCACCGCATACACGTCCCGCATGCCTCAAGTCCTCCGTCCAGCGCGACCAAATCCGGCCACGAGCTCCGCTCGTTGGCTGAGCATGTTACCGGCCTTCGCTGTCGGGCTCGCACCCCACAGCAGGTCGTTCACCCCTGCCACTCGGCGGCGTCCATCCGGCCGGCCGGCCGTAGCCCGGCTCAGACCGGTTCGCGCTGTCTTCATCCGCGCGAACCCTATGCAGAGCCGGCCTCGCGCGCAAGCCGACGCGAACGAGTCTGCGCGATCAAAACACGCTGCGCAGCTCGAGCGACAGGACCTGCGCCATGGTGTTTGGCACCGCGGCTCGGTCGTAGTGAAAGTGGTCGAACGAGGTCTTGAGCAAGTCGGCCTTGACCGTGACCAGGAAGCCAGACAGGAACCCGAACACCGACCCCGACTCGCTGGGCGGGGCATTCCAGATCACCTGCAGCCCGAACAGCAGACTGCGCATCGGTGAGAGCTCGCGGTCGCCCGTGAAGTAACGGCCCTGGGGTTCGAGCACGTAGTCGTCGGAGTAGAAACTCGCGCCCGTCTGGGTGTAGTAGCGCCCGCGCACCCGGGCGCGAAAGCCGGCCGCGATGGTTTGGTCGTATGACATCTCGCCGCTGAGCGCGACGATGCCCCAGGTGTCGCGGTACACGCGGCTGCTGAGGCCGATGGCGCCCGCGAGCGGGACCAGCCAGTAGCGCGCCCCGAGCCCGAGCGCATAGCGGGCGCGGTCCGCCGGCTCGTACTCCTGGGCGGCAGTCTTGCCGATGCGCACGGCGCGGTAGGGGTTCGACTGAAAGCCGTGCAGCACCTGGGCGTTCAGCGTGAGCTGCGTCGTGAGGTGCGGGGTCCAGGCCTGGGTCCAGCCACCTTGAAGCGCGTGCACGGCCAGGTCGCGCTCCGTGCGCGCTTTGTCGGACTTGAAGCAACCGGTCGAA
>Ga0081455_10006061_pt1 | contig 13082 bp, 19 predicted proteins | sample TabmetS3T2R1_FD_70207 | JGI IMG/M metagenome (GOLD analysis project Ga0081455, IMG submission 70207) | Tabebuia heterophylla rhizosphere microbial communities from the University of Puerto Rico - S3T2R1 | ecosystem: Host-associated > Plants > Roots > Rhizosphere ... | reverse complement strand
CGACTCCAAGATAGGTCCAGAGGACCAAGCGCCAGTAGAGGTGCGCGCGGAAGAGCCTCCACAGCAGGAGTGCGCCGAGGAGGGCGAGGCCCGCCCCCCCCAGGAGCGAATGGGTCATCCCCCGGTGGTGCACGAAGCTGAGGACGGGACCGCCGAGCGCAAAGAGAGAATCGAGATCCGGCAATTCGGCCCCCACCACCAGTGCAACGGTCGCCGCCGGCCCGTAGCGCTGCTGCAAGCCCGTCTGGGCTAGCAACGCTCCGGCAAGGCCATGGGTCAGATTGTCGGCCATAACTCCCTGTCCATCTCGCCAACCCAGCGGTATAACAAGACGGGATAGTCCCGCATGCGTCTTCACCCCGGGCCAGCCCCCCGCGCTCTTGGCAGCGCTCTCTGAGCGGCCACTGAGTCAGCCTCTCATCTCCTCGCACTTCACGCACCAGAGGAAGAGATCTTACCGGGTGATCCAGGACAACGATCACGGCCGCCAGGCTCCTACATCTGGCGAGTTGCACCAAGGCATGCGTGCATCTACATGAGGGGCGACCCATTCCCAATTACCGCCCAGATTATGGGCATGCCTGCGTTTGAAAGCCACAACGTTTTTGCCGTGCTGTCTCATCATCCCTCAACTATCACGCCGGCACGGCATGCGACCACTGCGCAGGGGCTTCCCCACGTCCGTGGCTGCCACTCACACGCGTGTGGCCCGGTGTGCCCCACGGCTCCCCAGACCAGAGCCTGACAGTAGAGAGGCCACCGCGCAGGGAGAGCTGGATCGCGCCAAGGAACAGCCCTGGCAAGAGGGGCAGCGCATTTATCAGCAGCACCTGGCAACGCATTGATCTGTGGTGTGCAGTTATGCCTGCTGCTCGAATACCCTCAGTGATCGTGCAATCTGGGAAGAAGAATGAGACGCTGGCACGGCTGTATGTACGGGGACTTATTAGAGAATTGGAGCAGGAGCGAGGGATTAAGATCCTATGACACAAAACAAACAGCCACCCGAAGGTGGCTGATGTCCAGGCTAACACTCGCTTACCTATACCATCGCGGATATGCACCACGATGCCACCCCGAATACTCCCCATAGCGATATCCACGGTAATCTCCGTGGTGGTGGCTATATCTTTTCCAACCCCGTCCTACAGAAATGGAAACATCCGTGCCCACATATCCACCATAATAAGGATAGGGATAGTGAGCGACATAACATCCACTCATAATGCTCAATACCCCCGAGCATAGTAAAATCAATAACATGCGTTTCATTGTGTTCCACTCCAAGTTTTTACCGCGTGTACCAACCTTTTTCTTGTATAACAATTTTGTCGTAAAACTTATGTCTACTAGGACCCGTTGGGGAGACTGGAACGCCCGCCATCGCGAGCCCCTGGCCGAGAGCCAAGCGCTCTATAACGGCGGCCCGAGCCCCTACCACCTCGAATACGTCCGCAGGTACTGCTGCTGTGTGTGTAAACGTGAGATACGGCAGGGGTGCTTCTACCAGGCTTCGACGGGGCTACGGTGGCATCCTGAATGTTATGTGCAAACAGCCACCCAAAATGAAAGACCCGGTGTCGTCGCATACACCGGGTCTTAGGGAGGAAACATGCACATCAAAAGTATGTCGTCAGAGAAAAGAGGGTTCAAGGGAAGCTGAAAAAAAGAAGACTCGGTATGGGGCGCATACCGGGGCTCACCAAACGCTGTAAGGAGACTATGCGGAAAGCAAACACGGGACCCTACGGCCATAGTGTGGATTATGGCCGTAGGGCAGATCAGAGCTTTTGGGGGTACCCTATTGCTCTTACTCAAAGCCTACCGCCGCGCCTCATGAGTTCATAGATAGCAAATTGCTGTTTTTTGTGTAGGGGATTGTCTTACGGAGAGAAATAAGACCCGGCGTAGTCGCAGTACGCCGGGTCTTGGAGGACAGCTCCGCCCGCAGGGGCGCTGCGAGTAGAGCTACCCAAAAGATTAGATAAGCGGATTGGAGAAGATAACGGTAAGGAATAGTGTTTGCAAGAGGGAAGAAAGGACTGAAATACAAAGGCCCGGCGGGCGCCCCCCGCCAGGCCTCCTACGAGGGAGGCCCCGATCCTAGTAGTTGAACCGGGGCCTGAGCCACTACAGGCTGCTGGAGTTCAGGAGCACCCTGACTTCCAGCAGAGAAAGAGCATATCAAGGATCCTGAGGCAAGCAAAGGCGGGAAATGACGCTATTTCGTGTAGGATATTGCCGTATTTGGAAGTAAGACGCATCTTACAAGAGAGTTGGAAATAGCGAAGCAGTGCCTACAGTGTGCAACTTCGCACAGGATCATTAGAGTTTAAAGTTTACAAAATAATTTTGTAATCATTATGATTCCATTAGAAAAACAGGTGTGCAGTTTGGAACTCGCCCAGCGGTTGAAAGAGCTTGGGGTGAAGCAGGAAAGTTTATGGGCATGGTATGAGACTACCGATAGAGACGATACCCCGCGCTTAAACCGCTTTGACGAGCATTGCACCGTTTGCACGTTGCCAAAACAAGCGTGGGAGGAAAAGTACGCCGCCTTCACCGTGTCTGAGCTGGGGGAGATGTTGCCGGAGTCTTATATCACCGAACGTCGTTTAAACGCTTGGTGTGAATAGTGTAAGCTTACCAATCCACCAAGTCTGTAAAGGCCAGACGAGGCTAGCCAAGTTGCTCATTGCACCAAATACAGAAATTGTGTAAGGCAATCTTGGCGGCCCAGCGCGCCTGAAAACCATCAAGTTCATGCGGGCGTTCGCGATCAAGGCGGAACGTGTGGGAGAGCTTGTCATAGACCGTTTCCACCATCTGGCGTCTCCCCGCCAACCAGCGGCGGAGTCGCTTGGACCACGGCCGCGTGCTGTGGCGTTTGGGCGGGCGCCCCCGCTCCACGCCATTGTGGCTGCGGGGAGCGGGGGAGGGCGAACAACGTGTCAGCCAGGAGCTGAGCCTTCGCACGCGCCGGGCCAAAGCCCAAGCCCGTGATCACTCCCACGGGGGAAACGGCGAGGAGCAGGGGAAAGCCCGCATACCAGCCCAGCCGATTACTCCAGCCGATATTGGCCAGCCCCGGCAGCCAGCCCCGCCCGCGGCGCTGGGCATCGCGGGGCGGGACGCCTGAGCTGTTCAGGGCTTCGTATAAACACTGTTGCGCGGCTAAGAGCTGCACCAGAGGGAGGACGCACCGCACGAGCGCCGGCTGATGGTGGCGCAGTTGCCGGTGAAATGGGGTACGCGCGGGCCAGCTCGGGAAGGCCGCGCGTACGTGGCGCTGGGCCTAGCGATAAAAGCCCCGCTCACTGCCACACGCCTGCCACTGTCCGCAGATCGCCAACATCAGCACCGCACTGCGACTGAGCGCCGCCTGGGGACCTGGAGGCACTTCAGCGGGCCAAGAGGCTTTACAGAAATCATCAATCATGACAGAAAGTGTCGTGAGGAAGGTGTCGACATCGACCATAGCCATTGCGCCTTATCTTGGGAAAGAGAGAGCAATTGTAGCGGCTGGAGGCACCTTCCGTTTCACTGTTAGTGAGCAACTCACACCAAGCGTTTAAGGGACACGCCATGGGATGCACCATCCTTGGCCGCCACCTGTGGTCGGTGAGCTGTCAACCGTGGCATGCCCTATTCATCGAGGTTTTGCGCAATATTCTTACCAGAAGCGACCGGGTGTGTTGCTGCCAGATAGCACGCGAAACCCTCTCTGAGGTCTGGAGTTATCGATGGACGCCTGAGGTCCTTCAGCCAAGCCCAGGCAACAGGAAACGAGAGGGCCATCACTCCAGCCCATACCTGACGAGACAGCAACATATTCTCTGGAATGTTTCTTGCACTGAGCAATGACAGACGCTGCGGAAGGATAACTGCGGAAGGACAAGACCGGTAAGGCCACCTGACTGCTGACCATCAGTCGCTGCGGAGCGGTCGCAGTTTTCACCGTCGCGGTGTATGGGAGGTGGCTTTCCTGGAATTCATGAAGGAGAAGACGATATGGGTGACACAAGTGTCACGAAAGTCAAAGGACTGTTTTCCCCCAAGGGAGAGATGGGCCAAAAATATCTGGCGTCGGGCGTGCACGTCGCAATGCGTTTGTGGGAGGCCGAGCCGCCTGGCGCAGCGAAAGCGCCATCGCAGCGTGACTATGAGACGGTGGGCTACGTGATCAACGGTCGCGCCGAGTTGCACCTCGAGGGGCAAAAGGTGGTGCTAGAGCCTGGGGACTCCTGGGTCGTCCCCAAAGGCGCTGTGCATACCTATAACATCCTTGAGGCATTTACGGCTGTTGAGGCAACGTACCCGCCAGCGCATGTCCACGGGCGGGACGAGGAATGAGTGAGGCAGGGAGAACGATGGCGGTGCAGATACGGCTATATGACTCGCTGAGCCGGGCCGTGCAACCCGTGGACACCCACAACGGCCACCTCACTATGTATGTGTGTGGCATCACCCCGTATGCCACCACGCATCTTGGACACCTGTTCACCTATGCCATGGCGGACATTCTCATGCGCTACCTTGAGGATCGCGGTGTGCGCGTGACATACGTCCAGAACGTCACCGATATTGACGAGCCCCTGCTGCAGGAGGCGCAGAAGCAGCACGAGCCGTGGCAAGCCTTGGGTAAACGGTGGACGATCCACTTCATCAATGACATGCAAACCATGAATATCCGGCCACCCACTCACTATCCACGGGCTACGGAAGTGATCCCCGACATCCTCGCCAGCATCACCAGGCTTCTAGACGCCGAGGTGGCATATGCCGCGGGCGGCAGCGTCTACTTCCATGTGCCAGCCTGGCCGGCGTATGGGACGCTGAGTGGCCTCTCGTATCAGGACATGGTGCCCCTGGCGCGCGCACGAGGCCATCATGCGGATGACCCGCATACCCGCCATCCCCTCGATTTTCCCCTCTGGCAGGCCCGGCAACCGGGAGAGCCGGCGTGGCCAAGCCCCTGGGGCCTTGGCCGACCAGGCTGGCATATCGAGTGCTCCACCATGGCCCAGCGGTTTTTGGGGGCCCCGATCGATATCCATGGCGGGGGGACGGACCTGCTCTTTCCCCATCACGAAAGCGAAATTGCCCAGGCCGAAGGCGCCACCGGGCAGCGCCCCTTTGTGCGCCACTGGTTCCATACGGCCATGGTGCGCCACCAGGGGGAGAAGATGAGCAAATCTTTGGGGAATCTGGTGATGGTGCGTGATCTCCTCGATACCTATTCTCCGGATGGCGTGCGCCTTTATTTGGCGCAGCATCACTATCGCCAGGAGTGGGAACACGCCGCCGCCATGCTGCTGCACGCTGAGCAGCTCGCCCAAACCTGGCGCGCCGCCGTGCTGCTGCCGGGCGGGCCGCAGACGGCAGCGGTGTTGGATGCGGAGACGGCCCACGCCGCTGTGGCCACCGCACTCGAGGATGATCTGCAGACGCCACGTGCGGTGGCGGTGCTGTCGCAGTTGGCACACCGGATCCATGCGGCGGCGCGGGAACGGCAGAATGTTGAAAAGGCCCAGCGGGTGCTGCGGCAATACGGCCAGATCCTGGGCTTACGACTCGCCGCAGAGGGGATGGCAGAGCACGTGCGACATGGATGGGACATGCACCTGGCACGCTTGCACTGACAGGGCCTGGGCTGTTTACGCAGGAGGCGTGTGCCTCGGCTCCACGTTCCCAGCTCTTCTTCCCCAGAGGTTAGAGTATGCTCGCCACCGTCGTCCTCATCATCGCGAGGAGCGGGGTTGGGGAGATACCGATCCAGACAAGGAGTGCCGTCAACACAGCGAGTGCCATCCCTCCTGCCCACGACCACGAGGGAGCAAGGTCAGGCACTGGGATGGCCGCCTCGCGTGGCACTGGTGCATACATAGTCACGAGCAAACGTAGATCGCTCAATTTCTCATACTTTGTAGCGCGTCAAATCTGGCGGAGGCGCAGCATATCTCTTCTCCGTGGCAGGGCGCATCGCCTGCAAAGACGCGAGCCTTTTCGAGGCCTTATCGTGCCCATAGACCCCATCTTCGACCTTCTACAAACTGCTAGAAATTGAGCGAATTGAGCAACCCAGGTTATGTGGTCTGATAAACACGACGAGGGGTAGACCGCAGTTTTGCTATGTCTCTGAGCATATCTGCAGCGCAGGACGGGCAGATACCATGACTGGTATCGCCAGGAGCAGCGTACTCCTTACGTTGCCAGCGGATACGCCGCTGACACCAGGCACATTCGATCAGGTAATAGCGCTGACGCAGCTCTATAAATTGCGCTCGATACTCTCGATACTTCGTCTGGAAATAGCGATACCTTTCGCGCAGCTCGTCTCTGTTCCGCAGCATGTCGGCAACCGCTCCTCTTCCAAGCTCTGCGATAGCGGGAAAACGCTATAAAAGCGCTCGCATCTTTGAAGGACGTCGATCATACCAACGGCGCTAAAAGGTGTCAATATCCTGCTCACCTTCCGTGCGATTGACGCCATGGACCGCTCCCTGACCAGGGAGCATGTACTACAACCCCCATTCCCTAGCGTGGCACAGCGCTTGCACTGCAGTACCTCAACAGAGACACCAACGCGGCACCTGCTGCTGACGATAGACCTGTGCAGAGAGGATACTCGTATGCCATCACGTCAGAACGACCATGCACAACCCGCTGATGCCATTGCCATGTTAAAAGCCGATCATCAGCGGGTCAAAGACTTGTTCGCGTAATACGAAGCCGCAGACAATGTGGAAACCAAGCGGACGCTGGCTGACCAAGTCTTTCGCGGATTAGACACCCACACACAACTCTAAGAAAACGTCTTTTATCCTACGGTGAATGAGGAGACAGACGCGGGACCGGAGCTGGTCAAAGACAGCCTGGAAGATTATCAGACGATGAAGCAGCTCATTATGGAATTGCGGGACATGGCATATGACACAGACGCATTCGAGACGAAGTTTCAAGCGTTGATCCGCACGGTTGCACACCACGTCGAGGACGAGGAAGCGGAGATGTTCCCCCTTGCCGAGCAGGAATTGACGGATGATCTCGACGAGATGTAGGACGAGATGCAGGAGCTGAAGGCAGATCTGCAAGGTTCATAGCTGGCATGGTCACACGTTCCCCTGTATACGCTGTGCATGGGATTGCCCCGCAGTCTCTCATCCTTAGAGGCAGGTCTCACAATGAGACGAGCGTTTGTCACCCACGCAGAGGAGGTGATAAAGGAGAACAGCTATGACGGTCCAAGAAGTAATAGATAAAGCCGTTGAAGGAGGCTACCACATCTACGGGTCGGACGGGATGGACACCTTGTATGAGGGAGCCAACAGCGAATACTCCGTGTGGACCCGGAAAGATAACGAATCCTCTTTCATCGTGCTCACAGAAAAAACCTTTCTTGATCCGCAATTTTGGCAAGCCTTGGGACGTGCTCTGGGGTGGAATGAAGCGTGTGACCTCGCTCTCATCTGCGTGCACGGGGAGGAAGAGTGTCAGAGTTATCGAGGGTACTACTGGATATTTCAGTGGTTCCGTTTTATTCAGACACTGGCGGACGGGCACACGCCTGCAGCCTTTTTTGCCCATCTCCCCTCGTCGCAGACGATGTCGAGCGGGTACCAGCACCAGCACCAGGCAGGCAAGGAACCTCTCCACGGATCACTCCTCTTGCTGCTTGCCCAAGAAACACGCCAGATCTCCAAGCAACTGTTCGAGGCAGCGGCAGGGGCACAGGAAGTCGCTAAAGACATGGTACGCATGTCGCGGCTGGCGCGGCACAGGCGTCGGAGTGCGTGACGTACTCCGCGGGTGAGAGGTCGTGAGGTTCTTGTCCACAGCGGTGAGGGAGAGGCAATGGTGGTCGGGGCAAAGACCAGGAGTGATTGCATTGGTCGGGAGGATGTGGTAGAAAAGTGGTCTCCGCATACGTTCGGCACATAGCCGTGTGAAGACGAGCATCGTCCCCTAACCGTCGAGGACTCTATGGCTGTAGAGGAGGCTTCCGATGTCGACACCCCCTACTGGTCTCCAGCCGTCCTTCACGCTCCCCGAGATTCAGGCGTGGATAGATACCACGAACAGGAAGCGCGACGACTTGCACCTGCTCGCGGCTGAACCGCTCTACAATACCCGACGTGAGTGGGCATTGCGAGAGATGTCCCAGCTCCTGGCAGAAGCGATTGAGGAAGTGCGGGTCATCAGTGCGTCCCTTCAGGACGACAGTCAGGCGTTGCGCTCCCGCGCCACCGCTCTGCGACAACACTCTCATGCTCTCATTGAACGAGGGCGAAGAGCGTCGGATCAACGAGGTCAATGCGTTCCACAGTCTCAGGAGACATCCGAAGCCGAACGCCGCATGTTGGACATGTTCCGAGAGGATGTCAGACGCGCTGCGCAGTCCTAACAGCTCTTCTTGGAATGTGTGCGCCTCCATCTGGGCGGCGTTCATAGAGGGAGCCCCCAGGGGTACCGCACAACAATGGCAAGCGGTGGAAGCCAGACGCGAAGCCGCAGAACGACAGCGCCACGTGGCAGAGCGCAAACGCGATGCCGCAGCGGCACAGCACCAAGATGCAGAGGACCAGCGCAACGCCATGGAAGACATGCGGCAGATAGCCGAGGAGATGCGCGAGACCCGCGAGCAGATGCGGGTAGAGGAAGGCGAGGGGCAATACACCTCGCTAGAGCGCAGGATCGCCCAGATTGAAGCCCACCTCCAGCGTCTGGACGAGCGTTTCTCGCACCTTGAATAGCCTCTGTTGCAGCATAGCGAAACCCTCCGCCTTATGGATTGCCGATCTCGATGCCCCCCGCGTGCTCCACTTTCTCGACTACCTTGAAGCGCAACGCGGCAACTCGGTCTGCTCCCGCAATATCCGTCTGGCGGCGCTTCGCTCGTTTTTTCCGCTTGGTTGCCCTCCGTGACCCGGACAGCCTCGGCATTGCCACACGGGTGTTGGCCATTCCAATCAAGCGTGAGGATAAAAAGCTGACGCTCAATTTATCACAATTTGTAGCCCATAAACACTGGGGGAGACGTTGCGCATCTCCCCGCCGGTTCAGTGCAAATCTCTTGGAAATTGGGGAAGCTCAGCGATGGCTACGCGCTTCTATGCCCCCAACTTTGACCTTCTACAAACTGCTATAAATTGAGCGAACTTTTCAACAGGTGAGGGCTCGCGCATAGCACCCACAAGCAAGCCTAGCCATGCCTGGTTTGCTCCCACGGCTAGCGGTACGGCGGGAGCAAAGGCGTGCACCCGTGCGCGTCTGACATGTCCGCATCCCGCTACACCGCACCTCTCTCCCGTCCATGCGCGGAGCGCCTCACGTTCAGGCATGCCTGCCACGCCCGTGGGGGAAGAACCACCGCGCCGGACTACCCATGCGCACACGCGGACGGTAAGCTTCCCCATGAGGGGAGAATACCTAAGGAGGATACCTATGGAACTGCATACCCGTGTTGAGCTGATCGAGACGCTGCTCGCAGAAGCGGAGCAAAAAACCACCGCGCTGCAGCACGCCCTGGCTGCCCAAGCACGTGCGAAGGAAGCCATGGCACACGCCAGCCATGATACGCCTCTCCCACAGGAGGGAGAGATCCTGAAGTATGAGCAAGACTTATGGCAACGGGTGCGGACGAACCTGACAGAGGTCCGCACCCTCTTGGAAGATCTTGAGGAATCGGAACGGCAGCGCGGGCTGAATCAGTAGTGTTGCCTGCCAGACCAGCCGTCGGGAAGGCGCATGCCGATGGAAGCATTCACGCTCGAAGAAGCCAAACACTGGATCGGACGGACGATGATCACGAAAGCGGCGTTTGCATCAGGTCACTACACGCTTGCGGCTGCACAGCCAGGCACCATCATTGGTGTGCATGGGGACCATGCCCCGTCTGGAGACCCTGTCCTCTGTCTGGCGGTGCAGTTTTAGCCGGAAGCCCAGGACGCGTTGCCTGAGATATGCTTTTTTGACAAACGTGTCTCGCTCAATTTATCGCACTTTGTAGAAGGTCGAAGGTGATGTCCATGGGTACGAGAAGGCATCGAAGAGGCTCGCGTCTTTGCAGGCGATGAGCCCTGCAATGGAGAGGAGATACGCCGCGCCTCCGCCAGATTTGACGCGCTACAAAGTGCGATAAATTGAGCGACGTGTCTTTGCTGAATATCTCTGCCTCAGTCACACGGTGGAGTCACCTGCGCCGTCCTCCATCCTGCTGCTGTCCCGTCCTGCGGGGTGGGGCATGCTCTGGAGCGGCCGACAGCGGTGGCATGGTTGGCATGGTTTATGCTCCCTCTTTGGAGGGATTCTAGACACAATACTGACACCAAGGAGCACATCCATGGAACGCCATACACGTATTGAGTTACTCGATACCCTCTTGGCGGAGGCGGAGCAAAAACGGACCGCCCTCACGCATGCTCTGAATGCGAGAGAACGGGTGGAGCAGGGGGAAGAGTCCACGCACGGCGCCCCGCTGACCATTGAGGAAGAGGGCTTAAAGTACGAACATGACCTGTGGCAGCGAGTCGAGATGGGCGGTGCAGAGATGCGCAAAGTGTTGGAAGAGCTGGAGCAACTCGAACGGCAACGCGGCGTGAGCCAGTAGCCGTGCAGACACGACGAGCATCCGGAGAGGAGAACACGATGGAACCGCAGGAACGCCGCCAACTCGTGACGCGTCTGCTTGAAGAAGCCACAGGCATGCAGACCGTGCTGGAGCAGGCCCTCACCGACAAAGAGCGCGAAGCCGCCCAGATCGAGGCGAGTGGGCATATCACGGATGATGAGCCGACGCCGGTGTCTATCCTCGAAGAGCAGTAGGACGCATGGGAAAAGATTGCCTAGGCCTTGAGCGATATTCAAACCGAACTGCTGCGCATCGAGCAGGCAGAACAGCAAAGCATACAGCGGTAAACAGCAGGCGAGTAGTCCTGCCATGCCGGAAAGGGCGGGTACCAAAGCCCGTCCTGCATTCATTTACATAACCAATGGTGTTAGTTTTTGGTAAACTACACGATGGTACTGATATTTTACAGACTAAATTTCGCTATCGAGAGGGGCACGAAACCCGACGCGTAGGGCCGTAAGCCATGCCACTGGACCAGCACGTTGAAGGTGGCCATGGTGCAGGCCAAACGCGCCTGAAAATAGGCCCAGCCCCGATGCATCACCTTCTTCACATGGCAGACGAGTGTCAGCATCGAGAGCACCGTCTCCACCAGCATACGATCGTGCCACTCGCCCCGCTGACACAGTTTGAGCTTCGTGGAATCGCCCTCGGCCGCATGGAAGCCCGTGTCGCTCAAGACGATCATGCGTCCGTCGACTTGGCGAATCAGCCACTGAAACGTGTTAGCGGCGACATTGGCCGTGGCACAGGCCCACCCCACGATCAACCCCCACTGATTGAGCAGCAGACAGAGTTTGCCTCCGACGATCCAGCGGTGGTTCGACACGCCTTTCCGGCCGATCTGCTGCGGACTCCGACCCTCGCGGATGGGATGGAGCAGTTCGATGCCGTAGGTGTCGATGACGCCGAGCACCGTCGGAGCAGCCAGGAAGACCTGCGTCCAGTCGTGATGCGTCATGAAGAGCCGAAAGAGCCGGGTGCGCTCGGGGAGGTGGGGAAACAAGGCCCGATAGTCGCGTGTCAACCACCGATAGAAGGGGCGGTTGCCCACGCCTTTGAGGGCATGCAAGTGCGACAAGTTGCCTAGAAACATAAGGATAACCAAAGCTTATGGGGATTAGGCGGGTGTGTAAAACACCTAAACTGAGTGACATGAGGGTGCAATTCCCTCCCTCTAGGTGGAAAGAGTGAGCCAGCCCCGCGGTGACCGCGTACTAAGCCGTGAGCAGGGGTGAAAAGGTAGGCACCTCCCTAGCCTGACGGAGGTGATCCACCAGGCGAAGCTATCCATGGGTAACGCAAGTGAAGCCACATGTAACCCGTCGTAAGCTCAAACCAGTTGAACCAGGCTGCTTCTGGTCAAAGACCAGGAAAAACTGGGTCCAAAAAGGACAATGATGCCAAGAGTCATGGTCAGCAGACCTGGCCAAAGCTGCAAGAAGTTGCATGCTTGCAGTATCCACCCACAAAGGCATCCGGCGGATAGTGACACCCTACAGATAGCGCCAAATGTCACCCAGGGACTTGGGAAGCCCCTAACGCTCTCAACACTGAGAAGGCATACGCAAACCCGCAAGCGTTAGGTGTGCAGGGATCTCCCCCGAAGCCAAGGCCCTCGGCAATGCGAGGGATACGCCCACAGGGGAACGGTGATAACGAAGGTAGAGTCAACAAGTAGAGTCAACACGTCATGAGCCATGATACACATCATAGGTATGAATGGAACGCCATCCCCTGGCGGAAGCTAGAGGTGAAAGTGTTCAAGCTCCAACGACGAATCTACCAAGCAACGACCCGTGGAGAGACGAAGAAAGCCCACAGACTCCAGAAACTCCTCGCCTCGTCCTGGAGTGCGAAAAGCCTAGCAGTGCGAAGGGTAACGCAGGAAAACAAAGGGAAAAAGACAGCCGGAGTAGATGGCGCGAGCAACCTGACGCCACCACAAAGACTGAAACTCATCTCCACCATGGACCTACACGCACCCGTAAACCCAGTACGCCGGATTTGGATACCCAAGCCTGGCAAACCGGAAAAACGCCCGCTCGGCATCCCCATCATGCATGATCGGGGAACGCAGGCGCTTGCCAAAATGGCCCTCGAACCAGAATGGGAAGCGAAGTTTGAACCAAACAGCTTTGGATTCAGACCGGGACGCTCATGCCAAGATGCGATCCGCCAAGTATATAACGTGATCAATTTACAACCACGATACGTGCTGGACGCCGATATCGCCAGCTGCTTTGACAAAATCGATCAAGCAGCGCTCCTGGAAAAAATGGCTACAAGTCCATTCTTTGCCAGACCCATACGGCAATGGCTCAAGGCAGGAGTTGTAGATCAAGAAACCTTCATGCCAACCCAAGAAGGTACCCCGCAAGGAGGGGTCCTTACTCCCCCTACAAAGTTGCAAACTTTTTTTTTCGGGATCGTTATCACCCTGATATGGGTC
>Ga0081455_10006060_pt1 | contig 13082 bp, 16 predicted proteins | sample TabmetS3T2R1_FD_70207 | JGI IMG/M metagenome (GOLD analysis project Ga0081455, IMG submission 70207) | Tabebuia heterophylla rhizosphere microbial communities from the University of Puerto Rico - S3T2R1 | ecosystem: Host-associated > Plants > Roots > Rhizosphere ... | reverse complement strand
TCCTGGCCGGTCGCCGCCTTCACGAGCGGCGGCCCGCCGATGAAGATCGTGCCGGTGCCGCGGACGATGATCGTCTCGTCGCTCATCGCCGGCACGTAGGCGCCGCCGGCCGTGCACGAGCCCATCACGGCTGCGATCTGCGGGATGCCCTTGGCGGACAGCCGCGCCTGGTTGAAGAAGATCCGGCCGAAGTGCTCGCGGTCGGGGAACACCTCGTCCTGGAGCGGCAGGAAGGCGCCGCCCGAGTCGACCAGGTAGATGCACGGGAGGGCGTTCTGCCCCGCGATCTCCTGCGCGCGGAGGTGTTTCTTGACCGTCATCGGGAAGTACGTGCCGCCCTTCACCGTCGCGTCGTTCGCGACGATCACGCACTCCTGGCCCTCGACGACGCCGATCCCGGTGACGATGCCGGCCGCGGGCGCCTGGCGGTCGTACAGGTCCCAGGCGGCCAGGGCGCTGAGCTCGAGGAAGGCGCTGCCGGGATCCACGAGCCGGTCGACTCGCTCGCGCGCCGTCAGCTTGCCGCGGGAGCGGTGCCGCTCGACCGCCTTCTCGCCTCCGCCTCGCGCGACCTCGGCAGTTCGTTCGCGCAGCTCGGAGACCAGCGCTTCCATCCGTTCGCGACGAGACTCGAAAACCTCGGAATCGCGCTCGACCTGCGAGGTCAGAACGGCCACGAGCCCAGCCTAGCCGGGCGGTCGGACCAGAAGATCCGGACTTGCCGGCCGCATGTTGCCGCTGGACAGTGCGAACCAGTGGTAGTCCGGCTCAACGATGCGAGCCTGGCCGAGGCATTCCTCGGCCACCTTCGGCGTGCGCATTGCTCCGCCACTCTTGCCGAGGTCGGGGCGCACCGCGACGGCGCCGTGTTCGACGTCGAGGTGCCCGCCGCGCTCGATGGGCACCAGGCGCGACTGGAGCTCGGCCTCTACCTCAGCACCTGGGAGGCCGTGAACCCGGGCTCGGGCGCCGAGCTGCTCGACTGAGTCGCAGTCCGCGGACTAGCAACTCGCCGCTTTTACCCGCAAGATGAAGGAGCCGTGCTCGCCGATCTCTGGGACTGGGTCGCAGGCGTCTTCGGACACATCAACGACGTCTCGGCCTACTGGCTCCTCGCGGCGATCGCCCTGAAGACGGCAGAGTCGGCGCTGATCGGCGTCACCTGGCGAAACATCCTCCGGGCGGCCTACCCGCGGTCGGGCCTGACGTTCAAGACCTCCTGGGGCGCCTCGCAGGGCGGGAATGCAATCAACGCCGTCACCCCGGCGCAGGCGGGGACCGCCGCCATGATCGGCATCTTCCGGACGAGCATCCCTGGGTCGACCGTCGCCGGGGTCACGTCGGCCACTGTCATTCAGACGCTCTTCTTCACCGTGCTGAGCCTCCTCATGGTGATCGGCGTCGCGGTCACGCGGCCGCGGACGGTGTCGCGAGGCAGCCCCTCGGACGAGACCAGCAGCTTCGTGGTCGAGCATCCGTTCCTCACCGCGCTCGGGGTGCTCGTCGCCGCCGTTCTCGTCGTCGTCCTGTGGCGGCGCCTGAAGCCGCGGCTCGTCGATCTCTGGCACAAGGCGAAGGCCGGCGGCGCCATCCTGCGCGACTGGCGGCGCTACGGGATCGAGGTGGCGGTGCCGTCAGCCTTGTCGTACTGCTGCCGGATCGGCGTCAACGTCATCTTCATGGCGGCGTTCTCGATCCCGATCACGGCGTTCACGGTATTCCTTGTCGCCTCGTCGCACATGCTCTCCGGCCTCTTCGCGATCACACCCGGCGGCGTCGGCCAGACGCAGGCTCTCGACGTCGCCACGTTGCGGGGACATGCTCCGACCGAAGACATCGCGGCGTTCTCGATCACTCAGGACGCGGTGATGACGATCTGGAACGTCCTCCTCGGCATCATCGTGATGCTCTGGGCGTTCGGCTATACGGCCGCGAAGAACCTCGTCTTCAAGAAGAAGCAGCCCGCCGAGGCACCGGCCGTGGCGAAGTAGAGTTCGACGTGGAAGAGAGCGAGTCATGACTCGAGAAGACATTCGCAACGTCTCGTTCCCGGGCGCAGTCCGCGGCTATGACCGCTCTGCCGTCGACGCCTACGTCAAGCGAGTCAACCGGGCGATTGCGGAGCTCGAGATGCGCAGCTCTCCACGGGCGGCCGTGAGGCATGCCCTGGAGCAGGTCGGTGAGCAGACGAGCAGCATTCTCCAGCGGGCGCGAGAGACGGCAGAGGAGATCACCGGGAGCGCCCGCAGCGAGGCCGACGAGCTGACCTCGCGTGCCAAGGCCGAAGCGGCCGAGATCGTCCTCCACGCGAGCACGGAGGCCGATCGCGCTCGAGTCGAGTCGAGCCAGGTCGTCGCCAAGGCCACGGCCGAAGGCGAAGGCGTCGTCGCGGAGGCGAAGGCGGAGGCGGACAGAATCCTCGCCCGGGCGCGGGAGGAGGCGGCCGCGCTGCGGGAAGAGGGCGAAGCGCGACTCAGGGAGCTCCACGCCGACATCGCGGTGACGTGGAAGGAACGTCGAGAGCTCCTGGACGACGTCCGCGGAATCGCGACCAGGCTGGAGGCAGCGGCCAGCAGGGCAGCCGCCCGAGTGGCACCGTCAGGTGTCGGAGAGCCCGAGGAGGCTCAGCCCGACCCGACTGCGGAGCCAGAGCCGGCCGAGGTCGGACCGACCGAGTAGCGACCCACCTTCGACCTACGGTGCGATGGGCTCGAACGGGTGCAGCTCGTCCTCGCCCGGTTGGATGACGCCGTAGCTCGATTCGGGCACCTCGTTCCAGACGCCTTTTCGGTCGCCGAGCGGCTCCGAGACGACGACGCGGCTCTCATCCGAGACCCGCTGGAGCTCGAGGAGCTCGGGATGCTGTTCCCGCACCGTGCGAACGTCGGTGCTGAAGTAGAGCGAGCGCGATTGGCCTTCGCTCGAATACCGGAACCCCCAGATGTTCGTCCCGTTCGATGTCGCGACCGTCATCTGGATCGGATGCTCGACCCCGTGCCGCCGCCCGGTCTCCTCGACGAAGCCGACCGTGCGGGCGACCGCCGCCGGCGGATCGTGCTCGAGCCCGAAGGTCAGCGCGAGGTAAAAGAGCACCTCGGTGTCGGTCGAGCCCTCGAGCGACGGGAAGAGCCGCTCGTCGATGGCAAGCAGCAGGTCGCGCTTGACCTGGGGGAACTGCCGGACGAGCCCGTTGTGCATCCACAGCCACCGCCCGTGGCGGAATGGATGACAGTTGGTCTGCTGGATCGCGGTCCCCGTGGAGGCGCGGATGTGCGCGAAGAAGAGGGGCGAGCGGACGTGACCGGCGAGCTCACGCAGGTTCCGGTCGTTCCAGGCCGGCTCGACGCTGCGGAAGAGCCCAGGCGTGTCGGCGTCCGAGTACCACCCGACGCCGAAGCCGTCTCCGTTCGTCGTCGTCGCGCCGAGCCTCGCATGGAGGCTCTGGTCGATGAGCGAATGGTCCGGCTTGCAGAGCAGCTCCTCCAGCAGGATCGGCGACCCGGAGTAGGCAAGCCAGCGGCACATCGTGCGCTGCCGAGCCTATCCGCTTCTCGAAGGCGTAGAGTCTCCGGAGATGTTCATGCGGATCCTCCTCGGCGCTGTGATCGTGCTCTTCCTGTTCCTGTGGGTGCGCGCCGTGATCGACGCGTTCAGGCGGCCGGACCTGAGCGGGCTGGGCAAGGCCGCGTGGGCCGTCGGCATGCTCATCTTCCCGTTCATCGGCCTGCTGGTCTACACGCTGCTCCGCCCGGCCGACTCGCAGATCCAGCGGCGCCGGGCCTAGCCCTCCGGGCCGAAACGGTCGAGCGCCCTAACTACCTCGAACACCTGCGAAATGTTGCGGGCCGGATTTCTCCGGCCCGCAACAACCGCTAACGCTGTCGACGTACTAGGGGTTCTGCGAAATGGTGCAGTTGAGATTGTTGAACCCGTCGAGCGTGTTCTTCAACGACTCGATCGTGGTCGCATCGCCGCTCGCGTACGCGTCGTTGACCATGTCGATGATCTCGGTCTCCGTGAGCGGATAGTCCACGTCGGGGTGCGCCGCGTTGAGCACCGCGGCGATTGCCATGCGCGTCAGCGCGTCTACCCCTCCGCCGCCCAGTTGGAGCCCTGCCAGAAGCGTCAAGCCGGAGACGCTCGCGGGGGCGTCCGAGAAGACGGATCCCACGGTCTGGCTCGGGCTGTAGCCGGTCGGGACCCACTGGGTGCCGCCTTTCTTGTCGGCGTTGTTCTTCCAGAACCCCGGGGTGCATCCTTCGCCGCCCGGCGGCGTCGTGGTGGTCGTCGGCGTCGTCGTGGTGGTTGTGGTGGTCGGCGGCGGGGGTGGCGGCGGGCTCGTGGTGCTGCTCGTCGACGAGGTATCCGTAGTCGACGAGTCCGTCGCCAAGCCGACCCCGGCCAGCGTTGCAGCGATCAGGAAGCCGCACAACGCGAGCACAGGAAGGCTGAAGAACTTCGCCAACCGCCGCTTGCGGCCGTGTCTCATCTGCCCCTCCCTTCTTGGCGGCCCGCTTCCCCCCGCGAAGGCCGCAATTGCATCTCAGTTGAGATATAGCACCGTGGCGGCTGGAAACAACACGTGCTGACCAGGCCTAGCCATAAGGCTAGGTTTCTCCGGAAATGCGGTGACTATCGTGAACGAATGCGACGCGTATCCGTCCTCTTCCTCACGGGTGCGCTATTCGCCTCCGGTGCCGTAGCCCCGGCGGCCGGCGCGTCCAGGCCGGTGATGACGCAGGACCGGGCGGAGACGATCTTTCTCGCCGATCCCAAAGTCTCAGCGTGGACAGAGCGGTATCCAGCGCGGTCTCTCGTCACGACGGCGCGCTTTCGTCCGAAGCTGAAGGTCTGGCAGGTCAGCGTCTTCTCGGGGAAGGCGGGACAGATCGCAGGCGGCAGGGTCGACCTCGACGGTCGCGTCGTGCAGGCCTGGGTCGGGCCCGAGGTCGCCTGGCCGCTCGCGCGAGGCGACGGGCTCGGCGGCGTGCTCAACCGGCCGCTCGTCTGGCTCGCATTCTGCGCCTTCTTCCTGATCGGCCTGGGGAACCTGCGACGCCCGCTCTGCGTGCGGAACCTCGACCTCCTTGCGTTCCTGTCGTTCTCCGTCCACCTCTGGTACTTCAACGAGGGCCGTGTCTTCGCGAGCGTCATTGCTGCCTCTCTGACCTTCGTGTATCTGATCGCGCGCTCGACGTGGATCGGCTGGACGAACCGCGCCTCGCCGACGGCGGCGACGCTCCCCGTCTGGCTGCTCGTGGGCGCGACCGTGCTGCTCGTGGGCTTCAGAACCGGCCTCAACGTGGAGAAGTCGGGGATTCTCGATGTCGGTTACGCGGGGGTGATCGGCGCCGATCGGCTGGTCAACGGCACCGCGCCCTACAGCAACTTCCCGGTCAAGGACACGGGGCGTCCCTGCGGACCGGCAACCGAGGACGGCGACATCAATGACTGGATCCAGTCGAACGGCCGCTGCGAGTCGGCGAATGCACTGGGCGACACGTACGGGCCGGTCAATTACGCCGCCTACATCCCTGGGCTGTGGCTGTTCGGCTGGAGCGGCAAATGGGACAGCCTCCCAGCCGTCCACTTCACGACGATCCTCTTCGATCTGCTCGCCATCCTCGGCTTGGGGGCGGTCGGTCTTCGCTTCGGCGGAATGCGGCTCGCAGCGCTGCTCGCATTCGCGTGGGCGGCGAATCCGTTCACGCAGTACGCCTCGAGCTCGAACGTGAACGACGCGATCATGCCCGCCTTTTTGATCTGGGGATTCTGGGCGGCGTCCTCGGACATCGGGCGAGGAGCCTTTGCGGCGCTGGCGGCCTGGACCAAGCTCGCGGCGCTGATCGTCGCCCCCTTATGGGCGACGTATCCGTCGGCACGGAGCCTGCGTCATCCGGCCGTCTTCGCGGCGGCGTTCACAGTGGTGACTGCCGTTTCGTTCTGGTTCCTTTTTGCGGGCGGTCATCCGATCGCGGAGTTGCAGCGCTTCTACGAGCGAACGTTCGAGATCCAGCTCGACCGGCACTCACCATTCTCGCTGTGGGACTGGGGTCAGTACCACGCAAGTGGCCTGCCGGATCTCAAATGGGCTCAGCGCGTGCTGCAGGTCGCGCTCGCTGCTGCCGCGCTCGTGGTCGCCTTCGTTCCGCGTCGGAAGACACCGCTCCAGCTCGCCGGCCTTACAGCAGCCCTCCTCATGGCGTTCGAGTTCCTCCTGACCCACTGGTCGGCGCTGTACATCGCCTGGTTCTTCCCCTTCTTTGCGCTGGGCGTCGTGGCCGCCGCGGAGCTCGGGGGAGTCGTCCCGGAGGAAACGCCTATCCGGCGGCGTGTGCGGGCGCGACCTGTCCCGAGCCCGAGCCCGGTTTCCTAGTCGGTCGACGAAAGCCCGCGAAGCCCCGCATCGCGGGGCTTCGCCTTACAGGGGCGACAGGACTCGAACCTGCAACCCCCGGTTTTGGAGACCGGTGCTCTACCAGATTGAGCTACGCCCCTGGGCGCTTCGATTGTAGTCTCAACTCGTGGCCCGGCCCGGTCAGCGCCGCGCTCAGGGCGCGCTCTTCGCCTTCCTGACCGTCTTCTTCGCCGGCATCACGGCCGCGGCCTTCGACGCCCGCGTTTGGGTAATCGTCGTCGCGGGCGTTGCCCTCACGCTCTGGATGGGCAGCCTGGCCGTGCGGACGCTCCGAGCGGCTCGGCGGACGTGAGCCCGTGGCGGCACGTCGCCGCCGTCCTGCTCTGTCCTGGGGTGGTCGCGGTGCTCGTGCCCGCGCTGATCGTCGGGTCGACCGGCGGGCGGATCGAGCCGCTCGGGTTGCTCGGCCTCCCGCTGATCGCTCTCGGCCTGCTCCTCGTCGTCTCGACCGTCCGGCTCTTCGCGATGGTCGGACGCGGGACGCTAGCTCCGTGGGATCCGACGACCCGGCTCGTCGTCCGCGGCCCGTACCGCTACGTCCGAAACCCGATGATCAGCGGCGTCCTCTTCGTCCTTCTCGGCGAGGCGGTGCTCTTCGGCTCGGTCGCACTTCTGGTCTGGTTCGGCCTCGTGCTGGCGGTGAACGCGGTCTACATGCCGCTCGTCGAGGAGCCGGGCCTGCAACGCCGCTTCGGCGGGGAGTACGAGCGCTACCGCGCCCACGTTCCACGCTGGATTCCTCGACTACGGCCGTGGAATGTCGAGGAATCCAACGGTTAGCCCCGTATCCTTCGCCCGTGGCGCAGGTCGAAGACGCACAGGCGCTCTGGCGCTCGTACCGCACGAGCCCCGGTGACAAGGCACTCCGTGACCGCCTGATCCTCACGTACGCGCCGCTCGTGAAGTACGTCGCCGGACGGCTGGGGAGCGGGCTGCCCGCACACGTCGACGAGGAGGACCTCGTCTCGTACGGCCTCCTCGGCCTGATCGGCGCGATCGAGCGGTACGACCCCGGCCGCGACGTCAAGTTCGAGACCTACGCGATCACTCGCATCAGGGGCGCGATCATCGACGAGCTCCGCTCGCTCGACTGGGTCCCGCGCTCGGTGCGCGCCCGGGCACGCGAGATCGAGCGCGCGATCGCCGCCCTCGAGGCCAAGCTCCACCGTCCGCCGGGCGACGAGGAGATCGCGGGCCAGATCGGGATCACGACCGAGGAGCTCGAGGAGAGCCTGACGGACATCTCACGCTCCTCGATCGCCGCGCTCGACGAGCTCTGGACGGTCGGCGGCGCGGGAGACCAGGTCGCTCTGATCGACACGATCGAAGACGAGGACGCGCCCGCCCCGGACAGCGAGCTCGCCGCAACGGAGCTGAAGGAAGCGCTGGGCGAGGCGATCACTCGACTGCCGGAACGCGAGAAGCTCGTCGTCACGCTCTATTACTACGAAGAGCTGACGCTCCGCGAGATCGGGGAGGTGCTCGGCGTCACCGAGTCGCGCGTCTCGCAGCTCCACACGAAGGCGATCCTGCGCCTGAAGGCGCGCCTGTCCGGCGGCGCTCAGCGGGCCGGAGTCGGGGTCTGACCCCGCTCTACCGATCGGATTGGTTCGAGCCGCTGACCGATGCTCCCTGGGACGACGCACGCGTCCGGGAGGGCATGCGCACGATCGTCGCCGACGCCGACCAGGCGTTCGACCCGGAGCAGCTCTGGCCCGCAGAGGAATGGGATGCTTGGACCTCGCCGCTGCCTCTGAAGAACCTCTTCGTCGGCGCCGCCGGCGTCGTCTTCGCGCTCGATGTGCTGCGGCGCGGCGGACACGCCGAGACGGGGCTCGACCTCGCGGAGATCGCAACACAGACGCTCGAGGCCTGGCGGACGACACCGGACTATGGCTCGGAGGCGGCGCTGCCGGACCCTCCGGAGGCCGGCCTCCTCTGCGGCGAGACGGGCATCCTGGTTGTTGCCTGGCGACTCGCCCCGAGCGCCGCGCTCGCAGACACGCTCTTCGAGCGTGTCCGCAGCAACGTCAGTAACGACGCCAATGAGCTCATGTGGGGCTCGCCCGGCACGATGATCGCCGCACGCGCGATGCTCGACTGGACCGGCGAGCAGCGGTGGGCAGAGGCGTGGCGGGAGAGCGCCGAGGAGCTCAGGCGCCGCCGCGAGCAAGACGGCCTCTGGACACAGCGCTTGTACGGCCAGGTCATCCGCGACTTCGGGCCCGCGCACGGCGCCGTCGGCAATGTGCTCGCGCTCCTCCAGGGCGGCCGCGACGAGACGCTCGAGCGCGAGACGAACGAGCTGCTCGCCCGCACTGCCGTGGTCGAGGACGGGCTCGCCAACTGGCCCAACGGCTCGGACTTCCTACGTGTGCAGTGGTGCCATGGCGCTCCGGGCGTCGTCACCTCAGCCGCCGCGTACCTCGAGGAGGAGCTCCTGCTCGCCGGCGCCGAGCTGACGTGGCGCGCCGGGCCTCCCGGAGCCGAGAAAGGCTCCGGCCTCTGCCACGGAACCTCGGGCAACGGCTACGCGTTCCTGAAGGCGTTCGAGCGCACCGGCGACGAGCTCTGGCTCGACCGAGCGCGGCGCTTCGCCGTCCACGCCCTGCGCCAGGTCGAGCAGGCAAAAACTCGCCGTGGACGGGGCCGCTACTCGCTCTGGACCGGCGACGTGGGCGTCGCCCTCTACGCCGCCGGCTGCCTCGAGGCGCGCACAGCATTTCCGGTCCTGGACTCATGGGACGGGTAGCCGAAACGCGCCGATAGACTCGAACCCCCAACCACCCGAGGAGGACCTGTTCGCATGGCAGCTGTCGAGTCCGGAAAGATCCGCAACGTCGCCGTCACCGGCCACCGGGGGACCGGCAAGACCTCGCTCGTCGAGGCGATGCTCTTCCAGTCCGGCGCGGTCAACCGGCTCGGGTCGATCGAGCAAGGATCCACCGTCGGGGACTGGGACGAGGACGAGCAGCGCCGGCAGATGACGATCTCGGCGACGCTCTGCCACGTCGAGTGGCAGGGGCGAAAGATCAACCTCCTGGACACCCCGGGCGAGCCGAGCTTCCAGGGGGACACCGTCTCGTCGCTCCGGGTCGTCGAAGGAGCGCTCATCGTCGTGTCCGCGGTGATGGGCGTCGAGGTGCAGACGAGCCGCGTCTGGGCACGGGCCGAGGAGCTCGGGCTGGCGCGCGTCTTCTTCGTGAACATGCTCGACCGCGAGCGCGCCGATTTCTTCCGCGTGCTGAACGGCATCAAGAGCTCGCTGTCGGGGCGCGCCGTCGCCATCCACCTGCCGATCGGCTCGGAGCACGAGCTGACCGGAATCGTCGATCTGCTGCACATGAAGGCCTACATGAGCCCGGAGGGCGACAAGGAGGGCGCGCCGGTGGAGATTCCGGCCGAGCTGTCCGACCAGGTCGCCGAGTACCGCGAGCAGCTGCTCGACTCGGTCGTGGAGACCGACGAGGGGCTGATGGAGCGATACCTCGAGGGCCAGGAGCTCTCCGACGAGGAGGTCGCCGCCGCCCTCAAGGACGCGGTCACCCGCGGCGAGATCTTCCCGGTCGCCTGCGGCGTCGCGACGAAGAACCTCGGAACGACCGCAGTCCTCGACCTGCTGGTCGAGGGGGTTCCGTCGCCCGCAAAGAAGGACTTCGACGTCCACATCGACGGAGCCGGCACCGCGGTGTTCGTCTTCAAGACGGTCGCCGATCCGTTCGCGGGCCGGATCAACGTCTTTCGCGTGATCGAGGGGACGGTGACGTCCGACTCGACGCTCGTCAACCACCGGTCGCGCAACAAGGAGCGCGTCGGGCAGCTGCTCGCGCTTCAGGGCAAGGAGCACGAGCAGGCCCCCGAGTTCGGAGCGGGTGATCTCGGCGCAGTCGCCAAGCTCAAGGACACGCTGACCGGCGATCTGCTGCTCGACGCCGACAAGGAGCTGGAGCTGCCGAAGATCGACTTCCCGGAGCCGGTGATGAGCTTCGCGATCGCGCCGAAGGCGAAGGGCGACGAGGAGAAGCTCGGCTCCGCGCTTCGGCGACTCTCGGAGGAGGATCCGACGCTCGTCATGCGCCGCGACCAGCAGACCGGCGAGCAACTGCTCTCCGGACTGTCGCAGATGCACGTCGAGGTGGCCGTCGAGCGCGTCAACCGCCGCTTCGGAGTCGAGGTCGACCTTCGCCCGCCCCGCGTTCCGTACCTCGAAACGATTCGCCGCGAGGCCAAGGGCCACGGGCGGTACAAGAAGCAGACCGGCGGCCGCGGCCAGTTCGGCGACTGCCAGATCGTCCTCGAGCCGCTCGAGGGGCACACGGGCTACGAGTTCGTCGACAAGATCGTCGGCGGCGTGATCCCGCAAAGTTTCCGGCCCGCCGTCGACAAGGGAATCCAGGAGGCGATGCAGCACGGAGAGCTCGCCGGTGCGCCGGTCCAGGGGATCCGCGTCCGGCTGGTGGACGGGTCGTACCACACCGTCGACTCGTCCGAGATGGCGTTCAAGATCGCCGGCTCGCTCGCCTTCAAGCAGGCCTATGAGCAGGCCGAGCCCGTGCTGCTCGAGCCGATCATGGAGGTCGACGTCACCGTCCCGGACGATGCGGTCGGCTCGGTCAACGGGGATCTCAATTCCCGGCGGGGCCGCCTTCACGGCATGGAGCCGGTCGGGACGGGCATGACGATGATCAAGGCCGAGGTCCCGATGGCCGAGATGCTCACGTACTCGCAGTCGCTGACCTCGATGACGGGCGGACGCGGCGACTACCACATGTCGTTCGCGCGCTACGAGGAAGTCCCGACGCACGTGGCGCAGAAGGTCATCGCCGATGCGCAGAAGGAAAAGGAAGAGGTCAAGGTCTGAAGCACCGCCTGACTCACCGCGGCGCACAGAAGCGCGCCGAACGGGAGCGCCAGGCGGGGCTCGACCCGGACGACGACGCGTCGCGCTGGCTCGCCGAGCACGACCCGCCGCCCGAGCCCGAGCCGCCGAAGGCGGCGAGCAAGTCGCGGAACCTGCATCGCTGGCGGCAGCGCCGGCAGGCCTAGGGCGGGGCGGAGGGCTCACGCCGCCCGCCCCGAAGAGCCTAGACCGTCGAGGTCGCCTGCTCCGCCTCGCCTGCGCCGCTCTCCTTGAGCCGCTTGATCAGGTCGGAGACGTCGGCGAGCTCTTGCTCCAGGTCGCGCTGGTAGTCCTCCAGCCGCTCCAGAACCTTCTCGCGGTCGTACCAGCCACGGCCGATGCCGTGGGGCCGGCGGAAGCCGCGGTGTCGATGTCGTCTGTAGTGCATGGTCACCTCCTCTCCTCGTAGCTCGTGAGGAACCGGTCGATGCGCAGCTGCGCCTCGCGCAGCGCGCTTGCCCACTCGGCGAGGAGCGCACGGCCCTCGTCGGTGAGCTCGTAGATCCGCTTGCTCGGGCCGGGCTGCTCGTCGTCCCACTCGGAGCTGACGATTCCCTCGGCCTCGAGGTGGCGGAGAAAGCGGTAGAGGTTGCCCATGTCGACGCTCTCGCCGGTCAGCTCGGGCAGCTGCTCGAGCAGCTCGTAGCCGTGGGCGGGACGCGCTGCGAGCAGGTGGAGCGTCGCCGGTTCTGCAAACCGCTCGACGCGCGCGCGGACGGCGTATTCACCCGGCCCGAGCCTGCGGCGAACACGTGGATGACGTCGATGTCGCCTCATACCTGTAAAAGACACATGTACGAGGCCAATATAGCGATCGGACGCCGGTTGAGGCCGCGCTAGTATCGGCCCCTCATGCAGATCAGCAGCCAGGCTGTCGCCCAGACATGCGGCATCTGCGATCGCAGCCTGCTCACCGGGGAACAGGCTGTCCGGTATGCGCCGCAGGGCGGCGAGTACCTCGACGTGTGCCCGCTGTGCCAGGAGATCGCGGTCGAGTACGGCTGGGTCAAGGAGGGGACGCCGACGACGCCCACGGTTCCCGCTCAGCGGCGCCGGCGTCGCGGGAGCTGGTGGACGCAGCTGTTCGGCCCCGTCCGCTCGGCGCCGGAAGAGACCGTCGCCTCGGAGCCGATCCTCCGGCGGCTGACCGAGCCCGAGCTTGCGATGGTCGAGGCGGCCGATATCTTCAATGCGAGCGACTACCGGCGCACGATCGGCGGGGTCGCCAAGAGCCTCGGCGTGCCTCGGGCGAGCATCCTCCAGCTCTCTGGTGTGAACCAGGAGCTCGTGATCACGATCGCCTGGGACATCACGTGGTACCAGTACCGCGTGTCGGCCGAGTCGGCGCTGCAAGTGCGGCTCGAGGCGAGAGGGCACGAGCTCGACCAGCTCGCCGTCCGCTACACGAACTGGAACGCGCGGATCGACACCGAGGGGCGGGTCGTGCCCGACATCGCCCGCATCTAACTCGATGATCTACTGCGTCGTCCCGCCTGAGCTCGAAGCAGAGCTCTTCGACAAGCTCACCGAGTACTACCAGGACAACCCGAACGTCACGGTGATCGTCGACCGTCGCCAGGGGCCGGACCGTCGCCGCGGCTCGACGGGCGGCGGGAAGCGCGAGACGAGGGACCGCCGGCGGCCGCGTGCTCCAGGCACGTTTCTGCCGAGCGACGCACCTGAGTAAAACCGCGGAACCGTCTGCTTCGTAGTTCTCGAATGCACGGCGGGGCGCCGCGCGCGGAGCGGCGTAAACGCAGCGCG
>Ga0081455_10006059_pt1 | contig 13082 bp, 10 predicted proteins | sample TabmetS3T2R1_FD_70207 | JGI IMG/M metagenome (GOLD analysis project Ga0081455, IMG submission 70207) | Tabebuia heterophylla rhizosphere microbial communities from the University of Puerto Rico - S3T2R1 | ecosystem: Host-associated > Plants > Roots > Rhizosphere ... | reverse complement strand
CCGGTGGTTCCGGCGCCCGCCGCAGTCGCGCTCGGCGGGAATGACGACCTGAAAGAATCGGCATGAAGGCAGCGGGCCATCCCGTGCTCAAGGATGTGGTGCTGGTCGGCGCCGGCCATTCGCACGTCACCGTGCTACGCATGTTTGGGATGAAGCCGATCCCGGGCCTGCGCCTCACGTTGATCACCCGCGAGGTGCACACGCCCTATTCCGGGATGCTGCCCGGCCTCATCGCCGGCCATTACGGATTCGACGACGCGCATATCGATACCGGCCCGCTCGCCCGGTTTGCCGCGGCGCGGCTCTATCAGGACGAAGCGGTCGACCTCGATCTCGCCGGCCGGCGCGTGATCTGCCGCTCGCGCCCTCCGGTCCCTTACGATGTCCTGTCGCTCAACATCGGCTCCACGCCGAACACCGCGGGCGTGCCAGGCGCGAGCGAGCACGCGATTCCCGTCAAACCGATCGACGGGTTTCTGCGCCGCTTCGAGGCGCTGCAGGCGCGCGTTCTCGCGCGCAAAGGACGCAGCGCCGTGGCGCTGGTCGGCGCCGGTGCCGGCGGCGTCGAGTTGCTGCTCTCGGTCGAGCACCGGTTGCGCCAGGCCGTCAGACAGGCCGGGTTCGACGCCGGCGGACTGTCCTTCGTGCTGATATCCGACGTCCCCAATATCCTGCCCAGCTTTCCCGCAGCGTTCCGCGCCCGCTTCCAGGCGATACTGGCGGCGCGCGGAATCGCTGTCGTCGCCGGCGCGCCTGTCACCGCCGTCGAGTCCGGACGGCTCATGCTCGCGGGCCATGGTCCACTCGCGGCGGACGAGATCCTGTGGACGACCCAAGCGGCGCCGGCGCGCTGGCTGGCGAAGCCCGGATTGCCGCTCGATAACCGCGGCTTTCTCCGGGTCGACGAAACGCTCCGGGTTGTCGGTCACGACGACCTGTTCGCGGCCGGCGATACGATCGCGTTTTCCGGCCGCGAGTTGCCGAAGTCCGGCGTCTACGCCGTGCGCGCGGGGCCGGCGCTTGCCGACAACATCCGCCGTGCCCTCACCGGCCGTTCCTTGCGGCGGTTCCGACCGCAGCGCGAAGCGCTCTATCTGGTCTCGACCGGAGAACGCTATGCGGTCGGCACCCGCAATGGTCTGGTGGTCGAGGGCGCATGGGTGTGGCGCTGGAAGGATTGGATCGATCGCCGCTTCATGCGCAAGTACAATGAGCTGCCGGAGATGACGCCGGTCGCCACAACACCGCCGCCGTTGGCCGACCGCGAGGCGCTCAAGGAAATTTCCGCCATCGCCATGCGCTGCGGCGGCTGCGGCGCCAAGGTGGGCGCCACCGTGCTCTCGCGCGCACTTGCAGAGATCGAACCTGCCGCGCGCGCCGACGTCATCGCCGGGCTCGACGCGCCCGATGATGCAGCGCTCGTCGATGTCGGCGGCGAGCAGCTCTCGCTGCAAACGGTCGATTATTTCCGCGCCATCGTCGACGACCCTTACATGCTGGGCAAGATCGCGGCGAACCACGCGCTCGGCGATGTCTATGCCATGGGCGGGGAGCCGCAGACGGCGTTGGCGATCGCCACCGTGCCCTATGGGCTCGAAAACAAGGTCGAGGCGGACCTCTCCGCGATGATGGCGGGCGCGAACGAGGTGCTGCGCGATGCCGGCTGTGCGCTTGTGGGCGGACACACCAGCGAGGGCGCCGAGCTTGCACTCGGCTTTGCCATCAACGGTCTCCTCCCGGCAGCGGCTGCGCTGCGCAAAAGCGAGCTTAAGCCCGGAGACGGGCTCATCCTGACCAAGCCGCTGGGCACCGGAACTTTGCTTGCCGCCGACATGCGCGGCAAGGCCAAAGCGCGCTGGGTGATGGCGGCGATTGCCCACATGATCGCGTCGAACCGCAAGGCCGCCGACATCCTGCGGCGACACGGCGTGCATGCCGCGACCGATGTGACCGGCTTCGGCCTCATCGGCCACCTCATCGAGATGGTGCGCGCCTCCGACGTCGATGCCACGCTCGCCATCGAGCGCGTGCCGCTGCTCGACGGCGCGCGAGAGACGGTGGGGCTCGGCATCTTCTCGTCGTTACAGCCGCAGAACGTGCGTTTGCGCCGGGCGATCAGGGACCTCGCCGCGGCCGCCCGGCATCCGCTCTATCCGCTGCTGTTCGACCCGCAAACTGCGGGCGGCCTCCTCGCGGCGGTTCCACTCGCCGAGGCGGAGCGTTGCGTCACCGCACTGCGGGCGGCCGGTTATGCCGGCGCCGATCTCATCGGCTTCGTGAGCGCGCGCAGTGCCGCACTCGAGCCCATCACGCTGGACTTGACCGGCGAACGCCTCGCCAGTGCGCTGGCGGGACTTCGCGCAGCGCGAGCCCGCGCGCACTCGCTAGAAAAGATTGCAGACGCCGAAAAATCCGCCCTCTGACAACGTCGTCCCCGCGCATAGCGCGTCAAAGACCCGCGTAAACGCGCTTATGCTGGGGACCCATGACCACCGTCTCTGGATATGGGTCCCCGCTTTCGCGGGGACGACAAGTGTATAAGTTGATGAGTCGAGTTCGTATTACCCGGCCGGCCCATCAAGCTCACCGTGCGCGCCACAGCTGCTTGCTGGCAATCCTCGCGCCGTCGACGAGCGACGTGAACTTCGCCCACACGATGCTCGGGTGCACTTCCTTCGAGCCGGCGAAGGTGGCAAAGCCGCAATCGGAGCCCGCGATCACGTTCTCGCGCCCGACCACTTTGGCATAGCGACCGATGCGCTCCGCCACCAATTCCGGGTGTTCGACCAACACCGTCGAGTGGCTGATCACCCCGGGAATGAGCGATTTGCCGGCCTGCAGTTTCGTGTCCTCCCAAATTTTCCATTCGTGTTCGTGGCGCGGGTTCGCGGCCTCGAAGGAATAGGCGCCGGCGCGGATCTTCAGAATGAGGTCGACGATGTGCTTGAACTCCAGATCGTGGATGCGCGGGCCCATATTGATGCCGTAGCAGGTGTGGTGGCGCACTTTCTCCGGCGCGATGTTGCGCAGCGCGTGGTTGAGCGCCTCGACGCGGCGCTGCGCCCATTTCCTGAATTCTTCGAGAGTGAGATCCGGCATCTTGATCCAGTAGGTGACCAGGTGCGGGTCATCGACCTGCAGCAGAAGGCCCGCATTCACGATCGCCTCGTATTCCTCGCGCAGCGCATCGGCGATGGCGAACAGATATTCTTCCTCGGTCTTGTAGTAGGCGTTGCGCTGCCAATCCGCCACGCTCGCCGGCGAGATCGCCGGCATGAAGACTTCTTCAGGCTTGGCGCCGTTGAGCGCCGCCTTGAGGTTGTCGATGTCGGTCTTGAGTTGCGCCATGCCGCGATAGGTGATGGGCGCGGTGCAGACCATATGGTTCTGGCGCGCGGCGACATGGCCCTGTCCGTAGAATTCCGGAAAGGATCTCGCTTCGCGCGAACCTGCCCACGGGCTTGGCCGCGGCACGTCTTTGTCGGCCTCGAAGCCGCCGAGGCGTTCGTTGACGTAGGAGACGAAGCTCGGCTTGCCGAACTCGCCGTCGTCGATGATGTCGATGCCGAGATCAATCTGCTTGCGGACGATCTCGGCGACCGCGGCGCGCAAGCGCGCCGCGTGCGCCTTCGCGTCGACCGGCTTGCCCTGTTCCTTGGCCTGCACCACATCGAGCAGATCGGCGGGCCGCGGCAGGCTGCCGACGTGGGTGGTGAGAATTCTCTCGCTGCTTCGCTTCATTGCCGTTCTCGATTCGTGCCGTCACCCCGCGCATAGGGCGCGAAGACCTAAACGCGCGCATGCTGGGGGCCCACCATAGATCCCCGCCGACGCGGGGACGACAGTTATGAGAACTGCCTATCCGCCGCCTCGGGTCTCGGCCAGGAGCTTGCGGACATAGTCCAACAGATCCGGGGGCGCGACGGCGATGTTGTCGATCGCGCGCAAGACCTCGTCCGCGCCGATCGGGCTCACGTCGACGCTGATCTTGGCGGCATCCTCCAGGTATTGCGGATCGCTCTGCATCGCCATAAACGCGCGCTGCAGCGCTTTGGCGCGAGCCGACGGCAGACCCGGCGGAGCAGCAAACGGCCGCGACAGCGCGTAGGGGAGCTCCGCAAGTTCGATGAGCGAGCGCGCCGCCTCGTTCTTGGCCAGCTCGCGCGCGGTCGGTACGTCCAAAAAGTCCGGATGCCGCGTGGCGCGCGCGAACTGAACGAGCACGTGAAAACCGCTATCGGGCTTGAGCCACTCGGGCTTGACCGATTTCACGGTGGATAGATCGATGGTCCGCCCGTGGATCTCGCCGCGCTTCATCGCAAGAAAAGTGGAGGGGCTGTCCGGATAACCAATCACCTGCTTGACGTGCAGCCCGATGGTGTCCCGCAGGATGATCGGCACGTCGTTGCCCGCCGAGCCTTCGGCGGTGGCGCCGAGCACGAGTGCCGGCATGTCGGCACGACGCGCCTCCTCGATCGATTTGACGGGCGCGTCCTTGCGCACCAGCAGAATGTAAGCGTCATGGACGAAGCTCGATGCCGAACCGAGCCATGTGAACCTGCGCGGATCGAACTGCGTGTTTGCATTGCCGCCGAGGAGACCGAGGAGCGGCATGTTGCGCGCAAACGTGCCGATCGTGGTGCCGTCCTTCGGAGCGACGTTGTAGAGATAATTGACGGCGCGCAGGCTGCCGGCTCCCGGCATGTTCTGCACGATGATGGTCGGATGGCCGGGAATGAATTTGCCGAAATGACGGGCGAGCAGGCGCGCATAGATGTCGTAGCCGCCGCCCGGCCCGTAGCCGACGATGAGATGGACCTGTCTGCCCTTGTAGAAGTCGGCGACCGCGTCCGCGTGCGCGGGGGCCGCGGCCAATGCCGCGGCAATCACTGCAGCCGTACTCCAGCGCACGAACATCTATCCTCCCGCTACAAGCTACCCGTCGGCACGGGCACATTCAATGGTTTCGCGCTCTCTCGCCCCAGCCGCGTGCGAACGACGGAAAGTCAAAGCACGTGTCCCGGATGCGGTGCAGCGCGAAACGAAGTGGAGCGGTGCACCGCTGATCCGGGACCGCCACCGACCCTGACGGTCCACGCAAGTCGGGCATGCCCGACTTGCGCGCATTTAAGTACCGATCTCGGGTAAACCCGAGATCGGGTCTGCAGCGCACCACTCGCTTTGCTCGTGCTGCGCTGCGCCCGGGACACGTTCCTCCTTAACTCCTTCGCAGTCCAAACATGCCTTCAGCGTTGCGATGGCAGATCTTTTCCATGTCCTCCTTGGGGAGATCGAGCGACTCCATGACGGCGATGGTGGAGCGGATGTAGCCCCTGCCCTTCTCCTTGTCGAACGGGCAATCGGAGGCGAACAGCACGTGATCCGCCCCGAAGAACGACAGTCCGCAAATGGTCGGCGCGCGGGCGCCGGCGAGCGCGGTGTCTCCGTAGAAGCCTTTGAAATAATCGAACGGGCGCTTCTTCAGCCGCTTCAAGACGAGCGAGTAATCCTCGTCCGACGTACGTGCTCCCAGCTGATCCCAGCTGTGCGCAACCCGGCCTTCGAAATACGGAATGATACCGCCGAGATGGTGCGCGATGACCTTGAGGTTGGGAAACCGATCCATGATGCCGGAAAAGACGAGCCGCGCGAGCGCGGCGCCGGTCTCGAACGGCCAGCCGATCACGCTGCAGATTTCATATTTCGAGACCGTCTCGGTGCGATAGTCCGCCATTTCGCGCGTGCGGATCGGATGCAGCAGGATCGGCTTGCCCGATTTTTTAATGATCTCGTAGATCGGGAGGAACTGGTCCTGGTCAATGGGCGCGCCATCGACGTTGGTGTGCAGCTGGATTGCGTTGGCGCCGTCCGACAACACGCGCTCCGCCTCTTTGGCTGCGGCGTCCGGCGTGTTCAGGGGCAATGATGCGGCGTAGCCGACGAAGCGATCGGGATATCTAGCGACCAGTTCGGCGAGCCCGTCATTGCCGAGGCGCGCCCACTCGGGCGATCGATCAGGCCCGGTGAGTCGGTCGATTGCCGGCATGCCGAGACAGATGACCTGGGTGTAATCGGGAAAGGAATCGACGACCCGCAGCCGCTCCTCGACGTCATAGAGCGCCGGAATCCCCTGCATTCGTTTGCCGAGATCCTTCTGGCCCGCAGGCGATTGCAGCATCAGTTCGTAGATGCCCTTGGGAAAGAAGTGATTGAACGCATCGATGTAGCGCATGGCTGAAACCTTCTGCTTTCGGCGCGCGGGTTTGGAGTCAGACCAACCGATCAGTTCATGTCCTGTCGGCGAGCCGATACCATTCCCTGTCATCGGGACGGGGCGATGATCGTCTTGTGGTAGAGGTCCTGCCACTTGCGCGCCTGATCGAGGATCGCGGCCGAATCGATCAGCTTGAGCGGACCCTTGAAGGGCGTCTCGATGCTGCGGCTCACGGTGACGAACTGGCGGCTGGCCAAGATCTGCTGGCCTTCCTCGCTGACCAGGAAGTCGAAGAACAGCACCGCCGCATGGGGATGCGGCGCGTTGCGCGCAAGTCCCTCGGCCGTGGGGCGGGCGATCGCCGGCGGAATCACGAACCAGTCGAGCGGCGCGCCCCGCCGCTTCGCCTGCTCGGCCAAGAAACCGTAAGCCGTGAGCGCCAGCGGCACTTCGCCAGCGACGACAAGATTGGTGAGCAGGCTGTGACCCTTGCGCACCGAGATGCCGTTAGACGCCACGATATCGCGGAACAGCCGCAAGCCTTGCGGCTCGCCCAGATCCATCACCACCTGCGCAAACCAGTCGTAATCCTCCGCTTCAATGCCGAGCCTGTCCTTCCACTGGGGCCGCAGCAGATCGTAGAAGGTCTTGGGTAGGCTATCCTGGCGCACGAGGTCGGTGTTGTAAGCCTGCACGAACATGCTGAGATAGACCGCCACCCATTGCCGGTGCGGAGCAATGGCCTCGGGAATGATGCCGGCGAAGTAGGGCGATTTCACCTCCTGCAGCAGGTTCTCGCGGAAAAGCGGCTCGAGCGCCGAGCTCGAGCCCGCCATGACATCGACCTCGAAACGGCGCGCTCTCGTCTCGTTTATGATGCGTTGCAGGAAGCCTTCCGAATCCGCGCGCCACACCTTGACCTTGACGCCGTACTTCTTGTCGAAGGCGGAGACCAGTGCGGCAATATCCTCCGGCGGGATGGACGAGTAGAAGGTCAGCTCCTTCTCCCGTTTGGCGCCTTCGATCAGCCGCTGCTCGCGATCGGAACCCTGGTAGCTCGCAATCTCGGCGACGCCGCTGACCTGCGCGAGCGCGGGAGCCGCGAGCAGCAGCGCCAACAGGCACACAAGGTGTCGGAGAGATCGCATGCCGACCGAGCTCTGCGGTTGGTGTCGCTCGCAAACCATGACACAGTTTTGCGCGCTTTGTCAGCGCGACGGCACACATAGGCGCCATACCTCGGCGCCGAATGTCCGTCTTTGCCGGCTTAACGGCACCCGGAACTGACTCGCCGCCCTTCGCGTTCTTTTTCAGATCTCCGCCTCAGCGAGGGGCTTCATGCTGGCAGCCCAACTCATTCTCGCCGCTGGCATTTTCGTCGGCTGCGGAGCAGCGGGAGTTGCCGCATGGCCGCGCATCCCCATGCGCTCCGACGCTTTGCCGCTGCCGCGCTAGGGCGCCCGGCGATGAACACACGGTTCGGCTCGGACTCTCGGCATGAGAGTGACCCTCTAAGCCGCTGGTGGTCGGCAGGCGCACCTCGCCTGCGGCGCATTCATGTCATCCTCGCCGCGCTCGCTTGCATCATCATCCTTCCAGTGGCGTATGTCGCCTACTGCATGGCCACCTTGCCGGAAAATGGCGGCTTGGTGATCGAACCGACGCCAAGCGCGCTGATCGTCGAGGCGCCCGAGGGCCAAGTCTTCGCCACGCGCGGCGTCTTCAAGGGCGACAAGCTCTCTCCGCAAGACATCCCGGCCAACCTGTCGCGCGCCATCATCGCCATCGAGGACCGCCACTTTTACGAGCACGGCGGGTTCTATCTGCCCTCCATGGTGCGGGCGGCAATTCGCAACATTGTTTTCGGAAGTGTGCGCGAAGGGGGCAGCACGATCACGCAGCAGCTCGCGCGCATGACCTATCTTTCCCCCGAGCGCACCATCAAGCGCAAGATCCAGGAAGCGATCCTGGCGATGTGGATGGAGCGCACCCTCGGCAAGGAGGAAATTCTCAGCCGCTATCTCAACACCGCCTATTTCGGCGCCGGCGTTTATGGCGTGGACGCCGCTGCCAAACGCTACTTCGGCAAGACCGCGAAAGAATTGTCGCTCGGCGAATCGGCGATGCTCGCGGGCCTCGTGCGCGCGCCTTCCGCGCTTGCTCCCACCCGCCATCTCGAAGAAGCACGGCAACGGGCGGCGCTGGTGCTCAAGGCGATGGTCGAGACCGGCGCGATTTCGCGAGAGCAGGCCGATGCCGCGCGCCGACAGCCCACCGTGTTGCGGGTGCCGCCCGACAATCCTCCGGGAACGAATTATTTCGTGGATATGCTCGGTGGCGACGTGAAGCGTCTGGTCGGCTCGGCGCCTCCGGATGTCACCGTGCGCTCCACCCTCGATCTCGATCTGCAAACCATTGCCGAAAACGTCATTGCGCGACGGCTCAAGGCGGAAGGACGTGCCAAGAAGGTCGGGCAAGCCGCCCTCGTCGCGCTGGCACCGGACGGCGCCATTCTCGCGATGGTCGGAGGCCGCGATTACAACGAAAGCCAGTTCAATCGAGCCACCCAGGCCAAGCGACAGCCAGGCTCGCTGTTCAAGACATTCGTCTATCTCGCAGCCTTCCAAAAAGGCCTCGACCCGCAGATGACGGCGGTCGACCGCCCGGTGCAGATCGGCAAATGGGAGCCGGAGAACTACAGCGGCCGCTTCCGCGGCGTCGTGACCTTGCGCGCCGCCTTTGCCAACTCGATCAACTCGGTTGCGGTTCAAATTGCTGACGCGATCGGAATCCAAGCAGTGATCGACACGGCACGAAAGCTCGGCGTGCAATCTCAACTGCCTGCGGTGCCCAGCCTTGCCCTCGGCGCCGGAGAAGTCACCCTGCTCGAGATGACGCGCGCCTTCGCGGCGATCGCCGCCGACGCGGAAACCGTCGAGCCGTACGCCATCCGTGCCATCCGCAACGGCGATCGCGTTCTCTACACGCGGCAAAAAGCTCAGCTCCAGCCGGCCAGCAACCCCGCCGCGCGCGCGGCCATGCACGACGTTCTCGCCAGCGTCGTTCGCGAGGGCACGGCGCGCGGGGCGAGGATCAGCGTTCCCGCCGAGGGAAAGACGGGCACGAGCCAGAGCTACAAGGATGCATGGTTCATCGGGTTCACCGACGACATCGTCGTCGGCGTGTGGGTGGGCAACGACGACAGCAGCCCCACGCGAGGCGTGACCGGCGGCGATCTCCCGGCGCGCATCTGGAACGAATTCGTCAGCCAATCCACCCCGGTTCGGGCGAAGCTCGCGCGCGCGTCCTCGCGCGCCACCGCGCTCGCAGCGGTCGAAGCGGGTGATGCCAAGCGAGCGATGAATGCGTCCGTCATCCGCGGCGTGCCGGTTGTGCAGAATACCGGGATGCTGGAGATCCAGGGCCGCATCGTGCGCTTGTTCGGGGTCGAAGGTGTGCGCGGGCGCGCCGCGCGGGAGCTCAGGCGCTTTCTTCGAAACCGGGAGGTGATTTGCGAGCCGGCCGGCAGCGGCAACGACTACCGATGCCGCGCCGACGACCAGGACCTCTCGCGCGTGGTGCTGTTCAATGGCGGCGGCCGAGCGAGCGCGAACGCGCCGGCGGATCTGCGCGCGCTCGAGCAGCAGGCGCGCTCAACTCGCCTCGGCATTTGGCGCGGACGGGACGAGGATGACGATCAGGCTTATCCGTATCAGTTGCAGCGCTGAACGCTCACGCCGCGATAATTCGGCTCGGCCGGTTCGGCAATTTCGACCGTGCTGACGTTGGTGAAGACGTTGGCAGCGACGTCGGTCGGCACGTCGTGCGTCAAGGGCGTGAGGGGCCGATCCTTGTCGGCACACTTGACCGAAATATCTAAGCTCCAGGAGTGCAGCGAGGCGCCGCCTTTGGCGCGAACGATCACGTTCAATTTTGCGTCCTCGGTGGTCTGATAGCCGAGCGAGGAGACGTTGCCGGCAAACGTCATCTTCAGTTGACCGCCGGTTTGCTCGCGCAGGAACGCCACCGCCACGTTCGTGATTTGAAACCGGCCATCCTCCGGCTTCTCCTTCGGATGCCAGACCAGTTGCTGCCCTTTCTGCACGCTTTCTTTCAGGCTTCCGGTATTCGGGGCGATCTCGAAGGCGGCCGGCCGATCGAGCGTCACAAATTCCGCATTCTGCCTGCCGGTCTGCGCGTGCGCCGGCACGGCAGCACAGGTCGCAAGCGCGATGAATGCCGCGCGACGCGTCAGAGTGCTCATCTTGGTTCTCCTAAAGCGTCGGGAGGGATGAAAGTTCCTAAAATATCGCTGCAAATTAACCTGCACCGTTCCTTCGGCGGCGGCAAGAGGTCGCGGCGCGTCCAAACCGCGCGTCCGTCATGCTTGCGCCGGCCATTACCACTGCCATCCGGGGTCATTGCCGGGCTTGACCCGGCAATCCATCGGCTTCGAAAAAATTTTTGCGAAGAAGATGGATGCGCGGGTCAAGCCCGCGCATGACTAAGGGAGAGGACTGTCGCAGATCCTATTTCTTCGCGTCGGCGTACGGATAGATCAGGTTGCCGGACTTGTATTGCGGCGGGTCGATGATCACCTCGGTCGAGAGATCGCGAAACTCGTCGATGTTGTTGCTCTTGATGTTCTGGAACTGCACCAGCAGCATGCGGTCTTCCGCCCACTCGCCCTTGGCGCCGAACTTCACGTCGCCGACCACCGTCTTGAACGTGGTCTTGCGGATGTAGTCGGCGAGCACGTCGTCCTTGGTGCTCTTGGTCGCCTCGATCGCGTCACCGAGCACCTGCAGATAGGCGTAGGCCCACACCGGCATGTAATAGCCGAGCGGATCGACGCCTTCGGCGCCGGCGCGCGCCTGATACTTCTTGAGCAGCTCCATCGAGCCCGGGAACTGCAAGGTCGAAGCCGGGATCCAGGTCTCGTAATTGACGATGCCGTTGAGCAGCGGCCCGAGCTGCGTCTTGAACACGCTCGCTTGCAGGCCGACCATGGCGCCGCCGAGCAATTTTGGCTTGAAGCCGATCTCGTTGATCGCTTTGACCATACCGACCGAATCGAGCGGATAGGAGCAGATCAAGACGAGATCGGGATTGGTCGCCTGGATGGCGCGGATGATCGGCGCGAAATCGGTCGTGTTCGGCGGGTACCTTTTGTCGTAGACGATCCTCAATCCGGCCTTTTTCGCATTCTCCCTGGCGCCGTCCGAGCCGTTGCGCCCGAACTCGGCGTCGGCCGCGGCAATGGCGATGGTCTGCGGCTTCGGGTCTTGCGCGAGCGCCACCCGGAAGAAGCCCTTGGTGAAGGCAGGCTTCGGATCCGGGCCGGTGGGCAGCATGGAAAAATATTTGTCGTAGTTGAACTCGTCATTGATGCCGGTGCCGAACAGTGACACGAACAGCCGCTTCTTGGCGATCATGATCGGCATCGCCGGCGCGATCTGCGTCGACGCATAGGGGCTCACCGCGAAGTCGACCTTGTCGACATCGAGGAGCTTCGTGTAGATGCCCGGCACGGTCGAAGGATTGCTCTGGTCGTCGTAGTAGATGAGCTTGACCGGACGGCCGTTGAGCCCGCCCTTGGCGTTGACGTCCTCCTCCCAAATCTTCATCGCCAGAAGCGACATCTTGCCGTTGGCCGCGAGCGGACCGGTCAACGCCATGCCGAAGCCGATGGTGATGGGATCGGCCGCCTTTGCCGGCGCGGGCGCGAGCAAGCCTGCTGCGATTGCAGTGATGAAGGAGATGGCGACGCTTCGCCGATTCAAGTTTTCACGCATGGTGTTCCTCCCTTCGGCGCGAGCCGTGCAGCAGGTTTTCGCAACGATAGCACACCGGCAGAGCCAGTCATGCGCGGGCTTGACCCGCGCATCCATCTTCTTCGCAAGAAGTTTTTGTGAAGATAGATGGATTGCCGGGTCAAGCCCGGCAATGACGACCTGAGCGTTCGTCATGTCGTGCGAATTCATCCGCCGATACCCACTAAAGCGACACGGGCGTGCCCATGAAGTCGCGCTTGCCGAGCTCGACGCCGCACTGGCGCAGGATGTCGTAGGCGGTGGTGCAGTGGAAAAAGAAGTTCGGCAGCGAGTTGGTGAGCAGCAGCGATTGCCCGGTGAACTCGCGCGTCGCCCCGCTCGGGAACGTGATCTTGATCTCCTTGTCCTCGGTGCCGTCGATCTGCGCCGGCTTGAGGCCCTTGAGAAAGTCGATGGTCTTGGCGATGCGGTCCTTGAGCTCGGCAATGCTCGCTTCGTTGCTCGAGAGGCTCGGCATCTCGACGTCGGCAAGCCGTCCGCACGCGTTGATCGCGTGATCGGTCGCCGCGCGCACCTGCCGCGCCAGCGGAAACATGTCGAGCGCAAGCCGCGTGTTGAGCAGCACCGACGGGTCGACCTTCTTCGCCTCGACGTAGGCCGCCGCCTTGTCGAGCACCGCGGACAGGCTGGTCAGGAATTGCACGAAGATCGGAACCGACGTCTTGTACATGGAAATGGTCATGAGGCCTCCGATGACGCGGGTGATGAACGGTAGTCATGCGCGGGCTTGACCCGCGCATCCATCTTCTTCGCAAGAAGACTTTTCGAAGATGATGGATTGCCGGGTCAAGCCCGGCAATGACGAAGTTGGGCTAGTCGCTTTCGCGGGGCCGAACGGATGGGAACGCAAACCGGCACCAAAAATCATGGCGATGACTCCAGCGCGGCGTGCAGCAGCGCGGCCGCGATGCGCTCCGACACACCTGATGGATGCGCGAGGCCCATGCGGGCGAGACACTCGTGCACGTCTTTTGCCGGCGCGGAGGCGAAGAAGCCGCGCGCGAGCAGGCCGGCGAGGCGAAAGGGCGGCGCCG
>Ga0081455_10006058_pt1 | contig 13083 bp, 17 predicted proteins | sample TabmetS3T2R1_FD_70207 | JGI IMG/M metagenome (GOLD analysis project Ga0081455, IMG submission 70207) | Tabebuia heterophylla rhizosphere microbial communities from the University of Puerto Rico - S3T2R1 | ecosystem: Host-associated > Plants > Roots > Rhizosphere ... | reverse complement strand
TCGCAGCGATCGAGTATGGGCCAGGAAAGGCTTTATCTCGGGAATCTCGACGCTCTGCGCGACTGGGGGGTATGCACGCGATTATGTTGAAGGCATGTGGCTTATCCTTCAGCAGTCCAAGCCAGATGACTATGTTCTGGCGACAGGTGAGGCCCATTCTGTGAGAGAGTTCGTAGAAAAGGCCTTTGCCTACACCGGCCGGAAGATTGAGTGGCAGGGCAAGGGCGAGTCCGAGCGCGGCGTCGAGGCGGGCACCGGGCGGATTTTGGTTGAGGTGGATCCGCGGTACTTTCGCCCGACGGAAGTGGACTATCTGGTAGGCGACCCATCGAAAGCGCGACGCCAGCTCGGCTGGCAGCACCGCGTCTCATTCGATGAGCTTATCGAACAGATGGTGAAAGAGGATCTCAAGCTGGCGAAGCAGCGGGCCACCAAGGAGCACGCAAACTTGTTTCAATCATTTTGACTTGCCTAGCCGGGGCTACCAAAGGCCGCAACAACAGCCAGCGCTGTCAAATGCCATTTGGCTACGTGGTCTCGCAACCCCAGGCCTTCTTTCAGTCTCGTTTTTTGATGAAGCCAATCACCGCCAGAAGAATGACCGCCCCGATGACGGCATTGAGGATTTCAGCGGCAATGCCGCCGGCGAGCACAAACCCGATTCTCGGCAATAGCCAGCCAGCAACGAAGGCGCCAACAATGCCGATCACAATATTGCCGATGAGTCCGAAGCCATAGCCTCGCATGATCTGGCCTGCGAGCCAGCCAGCAACCGCACCAATTACCAACCAAATGATCAAAGCCTGAATTGTCATGACCATTCTCCCCTAGCCGACACACGCCGTCAGTTTCCTCAGTTTGAATGAGTCTTTGGATGCCATGCAGAGGTTTGTTGACTTAGTCGCGTGCCTGGGTGGCTTTCAGGGAAGCCAAAGAAAAGGCAAGTGCGCCGCCAAAGCGAACTTCGCGTGTCAGTTTGACTGCAAATAATGCAGCGTGACTTCGGGCGGACAATTGAACCGCACAGGGATTTTTGATGAGCCAGCGCCGACCGAAGTATATCCAATCATACCGCGATACTTCCAGGCACCAGACCCCATATATCTCGGAAGAACTGAATTTAGAATGATCGGAATGCGCCCAGGGAGGCAAATCTGTCCACCATGGGTGTGCCCGCTTAGCAATAGATTGAAATCAACGTGGGCGGCTTCCTCGTAAATTTCCGGCGTATGTGAAAGTAGAATTGAAAACGCGTCGCCTGGTATTTCGGACGCGGCCTTTTCGATGTTGTCTGCAAGATAAAAATGGGCATCATCGATACCGGCGAGATATACGCATTGTCCGTCACGTTTGATTATCTCACATTCATTGAGCAGCAGTCGGATACCCATCTGCTCAAGACCGGGTAACATTCGGACCGTGTCGTGATTTCCCAATACCCCATAAATCGGTCTTTTCAGCGCAGCACAAATACGCGCCATGCCCGCCATGGTCGTGTCATATGGGCCAAAAGTTTCGCCTCTGTAATCTCCGGTTAAGACGCAGAGATCGTAATCTATTTCTCTCAAAATGATCTCGAGACGCTCCATAGCGGCTTGGCTCGTATCGACATGGAGGTCGCTAAGGTGAAGGATGGCGTAGCCGTTAAATGCGGTTGGTATGTGAGGTGACCTTATATAGTTGTGCCTGATCTGAATCTGCGTCGCATTTCTGCAACCGCGCGCATACAGTCCCGTCAACTTCAAAAACAGTGTGATTAGAGAATCTGAAGCTCTGAAATTTTCAATGTGAAAACGATTTATGCCTTGCCCAAATATTTGGGCTTTATGTTCCGCTTCGATTCCCAGACGCAGCTTGGCGTGAAGAGGTCCGAGGCGTCTCTCTAAAAAATTTAAAACCTCCTGATTCATCTTGACGATACTGGACCAAAAACGGACATTTGGCTCGTCCTATAAGACCCGCCTCTGTTGTGCTCCGAGATACTAGACGGCCTCAGAGGGGTCCATGTCAATCGGTCGTCCAACCTAACGTTTTGAATTGGCGTTGTTTTTTCCTTCAAGTTAATCATGAAATGTAGGATAGTGAGGCGCGGGCGACCTCGTCTTGCTGTCGTATAGTTCTCGCAAATCAATGCCAGCTTTCAATGAACCGGCTTTTTTTTATCAATCGATATTTTTTTCCGGATCATTCTGCGACGAGTCAGATTCTTTCGCAGCTTGCATTCCGTCTCGCGGAATCTGGGCACGACGTCCACGTGATCACCAGCCGTCAACTCTACGATGATCCAGAAGCGCGTCTGGATGGTCTAGGGATCCATCGCGGTGTTGTCATTCATCGCCTCGTGACAACCCAGCGAGGTCGATCTCGACTGCTTGGTCGAAGCTTCGATTATCTATCCTTCTATTTTTCTGCGTGGCGACTGTTGAACACACTAGCGGACCAGAATGACATTCTTATACCGATGACTGATCCGCCTCTTCTTTCAATCCTTGCCTGGCGCGTTGCACGGCAGCGAGGCTCGCGAGTCATCAATTGGCTACAAGATGTTTATCCCGAAGTTGCGACGGAGCTCGGCGTCCGTTTTATAAAAGGCCCCGTTAGCAAACTTCTCACGCTTGCACGAAATGCGTCATTGCGCAGCGCCAACGTCAACGTCGTTGTAGGAACACGCATGGCGCAAAAGCTTTCCCAACTAGGTGTCCCTTCGGATCGTATCAACGTCATACCAAATTGGTGCGACGACGAGGCAATCATACCAGTTGGGAATGACACGAATCCTCTTCGTGCGGAGTGGCATCTCCAGGACAAGTTCGTCGTGGGTTATTCCGGAAATCTCGGGCGAGCCCACGAGTTTGAAACTATTCTTGCGGCAGCTAAACGACTTAAAAATAGTCCCGATATCGTTTTTTTGCTTATTGGTGGAGGTCATGGGAATGCCGATCTCGCCCGACGAGTTCAGGAGGCGGGTCTCTCGGACCAATTCCGTTTCCTGCCCTATCAGGGCGATGAAATCCTAAAGTACTCTTTGTCCGTTCCGGACGTTCATTGGGTTTCGTTGCGGCCCCAGCTGGAGGGACTGATCGTTCCAAGCAAGGTCTACGGAATTGCCGCGGCGGGCCGACCAATCATCGCTGTTACCGCAAAGGACGGCGAAATTGCCCGGCTCGTCGAAGCCCATGACTGCGGTCTTATAGTTGAGCCAGGCAATTCGGACGAAATGGCAACAGCAATTCTTCTGCTTTCCACGAAGGATGAGGCAAGGATCGGCAAGGGCTTGCGGGCGCGCGCTATGCTCGATGCAGAGTTTACGCGTCGACACGCATTTCGCCGGTGGGAGGACGTAGTGGATGCCTTGGTAGAGCAGTAGTCACTTTATATTTTCGCAGCTTTACGCGGATTCTCGCCGATCAACGCGGTGTTACCCGGCTCACGAACCCAGGCCTCGAAATACTTAATCGTTTTTTCCAGCCCCTCAATTAAGGGATGTGGTAGGCTTCCAATTAAGACACTTCTCCTGGGCAATATCAGGCTGTCGTTGCCGCGGATCATCTTGTGGTAAAGCTCGATGAATGATGCGGGAACGTGATCCGGTGTGGTCTACAATAACTCGGGCGAGCTCCAGTATGGAGAACTCGCCCGGGTTTCCAATATTGATCGGCCCCACGACCTCATCCGGCGTCTGCATGAGGCGCACCAGACCATCAATGAGACCATCCACATAACAGAACGATCTCGTTTGGAGACCATCGCCATATACGGTGATGCCCGTCCGTACAGCGCTTGGATAATAAAGTTTGACACAACCCGCCCATCATTCGGATGCATGCGCGGCCCGTATGTATTGAAGATGCGCGCCACCTTGATGCGCAGTTTGTGTTCACGCCAGTAATCAAAGAACAACGTTTCGGCGCGGCGTTTTCCTTCATCGTAACAAGAACGAGGCCCGATTGGATTGACATTTCCCCAGTAGTCTTCCTTTTGAGGGTGCACACGGGGTTCTCCATAAACCTCCGAGGCGGATGCCTGAAGAATTTTGGCTTTCACTCTTTTTGCCAAGCCAAGCATGTTAATGGCGCCATGCACACTGGTTTTTGTCGACTGCACCGGATCGCGTGGGTAATGAATCGGTGATGCTGGACAAGCCAAATTATAGATTTGATCTAGCTCCAGATAAATTGGGAATGTCACATCATGTCGAATGAGATCAAAACGTTTATGATCGAGTAGACGTTCGATGTTGTGCCGTGCTCCTGTGAAAAAATTGTTTAGGCAAATGACCTCGGCCCCTTGCACCAACAGGCGTTCGCAAAGATGAGAGCCTAAAAAGCCGGAGCCACCAGTCACCAGGATGCGTGGTTGCAGATGCATAACCGTTCTCGAAACTCCGGTATTCAGAATGACATTACATATACATGTTGCTCATCAATGTAACCTGAAATTCTGCGGACACCTCTTGGCGTGTTCGCGTTGTCGGCTCCGGCAGATCCTCGCCTTCGATCTGTTCGTATCCGATAGCCTGGAGCACGCCCGTCGCCGGGCACATTTCGACGGCGAGTCGCGTTTGGGGGTTAAGCACCGGCGGCGTAACCCAATCAAATTCTCCCGCAAAGTGTCGGGGCCAGCCCGCAAGGTACCCGCATCGGGCGCGACTGTTTGCAGCCGCCTCGTCAAACGTGCGCGTGAAAAGAACTTCAGGACCTACGCGTGCTTCCCAAAACGGCTTGCTTTGCATCCAGTCGTTCGCGGCTGCAGTATCGCGTTCGCGACTCACAAATCCTTCCTGCGTGCGTTCGATCACACACCGCTCACCGGGAGAACAGCCGATCAAAGTGTAGATAGCGGGACGCGCGATCATCGTCGTCTGCAGACGATGCTTCGCTTCCGCATAGGTGGCGCACGTCTCGAACACGTCGCGTAGCAGATGGTCAGGCGGTATGGCGCTAGTGCCCCACGTCTGAACGGCGTTCAAGGCAATGTCATAGGGCCGCAGCCAGGGCTGGCCGGTGCGCCGCCGCATCGGCGCCTGATTGATGCAGGCGGCGAAGCGGCCCGGAGCCGAAGCTGTCAGGACCCCGACATATCCCGGCCATGTCACATTGTCGAAATCGCCGGCGATACCCCGCATCCGTGCAACTTCGACATGACGTCCAAGTCCCGGAAAAGGCCAATCGAGCGTGCGTGCAAGCCAGGGTGCATCGCCCTGCTCGCGCGCGAGCGCCGTACAGCCCCACTGATAGCAGCCGTTGAGAAACCAAATGCCAGGAAAACCGAGCGCGGCCGCGATGCCGCGAATTTCCGCCGCATACGGCGATCGCGATCGCATGAGCCACCGACGGGTCAGGAAATCCATAGCCGGCAACAAGCCGGCCGCGACACGTGGCAACCAGTTAATGCATTCGTCACGCAGGGCGCGTGCACGAGCGCGCCCTTCGGTCGCGTGGCGAAGCGGCCCATCGCCACGGATATCGACAACCGGAATTGGAGCAAGGGCCGTCGGCGAAAGTCTCGTCATGTAAGGTTTTCGTCTCTCACGCACACGTTGACCGCAAACACTAGCACGGGTGGCGAATCATTAACCAGTTGTTTACTATCGACGTGGCGGTCATCGTCGTTCTGACTCGTGTCTCGCAGCAATTTTTTTTGGTCATGTGCAATACTACCGCCATTCTCGCATTCGACTCATGCATTGGTTAGCCCGACGATGACGCGTCCCAGTCGAGTCCCCACTCACACGAATGTGCCGTACGGCAGCCCCCTTGCGGCACTTCCTCGCGTCATCGTCACCAACCTTCTCTAAGGACGGATCGAGAGCGGGCTTAATCATTTGTTAACCATTTCTGGCTGACATGCCGTGCGGGGGGGCAACCACGGGGGCGTCAATGTCGCCTTCATCTGCTCCAGTATTAGCACGTCATCGAATACGCCGTGCGCGACGCCGATCGCGCGCGCGTAACGTACCGCCTAAGCACGCTACTGTGCGCCCGCGCAAACTGGCTTTCAGATACGCGCTGGTGGTTACGGCAGTTTGGTTGATTGCTGGCGGCACGTATACCGCGTTCCGCGATGACGGCCTCGGCCGGCTGATTGGCGAGCAGACAGCGCTGCAACTCACTTACGAAGACCGTATTGCTGAATTGCGCGCACAGGTCGACCGAATAATGAGCCAAAAGCTGCTCGATCAGGCACAGGTCGAGCAGCGGGTCAATTCGCTGCTGCAGCGGCAAGCGCGTATGTCCCTTTCGCTCGGCGACGTCGAACAAAAGCAGGTTGCGGCCCTGAGCAACCTCGGCGAGCGCATCGACAAGCGAGCGCACCAAATGCAGACCGTGCTTGCCGATCTTGGTGTTAAGGTCGCGCGCCCACCAGCCGAAGCTGCAACCGGCGGGCCATTTGTTCCCATCAAGCCACTGCAGCCGGAAGCGAGTTCTTTCGAAAGTCAGCTCTATCGCATCAATGCGGGAAGAGCGCAGATGGACCTTTACAACCGGGCACTCGCCGCCGTCCCTGTACGCACACCGGTCGCCGGCAAAACAGATACGACCTCGCCGTTCGGCATCCGAATGCATCCGATCTTAAAGCGTATCGCGATGCATACCGGGATCGATCTGCGAGGCGACCTTGGCGAGCCGGTGCGAGCAACAGCCACTGGCAAGGTGACCGTCGCGGGCCGACAACGTGGCTACGGAAATGTGGTCGAGATCAGTCACGGCAACGGTCTCACCACTCGCTTCGGCCATTTGTCCGAAATCAGCGTGAACGTCGGACAGGTCGTTCGTATTGGCGAAATTGTTGGCAAGATCGGATCGACCGGCCTCTCGACCGGTCCGCACCTGCACTACGAGACACGGATCAATGGCGGTGCAGTCGATCCGCAGAAATTTCTGCGTGCGGGCCTAACTCTGGACGACAACTGAACGTCGCATGTCGAAACTGGCGCGATCGTTTGCAGTTAACTGTGCAAGCGCACCAACGGGCTATCGATCCTGAGGGATGTGATTGAGGGCCGGAGCGTAACGCATCCCACCTTCTCATTAAGGCGTGAGGCATCACAACCCGTACCGAATGACCAGCCTGTTCAATGCGCGCGGGTCCAATCTAGCACAAACAGGCGAAGCGCTGAGGAGAGGTTGCCTAGTCGGCGCCTTTTGTCAATCTCTGCAACCATCTTTGACAGCGTTACACACTCGGCATGTGCGATGTCCTTCAGGCCGTTCCAGAATGCATCTTCGAGGCTCACACTTGTTTTGTGTCCGTGAATAACAATGGAACGTTTGACGATTGAGGATTTCATGAGCGCGTCCCCTAAATACACTGTGCGTCTTACATGATTCGGTACTGTGAGGGCAACAAAATACCTCGCCCATTGCCGGATAGCAGCAGGTCCAGCCGGCACTTGATAAGCGCTATCGCGATGTGCACTGCTGAGGTAGATTTCCCCGAAACACTCCTTCTCACTTGCGAGTACGACGATGTGCGCAGGCCGAGGCGCTTCTTGGATTGACTGAACCAATATGAGGCTAAGCTCTGTCTTGCCGCGCCGTTGAATACCTGACGGTTACCGGCCAAAGCGACGGTTGCGTTCCTGATACGCGCGAATTGCGCGTAAGAAATCTATTTTCCGGAAGGCTGGCCACAGGACATCTGTAAAGTAAAATTCGCTGTGCACGCTTTGCCAGAGCAAGAAACCAGACAAACGGATCTCACCGCTTGTTCGAATGATCAGGTCTGGATCCGGCAAATCAGCGGCATAAAGATGCCGCGCAATAGCATCGGAGGTCACATTTGCTATGACATCACACAATGATGCTCCTTGCTTCGCTTGTGCCTCGAGAAAGCTGCAGACGGCATCGACGATCTCCTCCCGGCCACCGTAAGCGGCCGCAATCGTCAAGGTTGTCGAATCATACTCTGCAGTCGCCGCTTCCGCCGCGCGGATCGCAGCAACAACTGATTCCGGTAAAATATCTAGCCGACCGATAGCCCGTACGCGGATGCGTTTTTCGTGCATAAGCGGGTCTTGAGCCAAGGTCCTAAGCTTGGCTTCGATGGCAGCAAGGATTCCGCAAACTTCGGCCGGTGCTCGTTTACGGTTCTCCGTTGAGAATACCCATAGCGTAACTGCGGTGATACCCAATGCAGCACACCAGTCCACGACATCGTCGAGGTTGGCGGCTCCGTAGTGATAGATTTCATGCGGGGCACCGAGACCATGACGGATAGCGTAGGGGCGATTTCCATCAAGGATAATGCCAACGTGGCGAGGCAACGGTCCTCGTTGGAGCTCGTGCAGGAGTCGGCACTCGTAAATCCAGTAGAGAAACTTCAGCAGCCGTGGCGGAGCAAAGCGCTTGTCGCGGAGTTTTCGCTCCCTAACCATCCCGCCGAGATCGGCCAAGTCCACCCCGCCTTCGAGCGCAGCAGCATCTCGTTGGCCTCGTTCGAGAACTGAACTCATTTTCCTGTCTTTTCCCTACCTTCGCCGAAATTTTTTGGAAAAGTTAGCTAATTTGGCTTATGCTAAAACTTTTTTGTTGGAACTGCAGCTTACCCGGGCGCCATCGGAATCGCGTTCCCGACACTTTGGTCAGCTAGAACCTCCGTGAAAAAGATCGGACGCTGCGGTGGCTCGACCACTATCGACAACTGCATTCAGGCCGGTAACGTTTGACCGACAGATTGCCAATCCTGTAGGAACCCGCAACCAGGGACATCCTCCATACCAATGAAGGAAGATAAGAAAACCTGATAAATTCCTGGCGACCACGCCCGGTCCTGGCTTCAGCGTTTCGGCCGACTCAGTTATGCAACACGGGATGTTGCGGCTCATTTGGATCCTCCCAGCAGGTTGCGTGCTCCTCGCCATCGTCGTTCTGGCGCTCGCATTCGGAGCGTCGGACCGGTCGCACTCGCAGTTGATGCCGAATGTGGCGCTGATGCGCGTCGCGATGATCGAGCTGCCCGAGCATCCGGAATCGCGCCAGTTTCTTACTCTTGGCGCAATCCGCCGTACTGATGAATTGAATAGGTTGCGCGAGCTGCTGGATACCCAAGGGACCGATGATTCCGCGCTCGCTGCACCTACGATCGCTCTCCTCGCCAACCGCAGCGATTCCGATCCAGAGGCCAATAACTATGGAACGGATTGGAATCTGCAGTCGCCGGCACCCGCTCCGGTCGATGTTAGCGGTTCTCCCTCGGTCCAAGCGGCTATTCTCGACGAAAAACAGGCGGTTGGTACTCAGGAAGAAAAGCCAGCCATCGCTACTCTGAACGAAAAACCGATCGCTATTCAGGAAGAAGAGCCAACGGTCGCTACTCGGGAAGAAAACCCGCAAGTCACTGCACCAGATAAGAAGTCGGCGGTCATTAGAACACCGCCGCGGGTCAAGTCACGCAATGAAAGCCGGGCCAAAGGCGGTCAGCACGTGAGAATCCGTGCTCGAGCGCCGGTAAAGCAAGAATCGCCTTCCCCACAATATTTTTTCCAGCCCTTTGGCAGTCAGCAGACCGGACAGACATCGGCAGTCAACAACACAAATCACTTCGGCTACCAGCAGCCCAGGCAGACACCCACGCCTAGCGCCAACAACTATTTCGCTAATCAAAGAACCGGTCCGACTCAGACGCCCAATGCGAGCGATTACTGATGCAGCTCGTTAACCCTACTGCTACGCTTAATCGCCATTAAGGCGCATGACCGCTGACTACTACCCCATCCTTGCCCGTGCAGTTTCGAGATTGCCAACCAACAGTGCCCAGGCTCGCCAAGAATTGTACGAGCGCGCGCGAACAATTCTCCTCACACAATTGGGCAGGCGAGAAATAGCGGAATTAGGGGCGGCCGGTGAGAGGGTTATACTTGAAACAGCTATCCTCAAGGTGGAGGCGGAAGCACAATCTCAAGGCGAGAGAGCCCCTGCGGCATTTGCAGATGCGGTTGATGAGTTACGCAAAGCGCCTAGACCTGAGAATGGAATAGCGCCATTGGCACCGGATTTTGCCTCTCTGCTCCGTGAACCCGCGCGGAAGCCTTGCCAGCAATCTCGGCGCTAGCGAGAAAGAGCACGAGCGCGACTGAAGAATTTGGCCGAATGCTCCAATCGTTTCGACGTGTTCAAGCGAGCAACAATGTGTTCGATGGCGACCACATTCAATCGCGACAAGGCTCACGGTCCATTGAAAACATTAGTGAATTTGGCTTCGTTCTGAGAAAATACGGTTTGGTAGGATCATATTCCCATAAGGCTGCCGCTTTTTTGCGCCAAGGGGAGTAACGAGAAGGACGCACCATGGTGAGGAATATTTGTTCGTTGCTTCCGACGATTGTGACGGCCGCCTTTTATGTGAGTAGCGCGATGGCGTAAGTGCCGGCGACGGTTGCCGCAACTAATGGGACAAAGGTCGCGACCTTCCAAGCCGAAGGGGCACAGATCTACGAGTATACGATGGGCAACGATAGCAACCTTAGTTGGGTGTTCCGAGAGCCGATCGCAACGTTGCTTTTGAACGACAAGACCGTCGGCCGTCATTACGCCGGCCCGCGCTTGTCTGAAAGCGCATCCGCCTCTAGAAAAGAGGTTTTACGTTTTCAGTCGGCCATGTTGGTGCTGTGCGGCGTCTAGTTCACGAATGGCAAACTTGCGACGCGAGTGGGCGCGACGCGCGTAACGATCCATTGCGTTGAGTTGCTTCAAAACTTCTTCAGAAACTTGGCTCAGTTCTCCATTGCCCTCGAGAAGACTATGTCGCACCCGAGCTATGCGAGCTAGGTCTATTTGCGCCTCGGCAACCCGGCGGGCTATTTCAATCACTACTTTGTCCTCGCTCTCCGCAATCTCATGAGCTGATGTTTCAATTTCCGCTGAGTAGGCCAAGTCTGCAAATATAGACAGGCTCAAACCATGGCGCCGAGCATTCTTGGCGGAACGAGCTCTGCCACACCTAGTTTTTGGCCCCGTGCTCTTTTTGGCGTTAAAGCGATTGGCCTCTATTTTTCTTTGGCTTATCACGGCGCTGGCAGGTTCGGCTCGCTCGAGGGCTGGTGCTGAGGCGCCGTCGTGACGGCTTCAAACTCGGCATCCTCGATCTCAGCAATCTTCGTCTGCAAAGCCTTTGCGAATTGCTTGCGATCACGATGCCGATCTATTTCGCGGAAGGTGGCACTGCGGCGAATTTCGGCCGACGTAATCAAACGGTCCAGGCCATCAATGATCTCGAGCTTGACTTCCAGCGCCCGAGCTTGCGCATGGTCAATCGTCATGCCGGCGGATGCCAAAAGATCTTCAACGCGCTTAACGTCAGCTGACTTCCCCGCAGCCCACGCCTCTGCAAGCTGTCTTGCTCTTGGAAGCAGTTTCAAAGGTCCTCCGACCAGCACGCTCACTAGCGAATTGGTCATCGCGTTATTGAGCAGGGCCGTTTTTAACCGCTGCCAACGAATTATTTCCCAGGTCTGCTGAACGACATCATAAGTCCAGATCCGTTCAAGCACATCAGCTGGAGCCACTTCGCCTGTCACGCCAGCAAGCAGTTGCTTGTAAGCCTCAGGATCTTCACCCTTGAGGAGTGGTGGCGCGCCGAAGAATGAATCCAGGTAGTTAGGCGTCGGCTTGCACGCGGAGTCGATTTTCTTGTCAGCAGCCATCAAAGTACTCCCACGAATTCAGCGAAATGGATTATTGATTTGGACACCTTCGATTTCACGCCCATGTCTCATGTCCTCAGAGAGTAGCTGGCGGCAGCCAAGCGCGCGGGCGGCAGCAACGATCGCCGCATCCCAATAAGACAGTCCGTAACTCGCCTTGATCTCCAGCGCGTCAAGCATGACTGGCAGCGTGATCTCCTGTACTTTGAAGCGCAGCCACGTACGCACGAGACCGACAGCGATGTCGTGGGCCACTGCGTCTGGCCGCGTGGCGCGTGTCGCTTGCACGTAGAATTCCTGTAACACTTGGACTGAGAGCCCGATGTTCTCGGTATCGAGCAGCGCAATGGCAATCTCACGTTTGGTCTCCTCCGCCGGATCGCGGCCAATGGAGTAGAGAAGAATGTTGGTGTCGATGAAACGCAGCCTGTTCATAGGTCGCGCCTATGCACATCCTCACGCGATTGGCGATCGCCTGCGCGAAAAGCGCCAATGCGCTCCCGCAACTCCCGCTCCTCGCGCTTCAGGCGCTCTGCATCGCTTTCACCGGCAGCTAGTTCGGTCAGGAAGCGCTTGACCAGCCCCGACACCGATGTGTCGAGCTCGGCAGCCTTTATGCGTGCCCGCCGGTAAGTTTCGTCGTCCACAGTTACTGTGATATTTTTCACTTTTTGAGAATTCTTCGCCATTGCGACAACCAACTCGTCGGCGCGGTCACTTAAGGGTGTCTAACTCGCGAATAGCAAATTTACGTCGCGAGAGTGCACGCCGCTCATAGTTATTGATCGTGACCAATTCCACTAAAACGGGCTTGACGCATACGCACGAGATCATTTTGTGCCGCGGTTACGCGGCGTGCCAGGGCCAATCCGCCTCTCGGGCATCGGTCTTGACGCCATTTTCGGTCGGATTGTAGCGTTGTCCGACAATAGCCGCTTGTTGCTGCTCAGTGAGGCACATTGTGGGCGGAACGAGGATCCTATTGGATCTACGCACTTCCTCGAGCCTCAATCGCTGTCACTTGCGCAGGCCAAGCCGCAGAGGCCGCGCCGTGAAAAGAGGGAATGGCATGTGGTTCTATGTCAACGGCCGTTTTGTCGAGGATGCCGAAGCCACCGTCCCGGTCACCGACCATAGCTTCCTTTACGGCGACGGCTGTTTCGAAGGCATCGGCATATGCAACGGGCGCGTGCTTCACCTCGATGAACGGCCAGCTTCTGTCACTCGGCAGCCGATTGCCGACCGTTAGCCGGCCATCGATGATGTCTTTGAGGATCGCCTTTGAGACATTCTTGTAGGCCGGTGCGCGTTCCAGCCGCGCGAAACGGATCTCCTGATTGTCAGTCATGTGCCGGTCCTGGGTGCAGCTATGGCGAATTCGCGGTCCCGCAGCATCCGGCGCTGAATCTTGCCGGTTGGGGTCTTGGGCAGTCGGTCCA
>Ga0081455_10006057_pt1 | contig 13087 bp, 15 predicted proteins | sample TabmetS3T2R1_FD_70207 | JGI IMG/M metagenome (GOLD analysis project Ga0081455, IMG submission 70207) | Tabebuia heterophylla rhizosphere microbial communities from the University of Puerto Rico - S3T2R1 | ecosystem: Host-associated > Plants > Roots > Rhizosphere ... | reverse complement strand
GCCGGCCGCTGCGATGCGATCCATCGCCGGTGTGGGGATCACCCCGCCGAACGTGCCTGGCGCGCCGAAACCGGCGTCATCCGTCATAATCAGCAATACGTTGGGCGCGCCCTTCGGTGGCACAACACGCGCCGCCCACCACGGCGTCGACTCCGACGCCTTCTCCTTGATCACTCCGCCAAACTTCGGCGGAGCCGGTGGCAGTTGTTTTCCGGTGATTGTGGTGGTGGCGCTTGGCGAGCCAGGCGTCCCAGTGACTTGCTGGGCCAGCAACTGAGAAATCGCTGACGCGCTCACGAGTACAGACAGCAACAGCGAAACAAGCGCTTTCTTCATACCGACCTCCTGTAAGTGCAGTCAGGGCACCGCCACAAGTTCAAGCCCGGAGACGCCGAGCTGAACATTGAGGCCAGCCGTTCCTTCAAGTGAAAGTGGCTGCAACGCCACGCTGCGGGCCGAACCGCCGATCAGTACATTGGCGCCGGCGCCGACGCCGACCGTTACTTCGCCACTCGCGCCTACATAAGTACCGGCGAGTCCGCCGAAGGCTGGCCCTATCGTCGATGCGAAGACGGCCCATCCTAGTACGCCGCCCGCGACCACGCCGAGATCAATGCCGATGTTCGTCATCGCGCCGGCGTATCGCTGAACCGGCCACCCAGGCTGGTTCGGAGTGAATTCGCAGGTCATTTTTTGCTCGGACAGAACGATCAAGCCAATGGCCGGCGCGAGTCTACAACTTAGTCCGCCAACTTGCGTCCAAGGTCCGGGCGGCGATTGGGCCACGCCGCTCACCGGGATGAACAACGTCGACGCCAACAACACAAGAGTGAAGAGCACTGAGTTGCGCATGTGAATGCCAAACCTCAGTAGCAGGGCGGGTATGGGTAGTGTCCGCAAGGCGGTCGGTAATAAGCGGCAGCGGCGGCGCCGGCAGCAGCCGCGCCGGCAGCAGCCGCCCCAGCGTACATGGCACCGCGATATGCCGTGCGGCGTCCGACACCAGCGAAAGACATCGGTGTAAGCGGCCTGCCGATGATGTCGATAAACACCGCGGCCGCGCCGTCGGCACCGATGAGATCGCCTTCGAGATCATCGACGTCGAATGTGAGCTTGTCGCCCTCCAGCTTGGGCGACTGCAACACCACAACGGCATCCTTCACGCCCGACCCTTCTTTGGTAAATGCTGAGACCGTCGCGTTCGGCGGGTCCTTGGCGAAATTGTCACTGCCTTTGTCCCAATCTTCCACAACGTGAGCGGTCGTATCATGGCCTGCAGCGCGAACGGGCCGATCAGCAAAGATGATCGAAGTCGGAGTAATGCCGTTCAAAGCCAGCTTGCCGCCTTGCAGGCTGGCTCCCCGCGCATTGAAGACGATGAGAGAAGGGACGACTTCTGTTTTGGCCTGGCCAATTGTCTTCTGCAGTGGGACGTGTGGCGGCGTTGTTGTCGCCGATTGTGCGAATGCCGATTGTGGTACGCAGAGCATGCCAGCGACGGCAATCACCACTGAGTTGATCCGGAGGTTTGGCATCTAGAGATCTCCCGTTCTGCCGATAGTTGATCCATGTGAGAGGTGCTCCCCGGGGGGACTCTGATCGGCGAATATGGCGGACGGAACTGACCTTTGGTCCAATTGCCTTGTCTTCTCAGCGGGCTCCGGCAGATCATAAGCAGACAGGACATTCGAGCTGGCGCGGCGTGCCGGAAGTGAACTGGCCTCGCTCCGCCTTCGCCTTCCAACTCTATCGTTTGTCGTTCGGGCTGGTCGCCCAGGTCCATCTCAGATGGCGGGCGGCTCGACGATAACTCCGTATTTGGCGGTGATAGCCGCGAGCTTCTCGATCCCGGGAATCCCGGCTGCGGTAGCGGCCGCCAATTCGGCAAACATCTGATCGAGTCCGCAGCTCGGCGCACTCAGGATCAGGACACGCGCCGGCTGATCGCTGACATTGCGGATGGCATGACGTCGGTTACGCGCACCGAAAAAGAAGCCGCCAGGCGCGACGCGGTGGGGCGCGTCCTCGAGTTCGATGATGAGTTCACCCCTCAGCACATAGAAGGCTTCATCCTCACGGGTGTGGGTATGCGGCGGTGCTCCCTTGCCCGGCGGAACCACGGCTTCCCAGAGCGAGAAGGAACCTCCCGTCTCGGCGGCCGTCGCCTTATAGATATGCGTGACTCCCAGCACGTCGAGAGTCGAACCGGCTGCGGGTTCACGCACGAATGATCTGGTTACGGTGCTGCTCGTGTCCTTATTGATCTCTTTTTGCAATAGTCCGATCGATGTCCGCTTGCCTTCTCGAACCGGACATTCATCCGTGCAAGTGGCAAGTCCGCTGGGCCAAGAGCGGACATTGCGCCACTTATCACTCGTCCGCGCGGATTACCGAGTTCCCAGTTCCGATTGATCGAATCTATGACTCAGGCCAGAGGGAGGCGCGGCCAAGCCAACTGTCGCGCGGGTTCATCGCGGACTCTCTAACGCAGCAATCAAGAAATGGTTCGCGGACGCGCGTATTAGGCCGCCGCCTCATTCGCGCGATCGCGCTAGTTGCCTCTCGGCGCCGAGAAACGCACGGAAAGGGCCTTGCCTCATCGCTTCGCGGTAGCTGCGAAAGTCCTCTTCGTCCATCGCGCTCTTGTTAGGCTGGCCCGCTTCCGCTTTGACCGTGACTTTCGGCCCTAATAAAACAGTCGTGCCGAGACCGGCATAAATGTATCGATCACCAAAACTCTCCTTCAAAATCGCGAAAGCAGGTTCGCCGGTGCAGTGAACCGGAGCGATATAGCGCACATTCCATTTATCACGCAGAGAAGCCGTTATGCTCCTGATTTGATCGTCGTTCGCCGCCAGCATATGAGTACCTCCCAACACAAGATGTATCGGCTTGTTAATCGCGCTTCGGGCGGCCTCAGTTATTTTTTCAATTGTCGAATGACTGCACCCCACGATTAGGACAATCCCGTCAGGTGTGTCGATCGCCAACGAGACTTCCTTCACCTCTAGATCGACGCCCCAAGTACCGTTCAACAGGATGAGATGGAAGCCCGGCGCCACTTCGGTTGTCTTTGTCACCCAGGTGAAATTAGCTTCAGGCCACGGGCTACCAAAGCGGAGCGTCTCGGGCGCCCTACCGTCGAAATACCGCATGTCCGCAGGAAGGGATTCGTTGCGCCGGTAGAAACTGCCTGGCAAGGCCGCGCCGAACACACCGAAGTTCTCTTGCGGTGCATAGATCTTCACCGTGGGGTTGATTTTCAAAAGGTGATTTAACCCACTTGTGTGGTCGCCGTGGCGATGGGAGATAATTGCGAAGTCAAGCTGTCTTAGGTCAACAGCCTTGGCCTCCACATTGTGCGCAAAGATGTCCGCATTATTTCCGGTATCAAACAGGATACGTTTGCCTTCATACTCGATCAGTGCAGAGAACCCCCAGTCCTTCTTCATCGTAGAGTTATTGCCAAAGGCGTCGTAAAGAACTGTGATCTGCCCGACGCTGGATTGCGCATCTGCCGCGGAGGTGCCCATCGCCACCGCTGAGGAGACGATTATGGTCAAGCCAGCGACACGAGACAGGAATGCGGAGAGCTTTGAAAGCCAGTTGGGGATCATAGTTACCTCCCCTGTGCAGCGATAACTCCGACTAGGATGATATCACCAAAAAGAGGAAAGATAACCGGCGCGGTGATAGCTACCTTGTTCTCTCAGGACACGTCCGCTTTGGGTCAATTGCGGACATTGCAAAGCGCAATCGTCACATCCGCTTTACATGCAAAAGCGCACATCAGCGATGCAAAAAGATTGGACCAATAGCGGACATTCCAGCATGTGTCTCCATAGCGGCCAATTTCGACCGATCGCTCGTCGCTAGGCCTCGTTGTCTGTTTCGAGCAATCCAAGCGCGCGACGCAATGCGTTCGCCGCTGCCTTACGCTCGTCACCAGACATACGATCGATTTCCGCTCGAGCAGCAGGTGCTCTGTGCCAGCCTGTTCCGAATCCTGATTCAGACGCGATGATCGCGGCGCGTTGATCAAGGTCGTGCCAAAATCGCTTAGTGTCGAACAGCTCGAGTTCGTCTCTCTCGTAGCCGGTCAATTCGCACGGCGTGCATTGTGGAATAGCAATCGCCCATCCTCGTCGACCACACACAAGCCGGCCGGACAGAACTCCAGGGTTTCGCGGAATTGACGCTCGTGCTCGGCCGCCTCAACTCCGAGAACGCCACCGCCGTTCGTCGCCGCCGATCGGCCTGCTCTCGTGTCAGAAGGCATGCGGGTTGCCCCAGAACCACCAGAGGAAAGCTAGCATCAAATCTCAGGGATGTCCGCTTTGGGTCAAAAGCGGAAGTAAAAACCTCCACTTCGATGTCCGCTTTATCCGAAAGCGGATATGTGCGGTGGAAAGGGATGTCTCGGCTGCGCGACTCGAGGACTTATTTCTGCTGTTTGCTCTTCAGCTCTGCATCATTGGCGGCAATGAAGGCACGAATCTCGCCGGCCATGTCGAGCAGCCTTAGCCACTGTTCTTTGTATAAGGTTACTGGAAAGCGGCCCAGTCCGTAAACCGAGACACCGCCTTTCTCGCTGACTTTCAAGCGCATGCCGGAGCTCGTCTCTTTTTTCAGCGCGGCATTTTCTTGACGCAGGCGTGCAAGCTCAGCTTTCAGATCGTCCGACATGTTTTTTTCCTAAATTCGTCTTGGCACCAGCTTATGTTGCCAACTATACCACGCTCCTGGCGCGACCGAACTCACCTGGCGACCGTTTATGAGGTTCACTGCCATGGACCATCCGTGGATTTGAATTAGTCGTTGTGCCAGCGCAGCCGTCGTAACAACAAAAAACTAATCCATAGAAACATGGCCCCCAACGTTCCAAACATTGCGGGGATATGGGCATCAGACGCTGAAACAAAGAACAAGCTGCAGATGGCTCCAATTAAGGACGCCGCGCCGATGCCGAAGCAGACCATGCCAAGAGCAATTTTTAGCGCTGAACCTATCATCGATGGCCCCACGGCCGTACAACCCGTTTTACGGAATTTGTCACGACACCGAGTTTCCGTTTTGACAATTGACATTAGAATTTCTCGATCCAGGGTCGCATTTCTATTTCCCAGGTCCAAGCACTGCGCGGCTGGCACAGCACGTTCCAATAGTTGGCCGCAATCGCATCGGGATCGAGCATGGAGTCTGGTTTGTCTAATGGCTCAGGCCGCCGTGCGCTGCGAATGCCGCCGTCGATCACAAAATGCGCGACGTGGACGCCCTGGGGCGACAATTCTCGGGCCAAGCTCTGTGCAAGGCCGCGCAACGCGAACCTGCCCATCGCGAACGGTGCAGACAAAGGATAGCCCTTCACACTTGCCGATGCGCCGGTGAACAGAATGGCGCCATGTCCGTTAGGGACCATGCGGCGCGATGCCTGGTGCGCAACCAGAAAGCCCCCGAACGCGGTGACGGCGATAGCTTTCGCAACATCGGCTGGAATCAAATCTACAAATACACCGCGCGTGCGGTGGCTTGCATTGTATACGACAACATCGGGCGCGCCGCAGTCGCGCTCGACCGCGGCAAATAGCCCAGTTACATCATCTGGATTAGTCGCGTCACATGCATAGGCCGTGGCACCCGTTTCTCTGCAAAGCGCAGCGAGCTTGTGAGTTTGCCGAGCTGCCAAGGCGACGCGGATGCCTTCGCGGGTGAATAGCCTCGCCAACGACGCGCTCAAACCCTCGCCGGCGCCGACGATCAATGCTGTCTCATACTTTATGGTCTCCATGAAGATTCTCCATCACTGACGATCTCATTCGGCGGGCAGGATCAGGTTGGATTTCCCACGACAGGTCGGCTTGATCATGCCGTTTCCAAAGACACGGTGCGTTGTGTTACGGTGATAAAGGTGGGGCCGCGATCACGGAGTGAACGGGATGAGCACAACAGTTGCCGAGACGCTGACGGGCAGAGAACGCGTAACCAGAGTATGCAAATACTTTGTCAGGCGGGTGTTGTTCCCGATTGGCGTTCTCTGCCCGTTTGCGTATTTCTTCCCCAAGATCGCAATCTTTTACCTCGCATGCGGCGCCTATGACGTCAGCCGCAATAAGGGGCTGAGCCTGTCGACGGTGCGGCGCTATTTCATTGGCAACGGATTTGGGACCTGGCTTCTGTCGCCATTCAATATTTTGCTGGATCTGTTGTCGCTGCCGTACATCAACAAAGGCGTCTATCGGCTGGAGGATCTGCCGCCCTCTTATCAGGACGAGGTGAAGCGTCTGATATCGATCGCGAAAGACCAGAATCTTGTCGGTCAATTGGAAGAACGCGCTAAAGAATTTCCGCGAACAATGGTTTTCTTCCGATGGTATGGCATCAACGTCGACACAATCTTGAATATTCCTGCGTTTCATGGGCCATGGAAGTACATTCAGACGATCGGGGTTTCGGTCTTCAATAAAAAGGTCTCCACTTCGAAGCATTTTGGATACCTGCGCGCCTCGATGCGCATATTGTACAACCTGAACGACATGAAAGATCGCTCCGCCTACATCGAGGTCGGCGATACGATCAACTATTGGTGCGACAACAAGCTATTCATATTCGACGATACGCTCCTGCACTATTCCGCCAACGAAACCAACCAAACACGCTATTGCCTGTTCGTCGACATCGTTCGCCCGACGCCATTCCCCGCTGTCATGCGTGCCGTAGTCTCTGGTGTTCGACTTCTGACGCAAAGCTTTAAGTTCATCTACTACAACAACTGGAAAATTCTCGAACGATAGTGTGAGGCGAACCCGCTGGCGCGGACTCAGCCACAAGTCTTGCGATGCGTGCGAAATTCCCGCTCGCCATTTAAAGCGCGGGTGGAATCTGCGCTCAGGTCAGAACCGACGTGACGGTCTAACGCCCGCTGGAACTGCCAATGCTGGTGCCGCTGGAGCCGCTTATGGACGTAGCGCTGGATCCGGTCGTTGACGTGCCGGTAGAGCCGACCACCGGCGCGCTGGGCGCGACTGGCGCATTGCTGGGTGCGGTGCTGCCCGTGGAGGTGCTGGGCGGATTGCCGGGGCCTAACGGCGCGATCCTCGGCACTGCTGTGGGGCCGGCCGCACGGACGCCCGGTCGAAGGTCGACAACCTCGCCCGGCGGTTCTTTGCTGGCGATACATTGCCTAATGAACCTGCTTTTTTGCTGGCCCATCAGCAGCATCAGCATCGCGTCGCGCTCGCACCGGGCTTTCTTCGCCGCATCGGCGGTTTTTTCTCGGGCAAATGGGTACGTTTCATCTGAAAAACTCAAAGCCGCGCCTGCTAACAAAAGAACACATGCCAAAGCGACTGCTTTCGTCATGATGGAACTCCGTAGGGCAGGTCTGACATCCAAAGTTCAACAAACGAGTGCGCCGTCCGGTTTCCAACTGGCCGGAACTCGCTGCATCAGCGCTGGCTGAGACCTTCGCTTGCAGTTGAAGGAACGGCTGCCATTGGCACACACGGAACCTCATGCGCCTCGGAACGGCGCCTCGCCTAGCGCGTTAAACCGGCACGCAAACCACCCATAAAAAGGAGCAAATCGGCTCTGCCGTTAGAGTGTCATGTCGCGCAAGGAAGAACTGCTAAAAATCGCCAAAGTGTTCCATTCGCAGGCCGACCTGGTGAGCAGCCGCGCTGCGAAACAGGCCCTGCGAAAAATGGGCGACTATTACCGTCGCGAGGCCGAGCAACTGCGAGCACAGCCGCCGAACCTTGTTGAACAAGGTAAACACGGCTTTCGCTTTCCAAAGTCGGCCGCGTAATTTCTCTGGGACGATCGTTCCGTCTATGTGAGCTATGACAGGAACGATCATAGCGCCCATCTCGCGTGCTTTCGAAAGAGCGATTTCCTAAAAAGCTTCATCCCGCCAGGAATCCTGGGAAGAAACAGGTTGGGCGAAGTCGCTTGATCGAGGAGGCTCTGACATCATGGCATCAAGAAGTTTGCTGCCTTGTGAGCACGTTCAGCAGAAGGTTCGTTCGCAAGTATCGCGATGATGATGACGAAAGCCCGCTGCCGCATAGGTTTGAAACCATTGTTGTGGCGCATTAGTTTTTGAGTTGCGAGGCATATCACGAGATGACCTCTATTTGGTCACGCAAAATAATTACATTTATCGACGACTGGCTGACCTTCGGGCCTGGCGTCGTTCGACCTTACGTTGGACGCCTTTTGAATCAGGACAACGTTGTCGCAGTTCGACTTTCAAATGTCGGCAAAATTTATGTTCGACCTCGCGACAGCGACCTAGCAAGTTTTCGGCAAGTATTCGCTGACGGCGAGTACGACCTGGCATCAATCGATCAAGGAAGGCGTTTATTTCGCTACTACAACTCACTTTTGGTTACCGGAATTTTGCCGATTATTATTGACGCCGGCGCAAACGTTGGCTCTTTGGTTTGCAAAAACCTTCCCCGAGGCAAAAATATTCGCTCTTGAGCCGGAGCCAGCGAACGCGGAAATCTGCCGCCTCAATGTGGCTGCCGCGAGAAATATAGTTGTGCTGGAAGGCGCCATCGCCGGGCAGCCCGGCTTTGTGAAAGTCAAAAACACGGGGGCTTCTTGGGCGGCGCAGACGATACCCAGTGAAGCGAATGATGGGGTTACTGCTCACACAATCGCAGACGTCGTTGCAATGATAAACAAGCCATCTGCTCTGTTTATCGTAAAGATAGACATCGAAAACTTTGAAGCCAAACTTTTTGCCCATGATACCGGATGGATCAATCAAGCTGCCTGTATTTTTATCGAGCCGCACGATTGGCTGTTTCCTGGACGAAAGACAAGTCGGTCAATGCAGCGGGCTCTCTTCGACGCGGGTTTTGAGATGCTCCTACGCGGCGAAAACCTTATATTTGTGCGTGAAAATGAAGATTTGCGTCCGCCGGTCCTTCTATTGGACTGAGCAACAATCTCAGAGAATGTCAGCTATGGCGGCGCGAACGTGTGCCGTGCAGTTGCATTTTGGCTCGATAATTCGGTGGCCCCCGACCGTTTGCTTTTCGTCAAGACCCGGTAAAACGGCGGGCCAATCGCCCGATCCTCTCCCTAACCTTTTTGGTCCAGATTGTTGGCTGCTCAATGCTCGGATTACCCAATTTGATGAAGCGACTCATCATAGGAACAACCCGGATCAAGCATCTCAGTGAAATTTTGGACGTACTTGAGAACGTCGAAGAGATCCCGTGTACATAGACGGACGGCGAGTAACTCATGGAGCTGTTCTCGATGCAGATGTCTGCATCGTCGGGGGTGGTCCTGCTGGAATTACGGTTGCGCGAGAATTTCTGAACTCTTCGATTTCAACAATCGTGGTCGAATCCGGAGGCTGGCGGCCAAACAGGCTGGTGCAGGCGCTCAATGACGCAGAACTCGCGCCGGAAAACTTGCACCCTCCGCCAGAAATGTATCGTGAACGACGTTTCGGCGGCTCATCGACAATCTGGGGCGGCCGATGTGTTCCATTGAGGCCGAGCGACTTCGAGTCGCGGCCGCATGTGGCAAACAGCGGTTGGCCTCTTCGTTATGACGATCTTCTCGCTTACTACCGGAAAGCAATGTCCTACTGCGAGGCCGGCGAATTCGCATTCGATCCCGTATCTCTACCTGGCATGCAGCCCATCGTCGCCGGACTCAAAAGCGAAGATATTATCGTCGAACTTGAGCGATTCAGTCCGCCGACCGATTTCGGACAGCGTTACGGACAGGACTTCGCCCGCTCAGGCAGTCACAAGATTCTCCTCGAGACAACGTGCTCATGTTTGTTGAGTGACAAGTCCGGCCGTTCAATCGAGACAATTGAATGCGTCACTTTGGGCGGGAACAAATTTACCGTCCGCGCGAAATTCTATGTCATTGCGGCCGGCGGCCTGGAGTCAGCTCGTCTGTTGGCCGCATCAAATCGACAATGCGTCGCGGGAATCGCCAACACCAGTGGTCTGCTTGGCGGTTATTACATGTCCCATCTTGAAGGCACGTTGGGCCATCTTGAGGTTGCTTCAGGGCGCGAGGTCGCCTGGAATTTCGCGAAGACCTCGGACGGTATTTACGCCAAACACTACATGCGGTTATCCGATGACGTTCAGCAGGCACATGGACTTCGGAACATAATTTTTCGTCTTCACCACGCCAATCCAATGGATCCGGATCATGGCGATCCGGTTCTGTCTTTGATGTATCTTGCCAAACGCTTTGTTCTCCCCGAATACCGCCGCAAGATCACGACGGTGGAATTGGCGGCGCTGAAGCGCCTGCCCAATAGCCGCAAACTTTTGGCGCGGCACGCAGGGAATGTCTTACGAAGCCCTTTGCCGCTGATGAGGTTTCTCAGCACTTGGATCTACCAGCGCTATGCGCGCCACCGGCGCGTGCCCTACGTGGCGCTCCGTTCAAAGGCGGGCATCTACCCCCTTGATTACAACGCCGAACAGACTCCCTCGCCGAGGAGCCGCGTCTATTTGATTCCTGACAAGGATCGATTTGGCGTTCCGAAGCTGAAGATTGACTGGCAGGTTTGTGCGGAGGACATCGAATCAATTGCCGCCAGCTATGCTCTCATGCAACGGGCGCTCGCGCGCACCGGCGCCGCCATTCTCGCTGTGGACGGCACCGATTTGATCGAAAGAGTCCGCAGCACAATTCCCGTTGGAGGCCATCACCTCGGTACCGCGCGCATGAGCGACGATCCGCGCCGGGGCGTCGTAAATGCCCACTGCCGAACCCACGATGTCGAGAACCTGTACATCGCCAGCAGCGCGGTGTTCCCGACCAGTGGTTCGGCCAATCCGACCCTGACAATTGTCGCACTGGCGATCCGCGTTGCGGATCAGCTTAAAGCTGTTTTGGCAGGCCGGTCGTGACTATTTCCATCCTGTGGCTCGGACGGATCATACCCCTGCCGCTCAATTCAGGCGATCGGGTCTACTCCGCGGGTCTGATAGGCGCCGTTGCACGCGCTGGCGCCCGTGTCATTTTTCTCGGCCTGAACAATCCCGATGGGCCGACAGATAGCTTTGGCGAGCTCGAGCCACAGGTGCGCTGGCAAGTGGTGCCTGGGGCGCCGCGCCCTACTGCCCTCTCGCTCCTAAGCTCCTTACCAATAGTCGCGGCGAGATTTGCTACAAAGGAATATCACACTGCCATCGCGCGCGAACTTGCCAAGAACGCTTATGACGCCGTGGTGTTCGATCAATATGGCTTGGGTTGGGCGCTCGAAGACGTGCGTCGCCTCGCCATAAATAGGCCCGTACTAATCCATCTGGCACATGATTTTGAGACAGAGGTGACGGCAAAAATCGCGCAGAATTTCAAAGGCAATGCAGTGCGAAAGCTGCTTCTCGGGCAGAATGCTCGGAAGACTCGCGTTATTGAGCAGCAACTTGCGCAGCGTTGCGACTTGCTTGTGGCTTTAACAAAGTACGACAGCGCGGCTTTTTCCGCAATCAATCCGACTTTGCAGACAATTGTGTTGCCGCCCGGCTATTGCGGTCCAAAGCAATCAGCCCGCACGATCACTAGGAGCGTTCCGCGGCGCGCAACGATTGTTGGCTCCTTTAGCTGGACGGCAAAGCAGATGAACCTGCAGCGCTTTCTCGAAATTGCGAGTTTGCCATTTACGAAAAGCGCAATTGAAGTTCAGGTCATAGGGTTCGTCCCGAAGAACCTTTTGTCACGTCTTCGGGCACGCTTTCCGTGGGTCGTTTTCCGCGGCTTTGTCGATGATCTCAATCAGGAACTTCGGAGCGCGCGTATTGCTCTCGTTCCGGAGGAGACCGGAGGCGGATTCAAAATGAAAATATTGGATTACATATTCGGCCGTGTGCCGGTGGCGGCCGTCGACTCGGCCCTCCATGGAATTCCCGACCGGTTGAAATCACACTTTCTAATCGCCGATGAGCTAAAGGGGCTTGTGAACAAAATTGTCGAAACCATTGACGATATCCAGCGCCTCAATGCGATGCAGAACCAGGCATTCGCTCTCTCTCAGGGCACTTTCAACTGGGAAATCAACGGCCGTCAATTTATGCATGCTGTGCAGGTTGCGGCGGTTCAGCCTGCCGCGCACGAGCAGCGCGGGCGCTATTCACCCTGATCCCAAGGGAATTCGATCGGAAGTAGCGGGCCGCCTCTGGTTCGGCATGCCCGTTGGCAGTACCGATCGCATTTGTCGGTGAGCTTCAAGCAGCGACCCTGAGAATCTTCTTTAAGGCAGCCGGCTAAACCCCAAGCGCAGTAGGAGCCGCAGTCGCTCCAGCACCCGTCCGACGCCCAGATCGACTCGGCGCGCTTGCTGCGCGGAAACGGCGGCTCAGGGCTGTGCGCGTCGTAGCGCCAGGACGAACCCTTTGCCTCCGCGGCGAGTGCCGCCTGCGAAACGACCACAAAGCCGACAGAGACTAGCCCTAGCAGAATGCCCGTTCGTTTCATGCGCAATGCCCTGCCCCGGGTGCACGATAACGCCGATAGTCCCGATCCGCCAATAAGCTCAGGAGGGCTATGGATGAGGCCCCTTGATCTTGCCGCACATCGCGGCTAGCCCCCTGTTCCATGCGTAATCCTGGTGCAAAACCCGACGCCACAGCGCCTAGAGTGAGCTTTGTCTCGCTTGGCTGCCCGAAAGCATTGGTCGACAGCGAACGCATTGTCACGCGCCTGCGCGCGGAGGGCTATGAGCTGTCGCGGCAACACAAGGGTTCCGACCTTGTCATTGTGAACACATGCGGCTTTCTTGACAGCGCCAAGGCCGAGTCGCTCGCAGCGATCGGAAACGCGCTCAACGAAAATGGCAAGGTCATCGTCACCGGATGCATGGGCGCGGAGCCGGAAAGCATTTCGGCCGCCTATCCTGATGTCCTGGCGATTACGGGCCCACAGCAATACGAGAGCGTGGTCGAGGCCGTCCATAAAGCGCTGCCGCCGAAGCACGACCCGTTTCTCGACCTGGTGCCGCCGGAAGGCATCAAGCTGACGCCGCGCCACTATGCCTATGTGAAAATTTCAGAAGGCTGCAACAACCGCTGCTCATTCTGCATCATCCCGCGCCTGC
>Ga0081455_10006056_pt1 | contig 13087 bp, 12 predicted proteins | sample TabmetS3T2R1_FD_70207 | JGI IMG/M metagenome (GOLD analysis project Ga0081455, IMG submission 70207) | Tabebuia heterophylla rhizosphere microbial communities from the University of Puerto Rico - S3T2R1 | ecosystem: Host-associated > Plants > Roots > Rhizosphere ... | reverse complement strand
AGGCCGTGGTGCTGCTGCTGACGAACGGTGTCGGAAGGCGCGGCGCGCCGCCGGACCCGCCGATGCCGCCCTTTCGCCTGACCCGTGACGACGCCGAGGCGATCGTGGCCTACCTGGCATCGCTGCGCTGACGACGAGAGCGGCTCAGGGCGCCGGAAGCGCGACCTTTGCGACGCCGAAGAACTGGCCGCGCGGCAGCTGCTCATAGGTGTCCTTGCCGCCTTTCCAATCGTAGCGGAGCGTCCCGAGGTCGCCGGGGATGGTCCACCAGTCGCCGACCATGTATACCGTGCCCTTCCCGTCGGTCATCATGCCGGGAAGGCGCCACGCCTTGCGGCCGTCCTGGTCGACCAGCAGACCGTGGTCGGTGATGGGGTAGCCGGCCGCGGAATCCAAGGACACGCTCAGCAGGTGAAAGTTCTGGGGCTTGTCCTGGTTTCCGAAGGCGCGGTTCGCGCGCTGGTAATAGAACACGCGGTTTCCCCCCACCGCGAGGCCCAGGTAGCTGTAGCCGATGTGCTGAATGGGTTTGAAGGCGGACGCCATGGGCTTCGTCGAGTCGAACTCGTAAAGCATTCCCCCTTCCCTCAGCGTGACCAGAGCGCGGTCTCCGTCGAGGGGCTGCATCCACCCGATGGCCCTGTTGGATTGGCGGGCCGGATCGCTGTCGACACTGTTGGAGTCCCAGCGAACGAGCGCCGGGAGCGCATTCCGGTGGACCTCGATTTGACCGGTGTCGCCGTGAACCTGTTGCAAGTCGCCGTTCTGGTTCTTGATCGAGAACCAGACATCCCCGCGCTTGTCGACGAACGTCCACGACGAGTTGGAGTCGTATCCGCCATCGCTCGGAGGGCCGACTTGCCCCAGCCGGGTCTTTTCTCCGGTGACGGTTTGGATGCGGTACATGTACGCGGCCTGACCGGCCGCCTGTCCGGTCAGAAACACGTAGAGGTAGTGGCGCGCGGGATCGACACCGACGGCCGAGTAGCAGGTGTGGCCGGGCAGGATCACGCCGAAGTCGCGCCACTTGCCGGTTGCGAGCTCGTAACCGAGAGCATGCGAGCCCGTCCAGGTCTTGTAAACCCCGGGCTTTTCGGCCGAGAAGTGGGTCGCCATGTAGAGCCAGCCGTTGGCTTCGACGATGTCGCTGTGAATCTTCCCCTGCGGGTTGGTCTGGACGTCTTCGCCGCAGATTTCCGTCAAGTCGTGAACCAGCTCGGTGACCTGATTCGTCCTGGGGTCGTACTTGAAAAACGCCGCGCCGTGATGCGCCGAATGCGACGAGCTCGCGAAGTAGACGTTCCCGTCCGACGCCAGGCGGATTCCCTGCCACTGGCCGTCGAGCTCGCGCTTGAACTTGTTGAGCGCGAAGGTCTGCACCGGCTGCTGGCCGGGGGCGGGTTTCGGTTTGGCCGCGGGCGTGGTTTCCGCAACCGGCGCCGGAGACTGGGCGCGGCCGAGCGCCGATGCGGCGGCGAATGCGATGCCCAGGGCGAGCGATTGGCGGATCGTGGAACGGGTCACGTTCATCCCTTCACGCAGACGACCTGCTTCAGCCTGGCCACAACCTCGACGAGGTCCGAGGAATTCTCGATGACCTCGCCGATGGGCTTGTAGGCGCCCGGGATCTCGTCGAGCACGCCGGCATCCTTGCGGCACTCGACGCCTTCGGTCTGCTTCGCGAGGTCCTCCCGCGTGAACCGCCGCCGGGCCTCTCCGCGGGACATCTTCCGGCCCGCGCCGTGAGGAGCGCTCTCGAAGGCCTCGGCGTTCCCCAGGCCGCGGACGATGAAGGATCCGGTTCCCATGGATCCCGGGATGATCCCGGGCTCGCCGCGGCGCGCGCGGATGGCGCCCTTGCGCGTGACCATCACGTCCTCGCCGAAGTGGCGCTCCCAGGCGACGTAATTGTGGTGGCAGTTGATCGGCGGCTCGGTCTCGAACCCGCCGGCCTCGTGCCGCAGGTCTTTCAGGACCTCCTCGAGCATGATCTCGCGGTTGACGCGGGCGTAGTCCTGGCACCACTGCAGGTCGCGCACGTAGGCGTCGAACTCCGGGGTGGAGGACGCGAAGTACGCGAGGTCCGGATCGGTCAGATCCACCGCCAGTCTCTTCATCACCCCTTTGGCCTTTCCGATGTGACGCTCGGCCGTGACCTTCCCGATGTTCCGCGATCCGGAGTGCAGGAGGACCCACACGCGCCCGTCGTCCTCGTCGAGGCAGATCTCGATGAAGTGGTTGCCGCCTCCGAGGGTGCCGCACTGGAGCGCCGCCTTCTTCTTTTCGGCGTCGGACGCGACGCCGGGCAGTTCCGCCCGGGACGCCGCGGCCAGGAGGGCGGCTCCGCGAGGGTGCGCCTCCTTTCGCTGGTGAAAGCCGACAGGGATCCCGCGCTCGATCGAGGCCCGCAGGCGGCCGAGCTTTCCCTCGAGGGCCGATCCCGGAAGCGAAGTCTTCACGGCGGCCATCCCGCAGCCGATGTCGACTCCCACCGCCGCCGGGCAGATCGCTCCCTTCGTCGCGAGGACGCTTCCCACAGTGGCGCCCATGCCCCAGTGAGTGTCGGGCATCGCGGCCACGTGGCGGAAGACGAACGGCAGCGCTCCCGTGCGGACGAGCTGCGCTGCGGCCGAGGCCTCGACGTCGTCGGTCCAGACCTTGATGGGGACACGCGAATTCAGGACCTGGCGAACCGGCATCCGACGGGCGTCCTCAGCCCGGTCCGGCCGGGAGCTTCAGGGAAAAGCGCATCATGCGGTCGATCCAGCGGTCCGGCAGGGTTCTCTTCATGGCGATCAGTGTCTTGGCCAGCCACGTGACCCGGTATCGCGTGCGCGGGCGCGGAGACTCGATCGCATCGAGCACGATTCGCGCCACCGGCTCGGGAGGAAGATGGCCCCTCCGGAAGTCGCCGTCCATGGCCTTCTCCGCGTTCGCGTAGAACCCGCGATACGGGCCGGGCCGGGCGATGAGCGGTCCGACGATCGAGCGCGCCCGTTCGGCGAACCGGGTGTCGATGGGGCCGGGCTCGATCGTGACGACGCGGATCCCGAAAGGCGCGGTCTCGACCCGGAGAGCGTCGGCGACCGCCTCGACCGCGTGCTTGGAGGCGCAGTACGGCGAGGCAAACGGCACGCTCACGCGGCCGCCCAGGGAAGACATCATGACGATCGTTCCGCCGCCCGCCTCGCGCATTCCGGGAAGGACCGCCCGCGTCACGTCCAGAAGGCCGAAGAAGTTGACGTCGAATACGGCCCGCCACTCCTCCGGCGACACCTCCTCGACCGCGCCGTACTGGGCGTAGCCGGCGTTGTTGACGAGGGCGTCGATGCGCCCCGCGCGGGAGAGGACCTCGCCGACGGCCGCCCGGACGGACGCCGGGTCGGTGACGTCCAGGGCGAGGGTGGCGAGCGACTCGCCGCCGCGCCGCTCGAGCTCGACGAGATCGTTCCGGTTGCGCGCCGTCGCGAAAACTCGATGCCCGCGCCGGGCGGCTTCGATCGCCGTGGCGCGCCCGATTCCGGAGGAGCACCCGGTTACGAGGGTCACGCGCGCGGCCACGCGCGGATGTTACCCTTGCCCCGGATGGGTGCAAACGGCTCCCGGACCGAGGGTTGCCTGCTTCGTACGCGCGCACAACGCCGTAAACCCGGGGCGCTCGTATTCGTCTATTCCTCGTGTCTGCTCTGGCGATGATTCCCCACGAGACCGAAGCCCCCACGGACGAAGGACGGCTCATCCGGGAGATCCGGGCCGGGCGCACGGAGCTGTTCGAATACTTCGTCCGCCAGTACCAGAAGAAGATCACGCGGCTCGCGTATCGATTCCTGCGCGACGTCGGCGAGGCCGACTGCGCCGCGCAGGAGAGCTTCCTCCGGGCGTACCAGAGTCTCGACAGCTTCCGCGAAGGATCGACCTTCGAGACTTGGCTGACGCGCATCTGCATCAACTGGTGCAAGGACCGGCTGAAGCGGCGGAGGCTGGTCCTCTACTTCCACCAGGGCGCGCGGCGCGACGACGACGAGGGCGATTCGCCGCAGGAGCTGGCGGTCGATCGCGAAGCGTCGCCCGAGCGGCGGGCCGCCGGCCGGGAGATCCGAGAGAGCCTGCGGCGGGCCATGGACGCGCTGTCGCCGCGGCAGAGGTCCATTTTCGTCATGAAGCACTTCGAGGAGATGTCGATTCCCGAGATCGCCGAGGTCACCGGCCTGGACGCCGGGACCATCAAGTCGCATCTGTTCCGGGCCTCGCAGAAGATGCGCGAGCGGCTCTCGGATTTTCGCGAGTAGGAGAGAAATGGATCGCACCGGTCCCGAAAAGCACCTGACCGACGCGGAGCTGCTCGACCTGGCCGCGCCGGCGTCGGGAGAGCCCGAGCCGCTGCCGCGTCACCTCTCGACGTGCGAGCCGTGCAGCCGGGCCCTCCAGGAATGGCGCAGCGCGATGCGCGAGGTCGCCCGCGAGGACGTCGCGGAGCTCGAGCGCCGCACGCCCGAGGAGTGGCGCGCCGCCTCGGACGCCACGATGGCGGCCATCCGCGCCGCGAAGCCTCGCCGAACGACATCCCGTCGGGTCGTGCGCTGGGCAGTCGGGATCGCGGCCGCGGCGCTGGTGGTGGCCCTCGCGATGCCGTTCCGCAGGGCGCCGACTCCGGCCGCGACGGCCGGGGCGGCGGCCGCCGGGACATCGGACATGGCCTTCACCTCCGAAGCGGACCGTGCCGACGACGCGCTCCTGCGCGATGCGGAGTATCTGGCGCAGGGCGGGGACGACCACGCCGACATCGCCCTCGAGGAGAGCCTGTGAGGCGGCTTCGGCGGGCCCTCGCGCTGGCGTCCTTCCTGATCGCCGCCCTGCCCGCCGTCCCGGCGCTCGCGCAGGGCGCCGCGGAAGGGAAATGGTGGAAGCGCCCTCGGATCGCCCGACAGCTCAACCTCTCCGCAGACCAGGTCGCGCAGCTCGAGAAGATCTTCGCGCAGTCGAAGCCGAAGCTCATCGATCTCCGGGCCGAGCTCGAGAAGAAGCAGTTCGACTACGACCAGGCCATGCAGACCGACGACGTGAACCGCGCGACGCTCGAGGCGAAGATCGAAGCCCGGGAACAGGCCCGCGCGGCGCTCCAGAAGGAGCTCGCCCTGATGGAGCTCGACATGAAGAAGGTCCTGAACCCGCAGCAGCGCGAGAAACTGGTCGAGATGCGGGAGAGAGCGCGGGCGATGGTGCAGGAGCGCCGCCGGCGGATGAGCGACGCGGACGCGGACTACCCGGGCGAAAGCGATGCCGCGCCGTCCCAGCGGGAGAAGCGGGTCCAGACGCCCAAGCGCGATCGCTGACGGCAGAATGGAAGTCGGCCGGGTCTGGCGAGCTACCGCTGGTCGGCCGCCGCGCGGTCGACCTTCGTGGCCTGGACGAGTCGTCCGTCCGTCCAGCGACTGTCGACGTTCGAGTTGAGGAGCATCTCCGTCGACCTTTGAACCAGGACTTCCACCGCCCATTGATAGAGAAGATTGGGAAAGTCCACCCCCCGGTGAAAGAGCTTTCGTCGGGTCCGGACGAGGCTGCCGAACTGAGGGTCGCGTCTCTGGCTCCCGGCGCGCGTGAATGCACGCAAATAGGCCCACAACCGGGACGACAAGTAGTAAAGCCGGTTGATCGTCCAGAAGGCTCGGACATGGCGGATCCCTCGTGCTCTGAGGAATCCCAGGAATTGCTTTCTGAGGGCCGGGTTCATCGGAAGCGCGGGCGACGTCACGACATTCTTCTTGTATTGACCGAAGGCTTTCCGGTCGACCCCGGCCTGTTCCACGATACGGCGTGGAATCGGACGGTCGTAGGAAGTGCCAAGGACCCAGGGCTCCATCTCGCGTGCGCCGGTGATCCGGTCAATCGCCGAGGTCTCCGTGGCCAGGATGGCCGGGACCGGCGCATTGATGAAGCCGCTCCTCAACCTCACTTCCGAGATCGAGAGGCCAGCCGAGCTCCGCCTGCTGACGTCGCCGTCGGCGTCTCGGGGAAGGAGAGACGCTCCCCACACGATGTCACCGTGGTAACCGGTAAACACGACCGCGCCCTGGCAGTGTCTGGAGACATACGCGGCCAATGCGCCATACGCCGTCTCGCGCCGACCCGAGCAAGCGGCGTAGAAATAGAGTTCATCGTCCGCGCTCGAGGCCCGGGGATCCGCATGCAGAACCTGCATGTTGAGGGCTCGCGCGATGGGAGTCGCGTCATCCAGAGTCTTGTCTCCGAAGAGCCACGGGGGCAGGGCTGAGTTCGATCTCCGGCTGTTGAAACACTTCGTGACACCTATGGCGTTCACGAGGACAGACGCGGCGGTGGAGTCGTAGCCGCTGGACATCGTGGAGAACGAGTCGAGCGTGATGGATCGCGCGGAATCCGTGTAGTTCGCGCGGATGGACTGCAGGATCCGATTCATCTCGGCGACGTAGTCGCCGAAGGATTCCAAATGGTATTCGGGAGCGGGTTTTGGTTGGATGGCAATGTTCCCGTCTCTCGAGACGACGATGTTGTGATGAAAGAGCTGGAAAAACGTCGATATCTGCGGATGCGAGACCGGGAACGTCGGGTCATACGCGCGGAAGCCCTGGCTGACAGCGAGAGACTCTCCGTGGTAGTTGTGATCAGGATCGAGGCGTGCACCCGTAATCGACAGGAGCAGGACGAGGCTGTTGGAGACGCAGAGTCTTCCTGCCCATACGCAGTACAGCAAGCGATCCACGAGGGCGGAAGACGGGACGAAGTAAACCAGGTCGCCGTCGACCCGGATGCCGCTGCCGAAGAAATTGGCGGAGCGGTGGAACTCCGCTTGCGGAAAGGGGCCATCCCAGGTGCCCTCGAAGAGCCATTTCTCGGTGCATTCGACGGCGGAGCCGTGCAACACCGACACGGTGCCCTGGCCGAGATCGAGCGAAGCGGCCCACGCGAGTTTGGGTAGATCAGGAAGCGCGACCGGGGCCAGTTTGATCAAGGTGTCAGCCCTGGTGACACCGTTGCAGATGGTCTGGACACAAGCATCGCATAGGACGTCACAACGTTATCTCAAGCGAGTCGGGTTGTGGGGTGCGGGATCAGTTCCGAGGAGGCGACGTCTCGGGGGAGGTCAATCGTCCCGGTAGCGCTCTTCCTTCCACGGGTCGCCGCGCATGTGGTACCCGTTGACCTCCCAGAAACCGGCCCGATCCTCGGCGGTCAGCTCGAGGCCGCTGGCCCACTTGGCGCCCTTCCAGAAATACAGGTGGGGGATCACGATGCGCATCGGCGCCCCGTGCTCGGGACTCAGCGGCTGTCCGCCGTGGTGCGTCGCGAAGAGGTTCTCGTCGCGGTCGAAGTCGGCGAGGGGCACGTTCGTCGTCCATCCCCCGAACGCGTGCTCGACGACGAACCGCGCCCGCGCCGTCGGCCGGACGATCCGGAGGACCTCGCGCACGGGCACGCCTTCCCACTGGTTGTCGAGGCGGGTCCAGTGCGTCACGCAGTGCACGTCGTTCGTGCGGGTCGCGCGGGAGAGCTTCTGGAACTCCTCCCAGGTCCAGCTCGTCGGGTTCTCGACTTCGCCCCAGACCGAGAACTTCCACGTCGCCAGGTCCACTTTCGGAATCGAGCCGAAGTGGAGGACGGGCCACTGCTGCGTGACGAACTGACCGGGAGGCACACGGGACGGGTCCGGGTTGGGGAAGCGGATCTTCGGGTTCTTCCGGATGATCATGGAACTAGTATCCCCTCCGTGGATGCCGCCGCCCGGAAAAGTATCCTCGACTACGTCAAACCCCTCGCCGTGGGCCTGGACGGCGTCACGAATTACGGCGACGTCGAGCGCATGGTTTCGGCCTCCGAGCAGATCGCCGGCGGCCGGGCGGAGCTCGACGCCGACCTGCTGTTTCTGCTCGCGGTCTTCTCCGGACAGGAGAAATGGGTCTCGCGCATGGGCCACCGCAGCCGCACCGAGATCTTCCTGAGCTCCCTCGGGACGCCGCCGAGGACGGTGCGCCGGCTGTTCCAGGGGCTCTCACGCTTCGAGACCGCGCCGGCCGCCCCCGAGGAGGAGATCGTCCACGACGCGCTGAAGCTCGAGACCATGGGGGCGTACGGCATCGCACGCGGACTTGCCGACGCCTACCGGGAGCGCCTCGAGATCCTCGAGATGGCGGAGGCGATCGAGGAGGCGGCGGCCACGACGCTCCGGACCGAGGCCGGCGAGCGGCTCGCGGTTCCGAGGCGGGCCCTCATGCGGGAGTTCGCGGCCCGCCTTCGCGCCGAGCACGCCGAGTTCTGATTCTCAGGGACCGTAGAGGCGGAGCCCGAACGTCTTGACCAGGAACGGCGCCATCTGTCCCCGCGTGACGGCGTTCTCGGGACAGTACGAGATCGGCGCCGGCGGCGGGCCGCCCGAGCAACCCCCGGTGATGCCCCGGTTGTAGAGGTCCTCGATGAACGGACGGAACCCGTCCGCCAGGACGTCGTCGAAGATGCCGGCGGGAGCCGGCGGCGCGTAGGTCGAGCCCAGCAGCGTCTTCAGCAGGAAGACCGCCATCTGCTTCCTCAACACCGCGTTGTCCGGGCAGTAGAGATCGGTCCCGCACCCGCCCGTGATGCCCCGAGCGGCGAGCTCCTCGATCCAGGGCGCGAAGGGGTCGGCGGCGGGGACGTCGTCGAAGACGCCGGTCGCCGGCGGAGGAAGGTAAGCCGCGCCTTCGAACGCCTTCAGAAGGAACACGGCCATCTGCTTGCGGAGCGTCGGGTTGCCGGGACAGTAGTTGGCGTTTCCGCAGCCGCCGGTGACGCCGTGATGGAAGATGTTCTCGATGAACGGATAGAAGATGAGCGCGGGCTGCACGTCGAAGAAGCTTCCACCGACGTGCAGCTCCCAGATCTTGTCCGGGAACTCGCCGACCTCCGGCGCCAGCGGCGGAGGCGGCGGAAGCGTCAGGGTCTCGGCGAGAAACACATCCTCGTCGACCGCCACCCCCTTGGTGCCGCTGATCGTCCCCTCCGGGCAATCGCCGGTGGTCACGCAGCTCGTTTCCACTCCCACGGGCATCGATCCGTAGCTCGCCGTGGCGTCGGGCAGGTTCTTGAGGATCGCGCCGTTGGCGTAAACGGGCTCGAACGTGCTCGTCACGGTCTGGGGGCTCGCGAAGAAGTTCGTCCAACTCGTCTGGATCGCGGCCGCGGGGTCTCCGATGTGAAGCACGAAGTTCGGATCGCCGTCGATGACCAGCGCCGACGGCAGCATCGGGATCTCGGTGCCCCGGAAGTTGAGGAACGTGTGCGACTGCGGGAATCCCAGCTCGGCCATGGTCACGGGATCTTCGAAGCCGCAGATCTCCGAGGACCAGTAGAGCGGCGTGTTCTCCGGATCCGCGCTGCCCCCGGGAAAGAGGATGTACTGGTTGGAGGCGCCGTCGGGGACGTGCGCCTCGATGAAGACTTCCGCTCCGGAAGGGACCTCGATGTCGACGGGGACGACGAAGAGCGAATTCGTCAGGTCGGGCAGCATCGTATTCACCTCGCCGAGAACGAGGCGGAATCCGTCGGGGAAGGGCTTGTCGAGCGAAACGCCGACCCGAAAGGTGATGGGCTGACCCGTAGCGCCCGGAGTGACGGACGTCTCGACGCCGAACTCGATCTGGCAGATCCGCACCGGCCCCAGGGCGCCGAACAGCTCCGGCTCGTAGGTCCTCCACCAGCTCGTGTCCCGGTGGTACGGCGGGGCCGGAGGGATCTGGGCGCAGGTCACGCCGTTCCCGAGATCGGGGGTCTGGTCGGTGTTCTGCGTGAAGAAGATGGCGCCGGGCGGACACATGCCGGCGGGCTCGGAGGGAGACGGCGCAGCCGGCAGAGCGGGGCCGGCATAGCGGGTCGGCCGGCTCTGGGCCGCGGCAAGGGAGGCAACCAGGAGTGACAGGGCGCCGAGGGCGATCCGTCGCGAGTGCATGACGACCTCCGCTCCTTAACCGCGTGGAAGGCGCCGCGATCGGGTCAGCGGCGGAGCGGCTCGGACTCGCCTAGGTCAGCGACTTGCCCCCGTCGACGCGGAGGATCTGTCCCGTCACGAAGGCGGGGCCGCCACACAGAAAGAGCACCGCCTCGGCGACATCCGACGGATCGCCGTTTCGCTTGAGCGGCGCCTGCCGCGCCCAGCGCTCGGCCTGCTCCGGAGGCGTCCCCACGGGCACGAGCACGGTGCCAGGCGCAACCCCGTTGACCGAGACCTCGGGGGCCAGCTCGACGGCGAGCGCGCGCACGAGCCCTTCCGCCGCGGCCTTGGAGACGCAGTGCGCCACGTAGCCGCGCGCCGGCTGGACCGCCAGCAGATCCGTGACGACCACGATGCGGCCTCGGCGCTCCCGCAGCGCCGGCGCCGCCGCGCGCGCGAGCAGCATCGCGGCCCGGGCGTTGAGGTTCATGGCGTCGTCCCAGAGCGCGGCATCCGTTTCCGCGAGGCCCGCGCGATGGAAGTTCGCCGCGGAGTGCACGAGCACATCGAGGCCGCCGAGGCTCGCGATCGCGGACCGGACGAGCCCGGCGCAGGCCTCGGGATCGGAGAGGTCCGCCGGGTGAGACGAGGCGCGCCGGCCGAGCGCGCGGAGAGCGGCGGCGGTCTCCTCGGCGGGCCCGGCCGAGGAGTGGTAGTGGACGGCCACGTCCGCGCCCGCGCCGCCCAGGGCCAGGGCGATGGCGCGGCCGACGCGCACTCCGGCGCCGGTGACGAGCGCGGTGCGTCCCCGAAGAGCGTCCGCGCTCATCGTCATCGCTTATTGTCCGCCGTCCGGACGAAGCGCGCCGGGTCGGCCATGAGCCGGCCGTTGGCGAGAAACGCGTGCCACTCCGCGATCAGGGCCCAGAGGTGCGTGGCCACGGCGACGAGAGAGGCGGCGAGGTGCACGGCGGGGGGAAGCGCGCGCGTGTGCGCCGCGCCCCCGAGAACGAAAGCCGCGATGGCCGAGAGGATGGCGAAGGTCGCCGGCGGCGAGGTCGTCCGCTTGAATCCCCGGAGCGCTTCGAGCACCCGCCGGCGCTCGGCCTCGGGAAACGCGGCGATCTCGTCCTTGACCAGGCGTCCCGTGCCGATGAAGAAAAAGATCACCATCGACTGCGAGAAGAGCGACAGCAGGACGGTGGGGATGGCGTAGGCGACGTGGCGCGTGACGAGGAACCGCGCTTCCGCGGGCCCCGCCGCGAGATGCGTCGCCAGCGCGAAGCCCTGCACGGACGTCAGGAGAAAACCGGCGAGGGCGAGGACCGTCCCTGCCAGGAGCGCGATCGCCATGCGCGGCTCAGCCTATAACGCGCCCGCTCCTGAGGACCGAGCACGAGAGCCATTGACCGGCCCCGGGGGGCGCGACACAATCCGGCCCGGAGGGCGCATCATGGCCACCGAGCCGCGCACGCTGTGCGACATCTTCTCGATCGCCGCGTCCAGTGGTAAGCCGAATCTCCTGATCTCCAAGGTCGGCGGCGTCTGGAAACCGATCTCGGCGGCGGACTTCGGCTTCGCGGTGCGGGCGCTTTCCCTCGGCTTGAACGGGCTGGGCCTGCAGCCCGGCGACCGGGCGGCCATCCTCTCGGAAAACCGCCCCGAGTGGGCCATGGCGGACTACGCGATCCTCTGCGCGGGCGCGTGGTCGGTGCCCATCTATCCGACGCTTCCGGCCTCCCAGATCGCTCCGCTCCTGAACGATTGCGGCGCCAAGGCAATCTTCGTGTCGACGCTGGAGCAGCTCGGGAAGATCCTGACGATCAAGGCGCAGTGCCCGGCGCTCGACCACGTGATCCTGATCGACGGGAATCCGCCGGGAGAGCCGGGCTACACGACGTTCCACGCGGTCGTGGACCGGGGACGGCCGACGCTCGAGATGAGCCCCGACGTCTTCGCCCAGCGCGCCGCGCGCGTCAAGCCCGACGACGTCGCGACCATCATCTACACCTCCGGGACGACGGGGGAGCCCAAGGGGTCGATGCTCACGCACTCGAACCTGGTCTCGAACGTCGTCACGGGGTGCGAGGTCATTCCTTTCACCGCGGACGCGGTCGCGCTGTCGTTTCTGCCGCTGTCGCACGTGTTCGAGCGGATGCTCGACTACGCCTACCTCTACAAGACCGCCTCGATCGCGTACGCCGAGTCGATCGACAAGCTGGCCGCCAACTTCCTGGAGGTCAATCCGTCCTGTTTCGGCGCCGTGCCCCGCGTCTACGAGAAGGTCCACGCGAAGATCATGGCCAAGGCGGAAGCCGGCAGCCCGATCAAGAAGAAGATCTTCGCGTGGGCCGTGGCCGTGGGCCGCGAGCGCGTGCCGTTCCTCGCGGAGGACCGGCCGCTGCCGGGGCCGCTCGCGCGCAAGGCGAAGATCGCCGACGCGCTCGTCTTCAAGAAGATTCGCCACGCCCTGGGCTCCAACTTCCGGTTCGCGGTCTCGGGCGGAGCGCCCCTGTCGAAGGATCTCGCCGAGTTCTTCGTAGGCGCGGGCGTCCCGATCTTCGAGGGCTACGGCCTGACCGAGACGTCGCCCGTGATCTGCGTGAACGGACCGGGGCGCTGGCGTCTCGGCACCGTCGGCAAGGCGCTGCGCGGGATCGAGGTGAAGATCGCGCCCGACGGCGAGATCCTGACGCGGGGCCCGCACATCATGAAGGGCTACTTCAACAAGCCGCAGGCGACCGCCGAAGCCATCGACGCCGAACGCTGGTTCCACACCGGCGACATCGGCCACGTCGACGCGGACGGGTTCCTGACGATCACCGACCGCAAGAAGGACCTCATCGTGCTGGCCGGCGGCAAGAAGGCCGCGCCGCAGCCGATCGAGAACGAGCTCAAGAAGTCCCCCTTCGTGGGCGTTCCCATCGTGATCGGCGACCGGCAGAAGTTCCTGGCCGCCCTCATCGTGCCCAACTTCGACAAGCTCAAGGAGTGGGCGGCGGCGAACGCGCCCGACGTGCGGTGGGAGTCGATCGACGCCCATCCCGGCATCCGCGGCCTGTTCCAGCAGGAGATCGACGCGTACAACCACGACCGGCCCCACCACGAGCAGATCCGCGCCTTCGCGCTGCTGCCCTCGGACCTGACGAT
>Ga0081455_10006055_pt1 | contig 13088 bp, 12 predicted proteins | sample TabmetS3T2R1_FD_70207 | JGI IMG/M metagenome (GOLD analysis project Ga0081455, IMG submission 70207) | Tabebuia heterophylla rhizosphere microbial communities from the University of Puerto Rico - S3T2R1 | ecosystem: Host-associated > Plants > Roots > Rhizosphere ... | reverse complement strand
CACGAGAAAGCGGTTCAGTTCTTTAAGCGGCACTGAGTCGAAAGCCCCGTTCGAATTCGCGCGCGCGATTTGCTTCGCGCTTCATTTTCATCACGTTTGATTTGTCGGCTTGATTGGACCAGGCAGCGTGTTTCACACTGTCTCAGCTCCGCCAACGATGAGACGGTTTCCGCTTACCCGTGGATTTTTGTTTTGCTTGGCGATTTTCGTGACGACCGGATGCGGCCGAAAATCGAACAGCCAGGTTGTCGGTGATCCGTCCCCCACGCAATCACCGCCGCTTTCCACTTCGGCGCAGTCGTCAGGTTCGTCGGCGTCGCCAAGCCCGGCGCAATCTCCGCAGCCAAGCCAGAGACCGGCTCTCGATCTGTCGCGATTGGAGAACAGTGTCCAGCCGGCAGTCTTTTGGATCACTGTGTTTGATTCGTCTGGCAAGTTGCTGCGTAATGAGACTGCTTTTTTTATTTCAGGCGAGGGTCGATTTATTACGACGGCGCATGCAATCCAAGACGGGGTCAATGCCGTGGCAAAAATGGCTGATGGCAGAATTTATAATGTGAGCGGCATCCTGGCATCTTCCACAGCGCTCGACCTGGCCGTGCTTGAAGCCGATGTGAAATATGTGCCATTTCTAAACTTGAATAAGAATCCAGATCTCGAAACTGAAGGGCAAGTGGGAGTCGTAGGCAGCGCGCTGGCCGGAGCTGATGGAGCGCCGCGCAACGTGGCGATCTCAACACGGCAATCTGATCGCCTGGAAATCGCAGGCCCAATTTCGTCGAGTTCGATCGGCTCGCCGATTGTAAGCGAAAATGGAGAAGTTGTCGGCATAGTGATATCAGCGGGCGAAAAAGCGACAGTTCGACCATCGAATGCTGTGGAATCGTTGCTGGCTGGAATCGCATCGGCGACCAAACCGCGATGGCCGCAAAGTGCCGAGGCTGTTGTTACTCCCACACCGGCGCCTCACCCAACACCGAAACCACGCTTGGTTTATGCGCCCGCGCCAGCGTTTCCACCTGGTATGTCTCAACGTGGAGGATCGGGCACAGGCCGGTTCCGCTTGACCTTCAACGCAAGGGGCAACGTCACAAACGTCCAGGTCATAAAGTCTACTGGTAATCCATACTTTGATGCAGCTGCTGTTGAAGGACTTCGGCAATGGCGATGCGCCCCCGGCCAGGAGTGGGTGGCCACTGTTCCTGTTACATTTCAAAGCAGGTGAAGGCCGAAACCGCAGCTGCGGGCTTTCGCGTAAAATCGGGCTGGGCAGCTGCCGCGTTGCTCACCGGTCCAATTGGTTCGCCTGTGCTCTATGAGAGTCGAGCGATCGATTTGTCCGATCCACGAGTTCCCGAGACGCGCCAACCCTATCACGCCGACTTTGGAGAACTTGAAACGGACGCGAGGAAAACAAACCGGCGTGCGCAGATTGTGCATCGTAAAACGGCGCAATCCATCACGGAGCTTCTTTTGAATTCTCGGCGAAAGGGTTATTCAATCACAAGCGCCTGCCTGGTGGTTGGAAGCCAGATCGACCCTGCGACGATCGCGAATCCACACATTCGCGCGCATGCTCTGGAAGGCCAATTGTTTCGCTCGGCGCTGGAGCAGGCATTGAAAGCACATGGTATTCAGACGTGCATTATCCTTGAACGCGATGCCTACGCGACGGTCGCCGCGCGCTTGAAAAGGTCGATAAATGAGGTGCGACGGACGGTACAAGATCTTGGCCGGACTATCGAGGGTTCCTGGCGCGCGGAGCAGAAGCTTGCCGCAGTTGCTGCATGGTTTGCACATTGCTGAAGATCCGAGTTTTCATTTACAGCAATGAAAATCCGTCCGGCAGCTGAAGCAGATCGCGGTGGGATCTGGAAAATTTTTCATGCCGTTGTCACAACCGGCGATACCTATGCAATCGACCCGAACATTTCTCGCGAGGAGGCGCTGCACTATTGGTGCGGAAAGAATACGGATGTGTATGTCGCAGAAACCGGCGGACGGATTGTAGGCACTTACATCTTGCGGCCTAACCAGTCTGGTGGCGGTTCGCACGTGGCAAACGCGGGGTTCATGGTTGATCCCGGAATGCATGGTCAGGGGATTGGCCGCGCGATGTGTGATCATTGCTTGAGCGAAGCGCGCCGCCTCGGTTTCCGCGCGATGCAGTTCAATTTTGTCGTATCAACGAACGAATCCGCGATTCGCCTTTGGCAGAACCTGGGTTTTAAAATCGTCGGCACATTGCCCGGCGCATTTCGCCACCCCGAAAAGGGATACGTGGATGTTCATGTGATGCACTGCTCTTTAGTGGCGTGATGCAGATCGTGTCTGCGCGCAGACTGGGCACGGCAGAATGTTCACGTCCAAGCTGAAAAACCTAATTTCATCGGGGAAACTTCGGATCGGCGTTTCCGGAGAAAAATATAGCACTCCGTTCGAGCTCTACGCCTTCACCTAACGGAGAGAATGAAAGACCAGCCAGAATTCCGTAATGTTATTTTAACTCTTCGATCGAAAACCTAATCGCATTTCTGCCACGCCGGAATTGGTGCGCCACAAGTAAACTATTTCGACGGGGGGACCGGCGCGCGCGTCGGAACATTCGAAGACCCCGATTGGGTCGGCGCGCAGCTCTCTTGCCCGAATAATGAACCGTACCAATTCTTGATTCACGATGTGCGCTGTGCTTAAGAGATAGTTTCGGGTATTGGTAGCGGTCCTTTGAGACTTGGCGCCATGATGAAAAAAAGAAAGATAGACACCAATAAAATCGGGCTGGTTGGCCAGGCGCCGTCGCGACGCGGCGATCCGCGCAGACCACTCGCTGGTCCGAACGGCCGAAAGATCGCGCGGCTGGCCGGAATGACTTACAACGAGTTGATCGCGTGTCGCCGCAAGCACCTGAACACGCGCTACAACGGGAGCCGCGGCAAAGGCGACAGGTTCGACCACACCAAAGGCAATATCAACGCCGCTGACGTGCTATTGGATTGGCGCGTCGAACGTATAGTCCTCCTTGGCAAGAACGTCGCGCGCTGTTTCGGCTTCCGCGACCTGCCTTTTTTGGCAGAGATAAGTATTTATGGACGCCGTTTCCTGATCTTGCCGCATCCTTCTCGGGTAAATCGATGGTGGAACGAACGGCGAAACGAACAGCGCGCCCGAGAACTCTTGCAGCAGTTCCTACGAGGCGAGACACACAGCATCAAGAGAAAAAGCCATCCACGCAAAAGGCGCGTGAGCAATCGGTAAGGCCTGCCGAAAGGTCGACATTCTCTTGGCGTCTCGGCACAACGAGGCGGCTACGACAAACAAATATTGCAAAAAGGATGGTTTCCTGTTGAACCTAGGTGCATGCAGACAGTGATGCAGGTCATCACGACCGGGCGCGGATCGCTGCGGGAAAAAATCATGACCGATCCGCAGCTCCGGCGGTTTGATCTGATTCCCACCGAACATCAGCGTCCCGGTCGCCCGCATGGCTGGGCCAAGATCCATAGTGAGACCGCCCATGGCGCGATCAATTTGGAATGGCATGCGCGCAGTAACACGTTGATCTGCCGGGTCGTGACAAAGCTCGGCAACAAGCCGAACTCAATCATCGGTGCATTTGTCGATTATTTACTCGCGCGCCATCAAAGCCGCATCTTGTCGATTCATATCATGCGACGTTGACTGTAGGAATCTGCGTTTGCGGCTTGTTTGACTGCAGAGTTCGGGCAGATCGGAACAATCCAACCACACAGGCGCAAGCCCGGCTTGAGCGTCAAATAAAGTGAAAACGAACTCCGCGAGGGGACCGGAGCCTACGGGGCTCGAACCCGCAACCTCCGCCGTGACAGGGCGGCGCTCTAACCAATTGAGCTAAGGCTCCCAGTGAAGTGGAAACTGTAAAGGCGGCTCTCTTCAGTCGCAACTATCGCTTCGCTCGTGTCATGTCGAGCGAAGTCGAGACATCTCTCGCCGCTAATTAAACCGTGGCAATGCGAAGAGATAACCAGAGATTCCTCGACTGCGCTGCGCTCCGCTCGGAATGACAAACAACAGAGGGCGGCTGGCGAGCCGAACACAGGAAAACAGACTTTACCACAACATTGAACCGCCGTTGCGGTTGAACATTTTAGGCGCAAGTGCCGTCAAACTTCCGAAAACTTCTCCAGTGAACATTGCGAATGCTGTTGATAAACGCTATAGTGAAATACGGTTCGGCGGATTGACCCAAACCATAAATGAGTGACGAGCGCAGCGAGGGACTTCAGGGCGGGGTTGGGGACTCGGGTCCGGACAATCTTCTTGACTCATTTGATCGAGTCATAGCGTCGTTGCCTCCAGGCGATCCGATTCGACGCGATCTGCTGGAGTTGCGTCCGCAGATTTCCGACCAACAGGAGACCATGGTCGAAGCGCGCCGAATGATCGAGAAACTCGAGGAAGTCGTCAAAAAAGTGACTTCTCCTGCGAACCGGATCGGCACATTTCTCGGAGCCACTTCGAAAGAGACGGCACACATTGTTGTGGGCGGAGCCGATTATTATTGCAACGTCGATCCACGCATTCCCCTGGCGAAACTAAAAAAGGGAACGCGCGTGCTTGTAAACGAAGCGTTTGTGATCGTTGGCGATCTAGGATTTGAAACTGCCGGTCCGGTAACAAAAATCACCGAAGTCCTGGGCAAAGAGCGGCTGCGCGTTGGTTCGGAGCACGGGTTGCAATCGATGGTGTTACAGCGCTCTGCGGATCTTGCTGACTCGCCGTTGAAATCAGGCGACGAAGTCCGTGTTGACTCAAACTACCGGATGGCGCTGGAAATGCTCTCGAGCACTGAGTCTCACGAACATTATCTGGATAACGTGCCCGAGTTGCCGTGGGAAAAAGTCGGTGGTCAGGAAACTGCACTGCAGGCGATCAAGGACGCCATCGAGCTTCCACTGTTGCACACCGATCTTTTCCAAAAATTTCAGCATGCCACACCGAAGGGCTTCCTGCTTTACGGTCCACCAGGCTGCGGGAAGACGCTGATTGGTAAAGCGACCGCCTACAATTTGACCAAGCAGCTTCGTGAGAAAACGGGCGCTGAAATGCAGGAATATTTCATGCACGTCAAGGGACCCGAGATCTTGAACATGTGGGTGGGCGAATCGGAACGAATTGTTCGGGAAATTTTTGCCACGGCCCGCGAGAAACGCGTCGAAGGTTTCATGCCATTTCTGTTTATCGACGAGGCGGAATCGATTCTTGGTACCCGCCGCGCATCGCGTCATTCGAATATTCTTTCAACGCTGGTCCCAATGTTTTGCTCGGAAATGGACGGAATCGATTCGCTCAACGACGTCGTGATTATTCTGGCTTCCAATCGCGCCGATCTAATCGACCCGGCGATTTTGCGTCCGGGCCGAATCGATCGAAAAATAAAGGTTAGCCGGCCGGATAAAGAAGGCGCGCGTGAAATCTACCGCATCTATCTCACGGACGATCTTCCCTACGACGGGGTGCTTGGCAAGGAAGCCGATGGCCTTAGTGCGTCAATTGAGCATCTGATCGAGCGCTTTGTAGATTGGCAGTTTGCGCGCCGCGACGAGAACAAATTTTTGGAAGTAACGTTGCGCAGCGGACGTAAGGAAACGCTTTACCGCAGCGATCTTATCAGCGGCGCGATCATCGCCTCGATTGTGGAGCGGGCAAAAGCAATGGCCATTAAGCGGGCCATCGCCACTGAACAGGAGCAGGGAATTCGTGAAACCGATCTGCAACTGGCTTTTAACGCCGAGTACATGGAGAACGATATTTTCCCAACTACCGACATCACCGAGGACTGGCTCAAGCTGATTGATTACGATCCGGAAAACGTCGTAAAAATTTCGCCCGTTAGACCGGTCCCTGACGCGCGAGCCCGCGCAATTTCTGGTGTGATCTGAGTCGCGGAGGGAAATGGTCACTGCGACTCACCGGTTTCGATTAATCTCCGTACGTATATTAGCCCGGTGATATTGGGAAAGAGCACGATGTGATGAAACGCGTCTTTGGGTTGGAGACGGAATATGGCATCACGCTCGGCGGCGCGGAGACTGTGGATGTCGTAGCCGAGTCGATTGAATTGGTGCGGCGTTATACCGAGAACGGTGCGCTGATGAAGTGGGATTATGAACTGGAAGACCCGCATCTCGACGCGCGGGGCTTTCGCGCCCGGGAATTACTTCAGGACACAGATGAATCAGCCTATTACGAGATCGATAAACGTCGTCCGCTTAGCTTCGAAGAAATTAAAAGCGATCTCGTACTTTCAAATGGCGCACGTTTTTACAATGATCACGCGCATCCGGAATATTCCACGCCGGAATGCACAACGCTTCAGCAGATTGTCGCACAGGACAAAGCAGGCGAACGCATTCTCGCCGAGTGCGCCCGCCGCAGAAACCAGAAGTTACCCTCCGGATTTGAGGTTCGGCTTTACAAAAACAACACGGACTTTGCCGGTCACAGTTACGGTTGCCACGACAATTACCTGATGAAACGCGATGTGGCGTGGGATCGGATCGTCACTGGAATGTTGCCGTTTCTTATTACCCGCCAAATTTTTGCGGGCGCGGGCAAAATGGGCATCGAAGCCGAGAGTGCGCAAAGTGAGCCCGGTGTTTATCAGATCTCACAGCGCGCCGATTTCTTTAGCGTGGTTGTGAGCATTGATACGATGAATCGCCGTCCTCTGATCAATACCCGTGATGAGCCCCATGTGGACGCGAGTCGGTATCGTCGGTTCCACGTTATTCTTGGCGACTCAAATATGAGCGAATGGGCGACTGCCATGAAAATTGGAACCACAGCCCTGGTGCTCGAGTTGATTGAGCGCGGAGAAGCGCCCGAGCTTGAGATCGCGCAACCGGTTGATGCCACCAAATCGATCAGCCGCGATCAAACGTACGATTGGATCATCGAGCTAAAGGACGGACGCAAGATTTCTGCGATCGACGTGCAACGGATCTATTGGCGTGCCGCGAGCAAGCTCGATAGCGCCGCAAACGAAGATTGCCAATGGATACTGCGCGAGTGGGAGAACGTACTCAATGATCTCGATCGAGACGTGATGTCAACGCGAGACCGGGTCGACTGGGCGGCAAAGAAGTTCTTGCTGGATGCGTTACAGCAGGATGAAAAACTTTCGTGGAGCGATCCTTGGCTTCAATCCATCGACTTGGAATACCACAATCTCGATCTCGACCACGGATTGTACTACGAGCTGCTGCGCAAAGGTCTGATGCGCCGCATGACGAACGAGGAGGAAATCAAGGCAGCTATCTTCAATCCTCCGGAAACAACGCGGGCATTTTTTCGCGGCCGCGCGGTTGCGCGCTTTAACGATGAGATTTCCTCCATTCAGTGGGATGAAATCGTTTTTACAAACGAAGCCAATTCATTCCGTGTCGCGTTGCCGGAAGCGGCAATGAATGACCGGCTGGATGCGCTCAACCACGCTGCCCGCAACGGCAAGGATTTCGCTGAGTTCATGAGTGCGATCTCGCAAATCGACTAGCGTCGCGTTTGCGGGCAACGTAAGACTTTTGCAGGGCAACTATTACAGAGAGACATTGATTGCGTCTCCCGGAAGGCCTGCCCGCGACGAGTAATTTAAGTTATTGCCCCGAACCCTTCGCGATCACAAAAGTCGATGCAGGTTGGGGACTATAGGTTTCAGGGTAGTAAGGCCATTCGCGCCCGAAGCGAATGTCCAAGACCGCCGCACTGGTAGACATGTTCGGAACAGTCCAATTGTAAGATCTGCTATTCACACTGGTGAATGCAACCCATGTTGTGAACGTCCTGCCGCCATCTAACGACAGCCAAATTTCCATCTCACACCCGTTGAGATTAATATTCGGGAACGTGGGCGCCCACTCGATCCTGACTTGCTGTCCAGGATATAGAACCTGTCCAAGCCTCGGTGAAATCAGCTTGGCAGAATAACCTCCCGAAGCAGCAAATACTCCGCGGGAAGTGTTAAGCAATTGTGGAGCGAGCGCGAACGCTACGACCAATAATGTGGAGAAGATTTTGTGAGTTTTCATTTTTGATCCTTTGGCTGAACGAATAAGGATGCACACCTGATGAGAGAGGGTGTCAACTCTTTTTTTAGATTTTTCGTCCCGAGCGTAGGATTTCGCCCTACAAGCTGAACTCCCAGGAAAATCTCACTCCCACTCGATCGTGCTCGGTGGTTTGCTTGAGATGTCGTAGCAAACTCTGTTGACGCCTTTGACTTCGTTACTGATTCGATTCGAGATACGCGCCAGCAATTCATAGGGAAGTCGCACCCAGTCGGCGGTCATCCCGTCCTGACTTTCCACGATGCGAAGCACGACCGTGTTTTCGTAGGTCCGTTGGTCGCCCATTACGCCAACCGATTGCACAGGAAGCAAAACAGCGAACGACTGCCAAACCTTGTAATACCAGTCAGCGGCCTCCATCTCGCTCTCTACGATTGTGTCCGCCTCGCGAAGAATTGATAAGCGTTCGGGCGTGACTTCTCCAAGGATGCGCACGGCGAGACCAGGACCCGGAAAAGGCTGACGGTATACAATTTCCTTTGGCAAACCGAGCTGCAGTCCCGCCTGGCGCACTTCGTCCTTAAACAATTGACGCACCGGTTCGACGAGTTCGAAATGCATTTTCTCAGGCAATCCTCCCACGTTGTGATGGCTTTTGATTACTTGTGCCGGATTGCCCTGAATCGAGATGCTCTCAATCACATCGGGATAAAGAGTGCCTTGTGCCAGGAATCGGAATTGCGGATTGCGGATTGCGGATTGCGGAGACGCTTCAGCAGCAAGCTCGTTCACAGCATCCTCAAAGACGTGGATGAATTCTCTCCCGATGATTTTGCGTTTCTCTTCGGGATCAGTCACCCTGCGTAATTTCGACAGAAACCGCTCCGATGCGTCGACGTATTTGAGTCTGATGTGAAAATTCTCACCGAACACGCGCTGCACGACTTCTTCTTCACGGGCGCGAAGCAGCCCGTTATTGACAAAAATGCAGGTCAACTGGTCGCCGATTGCCTTGTGCAGGAGCGCGGCGGTTACAGAAGAATCAACGCCGCCGCTCAAGCCAAGCACGACCTTCTGATCGCCGACTTGTTTTCTGACCCGGGCGCAGGCTTCGTCAATGAATGACCCCATAGTCCAGTCCATTGCGCAGTGACAGATGTGAAACAGAAAATTCTGAAGGATCTCTTTGCCGCGCGGCGTGTGTGCGACTTCGGGATGAAATTGCAATCCATATAGCTTTCGCTGAGGATCCTCCACCGCGGCGAAGTGACAACCCTCAGTGGTCCCGGCGACTCGAAAGCCTTTCGGTAAGGCCGTCACTTCGTCACCGTGACTGTTCCAAACGTCGAGCTGTTCGCCCAATCCTCCCAGGAGTTCCGAACCATTCTCAACGCGCAGGATGCCCGCACCATACTCGCGTCGACCCGTGAAAACCACGCGTCCCCCGAGATGGTGCGCCATCAGCATCAAGCCATAGCAAATTCCCAGCACAGGAACGCCCAGCGCAAAAATCTCCCGATCGAGTTGCGGTGCGCCCTTGTCGTAGACGCTGGCGGGCCCGCCGGAAAGGATCAGCCCATTCGGTTTCAAAGCGGCGACATCAGCGGCAGGCGTATCGAAACGGATAATCTCTGAATACACCTGGCATTCACGGATTCGCCGCGCTATGACCTGCGTGTACTGCGAGCCGAAATCGAGGATGAGAATCTTTGAGTGCGTTGGTTTATCGGCCATCTTGAGCGCGCTACGGATGAGTCTGCGGGACGCCATGCTCTGCGGCAGGGTCGCCAGGAGCTCGCTCCATTGGACCGAGAGTTCCCTGACCGGTCACGCCGCGTTCAAACTGCCCCTGAACTTCCTGCGTGGAGCGTTGCTCGAGGGGATCGGTGCAGCCGTTCAGAGCGAGGCATGCGATCGCGAGCAGGATCGACATGGGTTTCATCTATGTATTTTATGAAGCGGATGTTTCATTGCAACAACGGTGAAGCGTCAAAGAGTTTAACCGTTGAAGCGGTGGATTCTCGTTGCCGTTTTCACGCTTCAACGCTTTAACGACAATGATCGATCCCGAACTTTTGCTACAAGGTTATCGCCTCGGTGTTTTTCCCATGGCCATGGAGGACGACTCGATCCAATGGTTTTCGCCTGATCCGCGAGCAATTTTGCCATTGGAAGATTTTCATGTGCCACACGCGCTGCGGCGTGTTGTGCGAAAAAAGATTTTCGAAACGACCACGGACCATGCATTCTCGAAAGTCATCGAAGAATGCGCGAACCGCGAAGATACGTGGATCAACCTTGAAATCATTGAAAGCTACACGCGACTCCATGAGCTCGGCTGCGCGCATTCCGTCGAAGCCTGGAAAGAAGGCAGGCTAGCCGGCGGGCTTTACGGGGTGGCGGTCGGCGGTGCGTTTTTTGGCGAATCAATGTTTCACCGCGTAACCGACGCATCAAAAATCGCGTTAGTGGCGCTGGTAAACCATTTGCGCGCACGAAAATTTGCGTTGCTCGATACGCAGTGGCTCACGCCGCATCTGCAACAATTTGGCGGCATCGAGGTTTCACGAGACCGTTACCTGCGCATCCTGCGTAGAGCGGTGGAATTGCCGCGCGGATTTTGAGTTGTGCGTTGAGCGTTGGACGATTTCTGCTTTAGTAAGCAGCCCGCTCATCAGCGGGAGGCAGCTAGGAACGTTTTGCAAGGCTGGGTAGCTCAGTTGGCAGAGCAGTGGACTGAAAATCCACGTGTCGCCGGTTCGATTCCGGCCCCAGCCACCGTTTTCGCCAAGGAACTATGCCGACCCATTCAACGAAGTACGATTGGAAAGATGCAGGCGAGGAATGGTCTGAGCCCTGGGGCAGTTCCGCCGCGCAATGGTCCGGCGCTATCTTTCCGCGGATTCGAGATTGCCTGCCAACCGGGACGGTTTTGGAGATCGCGCCCGGCTTCGGGCGATGGACGCATTACCTAAAGGATTACTGCGAACAACTCTGGGTTGTCGACGCCTCCAATGAATGTGTGGAGGCATGTCGCCAGCGTTTCGCGCCGGACTCTCACGTGCGGTGTTACCTCAACGATGGCCGCTCGCTATCGATGATTCCTGATGTCTCAGTGGATTTCGTATTCAGCTTCGACTCGTTTGTGCATTTGCGGCGCGAACTCGTCGAGGCGTACCTGCACGAGCTGAGAAGAACATTAAAAATCGGCGGCAAAGGATTTATTCATCATTCCAATCTCAACGCGTATGCGGACTCCTTATCACATCGCTTTCCGCAACCGATACGTAAACTCCTTCGCAAGATAAAGATCCTTGACTGGGAACATCATCGTAATCCAACGATGAGCGCTGATATCTTTAGGACCTTGTGTGTGCAGGCCGGGTTGCACTGCGTCACACAGGAATTGATTAACTGGCGCGGCAGACGCCTGATTGATTGTTTGTCATTCGTTGTGCGAAGCGATTCGGCCGCGCAGGATGGTACAAAAATAATTCGAAATCCGAATTTCATGCGCGACGCGGCGCGAATTCGGAGGCAATGGCGTACGCGCGCGTAATGACCCTGTTGCGTGTCGAATGTCTCAGCGTAGATCTGCCTCTCCCCTGGGCGAGGGGAGAGGATTGAGGTGAGGGGTTGATGGTCACACAGCCGATTTATCTGATAAACCCTCACCCTCCCCTCTCCCTTGGAAGGGCGAGGCGACCCATGCGCGTTCACCTCGCATCGTTTTGCCCGAGCGCCCAACTAACGATTGAGCGAGACCACCAAGCCACACGATCGCAGAATAAGGTCGTTGACGAGATCACCTTTCTCTGATTCAACATCGCGGCATGCCTGAAGGCCAAACAGCGCCGCCGCCGTTGCCAAAATCGCAGCCGTCCTTTGGCAAGCGCTACAGCACGATGATCAAGCTGCTCGGAGTAGGGGCGCTCGTTCTGCTGCTTCTCGTTCCGCTGGCAATGATCACCGGCGTGTTGAGGGAACGGTTGCAACGGCGCAATGAAGCGGTCGCCGACATCACATCCTCCTGGGGCGGCGAACAAAATGTGATCGGGCCGGTGCTTGGTATTCCTTATCAATACAAATTCAAAACCGTCAAAGAAGTGGCCGCACCGGATGGGAAAATGGAGCGGCGTGAAGTAGAAGAGAACGGAACTGCGATTGCGTATTTTCTTCCCGAAACGCTCCACCTCACTGGAGACGTGGAGACCCAGATGTTGCATCGTGGCATCTACGACGCCGCAGTTTTTCGTGCGCAGGTTAAGTTGGAAGGCAAGTTTGCGCCGCCCGATTTTGGGCCGCTCAAAATCGATCTAAAAGACGTGCAATGGAAAGATGCGTTTGTCACAATCGCGGTGAACGATTTACGCGGAACACGGGAAGCGCTGATGCTCGACTGGGCCGGCGCCAAACATGCCCTGCTGCCGGGCTCGCAAGTTCCTGGATACACGACCGGTGCGACGGCGTCGCTGGGCACCGATCAACCGATCGCAAACGACACCCGGTTTTCTATTCCACTTGATTTCAATGGAAGCGAAGGAATCTACTTCGCGCCTTTCGGGGTTCAGAATGAGGCGACCTTAAGATCGAACTGGCCTGATCCGGCTTTTCGCGGTGCGTTCTTGCCGGCGGACCGGTCGGTGCGTCCTGACGGGTTCGATGCAAAATGGAAGGTGTCTTATTACGGCCGCGATTATCCGCAATCCTGGACCAGTCGGGCCGGCAATGAGCGGTTTAGTGTTCTTTCTGTCACGAATTCGCGATTCGGTGTTCAACTTTTGTCGATTCTGGACGCATATCGCTATGTCGAACGCTCGATCAAATACGGTGTGCTCTTCCTGGTGCTCGTTTTTACAACGTTCTTTCTCTTCGAAGTCACTGCGCGACAAAAAATTCATCCGTTTCAATATCTGATGGTCGGCGCAGCGCTTTGCTTGTTTTATCTGCTGCTCCTGTCGATTTCAGAATTTATTGGATTCAGCTGGGCTTACCTGATCGCGGCGGTGGCGTCGACCGCGTTGATTACGTGGTACTGCCGGTTTT
>Ga0081455_10006054_pt1 | contig 13088 bp, 15 predicted proteins | sample TabmetS3T2R1_FD_70207 | JGI IMG/M metagenome (GOLD analysis project Ga0081455, IMG submission 70207) | Tabebuia heterophylla rhizosphere microbial communities from the University of Puerto Rico - S3T2R1 | ecosystem: Host-associated > Plants > Roots > Rhizosphere ... | reverse complement strand
GCCGCAGGGCGAAACCAACATGGGCAACTTCATCGCCTGGGACGCCAGGACCGGCAAGATCGTCTGGTCGGTCAAGGAGCAGTTCTCGGTGTGGTCGGGTGCCCTGGCCACGGCCGGCGGCGTGGTGTTCTACGGCACGCTCGAAGGGTATCTGAAGGCCGTCGATGCCAAGACCGGCAAGGAGCTCTACAAGTTCAAGACTCCGTCCGGCATCATCGGCAACGTCACGACCTACGAGAATAACGGCAAACAGTACATCGCGATCCTATCGGGCGTCGGCGGCTGGGCCGGTATCGGTCTGGCGGCGGGTCTGACGGATCCGACCGCCGGCCTCGGCGCCGTCGGTGGCTACGCTGGCCTGCGCAACTACACTTCGCTCGGCGGCCAGCTGACGGTGTTTGCGCTGCCGTGAACCTGATCCTGTCGGCCGCACACTGAGCCGAACAAATTCCCCGGCGCGTCTTCAACAGACGCGCCGGGGATCGTTGCAATTCGGCTTGCGGCGCGTCAGCACACAAGGACATGCTCGTGAGACAGCTTATCGCGGCTCTCGTGCTGGCCGGCTGCCCATTCGTCTTCGGCACAGCCATCGCGTTCGGCGATGGCTCCGGCGATCCGGCGGCGGTGAAGAACGAGGACGGCAAGTACTACGACAAGAACAGCAATCCGACCTACAAGGTGCAGGGCGACGGAACGGTGGACTGGTACACCTATTCGGGTTATCGCCGCTACCACTCGGAGTGCCACGTGTGCCACGGCCCCGACGGCGAAGGCTCGACCTATGCCCCCGCGCTCAGCAAATCCTTGCAGACGGCCAGCTATCCCGATTTCACGAATGTCGTGGTCAACGGGCGCAAGAACGTCAACACGGCGCAGGAGAGCGTCATGCCGGCGTTCGGCACAAATCGCAATGTCATGTGTTATCTCGACGACATTTTCGTCTATCTGCGAGCCCGCGCCAATGACGCAGTCCCGCGCGCACGACCGGCCAAGCACGAAGGCAAGCCGGACTCCGTCACCAAGTTCGAGAACAGTTGCCTCGGGCAGTGAGCGCCGTCGCATGAGCGGGCGGTTGCCAGCCTCATTCTTGCGGCCGGGGATGGGCGGCTACAGGTTGGCGGGCTCGTTCGGGGTCAGCACCTGGGTGGCTGCCGTCTGCGCCATTGGCGCCGCGACCGTCTTGCTGCCGGCGCAGCCGCTTGCACAACAGGCGGTGGAGCGCCCGCAGTCGTTGCTCGAGCTCATCGACCCCAAGGTGTTCCGGGTTTGCGCCGACCCGCACAACATGCCGTTCTCGACCGACAAGGGCGAGGGCTTCGAGAACAAGCTGGCCGAGCTGTTCGCCGACAAGCTCGGCAAGGGTCTCGCTTATGCCTGGTATCCGCAGGCCACGGGCTTCGTGCGCAACACGCTCGCCGCGCACAAATGCGACGTCATGATGGGCGCGCCGCAAGGCGACGACCTGGTTCAGGTCACCAACCCGTATTACCGCACGGCCTATGCGCTCGTGTTCAAGCGCGGAAACGGCCTCGACGGCGTGGACACCCTCGAGGATGCGCGCCTGAAGGGCAAGCGCATCGGCATCGTGGCCGGCACGCCGCCTGGCACCAACATGGCCGTTAACGGGCTCATGGCCCGTGCAAAGCCCTATCCGCTCGTGGTCGATACGCGCGTCGACTCCTCGGCTGTCGCCATGATGAACGATCTGGCGACCGGCGAAATCGACGCCGGCATTCTCTGGGGACCGATGGCCGGCTATTACGCGCGGCAGGCGAGCGCCCCGATGACCGTCGTTCCGCTGGTCAAGGAGACGACCGGTCCGCGCCTCGTCTACCGTATCGCAATGGGCGTGCGCTTCGCCGATCAGGACTGGAAGCGTCAGCTCAACCGCCTGATCGCGGAGAACCAGGGCGCCATCAACAAGGTCCTGCTGGGCTTCGGCGTGCCGCTGCTCGACGAGAGCGATCGGCCCATCACCGAGGGTGCCGCCGGCAAGTAGATGATGCTCCTCAGGCTTGCCGCCGTCGTCGTGCTGGGCCTGTCGGCGGCGGGCATTTCCGCGCGCTGCGAAGACGCGGCGACGCCCGAGCCCGAGCACTATCGCAACGAAGATTATCGCGCCCCGACTCCCAAGACCTTGCGCGGCGCGCGGGTGATCGCGACGGCGCAGGCCGAAGCGCTGTGGCGAGCGGGGACCGCGGCCTTCGTCGATGTGATGCCGCATGTCCCGCGCCCGGCCGATCTCCCGGCAGGAACGATCTGGCGCGGAAAGCCGCGGCGCAACATTCCGGGCAGCGTCTGGCTCGCCGACACCGGCTACGGTGAGCTCGCGGCGAGCACGGCGGAGCATTTCGCGGCAGGCCTGGAGCGGATCACCGGCGGCGATCGCGCCAAGGTCGTGGTGATCTACTGTCAGCGCGACTGCTGGATGTCGTGGAACGCCGCCAAGCGTGCGGTTTCTTTGGGCTATGCGGCGGTCGCTTGGTATCCCGACGGCACCGACGGCTGGGAGGAGGCTGGACTTCCGCTGAGCGAGGCTACGCCCGCGCCGCGCCCGCACGAGTGAGTTTCACTCGAGCGATTGCGCCGTCGCACGCGCGAGCGCGAACAGGCGCTGCTCGATGAGAACGGGCACCTCACAGACATAGCCGATGGTCTTCTGCCGCTCCTCGAAAATCCGCGTCTGCCACTCGATGCGGCTGCCCAGCTCGTCGATCTTGGCTTGGTCCTGGCCGGGCTTGTCCTGCAGCTCGCGCAGCTCGAAAATCGTCGCCCGGATCTGGTCGGCAAATTCCTTCTGCTTGCGGGTAAATCGTTCGATCCCGTTCATCACCTCGCCGCGCTCCTGATTGAGCGTCTTGAACAGGCCGGCGAAAATGAGCTTCGCTTTCTGCTGGCGCTCGGCTGCGCTGCCGGTGACGACCTCCGAAATCTTCTTCTCCGCATCCGCCAGCGGCGTGCGACGGGCGGCGAGTTGCGCCACCAGGTTCCTGATCGCGGGATCGTCTTCCCAGGCAGAGCCGACGTCGTCGATGGGCGGACCCGCCCACACCGCGGCGATGGAAATTTCCGGCACCTTGATCTGGGCGCACGGCCAGTCGGGATAGCGCGGATCGGCCGCGAGCGCGGCGCCGGGCGCGGCAAGCGCAAGGACGGCGGCGATGACGAGACGACGGTGTCTCATGCGCCACCTCCCGGCTCGCCGCGCCGGGCGAGAAATCCGCGCGACGGATCGTAGGCCAGAATCGCCCCCACCATGAACAGCGCCGTGCAGCCGGCGACCACGGCGAGCGAGATCCAATTGACCTGCAGATAGAGCGCGAAGCGGACGAGCTCGACCGCGTGGGTGAAGGGATTGAGCTCGCATATGTAATAGAGCACGGGGCTGCCTTCCTTCACGCGCCACAGCGGATAGAGCGCGGAGGAGGCGAAGAACATCGGAAAGATCACGAAGTTCATGGCGCCGGCGAAGTTCTCGAGCTGCTTGCTGACCGACGACATCAGCATGCCGAGCGCGCCCAGCATGAGGCCGGTGAGCACCAGCGCCGGCAGCACCGCGACATAGCCCAGCGGCGGCGCCTCGATCTCCCACAGCCAGGCGATGGCGAGGAAAGTGTAGACCTGCGGCAGCGACACCGCCATGCCGGCGACGAGCTTGGAGGAGAGCAGATACCAGCGCGGCAGCGGGCTCACCAGCAGCGTGCGCATATTGCCCATCTCGCGGTCGTAGACCATCGACAGCGACGACTGCATGCCGTTGAACAGCTGGATCAGCAGCATCAGGCCGGGCGTGATGTAGACCTCGTAGAGGACGTAGGTCTCGTAGGGCGGGATGATGGAGACCCCGAGCACCTGGCGGAAGCCGGTGGCGAAGATGAACAGCCAGACCAGCGGCCGAACCAGCGCGGCGACGAAGCGCTCGCGCTGGTGCAGGAAGCGCAGCCCCTCGCGCCAGACGATGCCCTTGAGGCAGATCGCGTACTGCACCGGCGAGAAGCCGGCCGAGCGCGGAAAGGTTGCGACCTCGACGGTCATGGGGCCTCGTTTGTGGCCGGCAACGCCGACGCCTGCGTCAGCCGGGTGAACGCGGCGCGGATGTCCTGCGTTCCCGTGTCCGCCGTCACGCGGGCGACGGGACCGTGCGCCAGCACCCGCCCCTCGTGCAGCACGACCACGTCGTCCTCCTGCGCGACCTCGTCGATCAGGTGCGTGGCCCACAGCACCGAGACGCGCTCCGCGACCACCAGCCGGCGCACCTGGCCGAGGATATCGGCCCGCGACTTGATGTCGAGGCCGACCGTCGGCTCGTCGAGCACGAGCAGGCGCGGCCGGTGCAGCAGCGCGCGGGCGATCTCGACGCGCCGCATCTGTCCGCCGGACAGGTTGCGCACCTTGTCGTCGGCGCGGTCGGAGAGCGCGATGCGGGCGAGAACGTCATCGGCGCGCTTGCGTCCGTCGCGCTTGCCGATGCCGTGCAGTGCTGCATGGTAGGTCAGGTTCTGGATCACCGACAGGTCGAGATCGAGGGTGCGGGGCTGGAACACCACGCCGATCAGGCGCAGCGCCTCGCTCGACGCGCGTTCGACGTCGTGCCCGAAGATGCGGATGTGACCGCGCTGGACGCCGTAGAGGCGGGTCATCAGCGAGAACAGCGTGCTCTTGCCCGCGCCGTTGAGGCCGAGCAGCACCGCGAAGGTCGAGGGCGCGATCGAAAAGCTCACGTCGTCGAGCGCCTGGCGGGCGCCATAGAAGTGGCTGACGCCTTCGATCGCGACGGCGGGCGGCTCGGTGGTGTTCATTCCATGCATCATGAACCGCGCCGCCGGTTAGGCAAACGACCTTCACTGCTGGGAGATCGCAACACCCCACGGCAGCTCGCCGACCTGGATCGACTTGATCACCTTGAGGCTCGCCACGTCGATGACCGAGACGTCGTTCGACACGCCGTTGGTGGTCAGAAGATATTTCTCGTCCGGGGTGAACGCCATCTGCCAGACGCGCTGGCCGACGAGAAGATACTTCTGCACCTCGTGGGTTTCGCCGTTGATCACAGCGACGCGGTTGGCAGGCCCGAGCGCCACAAAGCCCGTCTTGCCGTCCTTGGTGAGTCTGATCCCGACCGGCTGGATCGCCTCCTTGCGCAACCCGGGGATATCGAAGGAGATCTTCTTCGTCACCGTGTGCTTGGCGGGATCGATGATGCTGACGGTGCCGCCGACTTCGGACGACACCCAGACTTCCGAGCCATCGCGTTTGAACTCGGCGAAGCGAGGCCGCGAATCGACCAGCACATTGGCGACGATCTGGCGCGTGGCGGTGTCGATGAAATGCGCCATGTTGGTCGTCTCGGAGGTGTTGACCAGGATCTTGCCGTCCGGGCTGATGCCCATGCCTTCCGGCTCGACACCGACCTGCACCTCGCCGAGCGGGACGCGCTTCTCCATGTCGATGATCGTGACCGTGTTGGCGTCCTCGTTGGCCACGTACAGAATCTTGCCGGTCGGATCCTGCGTGAACAGCTCGGGATCGGGCCCGGAGGGCAGGTTCGCCACGATCTGGTGCGTGGTGGTGTCGATCATTTGAATCGTATCGTCGTCGCCGACCGCCACCAGGAGGAACTTTCCATCCTTGGTCAGCAAGATGCCGCGCGGCCGCTGGCCCACCTTGATCGTCTTCACCACCTGGAACTTGTCGGTGTCGATGACGCTGACGGTGTTGCTCTTCTCGTTCGAGACGTAGGCGGTGAAGCCGTTGGCCGAGCCTGCGAGCAGCGCGCAAAGCAGGCCGCCGAGCAAGCTCGCACGCCACATCCTCATCGTCACTCCGATCACCGCTATTTGAGCTTGCATTTGGTTTCCGGCCGATCGAAGCCGAGCGTGTCCAGCTCCGAGAATTGATGTTGGAAGCCCTCCTGCGGGGAGACCGAGACGATCATTCGCCGGTCGGTCAGCAGAATGGGCTGGCGCAGCTGCAAGTTCCAATCCCGCAGCGTCAGGCGCTGGCCCTTGAACGCGGCCAGCGCAAAGTCGGGGCTCTTGAGGAAGTCGAACATCGCTTTGGCGTCCGTCGAGCGCGTGCGCGACGCGCTCTCGCCGATCATACGCGCGGCCGACCACGCTTGCATGTCGCGCGCCGTCATCGGCCGCGAAAAGCGCTTGCCGAAACGTTCCTGCAACTGCACCGCTCCCCACTGGTCGTGGGAGGCGTCCCAACTGGTTGGAACGAGCCCGGCGGAGCCGGCGACCGGCCTCGGATCCCATGTGCGGTAGGGCAGGTAGGGGGCAAAGACGTCGCTCTCATCCGCGGCGATGAGCACGTCGTAGGCCGGCGCGCCCTGCGTGAAGACCGGCAGCTGGCGTTGAATCTGGACGACGCCGCTGTCGGTCCTGCGCGCCCCGCCGGTATCCTCGAAGATCTTCTCCTGCACGATGCGTGCCCCGAACCGCTTGGCCGCCCGCCGCAGCGCATCGGCATAGAGCTTGTCCTCGGGGTGCGACCCCACGACCAGGAACCAGCGGCGCCACTGCTTCCAGACCAGATACTGCGCGAGCGCATCGGCCAGCATGGAGCGCGTCGGCGCGGTATGAACCACGTTGGCGCGACAGTCCTCCTCGCGCAATCGATCGTCGATCGCGCCCACGTTGAAGAAAACGAGATCGCGCGATCGGCCCGCATCGGCCGCCTTGAGCAGCGCGTCCGCAGGCAGGTCGGCGATCACCAGCGAGACGCCGCGCCCGGCCAGCGCCAGCGCGGCGGCAGCGGCATCGTCGTTGTCGCCGAGCCGAACCTCCTCCAGCGAGAAGCGCTGATTGAGGAACTTGCCGGTCGTGTTGTTGTCGTCGAGGGCAAGCTGCGCGCCGGCGACGCCGTTGTTGTCGGCCGGGATGTCGACCAGCGACAGGCGGGTCTTCGGCTCCGCGCGGCGCAGATATCCGAGCTTGATCTCGGCCGGATCGGCCGAGGCTGCGGTCCAAGCGAACAGGAGGGCCCCGGCCAACAGGACGCGGATCAAAGGAACGCTCCGCTCAGAGGAATGTTTGCCAGATGAAACGGCCGTTCTTTGTTTAAATCATGATAGATTCTACTTATGTTATCCGACACCTAGCGGACGCAGGATGCGGCGGATCGCCTGCCCAGGGGCCATGAGGAGCCTTGCGCGCGTGAGCCTGGAACCGATGCCAGGGGATCGGGCCGCAGGTAATACAATACCTGCCTCTGGCGGAGGGCGACGATGACCTTGCTGCTGGCGAGCGTGACCGGACCGGATGAAGCCGCGGTCGCGCTCGCGCATGGCGCCGACATCATCGACTTGAAGGATGCGTCACGCGGAGCGCTGGGTGCGCTCGACCGGGACGTGCTGCGCGCGACCGTCGCCGCCGTCGGCGGGCGGCGCCCGGTGAGCGCGGTGACCGGCGACCTCCCGATGGAGCCGGACGTAATCGCAGCGGCGGTTGCGCGGACCGCCGAGACCAAGGTCGACTACGTCAAGGTCGGTTTGTTTGCGGGCCCGCGGCGGCAGGACTGCATCCGCGCGCTGGCGCCGCTGGCGCAGGCGACCAAGATCGTCGGCGTGATGTTCGCCGATCGCGGCGCGGACAACGACCTCATCAAGCTCATGGCCGAATCGGGCTTCGCCGGCGCGATGCTCGATACCGCCGACAAGAGCGCGGGCCGCCTCATCGACTGCATGGATGTCGCCGCCTTGCGCGTCTTCGTCGGCGCGTGCCGGGAGCACGCTCTGATGGCGGGCCTCGCCGGCTCGCTCGAGGCACCCGATGTGCCGCGCCTGCTCCTGCTGGAGCCGGACTATCTCGGTTTCCGGGGCGCGCTCTGCGTCGGGCGCGAGCGGACCGCGCACATCGATCCCGCAGCGATCGCGGTCATTCGCGAGCTCATCCCGCTCGACGCCCGCAGCGCCGCCGACGAGGGCGTCGCGACGAGGGTCGATTACCGGCTGCTGGCGGCGAGGGGATATTCGCTCGAAGACAGCGGCGACGTCGCGACGGATCACATCTTCGTGCGCGATTTCGTGCTGCCCGCCCGCATCGGCGCCTATGCCCGCGAGCGCGAGAAGCCGCAGAACGTGCGCTTCAACGTGGACGCCAAGGTGCGCGGAATCGGCCATGGCGTGGAAGACATGCGCGACGTGTTCTCCTACGACGTGATCACCGACGGCATCAGGATCATCGTCGCGCAGGAGCACATCGCCTTTCTCGAGACGCTCGCCGAGCGCGTCGCCGCCTCGGTGCTCGGCCATCCGCGCGTCGTCAGCGTGACCGTCCGAGTCGAGAAGCTCGACGTCGGGCCGGGCGCAGTCGGCGTGGAGATCGTGCGCGACCGGCCGGCCGACGTGGCGCGGGTGCATCATCTCTATCCTGCCGCGACCCGCCAGCCGAAAGCCGCCGAGTGAATGCGCGGCGCCGTTGTTCCGACGGTCGTCAAGCTCGGCGGAAGCTACGCCTTCTCGAGCGCGCTGAAGAGCTGGATCGACGCGGTCGCCGCCTGCGCGGGGCGCGTGGTGGTGGTGCCGGGCGGCGGTCCCTTCGCCGAGGCCGTGCGCGTTGCGCAGCCGAGGATGGGCTTCGACGACCGCGCCGCCCATGAGATGGCGCTGCTCGCCATGGAGCAATACGGCTGCGCGCTCGCCAGTCTCGGCGCCGGATGGCGGCTTGCGGCCTCCGCGGCGGCCATCCAGGACCTGCTGCGCGAGGGCGGCGTGCCGGTGTGGTCGCCGACGGCGATGCTGCGCGAGGCAAACGACGTTCCATGGTCCTGGGACGTGACCAGTGATAGTCTCGCGGCCTGGCTCGCCGGCAGGATCGGCGCGAAGCGCGTCCTGCTGATCAAGCAGCTCGAGCCGCCGCCGGGCCGCCTGCGCGCGGCGGATCTCGTGGCGGACGGAATCATCGACCCGGCTTTCCCGCGCTTCTTGAGAGCGAGCGGCGCCCAGGCTTTCATCTCCGGACCGGCCGGCCATGCGGCGGCCGCGACCGCCATGCGCAACGGCGCGACGGTCGGCGCCGCGATCGAGTTGGGTTAGAGCATGATCCCGAAAAGTGGATACCGGCTTTTGGAAAAGATCATGCTCCAACAATAAGCTGCACGTTGCTGAGTTGGACGCTCGCACGATGGCCAAGGTCAAAACGCCGCGCTGGGGCTGGGCGCTCACGGGATCGGGGCATTTCTTCAAGGAGTGCCTGGGCGCGATCCGCGCGCTCGAGGACGTGGATCTGTTCGTCAGCAAGGCGGCCGGCGAGGTTCTGCGCATGTATAAGCAGGAGCTGAGCCTGCCCAAGTCCACCCGCATCTTCCGCGACACGACGGCGAGCTCGCCGCCGGTCGGATACTTCTATTACGGCGTCTACCACACGCTGGTGCTTGCGCCGGCGACCTCGAACACGGTGGCGAAATGCGTCTACGGCATTTCCGACAATCTCGCCACCAACGTCTTCGCGCAGGCCGGCAAGTGCCGCGTCCCGACCATCGTCTTCGCCTGCGACACGGCGCCGGAGCTCGAAACCGAGGCGCCGAAGGGCATGGTCAAGGTCTATCCGCGCCGCATCGACCTGGAGAATACCGAGCGGCTGAAGGCGTTCGACTTAACGCAGGTGGTCGAAACCCTGAGCGAGCTCGAACAGGCCCTGGCGCGCCGTACGCGCGAGCTTGCCGCGCATGGCTGAGCGCATCCTGTTCCTCACCGGCCATCTCGCGCGGCCGCGGCTCGAGAAGGTTCTCGCCGGTCTCGGCGACGCCGGCTTCGAATGCTCGGTGTTCGACGTCGGGGTGAAGGTGGCGGCGCTGATGACCGAGGCGATCATCGCGCGGCGCCTGCCGCGTCCGGTCGCGGCCGACCGCGTTCTGGTGCCCGGCCGCTGCCGCGCCGATCTCGATCGCCTGAGCGCCGAATTCGGCGTCCCGTTCGAGCGCGGTCCCGAGGAGTTGAAGGACTTGCCGGCCTATTTCGGCAAGCACGGCCGCGGGCTCGATCTCTCGCGCCATGACATGCGCATCTTCGCCGAGATCGTCGACGCCTCGGCGCTCGCCGTCGACGCCATCCTCGCGCGTGCCACGGCCATGCGCGCGGCCGGCGCGGACGTGATCGACCTCGGCTGCCTGCCCGACACCCCGTTCCCGCATCTCGAAGACGCCGTGCGCGAGCTCACGGCCGCCGGCTTCGCGGTGAGCGTCGACTCCGCCTCGACCGAGGAACTACGCCGTGGCGCCGAGGCCGGCGCCGGCTTCCTGCTGAGCCTCACCGAAAACACCCTCGATATCGCGCGCGACACCGGCGCAATCCCCGTCCTCATTCCCGCGACCCACGGCGATGTCGCTTCGCTGCTGCGCGCGGCCGAGGCCGCCGACAAGCGCGGTATTGCGTCGATGCTCGATCCGATCCTCGATCCGATCCATTTCGGATTCATGGCCTCGCTGCAACGCTATGCGGAGGTGCGGCGCGCGCTGCCGGAGGCGGAGATGCTCATGGGCACCGGCAACCTGACCGAGCTTACCGATGCCGATTCGGGAGGGGTCACGGCAACGCTGCTTGGGGTCTGCTCGGAGCTCGAGATCCATAATGTGCTCGTCGTTCAGGTAAGCCCGCACACGCGGCGCACAATCCAGGAGCACGACGCGGCGCGCCGCATGATGTTTGCCGCGCGCGAGGACGGCAGTCTGCCGCAGGACTACGGCGGGGCGCTGGTGCAGCTGCACGACCGCTCGCCGTTCCCGAACACGCCGCAGGAAATCGCCGAGCTCGCCGCACAGGTCAAGGATGCCAATTTCCGCGTCGAGATCGCCGAGGACGGCATTCACGTCTACAACCGTGATGGGCACCACGTCGCGCAGGATGCGTTCTCGCTGTTCCCCAAGCTCGGCGTCGGGCGCGACGCGCCGCACGCCTTCTATCTCGGCGCCGAGCTGATGAAGGCGGAGATCGCGTGGCGGCTGGGCAAGCGCTACGCGCAGGACGAGCCGCTCGCGTGGGGCGCCGGGGTCGACCGGTCGCCTGAGGATCTCACGCGCCTGCGGATCGCGGGGCACACTCTGCGCGGATCGGCTTCCGAGAGCTGAAGCATGCCGATGATTCGCGAGACGATCCTGACCACCGTGGGCGGCGACGGTCGCGTGCATATCGCGCCGATCGGCATCATTGCCGATGGCGACGGATGGATCATCGCGCCGTTTCGCCCTTCGACCACGCTCGACAATCTCATCGCGGTGCCGTTTGCGGTCGCGAACTACACCGACGACGTGCGCATCTTCGCCGGCTGCCTGACCGGGCGCTCGGCGTGGCCGACCACGGCGGCGGACAACGTTCCAGTGCCGCGGCTCGCCGCCGCGCTGGCGCATGCGGAACTCGCGGTGGTCGATGTCACGGAGCATGAGCAGCGGCCGCGCTTTCATTGCGCCGTCGTGCATCGCAGGTCGCACGCGCCGTTTACGGGCTTCAACCGCGCCAAGGCCGCGGTGGTCGAAGCTGCGATTCTGGTGAGTCGCCTGCAATTCTTGCCGCGCGAGAAGGTCGAGGCGGAGATCGCCTATCTGGCGATTGCGGTCGAAAAGACGGCTGGCGCCGAGGAGGCGGAAGCCTGGGTTTGGCTGACGGAGTACATCCGGGGTTATTACCGCGGGCAAGCTCCCGGCGCTCCCAGCGACGCCTAAACTCCAAGAGCGGCCCGTAACGCCAGTAGCTTCGTCGCGGTTTCGTCATGGCCGGGCTTGTCACCGCAAGTCGGGCCTGCCCGACTTGCAGCCTTCAATACGACGGAGCTCGGGCAAGCCCGAGCTCCGGTGCCATCCACGCTTCAACCTTGGCCCCGACGACGTGGCTGGCCGGCATAAAGCCGGCCATGACGAGCCAGAGGCCCGCTCACGCCGCCGGCGTCAGCACGCTCGGTTTGGAGCCGACCGCCACCGCGAAGGCGGGGCGCGCATCGATCGCGGCCTGCCAGCGCGTGAGCTCGGGATAGGGCGGGCGCTCGATCGGAAATTCGAGGCAACGCTTCACGATCGAGCCGAGCGCGATATCGGCGATAGTCAAGCGATCAAGCGCCAACCACTCGCGGCCGGCGATGTGGCCGTCGAGGATCTTGAGCTGGGCAACGAGATCGGCGCTTTGCGCGGCGAAGTCGGGGGCGCGCTCGCCCGGCGCTTTCTTGGCGTCCCTGAACACCGCGACGTAGGGCGTGTTGAGGGCGCCAAGCAGCCAGTCCATCCAGCGCTCGACCATGCTGCGCTCGCCCGGCGTCGCTCCGGTCAGGTTCGGCCCGTGCACCGCGGCGAGGTAGCGCAGGATGGTGTGCGATTCCCAGATCACCAGATCGCCGTCGATCATGGTCGGGACCTTGGCGTTGGGATTGAGCTTGCGGTATTCGTCGGTCAGGGTGTTGCCGAACTGGCGCCCGTAGTCCTCACGCTTATAGGGCACGCGCAGCTCCTCGAGACAGAAGACGACCTTCTGCACGTTTCCCGACGTCTGTCGGCCGAGCAATCTAATCACGTCAAATCCTCCTCGGTTCTCGGCGGCGGAACGCCGTCAGCCTGTTCCGCCGCAGCGATCGGCTCCCAGCCGCCAAGCGCGGTCAGCGCCCGCGCGGCTTGTAGGCGATGGCATCCATCTCGATCTTGGTGTCGATCACTGCGCGCGCCTCCACGGTGGTGCGCGCCAGTACCGCGTCCTTGAAGTGCTCCGCGAACACCTTGTTGTAGCGGCCGAAGTCGCGGGCATCTTCGAGATAGGTGGTGACGCGCACCACGTCGGACAGCGCCGCGCCTTCTTCCGCAAGAATTCGGCGGATCGCCTCGATCGTGCCCTGCGTCTCCTCTTCGATGGTTCCCGAGATCATGTTGCCGTCGGCGTCCTTTGCCACCTGGCCCGAGACGAAGATGAAGTCGCCGGCGCGCACGGCGGGATGGAAGGGTAGGTTCGGGTTCTTCTTTCCGATCGGATGGACATCTCCGCGGCGGCTGCCTGCGTCGTTCATGGCTTCGATCCCTAGGTCAATGCCGTGTTTCGATGATGTCGACGCCGCGAACGCGGTCGACGAGATAGATCAGGCCGCGATCGTCGACGGTCACGTCGTTGGATG